>OGYH01000090.1_pt1 | contig 82793 bp, 59 predicted proteins | sample 1576511 | NCBI WGS metagenome assembly OGYH01 (sample SAMEA3541522, study PRJEB24748) | human gut metagenome | biome: human gut; feature: human-associated habitat; material: faeces | place: China | collected 2012
CGTCCCGGCGACGGCGGCGGCAAGCGCAAGTAACACACGCGTCGCGCGGTAAGGCGAGATGAGTTTGGGCCCCGAGCAGACTATGCTCGGGGCCCTTTTGTCCCCCGGGGCGCGCCGTGCATTTTCGGGAGTTTTCAGCAAGCCGGGGTGGCTGCATACGCGCCGGAAGCGCCTATTTGATCTCGCGGGACCCCTCGACGGGCGATTCTGGACGAGCCCTTTACCGGTCTAGATACCGCTGCGCGCGACGCATGCGCCGAGGTCGTGCTCGACTTGCTCGACGGTCGCATCCTGTTGCTTGCCACGCACGATGTCGTCGACGCTCAGGCCCTCAATATCTCGGACATCATCACGCTCTAAATACTACTTAGCAACAAAATGATCCGTATTTCTCCGTCCCCATGAGGTCGGGTATGGTATTCTATCTGCGGGGGTAATACTTAAGAATACAAAGTAATACCAACGCCGTAGAAACAAACTCCAGATGCGGGCCAATCGGGTTGCCTTCACAACCCGTCGCCCAGCCGCGTGGCCCGCATCTATCCGCACCACCGTCGTTTCAAAAAGGAAGCGCCATGGCAGAACACATGACCCCGGTTGTCGCGAAGGTCTTGCCCGAGGAAAAGGCGGCCTTCGCGGCGGCAACTCAGCTCGTAGGTACCACGCCGTCCAACGCCATCCGCATGTTTATCGCCGCGTTTAATCGCTGCGGCACCTTTCCGTTCGACATTTCGCCCAACGGGGCCTTTGGCACTGCGCCCGATTCTCATCAACAATGACTGTCCCAAACTGCCGGCACTTGGGGACGTTCCTTTTCTGTCGGCAGTTAAGGAACGTCCCTAAGTGCCGGGTTTTGAGGAGGTTGGCATGCTCAATGCGATGATTTGGGCGCTTGCCTGTTTTGGCGTAGTCGCTGCCGATATCGCCCTGAGCGTGGTTTTGTTCTCCGCTCTGGGCGTCGCATCGGTGTTCATGGGCTTTTTGATTGACGACCTCGATATTCAATTGCTTCAGGCTGCCGCGCAGATGGCATCGTTTTTAATGGCGCTGCTGTGGTGGCGTTATCTGTGGCCGCGTTCGTTTATGGCACGCCGGCAAAGCGCGCATCCGCTCGGCGGGGGAGCGCGTGGGGCGTGGAAGCGCATCGTCTGCGTTATCGTGATTGGCCTTGCCCTGCAGGTGGTCGTTGGCTACGTGACCGACGCCGTGCTGTCGCTGTTGCCGGAGGCCGCGGCCGACTACAGCGAACTTGTCGAGGAGACGGGCATGGGTGACACGAGCTATCTGGCCGTCCTGACCACGGTGCTCGGCGCTCCGTTTTGCGAGGAGCTGCTGGTGCGCGGTATCATTTTTGAGTTTTCGCTCCGAGCGTTTAATCCGCAGTGCCGCCCACTTTGGAAGCGCCGGCGTCGTGCGAGCGCGCAGGACGGCGCCATGGTGCCCTGGGCGGCCCCGAGCACGTGGGGTATCGTCGCGGCGGTCGTGCTGCAGGCGGCGATCTTCGGTTTTATGCACCTGAACTGGGTGCAGGGCTGCTATGTGGGCGCTGCCGGCCTCATTTTTGGCTGGGTGCTCGTGACGACCGGAAAGCTCCGCTACACGATCCTGCTGCATTTTGCCTTTAACGCCGGGTCGTATCTCATGACGTTGCTCTGGTTTGTGAACACGCCGTTCGATGTGGCAATTACGGTCGCTATCGCTGGCGTCATCCTCGTTGAGGCAATGCGCTCACTGCGCCACGCGTGTGGGATGTACGCAGCGAGCGCGCCGCTGCCCTAGTTGCGACGCCCGCCTCCGTTGGCGCCCTGTCGTCCCTGGGCCGCACGGTTGCGGCCGGCGGTGTTCTGCGCACGCGACATGCCGCCGTGCCCCTTGCTGCCCTTGGGGCCCTTGCCGGCACCACCGTGGGCCCTGCCGCCCTTCTTGCCGGTGCCATGCCCGCCGCCAGCAGACGTCTCGCCCGGGCGCGGCGGCACGGGACGGATTAGGCAATGCTTGGTGTAGCCGATCAGGTCGCGGCGGCCTGCCTTCTCCAATGCCTCGCGCACGAGCTTGTAGTTCTCGGGCTTGCGGTATTGGATGAGCGCGCGCTGCATAGCCTTCTCGTGCGGGTCACGCGCCACATAGATTGGCTCCATGGTGCGCGGGTCAACGCCGGTGTAGTACATGCAAGTGCTCATCGTGGACGGGGTGGGGTAGAAGTCCTGCACCTGCTCGGGCATGTAGCCCATGTCTCGCACGGCCTCGGCAAGCTCCACCGCTTCCTTCATGGTTGAGCCGGGGTGGCTCGAGATGAGGTAAGGCACCACGTACTGCTTGAGTCCATATTCACGGTTCAAGCGCTCAAATTTGCGGCAGAATGCGTCGTAGACGGCGCGGCTCGGCTTGCCCATCACGGAGAGAACCGCGTCGCTCACGTGCTCGGGTGCCACGCGCAGCTGGCCCGAGACATGGTGTTCCAAAAGCTCGCGCAAAAACTCGTCTGAGGCATCGGCCATGGTGTAATCGAAGCGAATGCCGCTCCTCACAAAGACCTTCTTGACGCCTGGCAGCTGGCGCAGGTCGCGCAGCAGCTGCGTGTAGCCGCTCTCATCGACCACCATGTTCTTGCATACGCTCGGCCACAGGCAGCGCTTGTTCTTGCACACGCCGTGCTTGAGCTGTTTGTCGCAGGCAGGGCGGCTAAAGTTGGCCGTCGGTCCGCCCACGTCGTTGATGTAGCCCTTAAACTCGGGGTCGCGCGTGAGCAGCTCGGCCTCGCGCATGATCGAATCGTGGCTGCGCATCTGCAGCACGCGGCCCTGGTGGAAGGTGAGCGCGCAAAACGAGCACTCGCCAAAGCAGCCGCGGTTAGAGCTGATGGAAAACTTGATCTCGGCAAAGGCCGGCACGCCGCCCGCGGCGTCGTAGTCGGGGTGCCAATCGCGTGCGTAGGGGAGTTCGGCCACCTCGTCCATCTCGTCGGTGGTGAGCGTCGCCGAAGGCGGGTTCTGCACCACATAGACGCTGTTGGGGTAGGGCTCTACCAGGCGATGTCCGGTGATGGGGTCCATATTATGCTGCTGCACGTTAAAGCTGCGCGCGTAGTTGAGCTTGTCGGCGGTAAGGTCGTCCCAGCTGGGCAGCAGGTCGTAGTCGTAGACCTCGTCGAGCGAGCTGGTGCGGTAGACGGTGCCATTGATATAGGTAATCTGGTCGACGGGCAGTCCCGCGTCGAGCGCGTCGGCGATCTCGACGATCGCGTGCTCGCCCATGCCGTAGATGAGGATGTCGGCGCCCGAGTCGAGCAGTACCGAGCGCTTGAGCTTGTCCTGCCAGTAGTCGTAGTGGGCAAGGCGGCGCAGACTCGCCTCGATGCCGCCGATGATGATGGGGGCGTCCTTGAACGTCTGGCGGATGAGGTTGCCGTAGACCGTGACGGCACGATTGGGACGGCACCCCTCCTCGCCACCAGGGGTATAGGCATCGGTGTGGCGGCGGTGCTTGGTCACCGAATAGTGGTTGACCATGGAGTCCATGTTGCCGGCACTGACGAGAAAGCCCAGGCGCGGCTCGCCGAGCACGGTGATGCTGGCGGGATCGGTCCAGTCGGGCTGGCAGATGATGCCCACCTTGTAGCCATGCGCGTCGAGTACGCGGCTGATGATGGCCATACCAAAGCTGGGGTGGTCCACGTAGGCGTCGCCGCAGATGTAGACAAAGTCGCACTGGTCCCAACCGCGTGCATCCATGTCGGCGCGACTGACGGGTAGGAACTTATCGCGGCCCGGACGCCAGGGGCGTGAGGGCGCTGCCTGGGTGTGCGCGGCCCGGGTGGCGGGGGCGGCCGTGACCTGCGCCTTACCGCCGCGCTTTTGCTGCTGGCCCTGTTTGCCCTGCTGACTGCGCTGGTTATTCTGAGCGTGCTGAGGCTTTTTTGCCACGATTCCTCCCGGTGTTTGTATGCTGCACGTAATTGTAACCAGTCTTTTTGGAACGGGGCTAAAAAGACTGGTGGAGTACATGAGCTGGCGGATCGGCGCGTCGATGCGGGTGTCGGCGCCTCTCCCGCCGTTTGTTTCCAGACTGTGTATCCCCGTGTCGAAGGGGTCGTCTCGCGCGCACGCCATGTTGTCAATGGGTTACAGTATGAATGGCGGCAATGTCTCCGCCAACGCACGAGAGGGTCGTCAACAAGGAGGATGTACGACGATGCAGCGTGCCAAACAGATATCGGAGTCCATCGAGCTGGGCATCATCTTGGCGCTCGCCGGTGGCTTTATGGATGTGTATTCGTACATTGGGCGCGACCATGTTTTCGCCAACGCGCAGACGGGCAACATCCTGCTGGTGGGCGTGAGCATCTCGGAGGGCAATTGGGCACTTGCGGGGCGTTACTTCTTCCCTGTGGTTTCGTTTGCTGTGGGCATTATGCTTGCCGACCTGGTACACGAGCGTTTTGGCAGCGTGATTCACTGGCGCCAGGTGACGGTGTTCTTTGAAGCCGGCATCTTGCTGGGCGTGAGTTTTATTCCCGGTGGCGATTTCAACCTGCTCGCCAACTGCCTTACCTCGTTTGCCTGCGGCATGCAGGTCGAGAGCTTCCGCAAGATTCATGGACACGGCATCGCCACGACCATGTGTATCGGCAACTTGCGCAACGCGCTGCAAAACGTGGACGATTACATCATCACCCACAAGCGCGGCTTTTTGGAAAACGGCCTGCTGTACTTTGGCGTGATCTTTACCTTTGTGTTTGGCGCCGTGCTGGGCAACTGGTGCATTGAGCGCATGGGGCTGCACGCCATTGCGGTGGCGAGCGTGCTGCTGTTTATCGCGTTTGCCATCATGTTTATCGACCGCGAACGCGACTTGCGCTTTCGCTGGAAGGTTGCGGCCGAGGCTTGGAAAGAGGGCTGTCGAAAGTAACCGAATGCGGCAGAGGGGTTGTCCCTTTGCCGCAGTTTTTTCATTTCCTGTTGAAACGCTTTAACACTTTTGACGTTCTCACGCGTTTTTTGTTTCAAAAGCGTTAGGATGGAACTTACAGCGCGGGGCGTAATGGGTGCCCCGCACACGATGGGAGGCTATCAATGGCTAATCGTTTCGTTCTTAACACCATTTCTTATCATGGTTCTGGCGCCATCAAGGAGATCCCCGGCGAGCTCCAGCGTCGTGGCTACAAGAAGATCTTCGTCTGCTCCGACCCCGATCTGGTCAAGTTTGGCGTTACCGCCAAGGTGACCGACGAGCTCGATGCCGCCGGTATTGCTTGGAGCCTCTACTCCGAGATTAAGCCCAACCCCACCATCCAGAACGTCAAGGACGGCGTCGAGGCCTTCAAGGTCGCCGAGGCTGACGCTATCGTGACCATTGGTGGTGGCTCCTCCATGGACACCGCCAAGGCCATCGGCATCATCATCAACAACCCCGAGTTCGCTGATGTCCGCAGCCTCGAGGGCGTTGCTCCCACCAAGAACCATGCCGTGTTCACCATCGCCGTGCCGACGACCGCCGGTACCGCTGCTGAGGTGACCATCAACTACGTCATCACCGACCCCGAGAAGGTCCGCAAGTTCGTGTGCGTCGACACCAACGATGCCCCCGAGGTCGCCGTCGTCGACCCCGACATGATGGCTTCCATGCCCGCCGGCTTGACCGCCTCTACCGGCATGGACGCTCTGACCCACGCCATCGAGGGCTACACCACTAAGGGCGCTTGGGAGCTCTCCGACATGTTCCACTTTGAGGCTATTAAGCTGATTAGCGAGAACCTGCGCGACTCTGTCGCTGAGGCCAAGTCCGGTCAGCCCGGCTCCGGCCGCGAGGGCATGGCCCTTGGCCAGTATGTCGCCGGCATGGGCTTCTCCAATGTTGGCCTGGGCATCGACCACGCCATGGCTCACACCCTGTCCGCTCACTACGACACCCCGCACGGCGTTGCTTGTGCCATGCTGCTGCCGATCGCCATGGAGTTCAACAAGCCGGTTTGCGCCGAGCGCCTGGCCAAGGTTGCCGTTGCCATGGGCGTTGACACCACGGGCATGAGCACCGACGAGGCTGCCGACGCCGCTATCGCCGCCGTCAAGCAGCTTTCCGCCGACGTGAACATCCCGCACGTCTGCGAGGCCATGAAGGCCGACGAGATCGAGGTCCTGGCCAAGGACGCTATGGCCGACGCCTGCTTCCCGGGCAACCCGCGCGAGGCGACGCTCGACGACGTCATCGAGCTCTTCAAGAAGATCTGCCCGGCTGAGTAAATCACTCCCGTCGGCGGCCCCGGGTTTCCCTCCGGGCGCGTCCTCGGACATGCAAAAGGTCCCGCTGCGCGCGTTGCGCGGCGGGGCCTTTTGCGTCCTGCGGAATGCGCCCGGAGGGAAACCCGGGGCCGCCTGCGTTCTTTTCTCAGATGCCGGGGTGCCGGAAAGGCGGGATGTGAGGGGCGCATTGTTGGATGGCGCCTTATGTCTGCTTATCGTGGCGGGCGCAGTTCTGGGGAGCTCGATGGGTTGTCTCGTTAGGTAAATAATTGTGCGTGGTGGTATCGTTGCTGTGGGTTTAATTCGATGTGAAAGGGTGACTTTGGTGTCCAAGATGGATTCTACGCTCTCCTATATTACTGACCAGTTGAAGGCGCTTACCTCGATTGCTTCGCCTACGGGCTATACCCGTGCGGCGACTGATTATCTAATGGAAACGTTGCGCGATATGGGCTTTGGCCCTGAGCGTTCCAATAAGGGCAACGTGCTGGTCGAGCTTGGCGGCGAGGGTGAGCCGCTGGTGTTGGCCAGCCATGTCGACACCCTGGGCGCCATGGTGCGCTCCATTAAGGACAATGGTCGCCTGCGTCCCACGACGCTCGGCGGGCATCAGTGGTCTACGGCCGATGGCGAGAACTGCACCGTTTATACGCGTGATGGCAACGTCTACACGGGTGTGGTTCTTAACACCGAGCCTTCGGCGCATGTGGCCGATGAACCGGTCAAGACCGTCGAGAAGAACATGGAGATCTTGCTCGACGAGAATGTCGACAGCAAAGACGACGTGCTCGAGCTGGGTATTCAGACCGGTGACATCATCGCTATGGATCCTCGCACGACGGTGACGGAGAGTGGCTACATCAAGAGCCGCTTCCTAGATGACAAGCTATCCGCGTCGATTCTGCTGGGTCTGGCCCGCGCCGTTGCTGACGGCGAGGTGACCCTTTCGCGCAAGGTTTCGCTGCTCTTTACGGTGTACGAGGAGGTCGGCCACGGCGGTGCCTTTGTGCCGGCTGACACGCGCGAGATGATCAGCGTGGACATGGGCTGCGTGGGCGACGACCTGGGCTGCACCGAGCGCATGGTTTCGATTTGCGCCAAGGATTCGGGTGGCCCCTACAACTACGATCTGGTTACCACGCTGTCCAATATCGCGCGCGAGCTGGAGCTCGATTACGCCATCGACGTGTACCCGCACTACGGCTCCGACGTCGAGGCTACGCTTTCGGCTGGTTACGACATCCGCCACGGCCTGATCGGTCCCGGCGTGTACGCGAGCCACAACTACGAGCGCAGCCACATCGACGGCGTGCGCAATACCTACGAGCTCGTTCGCGCCTACGTTCAGCGCTAAGGGAGCAGCTTGCGACTCGGCTGACCAATCGCTAAGGCCCGATTTCTCGGGCCTTTTTTCGCTTTGGGTCGTTTAGTATTATGATGTCTGTAATCTATTAACTAAACGTGTAAATTACTTAACGAGGTGATGCGGTGTATGGATACGTCTGAGTACTTGTCTATGGGTGATGCTGCCCGCCTGTTGGGCGTTACGAAAGCCCGCATATCTCAACTTGCCGCATCGGGAACGCTCGCGTGCGATATTGTGGGCGGCCGGAAGATGATCGAGTACAATTCTGCGATCGCCTATCAAAAGGTCCGCAAACGAGGGCGCCGTCCTGCAGCCGATGTGGGACGCAAGTTTACGCTGATGTCGGCCGACCATGAGGTCGCGCATGTCTCATTTGATCCGACGCGCGAGTTTCCCTTCGAAATCGCCGAGGTCCTCGATGCGCAACGAATGCCGTTTGGCACATGCTCGAGCTCTTCTCCAACGGTGAATAAGCGGGAGCTCAACGCGTGGTGGGGGCATCGGTCGGTACCCGATGTTCGCCCCGGGCTTATCTTGCGCTACCGAGAGTTAGGGATCGTCAACGGCACTGAGGTGCCGGTTCAGTGCCTGGGCCTCTCGCTTTCGGATTGCTATTGGCTGCGGCCGACCGATTGCGACGGGCTCGAATGGCGAAACATCAATTACTTTGAGAACGAATTTGAGCGATCGGCGCCCGAGGGGCGTTCGGGTTGGCTGGAAGGCATCGGTCTTAAAAATCCCGACAACACATCCGAGGGCGAGCTTCCTAAATCGTGGATGATTCGCAACGGTGTTCGCGTCCTGGTCAAGGGGTGCGGCATGGACGATCAACGTCCCTTTAACGAGGCGGTTGCAACGGCTCTACATCGTCGCTTGCTGTCAGAGGGTGAGTTTGTTCCCTATGCGGTTGAGCGGATGTTCGATGGCCCTGTGTGTTTGTGCGACGACTTTCTTGACGGCCGCGAGGAATATGTTCCGGCTGTTTACGTTAAGAACGCTCTTGGCGGTCAGCGAGGAAACTCGACGTACGACCGGTACTGCCGCTTCCTTGGTAAGCATGGAGCAGACGAGGCTGCCGTGAGAAGGTCTATGTCGCAGATGATCATTTGCGATGCCCTTTTGGCCAACAGCGATCGCCATTGGCGAAACTTCGGCATCATCCGCAATGTCGACACCCTGGAGATAAAACCTGCACCGCTGTTCGATAGCGGCAACTGTCTGTGGTATAACGTGCCAACTGCCGTGCTCTCATCTGGGGAGTTTGGGTTTTCCGCTAAGCCGTTTGGGCCCGACCCTTTCGTCCAGCTGGCGCTTGCGGACTCGCTCGATTGGTTCGATTCATCGCGGCTCAACGGATTTGTTGATGAGGCAATCGAGATTCTTTCGCAGAGCAAATGGGCCACGGCGGAGGGTCGACTCGAGGCCATCCGCCGCGGCCTCGAGCGTCGCGTAATCGAGGTTGGTGCCGCTGTTGAGGCACTTCGACACGTGCGGCGATAAACCAGCGGCTACTTAAGTGCGCCGGTTACGGTACCACCGCCCAGGACGATGTCGCCGCGATAGACTACAACGGCCTGGCCGGGGGCGATGGCTCGCTGTGGCTCGTCAAAAGTTAGCAGCATTTGCCCGCCTTCGTCGCGCGTAAGTGTCGCTGCCTGGTCTTTCTGACGGTAGCGGTACTTGGCACCTACACGAATGCCGCCGGCATTGAGCTCTGCCTCCATGCGGTCGGCAGGGGCGCTCCAGATCCACTCATCGGCAGTTAGCGCCGAGGCGGTTAGGTCCTCGGCTTCGCCCAGATGCACGGTGTTGCTGGCGGCGTCGACGCCCGTTACATACACCGGATGCGCCATCGCGACACCCAGGCCTTTGCGCTGGCCGATGGTGTAGCGCAGCGCGCCGTTATGGCGTCCGACCACGCTGCCGTCGCGCCACACAATGTCGCCCGGTGCAGCGGCATGTCCGCAGCGGCGCTCGATATAGCCCGCGTAGTCGCCGTCCGGGATAAAGCAGATGTCCTCGCTCTCGGCCTTCTTGGCGTTGATGAAGCCCTGCTCGGCGGCAATGCGGCGTACGTCGCGCTCCTTGTCCAGCCCTGCCAGCGGAAAGATGGTGCGTGCCAGGCGTTCTTGCGTGAGCGAATATAAAAAGTAGCTCTGATCCTTTTTGGGGTCCTCGCCGCGATGCAGCTGCCAGGTGCCGTCAGGCGCCTGGCTCGTTTTGGCATAGTGGCCTGTGGCGATGTAGTCGCAGCCCATATCCAGCGCCGCATCCAGCAACGCGCCAAACTTAATGTGGCGGTTGCAGATGATGCACGGGTTGGGCGTCAGCCCCTCCTGGTAGGCGGTCACGAAGCGCTCGATCACGTTGCGGTCGAAGGTCTGCTGCAGGTCGAGCACATGGTGGGGTATCCCCAGGCGCTCGGCGACGGCCTTCGCGTCAGCGATGTCGCGGTCGACTTTACTCACGCCCGTGACAGGATCGGGTGCGGGGCAGGTGAGGCGCATGGTGGCACCGACGCATTCGTAACCCTGACTTTTGAGCAGATACGCAGTCACGCTGGAATCGACGCCGCCGCTCATGGCGACGAGCACGCGCTTATTGTGCATGGGGAGGTTCTCCTTGGTGGCATGTGGCCAAAAAAGAAAAGCGGCGCGGGAGGCTGGTTCCGCGCCGCAGACATTGTAGCAAGTTCGGACGTCTCGTGGGACACCCTGTTGGGATGAGCTCAGGCCGCCAGAAGAGAGGGGAGACCGGCGTGCCTTGGACTCGTTCTAAGAACGAGAAGCTCTAGCCCTGGAAGAGCGCCGTGGACAGGTAGCGCTCACCGGTGTCGGCAAGCAGCGCCACGATGGTCTTGCCTTCGTTCTCGGGGCGCTTGGCCAGCTGCAGCGCGGCCCACACGGCGGCGCCGGACGAAATGCCCACGAGCACGCCCTCCTTGTGGCCCACGGCGCGGCCGGTGGCAAAGGCGTCGTCGTTCTCGACGGGGATGATTTCGTCGTAGACCTGGGTGTCGAGGACGTCGGGCACAAAGCCGGCGCCGATGCCCTGGATCTTGTGCGGGCCTGCCTGGCCCTTAGAGAGCACCGGGGAAGTGGCGGGCTCGACGGCGACGATCTTAATCTCGGGGTTCTGCTCCTTGAGGAACTCGCCTACGCCGGTCACGGTGCCGCCGGTGCCAACGCCGGCGACGAAGATGTCGATCTTGCCGTCGGTGTCGTCCCAGATCTCGGGGCCGGTCGTGGCCTTGTGGATGGCAGGGTTGGCGGGGTTCACAAACTGGCCGGCGATAATGCTGTTGGGGGTCTCCTTCTGCAGCTCCTCGGCTTTGGCGATGGCGCCCTTCATGCCCTTGGAGCCGTCGGTGAGCACAAGCTTTGCGCCATATGCCTGCATAAGCTTGCGGCGCTCGACGGACATGGTCTCGGGCATGGTGATAATCACCTTGTAGCCGCGAGCCGCCGCCACGGAGGCGATGCCGACGCCGGTGTTGCCGCTCGTGGGCTCGATGATGGTGTAGTCGCCGCCGCGCACGAGCTTGCCGGCCTTCTCGGCCTCGTCAATCATGTTTTTGGCGACACGGTCTTTGACGGAGCCGGCGGGGTTGAAGTACTCGAGCTTGACGAGCACGCGGGCCTTGAGGTCCTCGTCGGCCTCAAAGTGGGTAAGCTCCAAAAGCGGGGTGTGGCCGATAAGCTGATCGATGGACGTGTAAACCTTGCTCATGGTGAACCTCCAAAGTGTTCAAATGACTGGATACCGTGTGGTTTTACGGTGTATGTAACAGCAAAACCTACAAACCCAATAGGTTGTTCGTTTAGCTGTTGGGAAGCATAGTAGACAGCAAAGCCTAGTAATGCAATAGGAATTTATGAATTATTGCGAGTCGATTAACCATCTTGACGGGATGGGTATTTTCAAAGCCAATTTTTCGGCTAGAATTTCTACGGATTAAATGACCGAAAGGCAGCAATATATATGTTGGTTTCCACAAAGGGCAGGTATGCCCTGCGCGTTATGGTCGACCTGGCAGAGCACCAGGCGGCCGGCCGCATCCCGCTCAAAGAGATTGCGGCGCGACAGGGGATTTCGGAGAAATATCTGGAGAACATTCTTGCCACACTCGTACGCGCCAATATGCTCTCGGGCATGCGCGGCAAGGGCGGCGGCTACGTGCTCACGCGCCCTCCCGAGCAGTACACGGTGGGCGAGATTCTGCGCCTGACCGAGGGTAGTCTGGCGCCGGTCGCCTGCCTGGATGGTGACTGCAAAGGCTGCTCGCGATCTGATGAGTGCCCCACGCTCGACGTGTGGAAGAACCTGGACAAGCTCATCAACGACTACCTCGACGGTGTGACACTCGATCAACTTGTCGCTCCCAACGAAGGCTACGACTACGTCATCTAACCCACACCTTCCATTTGGGGACGGGGTAGAAATGGTAGATTTCTTTACCCTCTGAGGCTCGATAAAGAAGAAGGCCGTCCATCGTTTCGATGGGCGGCCTTCATTTTGGCGTGTTGTGGCGATCCGTATCGGTTCGCTCTAGTTCTTGGCGATGCTGTCGAGAATGCTGCGCATGATGGATACCAAGATGCTGCCCATAAACGCCGATCCAAAGCTGGCGATGGAGATGCCCGCGCCCAGCAGATTCACCGATAGGTAGCTGGCGAGCTCGAGCATAAGGCTGTTGACGACAAGCTGGAAAATGCCCAGCGTAATGATGGTGAGCGGCAGCGAGATGACCGTCAGGAACGGTTTGACGAGCGAATCGACGATATTGAGGAACAGTCCTACGAAGGCGAAACAGACCCAGGCCTCGGCAAAGCCGAAGGGTTGGATGCCGGGGACGAGGAACGTGGCGATCGCGATAGCGATCGAGGTGAAGAGCCAGTTAAGCATAAAGCGCATGGCGTGAATCCTTTCTTGCGCCGGGGTTGCTGGCGTCGCGTGAAGCGGCTTGCGGCGGCGACCTGGATGGTTGCGCGGGTGCGCCGCGGTGTTTGGGCGCCCATTGTCTCAAATATTCGTGGAGCTTGCGTGCGCATTCGGTTTCAAAACGGCGTTCGACCTAAAAAACGTGCCGCTGACAGAGAGTCTTGTCGCTTTAGTTTGGTGGTGTGCTAAACTGCTACGGGCAAAAGCCACAGGCGTTGCCCTATTGCATAGAACGGGCGAACGATGCCCGATGTTAGTATCAACTTCGATGCCTTTTGGCGGGTTTGGCGGTAATCGATGAATATCGAGAACATGTTTGACAAGCCTGATGTCAAGCAGCTAGTCCACGCATTTAGCCTTTTGGACGACGAGAAAGATATCCAAGCGTTTTTGACCGATATCTGCACGCCGCGTGAGATTTGCGATCTTTCTCAGCGTTTGCAGGTGGCGCGCTATCTGGACGAGGGCGAGCCCTATGTCGAGGTCCAGGCCCGCACCGGCGCTTCGTCCACCACAGTGAGCCGCGTGTCCAAGGCACTCAACGGCGAGTACGGCGGCTACCGCAAGATCCTCATCAAGCTGGAGGATGGCGAGTAGGCTAGCGACAAAAACGAATTGCGCAGAACCGTCCCTTCGGGGGCGGTTTTTATATGCCCGCAATCGGCTGGTGCGTTGGGGTCAGGTTGCTTCGTACCAAAAGATGGAGCTGCGGTGGCAATGTGTCCGCTTGGGCGGGTAGGATGGATACATTGATTATTGCGAACGGTTTGAGTGGAGGACCATGCCTGTTCGAATCTATACCACCAACGCCGGCGCGGATTTGAGCGATGCCGAGGCGGCGCTGCTCGCCGACCTGGTTGCCCGCCACGGGCGTGCCGTTTTGCTGGTGCCTACGTTTGCCGAGCTCGATCTGTGCCGTCATGATGCGGCGGAAGCTGGGGTTTCACTGGGTATCGATTACAAGACCCCTTCGTCGTGGCTCCGTTCGCTGTGGGAGCTTATGGGCGATGGCCGTAGCTTTGTGGATAACCTTCAGTGCCAGATGCTGTTCTCGGACATGATCGACCGCCGCGATGACGCTGCTCTGCAGCCGCTCTCGCGCAGCCAGGGCACGGTGCGCATGCTTGCGCGTATGGCCCGCGATGTGTTGCCGGGCGTGGCGGGGGCGGGCGACGAACGCTGCCGCGATGCCGCCGCTCAGCCCGAGCCCAAAAGCGACGCCGAGGCCCGCGTTTTCGAGCTTTTGCGTGCCTACGCGGGTGGTTTGGACCGTCGAAATATGATCGAGCCCTGCGAGGCGGCTGACATTATGGCCGGTGCCCTGGCCGATAACCTGCCGGGGTGCGCCCGTGCCGTTTGCGTGCGCGGCGTCACGTCATTTACGTATAGCTTGCTCGAGCTGCTGTCCGCCGTGGCAAACAACGGGGGAGAGGTCGTCGTGCTGCTTGTCCGCGAGCAGGCGGCGACGCGCGAGGAGCTTGCCGCGGCATTTGATGCCCGCGGTGTGCTGTTTGAGATCGCGCCGCTGGACGAGGATGCCGGCGCGTCTGATGCCGCTTGCGGGACCGCCGCTCAGCCTGCCTTTATTGAGGTCGCCGGCCCCCATGCCCGTGCTCATGTCTATGCGGACGCAATTGATGATCTGGTAAAAGCGTGCCAGGGTTCCGAGGCCGACGGCGCCGCGACGAACGCCGACCCCGCACGCGTGCTCGTCGTTTCTGCCCGGGCACCCCAGCTGTTCGGTGAGCTCGCCTCTCGTCTGGCGGCTCGTCGTATCGCTGCTGAGACAACTGAGTTCACGGCGTTTTCCCAGTCCATCGCGGGCAGGCAGCTTACGGCGCTTGCCGGCCTGATCGAGCGCATGAAGGCCGCCGACGAGGGCATCGCCTCTAAGACCGAGTGGTGGCCCGCGCCGGAGCTTACCGACTGGATTTACAGTCCGCTTTCGGGTGCCGATGCCGCCAGCGCGCTCACGTTCGATAAGAATATGCGTCTCTCGCGCAGCAAGACTACCGCGGGCGTTAAGAGCCTGCTGCAGAGCATTCAGGGCCAGGTGAGGGGCGCGCGTAAGGCGGCGAGCGACGAAAACTGGTTTAAGAATGTGCCGTGTGTGGTCTCGGACGTGTTCCAGGCGCTGTGGCGTGACAAGCCCGTGACGGCGCTCAAGGCCATGCTTGCCGTTGCCGAGGCGTTGCCCGATCGCTCGCTGGGCAGCTTGGATGGCCAAGCCCGTCGCCAGGCGGAGGTGGCCCTGCTGCGCCATGTCATCGACATCCTTATGAACGATGCTCGCGCGCTCGACGTGTCGCAGGCCGCGACCGTGCCCGTGCTCGATGGCGTTCGCACCAAGGTGGACAAGCGTAGCACCGCCTACGATTACGAGACTTACGAGGTTGACCGTGCGCCACGTGCTCAGGTTCGGTTTGCTTCGCTTGCCGATGCGTCGGTTCTGCGTCCTGGCTGCTACGATGCCGTGCTGTTTGCCGATGTCGACCTGGACAGCTACCCGCTTTCGCACGAAGAGGGCCCGCTTGCTACGTTGACGGCCGAGCTGCGCCGCGACGGCGTGTCTTTGGAGCCCGCCGCCCTGCTGCGCGTGCGCTTTTGCCGTGCAATGCAGGCGGCGAGCGGTCCGGTCGCGCTCGCCCGCGTGACGCACGATCGCCAGGCACGCGAGTGCTACCCGGCAGCCGTATGGACCGAGCTGCGGGCGTATGCCGAGGCCGCTGGTGCCGCCAAGGTTGCGTGCGTGGGCGAGGGCGGTATCGTCGCCGATTTTGATCCGGCGGCCGGCGAGGGTATCGAGTGCAAGCGTGTTGCGTGCGAGGCTCCTCAGCATTTGAGTGATGCGGCTGTGCCGTACCTGGTCCTGTGCCGCCGCGATGGCGAGGGCGAGGACGCGCCGCTCGTGCCGCGCCTGACGTCCGCCTCGCAGATTGAGGCGTACTCGACGTGCCCGCTGTGTTGGTTCGTGTCGTATCGCGTGAAGCCCCAGTCCATCGACGCGGGCTTTGGCAACATGGAGAAGGGCAACTTTGTCCACGATGTTCTGGAGCGCCTGCACGCCCGTCTGCCCCAAGAGGGCATGGAGCGCGTGACGCCCATGAATCTGCCGCGTGCACAGGAGCTGCTACACGAGGTCTTTGACGAGACCTTGGCCGAGCATGCCTCCAAGCGTGGCAACGAGGGCCCGCTCGTGCCGCTCTCTCCGGTAGAGGAGCGCCAGGTGGCCGAGATTCTGCCGCAGCTGGAGGGAGTGCTTGCCTACGAGTCCGAGGCGCTCGCCCCCTTTGTCCCGCGCTACCTTGAGTTCGCCTTTAACGAGCTCAAAGTCGAGTATGCCGGCTGGCCGCTTGGCGGGCGCATCGACCGCGTGGACGTGGATGCCGAGAATCGTGCCGTGGTGATCGACTATAAGCACCGCACAGGTGTCGAGGAGTTTAAGCTCGCCGACCCTACGGTGCGCGACGAGGAATCGGGCGAGGCCGCCATCGACGACCCACGGTGGCTACCGCCACATACCCAAACGCTCATCTACGCCCAGGCCATGCGCCGGGCGCTGGATCTGGATGCCCGCGCGGCGCTCTACTTTTCGACCAAGGGCGGCAAGCCGGCGCTGCGCGGCGCCGCGAGCGCCGAGCTGCTCGAGGAAGAGCGCGACGACGGTCGCATCCCAGGCCTCAAGAAAGGTTTCCCCGGCGAGGGTGGCAGCATGGACTTCGATGCCCTGCTCGATCGCGTGGAGGCCGGCATCGCCGAGCGCTTGCGCGAACTCGAGGCTGGCAACGTCGCTGCTGTCGACCCGGCGTCGACGCAGGCCGCGCATGCCCGCTGCTCGTATAACCACGAAGGAACGTTTGTAAGGAGGGACGTGTAGACCATGGATCTTTCGACCTTGATGCCGCAACAGCTGCAGATCGTCAAGACGCTCGACCGTCCGCTGTTTGTCTCGGCGGGCGCCGGTTCGGGCAAGACCTTTACCCTCACGCGTCGCATCGTCTACGCGCTCTCACCCGAATCCGGTCCGTTCGTTGAGCATCTGGACCAGGTGCTTGCCATCACCTTTACCAAAGATGCCGCGGCCGAGATTCGCGACCGCGTGCGCCGTGCGCTTATCGACGAGGGCATGGACGAGGAGGCCCTGACCGTCGACGACGCGTGGATCTCGACCATTCACGGCATGTGCTCGCGCATCCTGCGCGCACACGCGTTGGAGCTGGGCATCGATCCCGAGTTCACGGTGCTCACCGATACCGACGCGCTCATGGATCAGGCTGTTGAGCATGTGTTGGGTCGCGCGACGGCGCCCGATGCCGCCCCCGAGCTCGCGGCATCGCTCAAGGCCCTCTACGCCTGGTATCCCATGGCGGGCGAGGGCGGTCCCTTTGGCGCCGGCACGACCGTCAAAGGCCTGGTGCGCGATCTGTTGGAGCTATCGAGCCAGCTGCCGGGCGGCATGGACGATGTGTGCGTGGCGCGCGGCCAGGCTGACACCTCGGCGCTTGCCGACGCCTATCGCGCGGCGTTGGGTGCGAGCAAGGCCGCGACCGAAAAGGCACAGGTGGCACTCGACGCCATCGCCGCGTTTGAGGCGAGCGGCAAAACCATGGAGGATGCGGCGCGACTCATGATGTCGTGCAGCATGCCTCGGGCGAGCAAGGCGTTTTCTAAGGAGCAGGTGGAGCTACTCAAGGCCGAGGCCGCCGATGCGTTTGTCAATATTGTGCTTGCCTGCGGCAGTCCGGCGCTTGATGCGCTGGTGGGGCTTGCCCGTGCTGTGGAGGTGGAGTACCGCGCACTCAAGGCGGGTCAGTCCGCGCTCGATAACAACGACCTGCTCCGCATGGCGTATGAGGCGCTGCGCGACTACCCGGCTATTCGAGCGGCCTATGAAGGCCGCTTTAAGATGGTCATGATCGATGAGTTTCAGGATACCGACCAGATGCAGGTCGATTTGATTCGCTATCTGACGGGTGCGGGGGAGCGCGCGCTGTGCACCGTGGGCGATGCGCAGCAGTCGATCTATCGCTTTCGTGGGGCAGAGGTCGAGGTGTTCCGTCGCCAGGAGCGCAAGGTGGGCTCGACGGCGGCGTCCGAGACGACTGCCGTGGCCGACGCCCCCGCCGGCGAGCTCGTCAAGCTCGTGCGCAACTTCCGCAGCCACGACGAGGTGCTGCGCTATGTGGCACGCGTCTTTGACGGCGATACCGGTGGTTTGATGCAGGGGTTCTTGGATCTTGAGCCGAGTGACGATCGCGAGGACAAGCTCAAGGCAAAGGCTTCGCGCCGCCAGGCGCTGCTCGTTGCCGGCGGCAGCACCCAGGAGCGAACGCAGGCGAAAGCTCGTGCGATTGCGGAGCGGTTCCAAGCGCTCGTTAAAGCGGGCCAGCCCCAGGGCGGCATGGTGCTGCTACTGGGCCGCATGACCAACGCCGACGTCTACGCCCAGGCCTTCCGCGACCAGGGGCTCGACTGCGTGATCGCAGGCGGCTCGGTCTTTGCCCAGGCTGCCGAGGTCCAAACGGTGCGTGCCCTGGTGTGCGCACTTGCCAACCCGGCCGATACCGCGCAGGGCCTCATGCCGTTGCTGGCCTCGCCGATGTTTGCGCTCGGCGCCCAGGAATTCCTGGCGCTGGCGACCAAGCTGGACGAGCAGACGGGGGAGACGTCGCGCCGCAACATCGATGCGGGCATCATGAGCGATTCCGATGTGCCCGGCTTGCAGGGCTTGCCACTGGTGACGCGCGCCCGCGAGGTGCTGCGCTATGCACTGCGCCGCGTGGGACGTGATTCGTTCGCGGCGATCGCGCGCGACGTGGTCAACGCTTCGGGCTGGTTCGTGCGTCTGGCGAAGCGCGGCCCCGAGGGCAAGGCCATTGCTGCCAACGTGCTCAAGGCGCTCGACGCCGTGGCCGAGGCGGAGGCCGAGTTCGGTAACTCGCCGCGCTCCATCGCGCTGGCCTTCGACCGCTTTTTGGCGGGCAAGGAAGCCCCGGGTGCCCTCAACGAGGAGGGCGACGGCGCGGTACGCATCATGACGGTGCACGCCTCCAAGGGTCTGGAATATCCGGTCGTGGCGGTCGCCGAGTGTTTTGGCGTGCGCAAATCGTCCGGTGCGGCACAGATGGGTCGCGTCGACGGCGGGGCGCAGGTCGTGGCGCTGCCGGCACGCTTCGACGGCGTTAAGCTCGCCGACGGAACCTTTGTGAAGGGCGACGACGTCAAAAAGCGGTTTGAGCATGCGTTTAAGGGCAAGGGCACGTCGCTGTGGCTGCCGCCGGAGCTCATGGAGGATGTCTGCGCGACAGGTTCTCCCGCCGAGGCATTCGTTCGCCTGCGCAACGATGACCTGCGGCTCTCGCTCGAGGAGCGGGCCCGCTTGCTCTACGTCGCCATGACGCGAGCGCGCGAGTTGGTCATTCTGGCGATGGATGCCGGCGTGAGCCGCGGCAAGCTGTGCGCGCCGACCTTCGATGTCGAGACGGATCTGACCTACGACGTGCTGCGCCGTATTTTGCCGACCGACGCGCAGGCCTTGCCGCAGCTCGATGCCGACCGCCTGGTGTTCGACAACTCCCAGCCGGGCGACTACGAGCTCATTTCGCTCGCGGACTTTTCCTTTGGCGAGCAGGCGTTTGAGGCCAACGCTTCACTGGATGCCGAGGGCAGGCTTGTCCGCGGCGATGCGGAGGCGGAGGGCGCCGGTGCAGATGCCCGCGCCGCCGTTCCCGGTCCTGCCGACCCCGAGCCCGATTCGTTTGAGCTTGTGTATCCCCAGGCGGTGGGCGTGCGCATGGGCACCTGTCCGTATCCGGAGCGCGATTCGTACAGCTACTCGTCAATTGCCGCGGCGCTGCATGCCGAGTCCGAGGACCGTGCCGCCGAGGCACACGTGCCCATGGACGAGGCCGGCGATGATGCGGAGTCGGATGGTTCCGAGATGACGGATGCAGACGTGGCCGCCGTTGGGCCCGCCGGCAACCCCATGGCGCTGGGCTCGGCGTTCCATGCTGCCTGCCAGTGGCTGATCGAGATGGGTGCCGACGCGTTGCCCGCTGCGCGCGCCGATGCGCTGGCGCGCCTGTGGTACCTGACGCCGGAGCAGCGCGAACGCTTCGACGTTGCCCTGGACCGCTGGCTCAAGTCGGCTGTTCGTGCCGACCTGCTCGCGTGGCCGTGCGTTCGCGCCGAGGTGCCGTTCTTTTCGCTGGGCTGTGAGGACAAGGACATTGCCCGCTACGGTGCATATGCCGAGGGCGCCATCGACGCCTTGGCAACCGACCCGGCCGATCCGTCGCGCGCGCTGGTCATCGATTACAAGACGGGCGGCTCGCCGGACGAGACGCCGGAACAGCTGCAGGAGAAGCACGCCCTGCAGGCGCGCGTCTACGCCGATGTGTTGCACAAGGCGGGCTTTGAGGCCGTGACCGTCAAGTTCGTCCGCGTGGAACAGCCGGATCCAACCATCTTCGTCGAACCCGCCGAACCTCAAGTAGTCACCTACAATCTTTAGCCCTCAACAGCGTGCGGTGGAATCCCTCCCGATTCCACCGCAGCTCAGGGGTAGCTAATTTGGGACGGGGCTATTTTAGCTACCCTTTGACTGACGGCGAATGAGTCGGGGTCGGAATGCATCTCAACCGATGTATGGGGGTAGCTAAAATAGCCCCGTCCCAAAAAGACTGCCCGTGTGGGTTTGGCTAGGTTCGGGTGCTGTCCGCGCCGTGGGGTAAAATCGTTCAGTCAGAACACGAACCCGCATCGGAGCTCATCACATGGCATTCGTCCATCTGCACAATCACACTGTCTTCTCCATGCTCGACGGCGCAACCCGTATCCAGGATATGGTCAACCGTGCCGTTGAGCTTGGCATGCCCGCCGTGGCCATCACCGACCACGGTTACATGTATGGCGTGCCCGACCTGGCGCTGGCCTGCGACGCCGTCAACCACAACACGCCCGAGTACAAAACGTGGAGCCACGACAAAGCCTTCTTGGAAAAAGACCGCCGCGACGAGCTGGAGGAGCCCGATCCCGAGGCAAACCCGCGCGAGCATGCCCAGTACGTTAAGGACATGGCCATGTGGGACGAGAAGGGCAATATCGACGAGCTCAAGCCGCCCCTGGTCATTAAGCCCATCTTTGGCTGTGAGGTTTACTTTACGCCGGACGAGACGCTTGCCCGCGACCATAAGCCCGAGCTCTACCACATGATCCTTCTGGCCAAAGACCAGGAGGGCTACGTCAACCTGATGCAGACGGTCTCCGAGGCCGCCGTGCAGGGCTTTTACTACAAGCCGCGCGTGACGCTCGACAATCTGCGCCGCCATGCCAAGGGCATGATCTGCACCAGCGCCTGCATCGCGGGCATCATCCCCAAGTACATCGACCGCGGCGACATGGAAGGCGCCATCAAGTGGGCCGAGACCTTCCGCGATACTTTCGACCCCGGCGACTTCTATATCGAGATTCAGGAACACGGCATTACCACCGACAACGGCCTGACTGACGAGCAGATGGACCGCACGCTCATCGATATTGCCAAGCAGGTGGGCGTCAAGGTTATCGCCACCAACGACTTCCACTACCTGCGCCGCGAGGACGCGCCCGTGCAGGACGTCATCATGTGCATCGGTATGAACGCCAAGGTCGACGACCCCAACCGCATGCGCATGACCGGCTCGGAGTTCTATATGAAGACCGAGGAGGAGATGCGGGCGATGTTCCCGTATTGCCCCGAGGCCTGCGACAACACGCTCGAGATTGCTGACAAGTGCTACGTGGAGCTGGACTGGGACTCTATCATCCTGCCGCGCTTCCCGCTGCTCGATCCCGGCGAGACGCACGAGAGCCAGTTCCGCCGCGAGTGCGAGAAGGGCCTGCGCCAGCACTACGGCGATGACTGGGCCACGCGCGAGATCGGCGGCGTCAACATCAAAGAGCGCTTTGAGTACGAATACAAGGTCATTTGCGACAAGGGCTTTGCCGCCTACTTCTTGATCGTTGCTGAGTACGTGCAATGGGCCAAGGACAACGGTATCGGCGTCGGTCCCGGCCGTGGCTCGGCCGCCGGCGCTATCGTCGCCTACGCCATGAACATCACCGCGTTCGACCCGCTCGAGAACGGTCTGATGTTCGAGAGGTTCCTCTCCCCGCAGCGTACCGAGATGCCCGATATCGATATGGACTTCGACGATGAGCGGCGCCTCGAGGTCGTGGAGCACGTTCGCCAGCTCTACGGCCCCGAGAAGGTCACCCACGTCATCACCTACTCGACCATTAAGGCCAAGCAGGCCATCAACGACGCCGCGCGCGTTCTGGACTACCCGGTCTACATGGGCCAGCGCCTGTCCAAGATGGTCTCGAGCGACCCCAAGGTCAAGCTCAAGCAGGTGCTCGAAAAGCAACCCGGCAAAGAGGATCTGTTTAACCCCGATTTTGCCGAGGCATATAAAAAGGACGACGACGCCCGCCGCATCATCGACACGGCGCTCTCGATCGAGGGTCTCACCCGTGGCGAGGGCGTGCACGCGTGCGCCGTTCTGATCTGCCGCGATCCCGTCAACGAGCACGTGCCCACCAAGCTCGACACCAAGGGCGGCGTCGAGATTACCCAGTACGAGGGCCATACCGTCGCCGACATGGGCCTGCTCAAGATGGACTTCCTGGGCCTGCGCACGCTGACGGTTATCTCCAAGGCCAAGGCCAACATTAAAAAGAACTTCGGCATCGACATCAAAGAGGAAGAGATTCCCTTTGACGATCCCGAGATCTTTAAGCTCATGGGCTCCGGCCACACCGCCGGCGTCTTCCAGGTCGAGTCCGCCGGCATGACGGCCACGATCAAGAACATGAAGCCCACCGAGTACAAGCACGTCGTGGCATTGATCGCTCTGTACCGCCCGGGCCCGCTGGGCGCCGGCATGGTTTCGTCCTACATCAACCGTATGAACGGCAAGGAGCCGGCCGTCTCCTATGACGACCGTCTGGACGACATCCTGGGCGAAACCTACGGCACCATGGTCTACCAGGAGCAGGTTATGCTCATCTCCGTCGAGATGTGCGGCTTCTCCAAGGGCGAATCGGACTCGCGTATCCGTAAGCCCGTGGCCAAGAAAAAGATCAAGCTGCTCACGTCGACGGTGCTCCACTGGGAGGATGGATCGGACGAGACCACCTACGACCACTGGATGAACGGCGCCATCAAGAACAACTACACGCGCGAGGTCGCCCAGAAGATTTGGGACGATGTTCTCGAGTTCGCGTCCTACGCCTTTAACAAGTCGCACTCCGCCGGCTACGCCATTCTGGTTATGCAGACGGCGTGGCTCAAGGCGCATTATCCGCACGAGTACATGGCGGCCGTTCTGACGTCCTATACGGGCAAGACCGACAAGATCGTTCACTACGTCTCGGCGTGCCGTCACGACGGCATCCCCGTGCTGTCGCCAGATGTCAACGAGTCCGGTACCGAGTTCACGGCTACCAAGGAGGGCGTGCGCTTTGGTCTGGCCGGCATCCGCGGCGTGGGCACCGGCGTGGCGCAGGCGATTATCGCCGAGCGCGAGGCGGGCGGCCCGTTTAAGACGCTGCACGACTTTGTCGAGCGCGTGGACTCCAGCCAGGCAAACCGTCGCGTGATCGAATCACTTATCAAGGCAGGCGCCTTCGACTCCACGGGCTATCCGCGTCGCCAGATGATGCACTTTGTGGACAAGAACAACCCCGAGAACATCATCGACGCTGCGGTAAAGCGCCAGAAGGATCGCGCGAGCGGCCAGACGTCGTTCTTCGACATGTTTGGCGATGTTGAGGGCTCGGGCTTCGAGGTGAGCGTGCCCGATCCGGATGGCCAGGAGTGGGACCGCCACCTTAAGCTGAGCCAGGAGAAGGAGGTTCTGGGCATCTATGTCTCGGACCACCCGCTGCGCCCGTTTGAGTATGCACTTAGCAAAGCGCGCGACTTCTCGTTCTCGCAGATCGACACCGGCTACGAGGTGCAAAACCCCACGGGCGGTACCATCAACCAGGAGATTCCCGAGGGCAAGGCGCTGTGGTGGGCCGGTATGGTCTCGAGCGTGTCCAAGCGCGTGACCAAAAACGGCGACCCCATGGGCATTGTGCAGCTCGAGGACATGGAAGGCGAGGCCACGGTCGTGGTGTTCCCCAAGACCTACAAGGAGGCCGAGGGGTATCTGTACGGCGAGGTCGATCCCGAGACCGGCGCACAGCTGTCCGATGCGTTTGTTCGCATTAAGGGCAAGCTCGAACGCTCGGATCGCGGCGACCAGATTATCGCGCAGGAGATCGTGCCGCTGGAGCTTAGCGAGGAGAACAACAAGCCCAAGGTGTTTGAGGTCATGGTGCCCAACAGCCGCTTTAGCCAGGGCAATATGGCGCGCCTGGCCACGGTGCTCACCACCAACCCGGGCGGCGACCGCGTGGAGATCTTTATTGAGCAGGTGGACGGGCGCGTGTTGCGTGCCGAGGTGCCGGCCAAGGTTAACGCACGCTCGATTCCGCTGCTGGCCGAGGCCAAGGCCATCGTTGGCAACCAAGGCCGCGTGACGGTTATCTAAGGTTGCCTTTGCCGGGGTAGCTAATTTGGGACGGGGCTATTTTAGCTACCCTTTGACTGACGGCGAATGAGTCGGGGTCGGAATGCGTCTCAACCGACATATGGGGGTAGCTAAAATAGCCCCGTCCCAAATTAGCTACCCTGTGTGGATTGGAGGAAGTGATGGCACAGGGGACGTTTGTGCAGGCGCTTCGCAAAGAGGCGGCGTTGAGCGGCACCTTTATGAAGGGGCGCTCGCTCATGCTCAATGGCGCCGTGCTGTCGATTGAGGACAGCGGCTCACGCTTCTCCAAAAACGTGACGGTCGAGGGCTCGGTGCGCGGCTCGCGCGGCGACCTGTACAAGACGCACGTGGCGCTCGACATGGACGAGCACGAGGTTGTCGACTACGACTGCGATTGCCCGGCCGCCTTTCGCTATTCCGGCATGTGCAAACACGCTATCGCCACGGCGTTGGCGTATCTGGATGCCAGTGGCGCCGAGCCCGTCGAGGGCTTGCGCACGCCGGTTCGCACGACTACGGTACCGCCCGCACAATCCAAGCAGTCCGCCCGCCCCGCGCCCACCGCATCCGCGGTCAACCCTAACTTTCCCTTCCCGGCGCCCGTTCCCACGAGCCCGAGCCTTATGGCGGCGCTCTCCGATCTGTCGGAAGCGCGCATGGACGAGCTCGTGGTCATGCGTCGCAAGCTCGCCGGCGCCATTGATCCCGATGCTCCCAAAGCGGTGCTGGAGCCCTCGTTGGTGCCGTACTACAATCCGCTGTTTGGCGAGCGCTTTAGCTGGGCGCTCGAGTTTCGCATCCGCTGCGGTTCGGTGTCCTATGTGGTTAAGGATATCGACGGCATGGCCGATGCCTATGTGCGCGGCGGCACATTTTCTTACGGCAAGAAGCTTACGTTTGCCCATGTGCCCGAGGCCTTCGATGACGTGTCGACAAAGTTGCTCGACCTTGTCACGATGACGGTTGCCTACCTGAGCGACATCACGAGTTCGCGCTCGGCGTCGTACGACTTTGCCCGCAGCGGTTTTGTCACCGAGCGTCAGTTGCCGCTATCCGAGTATTCCATCGTGTCCGTGCTGGACCTGCTGCGCGGTAGGACCATTTCCTTTGAGCCTGCCTGGTCGCGGGGGACGACGACGCATCGCTCCTACGAGGTGGCGGTCGAGCCGTCGCCGCAGGGAGAGGACGAAGCCCCGACTTGCCGCCCACCGCTCCTCGCCGCAAAGATTGCTCCGGCGGCGAGAGGTAGCTATGACCTGCGCCTGCCGGCCGATATGTATTGCTTCGCCTCGGACAACGTTGCCTACCTGGTCGACACACGCCGCGCGCGCCGTACCGACGCGGCGTTTGCCCAACACGCGGCGTCGTTCCTGTCGCGTTTGTTGCCCTGTCGCACGCCGGCCCATATCGCTGCCGACCAGGTGGGCGAGTTCTGCCGCATGGCGCTGCCGATCTTGCGCGACTACACGGACCTGACCGCTCCCGCCGCCCTTGATGCCGTGGCACCCGAGGCGAGCTTCCATTTTGAGATTGGCGTCGACGATGGGCTCGTGACCTGCAAAATTACGGTTACCTACGGCGACTGGTCGGCAGATCTCTTTAGCCTGGGTGCTCCGGGCAGCCCCTTCGAAGATCAACGCCCCGGCGTTCCGCCCCGCGATGCGGTGGCGGAGTTTCGCGTTATGGACACGGCGGCCCTGTACTTCGATTTCTACGAGGGCGGCCTGGCGTTTGAGGAGCGCGATGACGAGAGCCTGTTCCACTTGCTGACCGAGGGCCTGTCTGCCCTGTCCGAGTTGGGCGAGGTTATGCTCAGCGACCGCCTGCGCCAGATCTCGGTCCGCCCTGCGCCCAAGCTCTCGGTGCACGCGACCGTCAAAAGCAACCTGCTCGACGTCGAACTGGGTGCGAGTGGGCTTTCGGCGGCCGACCTTGCCATCTATCTCGATTCGTATAAGCGCCACCAGACGTTCGCACGCCTTACGTCCGGTGACATCATTCGCCTGGACGAGGGCGCCCGAGCCGCGTTTGGCCTCGCCGAGGACCTGGGTGTCGATGCTGTCGACCTGCTCGATGGCGTGTCGCTTCCCGCGTCGAGTACCCTGTTCGTCGATAGCATGCTCGCACGCACGCCGGCGCTCGAGGCCGATCGCGACGCCGCGTTCCGTCGTACCGTCGAGCGCCTGGACACGCTCGGCAAGATGGACTTTACGGTGCCCGCCTCGCTCAAGGCCACGCTGCGCGGCTATCAGGTCGACGGCTATCAGTGGCTCGGCTCGCTCGAACACCTAGGTCTCGGCGGCATCTTGGCCGACGACATGGGCCTGGGCAAAACGCTCCAGATGATCGCGCATATCCTGGCGCGCGTGGAGGCGGGGGACACCAAGCCCACGCTCGTGGTATGCCCGGCCTCACTCGTGTACAACTGGACTGCCGAGCTGGAGCGCTTTGCGCCCTCGCTCGATGTGTGCGCCATCGTGGGCGCCAAGGCGCAGCGCCGCGTGCAGATTGCCGGCGTGGCAGAGCATAACGTGGTCGTGACGTCGTATGACCTTATGCGCCGCGATATCGACGAGTACGCCGGGCAGGATTTTGCCCGCGTGGTGCTCGACGAGGCCCAGTACATTAAAAACCCGCTCACCCAGGTGGCACGCGCCGCAAAGCGCCTGCCGGCCGGCGTGCGCTTTGCCCTGACGGGCACGCCCATCGAAAATCGCCTATCCGAGCTCTGGAGCATCTTCGACTTTTTGATGCCGGGCCTGCCGGGCACGCGCGAGTCGTTTGCCAAGCGCTTTGAGAGTCCCGTCGAGCATGCCGAGGGCGACAGTGCCGCCCGCCTGCAAGCGCTCGTGTCGCCGTTTGTGCTGCGCCGTGTCAAGGAAGACGTGGTGGCCGACCTGCCCGAGAAAATCGAGGATACGGTCATGGCGCAGCTCACCGGCGAGCAGCGCAAGCTCTACCTGGCCAACCAGGACCGCATCGCCCAGCAGGTGCAGCATCGCGAAGCATCCGAGTTTAAGAAAGACAAGCTCAAGGTGCTCGCCGAGCTTACCAAGCTGCGCCAGATCTGCTGCGACCCGCGTCTACACTACGAGGATTACAAGGCGGGGAGCGCCAAACTCGATACGTGCATGGAGCTCGTGTACGGCGCCCTCGACGGCGGGCATCGCATCCTGTTGTTCAGCCAGTTTACGGGCATGCTCGATATCATCGGTAAGCGCTTGGCCAAGGAGGACATCGCTTTCCTTAAGCTCACGGGCGCTTCGTCTAAGGAGAGCCGCGCCAAGATGGTCGCACGGTTCCAAGCGGGCGAGGTTCCGGTCTTTTTGATTTCGCTCAAGGCGGGCGGCGTGGGCCTTAACCTGACGGCGGCCGACGTGGTCATTCACTACGACCCGTGGTGGAACGTGGCCGCACAGGATCAGGCGACCGACCGCGCGCATCGTATTGGCCAGCAACACACCGTGACCGTGTACAAGCTCATCGCCAAGGACACGATCGAGGAACGCATTATGCAGATGCAGGAGTCCAAGCGCGATCTGGTCAACAGCGTGCTCGGCGGCGACGGCATCTCGTCGGCGCTGTTTACCCGCGAAGATGTTCTGGCACTGCTCGGCGGCGACGGGCGCTAGCTGCGCGCGGGGTGGGACTGCTGGAGTGGGCAGGACGGTCGACGCATTTTGGCCCGACCGCTTGCCTGATCCGTTATGTGTTCATTTGCAATGTCATGGATGGTTTGTCTACATTTGGGCATAAGAACCGTCAGGAATATTGGCACATCAGCAAAGGAGAACATCATGGCGAAATTCTTTAAGGACCCCGACGGTAAGCTCATCGCCGCTCTCGGCAACGACGTTGCAACCCCTGCCGGCTGCACGGAGCTGACCGCGAACACCGAGGATGCAGCGCACGAGAAGCACGTGCCTGTTGTCGAGACCGAGCGTGACGGTCACGTGATTCGCGCACGCGTTGGCTCGACGGAGCACCCCATGCTGCCCGAGCACTACATCGAGTGGATCGCGCTTGAGGCCGAAGGCCGCCTGGAGGTCCATTACCTTGAGCCCGGCATGAAGCCCACGACGTTTTTCGCTGGCGGCTCCAAGACCGGTACCGTCTATGCCTACTGCAACCTGCATGGGCTGTGGTCCGCGACGTTCTAGGAGCGCGCCCCCGCTCGGGGTATCATGGCTAGCATATGCACATGCGAGCGCCGGCTGCATTATGCGGCCGGCGCTTTTACTACGACAACGACGGTTTACGACGGAAAGGGCTGAGCCATGAAGCTCGCACTTGCACAGATCGATATGCGCCTGGGTGATATTGAGGGCATTTGCGGCCGCATCGAGGACCAGGCGCGCCTGGCTCATGAGCGCGGCGCGCGCGTGCTGTGCGTGCCGGCTCCGCTCTTTATGGGAGCCCTGCCCGGCGGCCTGGTGGGCGCTGCCGATTTTGAGCACGATATGCTGACGGGCCTGACGGGTGTTGCCGAGCGTATCCAAGAACTCGATATGATCTGCATCGTGCCCGCGGCGGTTTCGTTTGAGGGTCAGCCGCTGCTCGACTACATGATGCTCAAGGACGGTCATGTGGTGCCGGCGCGTTCGAGCATTGCCCTGCAGCGTGGCGAGAACAACGACACGCGTTGGGCGCCGCCGGTGTTCGACGTGGACGGCGTGCGCATCGCCGTGATCTTCGACTTGGACCGCGAACTCGAGATGTTGCCGACCGGTGTCGACCTCATTGCGTATTTCCAATTCAATGCGTTTGACATGACCGACCGCGAGACTGCCGCCATTGCCGCCGTTCGCAGCGGCGCCTACCGCAAGATCGCATCCAAGCGCAGCGTGTGGTTTGCCTGCATAGCGCCGGTCGGTGCCTATGACGAGTCGGTGTATACCGGCGGTTCGTTTGTGCTCGACGACTGCGGTCGCGTGGTGGCCCAGGCGCCGTGTTTTGAGGAGAGCCTGCTGGTTCAGGAGATTCAGCGCGGCGTGATGCTCGATGCCCTGGAAGATCACGAACTGCCCGAGTTCCGTTCCGAGGAGTGGCTGTGGCAGGCGCTGGTGCTCGCCGTGCGCGACAACGCCCGAGCCCACGGTGCGTCGCGTGCTGTGGTGGCACTCGAGGGTGACTTGCCGTCGTCCCTGCTGGCGGCGCTGGCCGTCGACGCTCTGGGCCCGCGTAATGTGATTGGCCTGGTGCTGGGGCGCAACCGTATTTTTACGCCGGCGCAGGAGGAGGTGGAGGCCGCCCGCTGTGCCGCCGTCCGCGCCATCGCCGAGCGTCTGCACATTCGCACTGTCGAGCGCGATGCACCGGATGCGGCGCGTGTGCTCGATCGCGACGTGTCGGCGGGCGATGCCGAGCGCCTGCGCTCGCGCACGCTGGGCCTCATGCTGGAGGACACGGCGCTCGAGCTGGGTGCGATGGCGCTGAGCCCGCTTTCCAAGACCGAGTACGCGCTGGCGGCGCCCGCGCTTTCCGGCGGCTACCAGGGCGATTTTGCACCCTTTGGCGATGTGTACCTGTCGACGCTTGAGTTTGTGGCGCGTGTGCGCAACCGCACGTCTGCCGTGGTGCCCCAAGAGCTCGTGACGCTCAACGCGGTGGAAGATTGTATGGAGCGAGTGCTGGCGCAGGCGCTCTCGACGCTTGACGGTCCGGTCGATATGCTCGACCGTGCGGCACAGCTGCTCGGCGGGCTTGAGCCGGGTGAGGTCGATGGCGCGCTCGAGGCGCACGTGGACCGCAATCGATCTTTCGACGATATCCCGATGGCCGCTGGCAAGCCTGAGGCCTGCTCGCTGCTGCTGATGCTCGTTCGACAGGGTGAGGCTGCCCGCCGCATGTTGCCGACGGCACCGATCGTCTCATCCCGCTCGTTTGCCGAGCGCTCTTGGCCGTACATGCTCGCGTGGTCCGACCTGGGGCTTAACGGCAAGGAGCGTATGTCGGTCGATTCGCTGGCGCGCGCCGAGGTGCGCCGTTTTGCTGACGAGGATACGAGTGAGCGTATGCGCGGCGAGATGATGGGCATACTGGGCGAGCTACTGGGTATTTCGCCCGAGCAGATGGAGGAGCTGCGCTCTGAGGACGGTCAGCGTCGTTTGCATGAGGGAATGAAGAAGTTCGAGGGCGAGGTTCAGGACGCCATCGATAAGATGATGGGCGGTCAGGGCGGCTCGCAAGGTGGTCCCCAGGGTGGCCCGATGCCGCATCCGCCGGTTGATCCCCGACAGTTCCCATTCTTCTCGCAGAACTAAACTGGGGATGGGATTCGCTCCCAACCCCGATACTTCAACTAAGCATCTTGACCCCGTTGTGTTATTCTAGAACAGACGTTCGTGAATGATGCGCGAGGCCTTGCCTTGCGCCGTGCTTTTGGCGAGGGGAGGCTGGCTTGGTTATCTTGGGTATCGACCCCGGTTTGGCCCATACGGGTTGGGGGATTATCGAGGAGCGGCGTGGCGAGGTTCGCTGCCGTGCCTATGGCTGCATCGAGACCAGTGCTGGAAGTCCGCTCGCGGTGCGCCTGTCGCATATCGCCCGCGATCTTAAGGATGTCGTCGAGCGCTATCGCCCCGATACCGCGGCTGTCGAGAGCATCTACTTTGGCGCCAACGTCCGCTCGGCCATCCCCACGGCGCATGCCCGCGGTGCTGCGCTCGTGGCGCTTTCGGAGTGCGCGCTCGAGATTGGCGAGTACACGCCCATGCAGATCAAACAGGCTGTGGTGGGCACCGGTGCCGCGGACAAACGGCAGGTCGCCTATATGGTGCGTACGCTCACACAGCTCGATCACGACCCGCATCCCGACCATGCCGCCGATGCCCTGGCTTGCGCCATCTGCCACGTAAACCTCAGCCGCACCCGGGCGCTTACCGGCGGCGAGTTCTATCAACAGAGAGGAACCGGATACTGATGATTTCCCAGCTCCACGGAACGCTTGTCGAGGCCACGATGAGCTCTGCTGTCGTCGATGTGTCGGGCGTTGGCTTTGAGCTCGGCATCTCGGGCAGCACTGCGGCCACGTTGCCGACGCCCGGCGGCGAGGTCCGCCTCTACACGCGTATGCAGGTGCGCGAGGACGCCATGACACTTTTCGGTTTTTCCTCCAAGGACGAGCGCACGATGTTTGACAGGCTCGTGTCCGTCTCGGGCGTCGGTCCGCGCCTGGCGCTTGCCGTGCTTTCCACCTATACGGTGGGACAGCTGTATTCGCTGGTGATGGCCGAGGACGACAAGGGCATGGCCAAGGTGCCCGGCGTGGGCAAAAAGACCGCCCAGCGCCTCATCTTGGAGCTCAAGAGCACCTTTGCCAAGGACAAGGGCTTTGTGCCGGTCGATGTGATTCCCGGTCAGATTTCGATGCCCGTGCCCGCCGCCGCTCCCTCGGCCATCGACGATGCCCGCGCGGCGCTCCTCTCCATGGGCTTTAGCCCGCAGGAGACCGATGTTGCCCTGAGCGGGTATGATGGGCAGAATATGCGTGTCGAGGATCTGCTCGGCGCGGCGCTTAAGCGACTTGGAATGGATGCGTGATGTGGGAAGCCGATGACTCTCAGGACCTGTGGGCGACGCCCGGCAACTCGCCGGCGGCATCCATGGCGCACGGTGAGCGCATGGTGGGCTCGGAGCTGACGCCCGAGGACCTCGATGTCGATCGTACCCTGCGTCCCCAGCGCTTGGATGACTACTGCGGTCAGGAGCATATCAAGCAGAGCCTTCGCGTGCTGATTGAGGCCGCGCAGAGCCGCGGCGAGACGCTCGACCACGTGATCTTCTCGGGCCCTCCGGGTCTGGGCAAGACCACGCTGGCTACGGTTATCGCCAACGAGCTGGGCGCTCAGATTAAGACGACGAGCGGTCCGGCCATCGCGCGCACCGGCGACCTGGCGGCCATTCTGACTAACCTGCAACCGGGTGATGTGCTGTTTATCGACGAGATCCACCGCCTCAACCGTTCGGTCGAGGAAGTTCTGTATCCCGCGATGGAGGACTTTGCGCTCGATATCGTGATCGGCAAGGGTCCGGCTGCGCGCTCGATTCGCTTGGATATTCCCAAGTTTACGCTGGTGGCGGCCACGACCCGTTCGGGCATGTTGACCGGCCCGTTGCGCGACCGCTTTGGCATTTCATATCGCCTGGACTACTACACGGTCGAGGAGCTCGCCCAGATTGTGACGCGCTCGGCGACTATCCTGGGCGTGACGATCGACCATCCCAGTGCGCTCGAGATCGGCTCGCGTTCGCGCGGCACGCCACGCCTTGCCAATCGCCTGCTCAAGCGCGTGCGCGATTACGCGCAGGTGCGCGGCAACGGCCCCATCGAGCTCGATATCTGCTGTCAGGCGCTCGAGTTTTTCGAGATCGACGAGCTTGGCTTGGACTGGATGGATATTCGTATCTTGGAGACGCTTGCCAAGACGTTTTCCGGTCGTGCCGTGGGACTTACGACCCTTGCCAGCGCGGTGGGCGAGGACCCGGGAACGCTTGAGGATGTCTATGAGCCGTATCTGCTGCAGTGCGGGTTGATGATTCGTACGCCGCAGGGCCGTCAGGCAACCCTTCGCACCTTTGCGCATTTGGGAATTGAGCCGACCGTTTAGGATGGGTTTGTAGGCTATCGCTGGGCATCGGGTAAACATATCGCCGTTCATCGGTTATGGGTGTTTTACTATTGCGCGCCCGTGCTATGCTGAATTGGTCTTTTTCTCATTCGGTAACGAAAGGACCGCCCATGCCTACTGACATCGAAATCGCACGTTCTGTCACGCCGCTGCCTATTACCGAGGTGGCCAAGAACGCCGGCGTCGACGTTAAGCACCTTATTCCGTATGGCTTCGACAAGGCTAAGGTCGACTATTCACTGCTCAACGAGCCGACTGATCACCAGGCCAAGCTCGTCCTCGTGACCGCTATCAACCCAACGCCTGCGGGCGAGGGCAAGACCACCACGACCATCGGTCTGGCCGACGGCCTGCGCCGTCGTGGCGTCAAGAGCGCTGTGGCCCTTCGTGAGCCTTCGCTCGGTCCCGTCTTCGGCGTGAAGGGCGGTGCCGCCGGTGGCGGTTGGGCCCAGGTCATCCCCATGGAGGACATCAACCTGCACTTTACCGGCGACTTCCATGCCATCGGTGCCGCCAACAACCTGCTGGCAGCCATGCTTGATAACCACATCCAGCAGGGCAATCAGCTCGGTATTGACGTTAAGCGTATCACCTGGAAGCGCGTTGTCGATATGAACGACCGTCAGCTGCGCCACGTCATCGACGGCATTGGCGGTAAGGCCCAGGGCGTGCCGCGCGAGGACGGCTTCGATATCACCGTCGCCTCCGAGGTCATGGCAATTCTGTGCCTGTCTACGAGCATCAGCGACCTCAAGGAGCGCCTGGGCGAGATCGTTGTCGGCTACAGCTTTGCCGGCGAGCCCGTCCGTGCCCGCGACCTTAAGGCCCAGGGTGCCATGGCCGCGTTGCTTAAGGACGCGCTCAAGCCCAACCTGGTGCAAACGCTTGAGGGTACGCCCGCGTTTGTCCACGGCGGTCCCTTCGCCAATATCGCCCACGGCTGCAACTCCATCATGGCCACGCGTATGGCTATGCGTTTTGGCGATGTCGCCATTACCGAGGCCGGCTTTGGTGCCGACCTGGGTGCCGAGAAGTTCCTCGACATCAAATGCCGCATGACGGGCGTTCGTCCCAGCGCCGTCGTGATTGTCGCCACCGCCCGCGCGCTTAAGTACAACGGCGGCGTTGCCAAGGCCGACCTCAACGACGAGAACCTCGAGGCCCTCAAGGCCGGCATGCCCAACCTGCTGCGCCACGTCGACAACATCCAGAACGTCTACGGTCTGCCCTGCGTGGTCGCCATCAACCGCTTCCCGACGGACACCGAGGCCGAGCTTGCGCTCATCGAGTCCGAGTGCCAGAAGCTGGGTGTCAACGTGAAGCTGTCCGAAGTTTGGGCCAAGGGCGGCGAGGGCGCGCTCGATCTGGCCGATGAGGTCATGCGCCTGATTGAGCAGCCGAGCGAGCTCAAGTTTGCCTACGAGGACGGTGCCGATGTGGCCGACGCCCTGGAGGCTGTCGCCACTAAGGTCTACCGCGCCGATGGCGTTGACTTTACGCCGGCTGCCAAGCGCCAGCTCGCCGAGCTGCGCGAGAACGGCTTTGGCAACCTGCCGGTGTGCGTTGCCAAGACCCAGTACAGCTTTAGCGACAACGCCAAGGCGCTGGGCGCTCCTGAGGGCTTCCGCATCACGGTGCGCGAGCTCAAGGTTTCCGCCGGTGCCCACTTTGTGGTCGCGTTGACTGGCAGCGTTCTGACCATGCCGGGCCTGCCCAAGGTTCCCGCGGCCGAGAACATCGACGTCGATAACGACGGCAACATCACCGGCCTGTTCTAGGCCCGCTTCCCATAGCCGCTTGCCCGCCCCGCCGCGCCACCAAGGCCCGGCGGGGCTTTTTGTTCCCAAGGGGACGGAAGGATCATTTTGGGACGGCGGCAATGTTGCGCAACAAGAATGGGGATTTCTCTCGTACGGTGTAGTTGGTAGAACTGCGCGGGTGCATTGCGGCCGCGATGAGAGACGGGAGATGCGATGTATTGCACCAAGTGCGGGGCCCAGATACCCGATGACTCCATGTTTTGCACGAGTTGCGGCGCTCGCGTGGGCGGAGTTGAGGACCAGGCGGAGCCTTTGGCGTTTCCGGTAGGGGATGCGCCGGTGGGCGACCCTGCGGGACGGCACGCTCTTCAGGATGTCCCGTCTCCTGTGATCGTGGAACGTTATTGTGGGTCTCCTACGACCGAGCCCGACGAGGCTGCTCGGTCGTTTGTTCCGACGCCGCAGCCAAAGAAACCCAAGCACAGGGGCCGTATCGTCGCTGCCGTTATCGGCGGTGTTGCCGTTGTCGCCATTGTCGCCGCTATCGTGATCGTGCCGCGTATCGGTGCGTCGTCCGAGGTGACTTCGGGCGGCAAAGGCTACGTTGTCTGCGCATGCGAGACCAAAGTGCTGCCCAAGAATAGCAAAGGAAAAAAGCTCAAGAGCTATACCGTCGAGCTGGCGCCCGCGAACGGCAAGGGCAAGAGCTACACCATCAAGGTCGATGGCGAGGACGGCTTTGCCATGGAGGACTTTGGCGAGCTGCCCGACCAGAAATACCAGATGACCATCACCTCGGGCAAGGGCAAAAAGAAGAGCACGACCACCATGAAGGTGGACTATGCCAAGGAAGGCTCGGACGCCCCTAAGAGCGTTGAGCTCACACAGTCCAAGAAGGAGGCCAAAGCCTCTGCCAAGGCGGCGGTCAAGACGGCAAACGAGCTGTTCACCGACAAGATCCTCGAGTACCAGAAGAAGTACGGCAAGGGTGAGGCTGTCGAGATTGATGATTCTTCGATGTTTGGAACACGGGGTGTTGCCTACGCTAAACTCATCGATTTTGACGGCGATGGCCAGGACGAACTGCTGATTGAGTACTCTGACGAGCCGATTGAAAACGACAATGGCGCCACTGCTGCCAAGGTAGAGGTCTGGGCTTATCGCGATGGTGGGATCGAGGAGGTATACGAGCCCGATACTCTGGTCTACACCATGTGTGCCGGCGTCTCGCTTCGCGTGTGCGAATACGATGGCACCTATGGATTCAAACGGTATCTGCACGATGGGGAGACAATTAATTTCAAAGAAGTCCCTGATGGCTTTAACCAATCCCATGATGGCTACGAATGCGAATTCAACGCCTATGACGGCAAGTCATTTAGCGCCATTGTTGGCCCTGTGTCGATTGACGATTCGAAGGTGGAAGACATCAATGAAGTGCGTGAGTTTGACGCTGAGTTGTTCAGCAGCGAGGAAGTTGTAGCGAAAAGCATCGCAACGGTGGCCACGACGCTGGAGCAGTTGAAGTCGAAGGACGCCGGCGACGATGCGCAGGCGAGCTACGAGGCCGTCTCTGCCACGCAGGATGTCAACTTTACGGCCGCGGTTGGCGAGGGCCCGCTGAATCCGTCCCCCGATGACACGTGCCAGATTTCGGCTACATGGACCTATCCTCAGGTAAAGGGCCAGGGCGTGGGCGTCGCCAAGTTCAACAAAGATATGGTTCAGCTGGTCGCGGATACCCTCGAAGCGAGTAAGCAGGCCTCGATGGACGACGAGGACAGCTGCGTGACCATGATGTACACCGCCGAGATCGTCTCGATTGACGGCGATATTGCCTGCGTGCGTACGTTCACCAACAGTTATCAGCCTCCGTATCGATCGGTGCAGAAGACGAGGTCGGCGTACTACAACCTCAAGACAGGTGAGCAGGTTTCGCTCGAGGACTCGCTTGCGCAGCACGGGCTCTCGTTTGACACGCTCAAGAGTGAGGCCAAGCAGGCAATTAGGACGGCAAAGCCGGATATGGACTCCGTGTCCGAAGACAACATCGACGATGACGATAACTACACCGAGGATCATTTCTACTACGATGGCAAGGGCTATATCATCGTCCTCGATACTGGCGAGTTTGACTGCATGGCATGGGATACGCACGACTTGGTTGCGCACGCCTTCGACTCGAGCTATTCCTGCGGTCAGGATGTAACGCCCGAGCGAGCCAAGGCAACGTGCGTACCCAATGAGTAAGGTTGACCGCAAGAGCTAAATTGAACTGTCCCCGGTGGCACAAAACACAGCGCCGCCGGGGACTTTTTCTTCCGTCCCCAAGGGATCATTAGCCGCGCTGGAGGCCGAAGAGTTTGGCGTTGCGCTCGGCGACCATCATGTTGATATCGGCGATTTCCATCTCGCCGTCAATGTAGGGCTGGTAGGTGCCATATGGATTGCCGGCTCCCAAGCTGCAGCTTCCGCAGTTGTCGCAACTGCCGTTGCCGCAGCCCGCGAGTGCCAGCTAAATAAGCTCCTCGCTTTTGGCACGCGTCGTGTCCTTGATGAGCTTACTTTTTGCCATGACGTATCCTCGATTCGCTTGTAACCGTCAGCCGCGCTTGTCTTGTAGATACCGACGGGCTTTGCCCATCATAGGCTTTTGCGCGGGTAGAATGCATGGATAACTTGATGCTTACGGGCGACGGAAAGGAATCGTTGCATGGATCAGGACAAGACAACCGTGATGGGCGGCTACGGTTCCGCGCAGGCTGGCGATGGCGCCGATGCGACCCGCGTTGTTCCCAACCCCGGCTATACCGACCCCGCCGCGACGCAGCCTTCTGCCGAGCCCACCCGGGTTATGGACTATGGCGACACGGCGCAGGATTCTTACGCTGCATCTTCGCATGCCCCCTATGGCAACGCAGCTCCGGACCCGTTTGATTACGCGCCGCAGGATTCTTATGCCGCCTCGACGCCGAATCCCTATGATGACCTGCCGCAGAATCCCATTTCGCAGCCTCAGCAGACGACGTATATGCCTCGCACGGCGCAGCCTCGCTACGAGTCGCGGGAGCCGTATCGCGAGTACCCCAAGTCGATTCCGCAATATGGCGAGGACGAGGAGAAGAAGCCGTCGCGTTCGTCGAGCGTGATCAAGAAAATCCTGATCGTGCTGGCGATCTTCTTTGCCCTGTCGGTTGTGTTCGCCATCGTGTCGGGCGTGCTCAACAAGCGGGGCGCCACGACTGATACCACGGCCGAGCAGGCCGAGACTACCCAGTCCGGCACCGTCGACCTGAGCGATATCCCGGGTCAGTACTGGTCCAACGCCAAGAAGCTCCTCAAGTCGCGCGGGGCCGATCTTTCGAACGCCGTGGTTCTGACTGATGATGGCTCAACGCCCGTCGTCGATGCCAACTGGGTCGTTACTTCTGCCTACTATAACGACAACGGTAACCTAGAAATTCAACTCACGCATAAGAACAGCTCGGGCAACTCGTTCGACGGCCAAAGCGGCACCGACAGCTCGAGCTCCAACATGCTGGAGGACCTGAGCAACAAGGCGCAGGAGCTGGGAGATAAGGCCCAGCAATTGGGCGACACGGCTCAGAACCTCGGCGATACCGCACAGAACCTGGGCGATATGGCAACGAACGCCTGGGATGCCCTGCAAAACGGCATTTTGGTTGCACAGGGGAACTAGCGGTCGAGCAGCTAGAGCCTGAGCAGTGCAAACAAAAACGGGGCGCAGGATCGCGCGACCGGCGCGTAGGCGCGTTGGTCGGCGGTCCTACGTCCCGTTTTGCTGTCGGTTACAGCTGCTCGGCCGGACGGTCGGGCGAGCTGAAGCCCGAGTCAAACGTGACGACGCACGAGGCGTCGGGCCGGCGCTCGTGCACGATGCGCGTGACGAGCTCCAGCAGCTCCTCGTCGGATATGTCAAAGCCCTCGGGACGCACCAGGTCAAACGAAACGAACCCGTCGTGCTCGTGCAGGTCGTGGATGGAGAGCGCGGGATCGATCTGCATGACGCCGCGCTTGACCCAGCCGCGCAGGTCGTCGCCTGTGGTGGCGATGGGGTCGCAGTGCAGCGTGATGTCGATGCCCATCTGGCGCTTGATGTCGTGCTCGATGGTGTCCAGGATCTCGTGGTGCTCAAACGCGTCGCCCTCGCCGGGCATCTCCACGTGGGCGCTGGCAAACTGGCGGCCGGGACCGTAGTCGTGCACCATGAGGTCGTGCGTGCCCAGGACCTGCGGATACGACATGATCTTGTCGCGGATTGCCTGGACGAGCTTGGGGTCGGGCGCTTGCCCCAACAGCGGGCTGATGGCGTCGCGCACGAGGCCCATGCCGCTGATGCAGATGAAGATGCCCACGCCCAGGCCTGCCCAGCCATCGAGGTCAAAGCCGGTCGTTTGCGAAATAAGTGCTGCCGTCAAGACCGCGCCCGAGGTGATGACATCGTTTTTGGAGTCCTGTGCTGTGGCGATGAGCGTCTCGGAATCGATTCGGTTGCCCAGTGCGCGGTTGAACGCGGCCATCCAGAGTTTAACGAGCATGGACAAGTCGAGGGCGGCTAAGGAGAGCACCGAATATGCGGTGGGGGAAGGCTTGATGATCTTAGTGACCGACTCCAGGATCAGGTTGATGCCGACGGCGCAAACGAGAACGGCGACAAATAGCCCCGCCAGGTACTCGTAGCGGCCGTGGCCATAGGGGTGCCCCTCGTCGGCCGGGCGGCTGGCAAGGCGAAATCCGAGCAGGCTCACGATGTTGCTCGAGGCATCGGAGAGGTTGTTGAAAGCGTCGGCGATGAGGGAGACGGAACCGGCGAGCAGGCCCGCGATGCCCTTGGCCAGGCACAGGGTGATGTTGAGGCCAATGCAGATGAGGCTTGCGGCAAAGCCCGCGTTGGTGCGGGTGCCGGCATCGACCGGCTCGCCCTCGCTGCCGGGAACAAGTTTATGTACCAGTCGATGAACAAATAGCATGGCGATCGTCCTCACAATCATTGTTAAGGGGATAGTGTAGCTCGCGCGGGGGCGCCGTGCACCGATGCTCGGAAAATGCAGCAATAGTCTGCCGGTGCTAACGAGCGAGTCTTCTCGTCTGCCTGGGTGGTCCATTTTGGGCCACATGGGTATGGGCATGTGACTGTTTACTCGACATACTTAATGTCGACAGCCCCTGTGCAAAGGAGGACGTTTCCATGGATGAGTTGTTTGCTATTAAATGCCAAAACTGCGGCGGCCCTATGTACTCGCACCAGGCTAAACGCAGCTTTGAGTGCGCCTATTGCGGCGCGGTCGTTCCGTGGCAGGCCGATGCGGGGGAGCCCAAGAGCGTCCTGGGCATTCGCCATACGCCGCTGACGGTGGTTGACGGGCTGCTCAAGCTCACACACGTCTCGCAGCTTGAGCGCCCAGAGGACCCGGAGTGGTATTTCTTCAATGCGCACTGGCGCAATCAGTCGGTTCTGGAGCATCTGCTGTGGGAGGATCGCGGCACGGCGCAGGAGTTCCAAGATGCCACGCATGTGAGTATTCCTTGCCCCTTCTGCGGAGCGTCCTTTGAGGGTGAGTCAACCCAGCGCGTGTTTGAGTGCCCTTCGTGCGGCAATAAAATCGGTGTCGCTGACCTGCTCAAGCCGGGGACGTTTAGCAAGCGTCTGACCATGGGCGTTGGTGCGGAATATGTGCCCGAGCAGGGTATTCCCTGCGAGATAACGCCGCAGCAGGCGCGTGCCAATGCGCTTGAGCTGGTACGCCAATACCCAGATGCCTTTGCCGGCCACGATGTGGAAGATGCGATCCAAAACGGTATGATGCTCTTCTACTTCCCCATGGCACTTGCGGATCTTCGCATGATGGCGTCCTTCCCGGGCAAGGGCCTGAACAAGGAAACCCTGGTGTACTACGAGGTGCTCGACTGGGCATATCCCAGGGCAAACTACCTGGACGTTCGCCTCATGGGCATTCTGGAGCCGTGGGACTTTGCCAAGGTTGGGCCGTTTGACCCGGCCATGCAAGAAGGCGACTTCCGGATTGTCTCCGTCGATGCGTCCACCAAGGACCAGGTGGTCATTGACAAGCTGGCGCTCGACATTGCCGGCAACGATGCCGAGGCGATGCTGGGGCTCAATAAAAAGAGCATCCGCGCCTGGGCGCGCAAGGCCCGCAAGCATAAGGACGGCCTGGTGATGGTGCCGGTCTACTTTGTCGATCGCCCGGCGTCGGATAGTCGCGACGGCGAGCAGGTGCGCATTGCCGTGAACGGCCAGACGGGTCGCGCGGCCGCGGTAGCGTTTAGCGACAAGCGCGAGACGCATGTGGTGGCACCGCTCAATCCCAACGTGATACTGTCGAGCGAAAGCACCGTGCACGCCACACCCATCGAGGTCAAATATGTTAAATCGCCGTTCCTATACCAGATCGTGCGCCGTGGAGACGGCGAGCAACCGCGCCAGGTATCAGCGGTTGCCGAGGGTTCCTACCGAGAAGAAAGGCCCAAGCGCAGGGGCTTGTTCGCTGCGATTTTTGGTAAGTAGGGGAATGGTGCTGGTTGACGCTGTAGCGTGATGGCCGGGGGTGCGGGGCAGTTCGCGGGAGCGCGAGCTGCCCCGTTTTTTGTATTGCGGGGATATGGCATCCGAATGGTCGTAGGGTTTCAGCTAAATGGCTATTTACTTGAGTTGATGAATGTTCAGTACCAACATTCCTTCTGCTGCAACAAGTTAACCCTCGGGTCAATTTATGACATTGCTGATGTTGTTTATGGAGCAGCGTTCAAGTCTGCCTTGTTTAACGAGGAAAAGGTAGGGTATCCCCTGATCCGCATACGTGATTTGAGCACCTTCTCTCCGCAGTATTGGACAAATGAGGCTCATCCAAAAAGGGTATTCGTACATCCTGGTGACGTTTTAGCGGGAATGGATGCCGAATTCACGCCATGTCTCTGGCAGGGTGAAATGGCTGTACTGAATCAGCGAGTTTGCCTGTTCGAGCCCGCTGCCAATTCGGGAGTTTCAAGAAGTTATTTGCTTATGGCATTGAACCCATTGTTGGCTTTCATCCAGAACTACGCCTCTGGTACTACCGTCGCGCATATGGGAAAAGGCGATTTGGAAGCGTTGAACGTGCCTATTCCTGCAAGAGGAGATCTCGAGAGGTTTAATACTATTGCAGAGCCATTGAGAGAACAGATTGTTCAGAATTCGACACAGAACCGAAAACTGGCTGCTCTTCGTGACGCTCTTCTCCCCAAACTTATGTCGGGCGAGATCGACGTCTCAAGGGTCGATTTTACGCAGCTAAATAGCCATTTACTTCACTATGTACAACGCGCCGTCCACACTGTGGCTATCGTACTCGACGAAAGGAACAGCGTGGAAACTGTCATCAATACCGTACTTTCGGAAATGCAGGGCCTTCTCGACCCACACCAGCTCAAACATCTAACCATTACGCTTAGACGGGCGCTCGGACCGAAACAAACAGAGCCAGGGCAAGATCTGCTTGCGCTCTTTCTCACCGCTAAAGAGGTCGAGGGATGCTCTCCTAAAACCATTGCATACTATGAGGCAACCTTACGGCATATGAACACAGCGCTTGCTAAGCCCTATACCCAGGTTGAGAGCGACGACTTGCGCCGCTATCTCAATGATTACGAGGTGAAACGCGGCTCTAGTAAGGTCACAATCGATAATATACGTCGTATCATGTCGAGCTTCTTTTCGTGGCTTGAAGATGAGGATTACATTGTGAAAAGTCCTGTAAGGCGCATTCGTCGCGTCAAAACAGCTCAAGTAGCCAAAGAGGTGCTTAGCGATGAGGATCTGGAGGTCTTGCGAGATGCCTGTGAGTCCAAGCGAGATCTTGCCATCGTTGATCTACTCGCTTCGACGGGCATGCGTATTGGCGAACTTGTGCGACTCGACAGGAAGGATGTCAATCTGCACGAGCGTGAATGCCTTGTAATGGGAAAGGGAAATAAGCAGCGCCCCGTTTACTTCGATGCGCGCGCTAAGCTTCATCTTACGGAATATCTTTCGAGCCGTGCTGACAAGAGTCCTGCATTATTTGTCGCGCTCGATTCCTCAGCTCGACGTATTACGGTGGGGAGCATAGAACTCCGTTTACGTGACCTAGGCAGAAGCGCCGGTATCAACCGCGTTCATCCGCATAAGTTTCGCCGTACGCTTGCCACCCATGCGATCGACAAGGGAATGCCCATAGAGCAGGTGCAAAAGCTGTTGGGCCATGCGAAAATAGACACAACCATGTACTACGCCATGGTTAATCAGAGCAATGTGAAGGCTTCGCACAGGAAGTATTTGGAATGAGCTGGACGCAAAAGACCTTGGGAGAGATTGTTAATCTAAAAAGGGGGTTTGACCTCCCTTCCAGCAGCAGGGTTGATGGCCCCTATCCGGTTTTCTCATCTTCGGGACAAACGGGCACGCATTCGGAAGCCGCTGTTAAGGGTCCATGCGTCGTAACTGGACGCTACGGAACTATTGGCCAAGTTTTTTTCTCTGATGCAGCTTGCTGGCCATTAAATACGTCTTTGTACTCGACAGACTTTAAGGGCAATGATCCTAAGTTCGTTTATTACCTACTCAAAACTATTCCATGGCGAGACTACTTAACTGCAAGCGCCGTGCCGGGCATAAATCGCAATCACGTTCATCTATGCCCGGTCTGTGTTCCGGATCACGAAACACAGACCGCTATTTCTGGCGTCCTGGGTTTACTGGACAATAAAATTGAACTCAACACTAAGCTAAATGGCTATTTAGCTGCGTGAGGTTAACCTCTGAAACATCAATCTCGCCCGACATGAGTTTGGGGAGAAGGCTATCGCGAAAAACAGCAAGCTTTCGAGCTTCAATCTTACTCATGACATACTGATCAATAATCGGCTGCATAAGCTGAGTTTGGCTTAGAAGAATATTTTCAGGTGGAATAACAACTTCGGACTCTGCCAACGCGCTGCGCTTGATATGCCCCATTGTCGTTGCACGGTCTTTGGCAAGCATAATAAATCGTGCTAAATGATGTTTGGTCCAGCCATAATAGAACCAGCTTGGATACGCAGAAGAAGTCACTTTAAATAGATGCTGATTTAGACCGGCGTTCCCGCCCGCCCAAAAATCCAGCAATAGGGTCCCGGACCAAGAGAAAATGAGGTCACCGTCGTGAACCTTAGCGCTATCGACAATGCCACTCTTGCAACGCTCGGCATCGCTTCCGCAAAAGCCTTGTCCCAGTTCGCGAATTTTCAGCACGGGTAGACCTTCATCTCCAGTGTCTGGGCGGAACTTTTGCATTGCAAGTCCGTTTTTATAGTCAGCAATGTCCAGCAAAGAAGCGGTATCCCAATCAGAACCCGCGTCGTCTATTAAACGTTGAAAGATCAAGTCGAACAGTTCTTCTAAATAGCCATTTAGCTTAGAGTTTGCTTGCTGCTTTGCATATATCGCGTCAAGTATTGAAACAATTTGATGCTGAACCTCAGTTTGCGGTAAATCGATTTCGATTCGTGCCACGTCTTTGGGATGGACACGGAATACCTTCATACCTCTCGTGTACTGCCGGAGCTCTCTGATAAAGCGCGGAGAGCTCATAAGATAGTTGAGGTAAGCCGGCACGACGAGGTCTCGGCGATTGACGCGCACGATGGTTGTTTCGGTGCCTGAAATGGTAGGCTTTTCCTTTGGATTGTTAACCAAATAGGCATGACCAAGGTCATCGACTGTCTCTGAGGTCAGCACATATACGATGTCTTGGTCTCTGAGACGCTGACTGTCTTTTATCTTTTCGTTGTTAAGGATGTATGGGATGGGTTTTGCGGGGTCTTCAACGTCGATGTGTAGGTCGAAACCTTTGTAAAGATCTCCATAGTGAATGTAAAGATAGGCACCCTTATCGTACATGCGGGTACGGGGGACGCTGGCACCGCGGTAGAAGCTACAAACGTCACCAAGTGCGACTCTACATCCCATAACCAATCGCCTCCAGATTCTTCTTAATCTGCTCCTGCAAGCGGTTGGACTCTTCAAAGCACTTCGAAATCTCGCTAGTCAGGCGTGCCATCTTCTCATCAAACGGCTCACCGTCGTCTTCTACCTCGGCAATGCCTACGTAGCGACCGGGTGTCAGGATGAAATCTTGCTTGGCGATTTCATCCAAATCCGCTATGGCGCTGAACCCCTTCACGGGCTCGAACTCGCCCTTGCGGAAGGAGTCGAATGCGGATGCAACTTTGTTGATGTCTTCTTCGGTAAACTCGCGTAGTTTGCGAGAGACCATGGTGCCCATTTCGCGGGCATCGATGAATAGCGTCTTGCCGGACTGAGCCTTCTTCTTGTTCAGGATCCACAGACACACGGGAATTTGGGTGCTGTAGAACAGCTGTCCCGGCATGGCTACAATGCCCTCGACCAAATCGTCCTCTACGATAGCGCGTCGAATATCGCCCTCGCCGCTCGTCTGGCTCGAGAGCGACCCGTTTGCCAATACGAGGCCAATCTTGCCCGTGCCGTTAAGATGCCAAATCATATGCTGCATCCAAGCGAAGTTAGCGTTGCCCGTGGGCGGCACGCCGTACTTCCAACGTACGTCTTCCTGCAGCGCTTCGCCGCCCCAGTTCTTGAGGTTGAAGGGTGGGTTTGCCAACACATAGTCAAACTTTTCATTCTTGTGCTGGTCGGCGCTGAAGGTGTCTGCATAGTTGCCCAAATCGGCCTCGATGCCGCGAATACCGAGGTTCATCTTTGCGAGCTTCCAAGTGGTAGGGTTGCTCTCCTGGCCAAAGATGGTGATGTCCTGTACCACGTTGCCGCCATGGTGCTCGACGAAGGCGGCGGACTGCACGAACATGCCTCCGCTGCCGCAGCAGGGGTCGTACACACGACCGTGGAAAGGCTGGAGGATTTCAACCAGTGTGCGCACGATGCACGACGGTGTATAGAACTCGCCGGCGTTTTTGCCCTCCATTGATGCGAATTTCTGCAGGCAGTATTCGTATGCGCGCCCTAACAGGTCTTTCTCGCTCTCGTTATCGGTCATTTGTACGTTTGTGAATAAGTCAACGACGTCGCCTAAGCGCCGCTTATCTAGTTCGGGACGAGCGAAGTTTTTGGGCAGCACGTCTTTGAGCTTATCGTTCTCGCGCTCGATGGCGCGCATGGCATTGTCAATGATCTGGCCAATTTCAGGCGTATGCGCCGCCTGTGAGATGTTCGCCCAACGTGCTTCTTCGGGAACGAAGAAGACATTCTGTTCCATGTAGCAGTCGCGATCCTCCTCGTCGCCGTAACCCTCTGCGACGAGCTCTAGGTAGCGTTCGTCGAAACGGTCCGAGAGGTACTTCAGGAAAATAAGGCCTAACACGACGTTTTTGTACTCGGCAGCGTCCAAGTTGCCGCGCAGCACATCTGCAGCGTTCCACAGTTGATCCTCAAAGCCAACGTCGGCCGTGTTCTTCCTGGTGTCCTTAGCCTTGCTTTTAGCCATGCTGTTTTAACTCCCTATGCTGCATTGTCGGCCCAGAGTTCGCACTGATCCATCACGGTGGCCAGTGCCGACTCCATGCCCTCTGGCGGATACTTATGATGTTTGAGCAGGCGCTTGATTGCAACACGCATGGCAGCACGAGCACTTTGCTTTTTCTGCCAATCGACCGTGCGCATTTCGCGCATCTTCGCAGCGAGCTCTTGCGTGATAGCGACCAGCTCGTCATTTCTTTCGCGATAGTAGTCGGCGACTGCCTGCGGTTGTGTTAGCGCCTCGTAAAACGCAAACTCCTCTTCGCTAAGCCCAAGCGCCTTTGCCTTTTGGTTTTCGGAAAGCATCTCTTTCGCCATCTTGAGCATTTCTTCGAATACCTCAGCGTTTGTGAGCTGCCCGTTGAGATAGCCATTTACCATGCTTTGCATGAGTTCTGAGTACTTCTTTGCCTGCGTTATGCTCTTTCTGCGGTAGCCCTTGATCTGGTCGTCGATGAGTTTTCTCAACAACTCGTAAGCCAAGTTCCTCTCTTTCATACGCGAGAGGCTCGACAGAAACTTGGGATCAAAAATCGAAACTGTTTCGTCTTCCACCTTAAACAGGTCTATTACGCCGTCGGTATGGACGATATTCTGTTCGAGCAGTGCATTGATGCGCTCATTTACCTGCTTAAGGGTAAGTTTACCCCCGTTTTTGCTGCGGGTGCCGCCCTGCTCGGTGAGCTGAAGGATGAGCTCTCGAACAACCTGGAAATAGCCAGCCTCGATGCGCTGCATGTCTGTTGCGCGACTTTTGGCGAGTCCATAGGCTTTGAGCATGACTCCTGCCTGCTCAACAAAGTCTTGGGTGGTATCTTCGTCGCCGGGTGCAAGGATATGATTTACTCCACCCGTTATGAGTTCGCTTCGACGTGCGGCGGACTCGGTGCTCATGAATTCCGAATAATCGTAACCAAACATTTTGTCGCGACAGACCGCCAGTTTTTCCAAGAACTTAGGATAGGCGGTTTTCCCGATATCCATGTCGCCGTATTTCTTTTGGTCGCGCTTGGTGTAGTCCTTCATGGCGCGTTTAAGGGCGTTAGCTATGCCTACGTAGTCAACTACCAGTCCGCCAACCTTGTCTTTATACACTCGGTTTACGCGTGCGATTGCCTGCATCAGGTTATACCCGCGCATGGGTTTATACACATACATGGTGGCAAGGCTTGGCACGTCAAAACCGGTGAGCCACATGTCTACGACGATTACGATTTTGAGCGGGTCAGCATCATCCTTAAAGCGCTTTGCCATCTCCTTAACATGGGCCTTATTGCCCACGACGTCGAACCACCACTCGGGGTCTTGATTGCCCATGGTCATGACAACGCCGAGCTTGCCCTCGTCCTTCCAAGAGGGTCGCAGCTCGCATATACGTTGATATATAGCCATGGCAGCGGGGCGCGAATACGCAACGATCATTGCCTTGCCGGTGAGTTCGTGCGCACGGTTGGTCTCATAGTGCTCTACGATGTCCTGACATAGGGCATCGATGACTTCGGGTGCACCTAGAACGGCGTCCAGATTTGCAAAGTTGCGCTTGCTTGCGTCAATGGTTTCGGCGTTAGCCTGCTCGGTGAGTTTTTCGTACTCATCATCAACTTTTGCAAGGATGCCCTGATCCAGCTTGAGTGCGACGACGCGGCTCTCGTAGAACACGGGTCGAGTTGCGTCGTCCTCTACTGCCTGAGTCATGTCGTAGACGTCAATATAATCGCCGAAAACCTCGCGAGTCGATCGGTCTTCGACAGAAATAGGGGTACCGGTAAAGCCGATGAAAGTCGCATTCGGAAGGGCGCGGCGGATGAGCAACGCGGTGCCCGTGTGCTTCTTGCCGTCACGGTCGTATTTCTCCTCGAACCCGTACTGCCCGCGGTGCGCTTCATCCACCATCACGACGACGTTCTTGCGTTCGGAGAGGGCGATGGCCTCCTCCTCGAATTTCTGCATGGTGGTGAAAATGATGCCGTTGGCGCGGCGGCTCGAGATCTGCTGCGCAAGATCGGCACGGCTCTGCGCCTGAACGGGCGTCTGGCGCAGGAAATCTGAGCATCTGGAGAACTGTGCGAACAGCTGCGAGTCGAGGTCGTTGCGGTCGGTAATCACCACGATGGTCGGGCTGTCGAGTTTCTCTTCGAGCAGATGGGCAAGGAAAACCATCGAAAGCGACTTGCCCGAGCCCTGCGTGTGCCAGAAAACGCCGCCCTTGCCGTCGCCGCTGATGGCCTCATGCACGCTCTCGAGTGCTTTGTTCACCGCGAAGTACTGATGGTATCCCGCGAGGATTTTCGCGTCCTCGGAGAACAGAATGAAGTTCTTCAGGATGTCGATGAACCGCTCTTTGGGGAACATGCCGTCCAGAGGGGTTTTCCAATCGGCGTACTGGGTGGCCTCGTAGCTCCCATCGACGCTCTTCCACTCAACGAAGCGTGACTCGTTGGCGGTGATCGTGCCAACCTTGGTGTGAAGCATGTCACTGGTGACGCAGAAGGCGTTGTACACGAAAAGCGATGGAATCTGTCGTTTGTAGTTTTGAATCTGTTGGTAGGCATCTTCGCTGTCAGCGTCGGCTCGAGCGGGTGACTTCAATTCAAAGAGAACGAGCGGAAGCCCGTTGACGAATACGATGATATCTGGACGTTTGTTGGTGCCACACTCGATGTAGGTCCACTGGTTAACAACGTGGAAGCAGTTCTTTTCGGGATTGTCGTAATCGACCAAGCGCACGATGTCCGTATGCTCTTCTTTGCCGTCAAACCAGCTTGTCTCCACACCGTTCTGGAGCATGTCCATAAAGATGCTGTTCTTGGCGATGAGGTCGCTGCTCTCGATTTCCTTTAGTTTGGTAATTGAGGCATCAATCGCCCGCCGATTGAGCGTGGGGTTAATGCTCTCAAGAGCGGGCCCAATGACGTCAGGTAGGAAGGCGTCGTCAAACGCGTCGGAGGAACGAGCGACATCGGGTCCATAGAGATGCTCGTACCCCAGGCTCGTTTGCAAGTGGTCAATGATGCCTTGTTCGAAAGCATCCTCATTAAATGACGTTGAGGAGCTGTAGTCGACAGCAATCATGCGCACTCCTTACCTTATGCTTCTTCGACGCTGGTGAGCCTGTCCACCATTGCATTCTAGCAGTTAATCTTGCGTATATTGGTATATCTGACACCCGTTAGTTGCCATTTGACCTATTGGCTGATCGTGCCCGAATGACAATTGGTGGCAAGGCTCTCTTACTTATTAAACTGGCTCCTATTTATGGGTGCTCGTGTTGCGACAGTTGCCCAAGCGCTTGCTTGAAGCTGTTGTTGGTGATCTTGAGGTCGTTTCCCGCTTGCATTTTAATGAGTGTCGGGTAGTCGTCCGGATTGTTCTCGATGCGAGCGATGAAGCTCGAGGCTTCATCGGCGCCCGGGGTCTTGTGAGGCATGGGACCAGCAAGGATTGCGGCGTAGCCCATCGAGCCGCGTATTTTGCCGAAGTTGAAGTGCTTGAGTCGGGAGTATTCGAGTTGAAACTCAAATCGATCCGGATCGAACCCTTTCTTGCGGGCGATGCTGCGCAACTTGTCGACGTTAACGACGCTGGCGCCCACAACGAGGATCTTACCCAGAAAGCGTTCCTCAGAGGGATTGTTTTCACTTATGAGAAGGTCGGACATTCCAAGGGATGCCAAAAGATCCTCAAGAGTGTCTTCGCGATTTGCCTTTGTTATGGCGGGTAGTAGTTCGAGACCCATGCGCCCCATCATCGCGTCGCAAAGGTCGGAGAGCTCCTGAATGGTGAGATGCGCCAAAGCTAGCCCTCCTCATCGAAAAGGTCGGTAAGTTCTTGGCGAGCTCGAGATAGACGTAACTTTAACAACTTGATCTCGTCTGTCTTAGCGAGATAAGCATCGGCAATCGTCTTCTGACGATCGGCGTCCTCGAGGGGCACCTTAATGTTGCCGAGAGCTTTGATGGGCACGCTGGGTATGGTGGTGCCGACTGCTTCACGGGCAAGGAGCTCTTTTCCAGTGGGGCTCGAGAAAAACGCGGCGAGGTAGTAGGGGTCAATCTTTTCTCTGTTGACGCTCAATACGTACAGATTTCCATTCGCGATGATTTTCCGATCTTCAGGGACCTCGGCAACCGCGACCTTGAACGGTGCGCCGGATTTTGAGATAAGGACGTCGCTGTTGTGGATACGATACTTCTCAAGTTTCGTGTCGAGTGTGGAGAGGTTCGGAAGGTCGTCGTCGATAGACCCATCAGAGATATTGCCAAGGTTGAGATAGCTGAGTCCGGTGTCTTCGTCGCAGACAAGTGCATCGAGTTCTGCTGCGCGTACGCTTGCGCCTCGCATGATTTTTGCGACGCTCCCGAGCTCAACTCCATTCGGGACCTCGATTTCTTTTTCGAGATAACGCTTTGCAGAGAGATCGAAGTCGCGCGCCGCAATTTCATCAAGTGTTTTGAAAACACTCTTTTCGGAATCGGCGCCAAGGCGCTCGACAATCGCGTTAATGGCGGTTTCGTCAATTGAGCAGCTGCGGCGATCATTGGTGCCCAAATCAGTTGCATCGACAAAACGGACTCCTTTGGAGCCGCCTGCGGTAAGGACGACGAACGACGTTTGAATCATCGTGTAGGGAGCAAAGACCCCCTTGGGTAGTGCGACAATCGCTTTAATGAAGCCGTTCTTAACGAAGTATTCGCGAACTGGTTTATCCGTGCCATTAAAGCACGCGCCGTTCGACATGACTGCGGCGGCGGTCCCGTCATTTTTAAGGGAATCGACAAGAAGACGGTTGAAGACCCAATCGGATGACGACGGGCGGCTGTAACGTTCCTGGCCTTTCATGACTTTCTCAATGTAATTAGAACTCTTAGAGAACATCTTGGTCTGCATGCCCCAGGGGTAGTTGGAGAACGCCTTATCTACAGGATTGTGATCAATGCTGGTGTCGAAATAGCGGAACATGTCATCACAGGCGTAGCAAATCTTCGATCCCGTGACTTTGGAGCGAAGCTTTGCGATAGCAAGAGTGCATTGATTGAGCTCGACGCCCATAGGCTTGGCATCCGGGCATTTCGCCGCGGCTGCTTCGAGGAAATTGCCTGTTCCGCAGCCGAAGTCCATGACCTTCTCACCGGACTTAATATCCAAAACAGCAAGTGCGAGGTGCGCGATTCCCTCGGGGGTCGAGGACTCTCCGCCAAAGATTCCCTGGCTGATCGGGCCGTCCTGAAGGAATTTGTCGATTGCTTCTTCGCTGAAATTGGAAAGAGCGGTAAGGAGCTCGCCGAATGATCCGTCTGCGGCAATTCGCTTGTAGGCGTGACTGAGTAGTGCGGCGATATCACCGTCTCCCTGGGATGCGAGCTCAATCATTTCGGCGTGGTTGTCACATCTGCCGGTTTTCTGAACGAAACGTGCGAGATATACGAGCGGGTAGAGATATTCGGAGGGCAATGAACCGCGAAGACGGGTCGTGAGGGTCCAGCCGATTTCTTGTGTCTGCGCACTGGTGTTAAACAATTTGATTCCTTTCAAACGATGGTTATCAATAACCGTTGACTGAACTATAACACATCGGGTTATGGATAACCAGATATAAACCAAGGTTATTTATAACCAAAAAGATTCGTCTTACACTGGTCTGGCCGACCTGCTGGTCGTGCCCACTCGTCATTGACCTGGTGGCGGCTAAAGGCGTGAGGAGTGAATCGGAGCTGCGTGCATTTGCCGTTTTGGTCTATTCGCAGGTGAAGATGAATGGGCGCGGCGTGCCATTGCATTTCAGTGGAGCACAGTCCTAAGCCGGAGGCGATGGCGGATGTGGTGCGATGGTGCCAAGAAAAGCGCCTAGACCTGGGTGAGGAACCGAGACCGTGGGCACTTTTCTATTTCTTTGTCGCATGGATTGTCTGTTCTGTTGGCCGCGCCGGCGTTATTTCTTTGCTCTCGTTCGCGCGGTATCCGCCTGTGGTGCCAGATGTAAATAAACGGTGGAGCGGCTGCAAAAGAGCCTCACCACCGGGTAAAATCAAGGTGTGCCGCGGAACCCGCTCCTCAGCTACTCAAACTTCGGAAGCGCGGGCAACGCAGGTGCTATCGTCTTAAAGGGTCGGCTGCAACCGACCCTTTTCTATGACTCCCTTCGCTATCCGTTACTGCTTATATTCCCGCCAGAGCGAGTAGAGGTTCCGGGCAATGCCGGTCACATACATCGAGAGGCGCAGGATTTCAAGAAACAAGTTCATAGGCTTCACCCCAACCGGAGATCGGAGCGTTGCCCGCAGGCGGATTCCGCGGCAATCATAATTCTACCTCACGGGCCGCGGTGGAGGATAGCCTGCCCCCTGGTTTGGAGCAGTGTCGACCTAACGGACAATCAAGCCTCTAGCTCTCTTTGAATTGGGCAAGCATCTGCCCGAAGAAGCTTAGTTCGGACGGCTCATAAATGAGCGAGCCGCCATCTTCGGTCCGGTAGACCCCGCAGGGGAGGTAACGCCCGTCGGGGAGGACATAGAGGTTGGCTTCTTCCTTCAGTCCTGCTGGAAATAGCGGAATCCCGTTTTCGTCCACTTGGAACTCGTCTATATTTGCGATCTCTCTTTCCATGGTGCCTCCTAGTCAGTTTCTATCGTAAGTGCGCCCTAAAACAGGCAGCTCTCAATCGACTCTTTACCGCGCAGGGTGTCGACCCACTCTCGTGGGATGGCGTCGATGCCGTATGCCGTGCCTGCGAGCGCACCTGCGACGGCTGCGGTGGTGTCGGTGTCGTCGCCCAGGTTGACGGCGGCAAGCACGCAATCTTCGTAACTGTTGGTGTTGACAAAGCACCAGGTAGCGGCTTTAAGCGTGTCGCGCACGAAGCCGCCGGACCTGATTTCGTGCTCGGGCACGCCTTTCAGATGGAGTGCCCACGAGGGGAGCACGTCGTTCATCACATCCCTCATCAGCTCGACATATATGATGCATGCGTCGGTTGACGTTCTGTGGGCGTGCGTAATCGCGGAGACCTTTCTGACCTCTTCGTCCGTCGCATCGGTGAACGCCAGGGGAGCGATGCGCATGAGCGATCCGTTGCCATTGTCGCGCTCGCCGGAGCCACCTTTGCCGGCGTGCAAGGCGCAGGCGGTCGTACCACCGTAATCGAAAACGCCGTCAATCGTATACTCGCCACGGGCAATCCAGCTTACGAACTTGTCGCGCATGTCTGCGATGTCGATATGCCCGAGCTCCCTAATCGAGTCGCAGGTGGCAAGCGTCATAGATGTGTCGTCGCTCCAAGTGCCGGCGGGCTGCCCATGCGTGCCGTAGCCGATCATGTCCGTGCATTCGAACGTGCCGCGGGGCCTGAACTCGTAGGGAACGCCCAACGCGTCGCCGACGGCAAGCCCGTAAATACAGTCGCGTAGCGTTGTTTTCGGTCTGTCTGTCATGGGAAACACCTCTCGTACTTTGGATTGAGGATGCGCGGCTACCTGCGGCAATATGTTCAGTTCGATTCGCGACGCAGTGCGTCGCGAATCGAGAGAACTCAATAGTCAATATGCCAAAATGGTATGCCTAGACGTCTCTTTACACGGCAACAGGCATTTCTTTTGGGCGTCCTGCCTTTGGAGCGTCGGCGAGTCGTGCCTCGATGGAAGCTTTGGATACCATGCGCTTGGTGCCATCCTTCCATGAATCCAACAGTCCAGCATTTATCAGTTGCGATACTCTTGCCGAGCTAACGCCAAGTATGCGCGCGGCATCCGCTGCGGTGACGGCGGGGATATCGTTGAGTTCGCGACTGACGGCCACGGCGATAATCTTGCCACTGTGCTGCGGCTCGTGGCCAAAGTCCGGCGCAGGCAGGTCAACGCCGCCCATTAGGTGGTCATCGACCATGCATGCGAGAAAATCAGCGGCGCTTTCGACAGCGTCGTTTAGGTCGGATCCGAACGTTCCACCTCCGCCCAGCGAGCCACATGGCACAGCGTCGACAACGCCGTCCGAATCAAAGAACTCGAATTCCCATACGTAAACCATGTAAGACCTCCTTTAAAAAGCGATGCGAAATGTGATGAGGATGAGCTATCGAAGCCCTGCCTGCCTTAGGATTCTTTTGGCAATTTGCTCCTCGATCTCTCGATGGCGTTTCACGAGCACGAGCTTGTCGCCTTTGACGAACTTCTCGTGATTGGTGCTTCCTTTCGAGATGAAGCCGGCTTCTTCGAGGATACGGATCAATTCGCGTCTCTGCATCTCAGCCTCTTTCAATAACTATATATTAGCACTTACTAAGGGTTTTAGACTTAAATCTTAGCCATTGCTAATCCCTTGTTTTATTTCACCATCCTTGGATAACGGCTTATAGTCCTTGCGGTATTAGTTTATTTGCTCGTGCGGACACGATTTGGTGCTCCGTGCGCGACCGCGAAAAGGGTTTGCGGTGACTAAAATGTGACCATAGAGACAGTTTTAGCGAGCCCCACGGGAGTGACGCGCATGGACAACAATACGCTGCTATTCCAGGACAAAGGTTCGGGTAGGTTTAAAGACGTTAAGATCTACCCGAATCGCCTTGAGGTGCTTAAGAAGGGCGTTCTCGGCGGCAAGCACACCGAGATTGTCTATCTTAAGGACATCACGGGGGTCAACAGGGTCAAGGGCCGCGACGTTTTCCTGCGCAACAGGTTGTTGACTGCTTGTGTCTTTAGCCCGAGCAGCCGCTTCCAAGCTCAGGAGTTTGTGAATGCGTTGAACATGGTGATGTGACCGGGCGCTTTCGAACACAAAAAGCCGGGATGCAAGGAGTCGCACCTTGCATCCCGGCTGAGCTAAAACGGCGCTGCTGCATGCCGTTGGAGCTTTAGCGCTTGATCTCGATATCCTCGAGCTTGACGTCCATGGCCTCGGTCTTTGCCTTGGCGATGTCGTCGGCAAATTCCAGGGACTTCATCATGGCTTCGACGGCGTCCTTGTGCTCCTCGACGTTGTCGATGCGCACGTAGACGCTGCCGCCCTCAACGTCGGTGAAGTACTCAGTCGTTACGCCGCCCGAGTGCGTGAAGTAAGCACTGCGCCAGGTCTTGCCGTTGTATTTAACGGGGTCGTTTTCGGTCCATCCGGAGTTGGCCTTCCACTTTGCCTCGTAGTCGAACAGCTCGTCGGCGTTCTTGTCAGAGTCGAAGACAGGGATGAAGCGGTCGCTGGCGTGCTCGCTCTCGGTGAACTTAAACTGGGCCCTGTCGGCGGTATCGCCTGCGACGTCGGTGATCTCGACGCCCTCGGGGACCTCGACCTTAAACCAGATGAAGTCGGTCCTCATGTCCACGGCCGGCTTTTCTGCGCCGCCGCCCCCACCGCTGCCGGCGGCGCCGCCGCTTCCACCACAGCCTGCCAGGGCAACTGCGGCAAAGAGACTGATGCAGAGGGTGAGAATCGCAAAGGCTTTCTTTTTCATGGTCGTGTCCTCCTCGGTCTGTAACCGTCCATGGATTACCTGTCTTTACTGTACGCGCGAGCGGCTCGTTCGGGTGGGCCACATGTCCCATTCTTGGGGCCGGATTTGCGCCGACAAGTGGCAATATGTCGCGATATAAGTAGGGGAGGACCGGCTGATCCGATCCTCCCCCGGCTGGGCGTCCGATCATGTAATGACTGCGCATGCGATGCTGCGTGCGAGCCCCTAATGCTTGATCTCGATGCTCGAAATCTCGACTTCGCGTGCCTCGGAAACCGCCTCCGCCATGTCATCGGGGAACTCGATGGAGTTGAGGAGTGCCTCGGCTTCTTTCTTGTGCAGTTCGAAGTTTGAGATAAGGACGTAGACGCTTCCCGGTTCAACGTCGGTAAAGAGGAGTGTTGAGATGCCACTGTTGTCCTCGTACGTTCCGACGAGCCATGTCCTGCCGTTATACTCGACGGATCCGCCATCCTTCCACTGGAACGTATCCCCCTTCTTTTCTGCCTGGTCGGCGTGGGACTCCTCAGCTGTCAGCGCTTTTTCCAAACGGGGATAAAGCGATCGCCCGAGGCGTTCTCATCTTCGGGGAAGGTGAGCTGAATCCTATCTGCATTCTTGCCGGCGGAGTCGCTTACGCCGACGCCCTCGGGCATCTCGACCTTAAACCAGATAAAGTCGGTCTTCTTGGCAACGGGGGCTTTTTCCTTGCTCTCGCTCTTGGCGGCGCTGCCGCCCCCGCCCGATGCGCTCCCGCCGCAGCCGACAAGGGCAAATGCGGCAAAGAGGGCGATGCAAAGGGAAAGGATTGATAGGGTCTTTTTCTTCATGGTGGCGTCCTCCTTGTCTGTTAGGGGCATCGTGTGCAGCGGTTCGCCAATCGGCGGTTGCGCATGCACTGATGGCTTTATTTGCTGTGCGGTGATTCCTCCGTTCTTTGTCCGGCGCCGTGGCGAGCGTTGCCCCAGCATGGGGCTCCTTATCTATATGTATGCCCCAGTTGCCGCCGTCCGAGAGTCCCGAAACGTGGGCCATGTGTCTCATGTTTGCGTCGCTGCCGCCTATCGTGTGCCATAGAAATCCGCGATGGCCAGGTGCGCTGACGCTCATGTGCTTATGGGCTAGACTTAGCACCATTACGTGTTCGATGCGGTTGGTTGGCGGTTGCCGCCCGATTGATGTATATGACTTGAAGGTGCGTGCGTATGAGCCAAGAGATGATGGATAAAACCTGTCGAGAGTTTGCCGAGGCGCTTGCCGCACGCGAGCCGGTGCCCGGCGGCGGCAGTGCGAGCGCCTTTGTGGGCGCGCTGGGCGCCTCGCTTTGCGGAATGGTCGCTCGTTATGGAGCAACCAATCCCGCGCTTGCGGATCGCGCGGACGATCTGACGCGCACATTTGCCCAGGCAGACGAGTTGGCGCAGGAACTTGTGGGTCTGGTTGCCGAGGATGTTCGTGCATACGGCCAGGTGTCCGCGGCATACGGTATTCCTCGTGATGATCCGGCTCGACCCGCGGCGATTCAGGATGCGTTGCGCGTGGCGGCCATGCCTCCGTATCGGATTATGGATGCCTGCGGACGCGCGCTGGCACTGCTCGAGGACATGGCCGACAAGGGCTCGCGTCAGCTGCTGTCAGACGTGGCGTGCGGTGCCGTGTTCTGCCGCGCCGCCATGCAGGGCGCGAGCCTGACGCTTTTTGCCAATACCACGTCTATGAAAGACCGGGCGCGCGCCGAGGAGCTCGAGGCGGCGTGTGATGAGCTGCTGGATACGTGGCTGCCGCGCGCCGATGCGCTGGCGCGCCGTGCCGCCGACGCCGCAAGGAAGAGGGGATAGCCATGGCCGTGCTGCTTAAAGGCGCTCCCGTTGCCCGCGCTTTGACTGAGGATCTCGCTGCTCGCTGCGCGGCTTTGCGCGAGCACGGCGTTGTTCCGACGCTTGCTATCGTTCGCGTGGGCGAGCGCGAGGACGATCTATCCTACGAGCGCGGCGCCCTCAAGCGCTGCGAGAAGGTTGGCATCGAGGCTCGCCGTGTTTTGCTTCCTGCCGATGTTTCGCAGGACGAGCTGATGGCTGCTATCGAGGGCATCAATGCCGACCCTGCTGTTCATGGCTGCCTGATGTTTCGTCCGTTGCCCGCTGGGCTTGACGAGGATGCAGTTGCCGCAGCACTCGATCCCGTCAAGGATGTTGACTCCATGACGCCGGCCTCGCTGCTTACCACGCTTTCGGGGCGAGGCGAGGGCTTTGCCCCCTGCACAGCCGAAGCCGTGCTTGCTTTGCTTGATCATTACGGCGTTGAGCTGGATGGGGCCAAGGTCGCGGTCGTTGGTCGGTCGCTGGTGATTGGCCGTCCCGTTGCCGCCTTGCTTACGGCTCGCAATGCCACCGTGACGACGTGCCATACGCATACGCGGGACCTTGCTGCCGAGTGCCGTGCTGCCGACATTGTTGTTGCCGCGGTTGGACGTGCGCGCACGATTGGCGCGGATGCGGTTCGCGAGGGCCAGACGATCATCGATGTTGGCATTAACTGGGATGAGGACGCTGGCAAGCTGGTGGGTGACGTCGATTTTGTTGCCGCGGAGCCGGTCGTTAACGCCATCACGCCCGTGCCGGGCGGCGTGGGCGCTGTGACGACGGCGATTCTCGCTAAACACGTGATTGAGGCGTCGGAGCGCGCATCGAAATAGGCGTTTTGGGCTGTTTGAGGGGTTAGCGATATACCACGTGGTCAAAAAACGTCAAATATGAGTACTGTTGCCAAGATAGTCACATATGTTTTTATGTCTTTTGGGCTCCCTAGCGATATTTATTCTCGCTAGGGAGCCCATTTTATTGAACCTATGGGGAATAACGTTGTCCTACTTTTGGACAAATGGGGATTTTCGGCACCTATTACAAGGAAATTTGCTGCTACTAAATTGGTGACAGTACTCATATTTGGCATTTTTTGACCACAGGGGTTGCCAGCGCCGTGGTTTCGCCCTTTCTGCGGCGAAGCGATACACTGTTATCGTTTGATTTCTTCGCTCAAGGAGGATGCGCATGCCGTGCACAACGATTTTGGTTGGTAAGAACGCGAGCTACGACGGGTCGACCCTTGTCGCCCGCAACGAGGACTCGTCCAACGGGGTGTTTGAGCCCAAGCGCATGTGCGTGGTGCATCCCGACGAGCAGCCGCGTGTCTACACGAGTGTCCTGAGCCACCTAGCCATTGAGCTGCCCGACAATCCCATGCGTTACACAAGCGTCCCTGACGTTATCCCGGGCCACGGCATCTGGGCCGAGGCCGGCTTCAACGAGCTCAACGTTGGCATGTCTGCAACCGAGACGCTTACCACCAACGAGCGCGTCCGTGGCGCCGATCCGCTTGTCGACTACGTGCCCGCCAAGGGCAACGAGGGTGAGGACGGCTATGTGCCGGCGCAGTCTGGTGGCCTGGGCGAGGAGGACATGGTGACCCTGGTCCTGCCGTACGCTAAGTCTGCCCGCGATGGCGTTCGTATCCTGGGCGACCTGCTCGAGCGCTACGGCACCTACGAGAACAACGGCATCGCCTTTAGCGACGTGGACGAGATCTGGTGGCTCGAGACCATCGGCGGTCACCACTGGATTGCCAAGCGTGTGCCTGATGACGCCTATGTGACCATGCCCAATCAGCTGGGTATCGACAGCTTTGACCTGGATGACGCCGAGGGCGCCCAGGTCAACCACATGTGCTCTGCCGACCTGCGCTCCTGGATGGCCGAGTGGCATCTGGACCTGACGCTGGGCGTTGAGGGCGACGGTCCGGCTGTGGTCTTTAACCCGCGCGAGGCCTTTGGCTCGCACAGCGACAGCGATCATGTCTACAACACGCCGCGCGCGTGGTACATGCAGCGCTGCCTCAACCCCAGCGATGTGTGGGACGGCCCCGACGCCGACTACACGCCCGAGAGCGACGATATCCCCTGGAGCCGCGTGCCCGAGCGCAAGGTGACCATCGAGGACATTAAGTATGTGCTTTCGAGCCACTACCAGGGCACGGAGTACGACTGCTACGGCAGCAAGGGCACGCCTGCCACGCGTGGCGCTTATCGCCCCATCGGCATCAACCGCAACAGCCAGCTCGCCGTGTTGCAGCTGCGCCCCTATGCGCAGCCGGCCTATCGCGCCGTGCAGTGGATGGCCTTTGGTTCCAACTCGTTTAACGCGCTGGTTCCGCTGTACGCCAACGTCGAGACCATGCCCGAGTACTATGCCGATACACAGGCTCGCGTGACGTCCGAAAACTTCTACTGGGCCAACCGCCTGATCGGCGCGCTGGCTGACGTTCGCTTCCATGAGTGCGGCCGCGCCGTGGAGGACTATCAGGAGAAGGTCGGTGGCATGGGCCACAAGCAGATCCATGACGTCGATGCTGCCGCAGCCGTTCTGCCCGAGGCCGAAGTGCCTGCCGAGCTCGCCCGCGCCAACGAGGAGTTTGCCGAGCGCGTGCGGGTGGAGACCGATGCTCTGCTGGGCAAGGTGCTCTACACCACGAGCTGCGCCATGAAGAACTCTTTCGCGATGAACGACAACGTGAGGTAGGGATTTCCCGTCGATCGTATAGCACTAAAACGCTTTGTCGCTTTCGCTCAATCTTGGGTACAAGAACGCCAATGCAGTTGTTTGTGATTGGAGCCAACCATGGTTATGAAACTCGATCAGCTTGTTAACGGTGCCATCAACGTGGGCTTCGGCGCCGCCGCCGTTGCCGTTGAGGGCGGCAAGAAGGTTCTCGACGACCTTAATACCAAGGGTGAGCAGGTGCGCAAGGACGCAGGCGCCCCCGATATCGCCCGCAGCGTGTCCGACATGTTCGAGCAGGCTGGTGGCACTATCTCCGACCTGACCGAGCGTCTGGGCATGCAGGGCGAGACCGCGGCCCAGCGCGTGCTCGACGAACTCATTCTGGCTCGCGTCCGCGTTATGACCGCTCCCGAGCGCACGGCCTTCCTGGCCCATGTGCGCGACATCGTCGATTCGGTCGAGGACAACGTGACCTCGGTGCCCGTCGAGTCCGTTGAGCCCGACGATGCGAAGGATACCGAAGAGGCCGAGTAGCAGCGCAGATGGCAGATTCCACCACCGATTACAACAATCTAGATCCCTTGGGTGACGAGGCGGCGGTTGTCGATGAGGTCGATGCCGCCGTCTCGGGCGCTCGCAAGAAGCCGCGCGCTGTCGATATGGTCCCCGAGGAGCCCGAGGCGATGGCGCCGGATGAGGAATACCAGCTCACGCCGGCGGGTCGCCGCGAGCGCATCGGGCAGATTGTTCGCCTGGTCAAAAAGTACCGCGTGTGGGATAACCTCACGCCGGTTCGTTTGCGCCGCCTGCTCGAGGAACTCGGCCCCATGTTCGTTAAGATGGGGCAGATTCTGGCCAACCGGTCCGAGATTCTGCCGCAACGCTTTTGCGACGAGCTGCGTCGTCTGCGCTCTGACGTGGAGCCGGTGCCGTACGAGGTCGTACTCAGTTGTCTGGAAGAAGAATACGGCCTGCGCCTGGGGGAGATGTTCGATGCGATCGACCCAAATCCGCTTGGTAGCGCATCGCTCGCGCAGGTGCACCGCGCTCGTCTGGTGACGGGCGAGGACGTGGCCGTCAAGGTTCAGCGCCCAGGTGCGCAGCAGGTTATGGCACAGGACATCGATATCATCCGCTCGGTGGTGCGTATCGTTTCCAAGTTCGTCAACACCGATCAGTTTGTGGACCTGCACGGCGTGGTCGAGGAGCTGTGGACCTCGTTTCGCGAAGAGACCAACTTTTTGGCCGAGGCAAAAAACCTCAACGACTTCTACGAGTTCCACAAGAGCGTTCATGGCGTGACGTGCCCTAAATCCTATCTGGACCTGTGCACCGAGCACGTGGTGGTTATGGACTACGTCGACGGCATTTCGATCGCCGATCCTGAACGCTTGGTGGCCGAGGGCTATGACTTGGAAAAGATCGGTGCCGCGATTGTCGAGGACTACTCGACGCAGGTGCTCGATGACGGCTTTTTCCATGCCGACCCGCATGCGGGAAACATCATCCTCAAGGACGGCATCGTTTACTTTATCGACTTGGGCATGGTCGGACGCATGTCGAGCCACGATCGTGGCATCGTTAAGGACATGATTTTCGCCGTGGCCGAGGGCGACGTGCCCAAGCTCAAGGATTCGCTCATGCGCTTCGCCGTGACGCGTGGCGACTCGGCCGAGCTCGATCATTCAGCGTTTTTGTCCGATCTTGACTTTATCGTGGCTGACTTTGCGGGCCTTGACCTGAAGGATCTGGATATCGGCGAGTTTTTGACCTCGCTGTTAAACCTCGCGCGTAAGAATGACGTTGAGCTGCCGAGCGTGGTGACGATGTTCGCGCGCGGCATGGTGACGCTCGAGGGTTTGCTGACCGAGTACATGCCCAACGTCAACATGATCCAGATCATCCAGACGCATATTAAAAACGAGAAAAGCACCTATGCGCGCGTGCGCGATATGGGGAGCGATCTTGCCGCGAGCAGCTATCGCGCGGCGAAGGGCTCGCTCGAGGCGGCCGAGTATCTGGGCTTGGCTTCGCGCATGCTCACGCGCGGCCAGCTTAAGGTGAACACGCAGATCATGAGCAGCGATAAGGCGCTGCGACAGCTGGGTGGAATTATCGACCGCATGTCGATGGCAATTGTGATTGCCGGCCTGTTTATCGGTTCGTCGGTGGTGTACTACGCGCGCATCGAGCCGGTTGTGTTTGGTATCCCGGTCATTGGCTTTTTGGGTTACGTGAGCGCGCTGGTGCTGGCGCTTATGCTGGGCCGCAATATCTGGCTCAACAGTCACGGCGGCAAGCACTAGAGGCTGCGACTGTCACCGCATTTTCCTATCGCAAACAATAGCTTTTACCTTGGGCTTCGCCTGCGTGCGAGGCCCTTTTGCGTGATACCATATTGACGATAATAATAGATGGCCTAGATGGTGGTGCGGAGACGCACGAACGCGCGGTTTTCCTGCGCGTTTGGGAGAATCGGGGTGCAAGTCCCCGGCTGTACCAGTAACCGTAATTCCTCTTGGCTCGGGATGTTCGCGTCGCAGATCGGACGGCGCGCCTGAGCCGTTAAGGTTAAGTCGGATCGCCTCCCATCTTGCATGCGGCTGCGGCGTATGCCGCCGGTGTGCATAGGGCTCTGGAAGGAAAGGGGACCCCGATGGGGGAACTCGAGCGCAACATGCGCGATGACGTGGGGCAGCCTCAAGGCAACGCTTCAAGTACAGACAATGGGGGACAAATGGATATGTTTGAGGACGAGCGCGAGCGCGCCTCGTTGCATCGCCGTGGCGCGCTTGCACGCGGTGTAGCCAAGCGCGGCCTGGTGGCATTCCTGGCCTTCGCGATGGTCTTTGGCACCACGCCGGCTCAGCTGTGGGCCGAGGGCGCCGAGGGCATTGCCGAGGCTGTGGCTCAGGCTACGACGCCGGGCGAGGACGCAGCGCTTGCGGGCGGTGCCGCTGAGCAGAGCGGCGCCGAGGTTTCGGATTCCGGGAGCGCGCCTGCAGCTAGTGCCGCTACAACAGGGGCAGCAACTGGCGACGAAGGCTCGGCGACGGGGGAGAGCCCTGCCTCGAGCGAGCAGTCTTCGACGGCATCCGCTGGCCAAGCAGGATCTGCCGCCGCGGCTGCCGTTCAAACAGAGAACCCGACAGAAACCGGCGATGTCGCCAAGAAGCAAGTCGAGGTCTCGTTCTCGATTATCGGCACCGATGCCGACGGCAAGGCTCAGACCTGGGTGGCACCTACGCAGCTTAAGCTCGACGAGGGCTCGACGGCTGCGGACGCCTTCGTTAAGCTGCAGCAGAAGGTGGGCTTCAAGGCGAAATACGATCCGAACACGGCATACGGTTTCTACCTCGAAAGCATCACGTCCCCGAGCGATGGCCGCACGCTTGCCTTCGATCCGGCGACTTATGCCTACTGGCAGCTGTTTGTCGACGGCGCGTCTTCCTCGGTTGGCGCGAGCGGCGTCAAGCTCACCCAGGGGCAGAAGATTGAGTTTGCCTATACGGCTGGTAGCTCGTCCCCTGTCGTTAAGGACCAGGTTGCCGCAAATGTGACCGTCATTGGTCGCGATGCCCAGGGCAAGACTCAGACTTGGGTCGATAATGCGCAGTATGTGGTGACGTCCGGCTCGAGCGCACTTGACCTTACGAAGGTCGCGCTTGAGGCGAATGATATTGACGCCGTTGCTGCGGGCTCCTTCATTCTGAGCCTTAAGTACAACGGTGTTGAGCTGGGTACGCCGCTCGATTATTCGACCTATTGGCAGCTGTTTATCAACGGCAAGTCGAGCGACTACACGGCAGACAATGTCACCATCCATGCCGGCGATACCGTCACGTGGTTCTACGGTGGCTGGGGCGACCAGTTGCCCTCCGATTCCGTCCATGCTTCCGTTCAGGTCCTCGGTAAGGACAAGGACGGCAAGCAGCAGGTTTGGGCTTCGACGGGTCAGATGAGTCTCAAGGCGGGCTCTACTGCCAAGGATCTGCTGGAGCAGACCGGCCTTAGGCTCGATTCTAGCGAATCGTCTTGGGGCTGGTTCCTCAACGGCATTTATTCGCCGTTCGACGTCGACGGTAAGCCCTATGTCGGGGATGCTGCAACCAATAGCTATTGGCACTTCTACGTAAATGGCGAGTTCAAGAACGTTGGCGCTGGTGCCTACGAGCTCCAAGAGGGTGACGCCGTCACCTTTATGTATGGTGCTGACGCCGATGCCCTTCCCGGTCAGGTTCTTGGGTCTGTCGATGTTATCGGCCCCGATGTCAACGGCAACAATACTCGCTGGGGCTCGGCAAGCAATGTTTCTTTGCCCGAAGGCTCTACTGCCCAGAACCTTATTGAGACGGTTCTGAAGGCCAAGGGCGTTACGTACGACGGCTCCCAGAATGGTGAGTACTGGTTCCTCAATTCCATCAAATCGCCGTTCGAAGACAAGGCGTACGGCTATGATGGTGCGACCAAAAAAAATTGGCACCTGTATATCAATGGAGAGCCCTCCTTACTCTGCGCCAACCAGATTACGCTCAAGAGCGGCGATAAGGTTACGCTTGCCTACACCACTGACGATTCGCCCATGCCTGATCCCGACAAGATTGTCGTGGACCCGAGTGCGACGACTCCTGATTGGGATGCTGAGTGGGCTGGCTACGGCAACAGTGGCAACGGTTCGACCGTAACGGATGCCAAGACGCCTGCGCAGGCCGCCGGTCTTAAGTGGGCCTTCGATTGGAAGGCCGAGTCTGGCCAGCAGTATGCCAACTGCAGCGAGCCCGTTATTGCCAATGGTTTTGTGTACATCGCGACCGAGAACGAGCTCATTAAGATCGATTCGTCCACGGGCAAAAAGGTTGCCTCTGCGCCGCTTGCCTCCAAGGTGAGCTATACCTCTCGTCCGATCTATACCAATGGCCTTATCATCGTTCCGCTCAACGGCGGTGCGGTCCAGGCGATTACTGCAGACAAGCTGATCTGCAAGTGGCTGACGCCTGGTTTGACGGACCTGACGCAGAGCTCCTGCACCGTCGTTTCGGACGGCGAGTACGTCTATGTAGGCTCGGTCGATATTTCGTATGACGAGAATTACAACGCGACCTACGGCAATGGCTCCTTTGCGCGCATTAAGATTGCCACGGGCGAAGTTTCTTGGCAGAACATCGACCCTGCCGAGGGCTATTACTGGACTGGTGCGGCTTTGACGGATAAGTATGCCATCGTTCCTACGAGCGCGGGTACGCTTAAGTGCATTGATAAGACGACGGGCGATGTCGTTTCGACCATGAAGCTCGGCGCCGTCGCAAATGCCGATTGCATTGCCGATCCGTCCAATGGTTCGACCTTCTATCAGATGACGCACGACGGAAAGCTCCATGTGATTTCGCTCTCGGCGAAGGGCGTGTTGAGTGAACAGAATACGGTCGACCTGGGCCTTACGAATAATCTGAGCGCCCCTGCGGTGTCTGGTGACAATCTGATTGTCGGCGGACAGACGGCTACTGGCTCTGCTCTGGTTCTCTATAACCTGAAGACGGATAAGACCACGATGGTCGCTGCTGCCGACGGCAAGGCGCTGCCGGCTGGCCTCAACGGTATTGCTGCTACTCCGCTGGTGAGCGTTCGGGGCGGCAAGACCTATGTGTACTTCACTGTTAACAGCGCGGATAGCAAGGATTACGTCAACTACTCTGCTGGTGGTGGCGTGTATCGCTATACGCTCGGCGATGCAGAGGCGACGCAGATTTATGATGCGGCTGGCCATTACCAGCACTGCGACTCTCCGGTCATTGCCGATGCATCTGGCAACCTGTACTACATCAATGATTCGGGCACGTTGTTTAAACTTGGAGCTGTCGAGTCTTGGACGGTTGCCTTTAATTCCAACGGCGGGTCTGTTTGCGATACTAAGTTTGTTGCTACGGCCGATGGCAAGCTGGTCAAACCGGCCGATCCGATGCGCGATGGCTGCACTTTCGGCGGTTGGTATACCGATGAGGCTTGCACGCAGGCGTATGACTTTAGCACGCCGGTGACGGCTAATCTGACGCTGTATGCCAAGTGGACCAAGAATGCCACCAACCCTGGCGGTAATGGCGGCGCTGGTTCCAATGGCGGCAGCGGTTCTGGTACCGGTACTGGTTCCGGCGCTGGCGCTGGCGCGGGTTCTGGCTCCGGCTCGAAGGGCGGCGCTATCGCTCCGGGTCATAAACCGACGACCAAGACGACGGTGTCGACCAAGACCGAGACCAAGGACAGCAAGTCCGACAAGAAGGACTCCGATAAGTCCGATAAGAAGGACGAGAAGAAGTCTGACAAGAAGAACAGCAAGTCCGACAAGAAGTCCGATTCCAAGTCCGATACGGGTGCTGCTTCCACGACCACTGCTAAGAAGTCCTCTGGTGCTTCCGAGCGGGAGGCTGGCACTAACCCGCTTGCCATTGTTGGCGTTGCCGCCGGCGTCATCGGTCTCGCCATCGTCGGCGTGTTCGTGTTCACCAAACGTCGGTAGGTGAGGGCTGTGTCCAATAAATCCAAGGACGCTGACCCCAAGCAACCAGATTCCTCGTTCATTCAGTTCGACGATGCAAAGCAAAAGGGCGCCGCTTCGGCGGCGTCCGCCCCTCGCCGCAAGGCGCTCCTCGGCGTTATGACTGCCGCGTGCGCCATTCTGATCGTCGTCTCGCTGGGTTTCGTCCATCCTTCCACAAGCGGTGCCTGGTCTATCGACTGGATCATTCAGACCGTGACGGGGGAGAGCTTCGTCACCAAGGACACCAAGGCGTCTGGCTCGACTGCGACTTCGGTCGAGGCCAGTTCCAAGGACTCCAATTCATCGAATGACGCAAAAGATGAGTCCAAGGACGATTCCGAGTCTTCAAACAAGGAATCGGATAAAAGCTCGGATAGCAAGAAGTCCGATGGTCAGGACGGCAAGAAGTCTGGAGATAGATCCGCTGCCCAGAATACGGGAGCCGGCGATACTTCCAACGTGTCTGGCGGTGCTTCTTCGGGCGGCGGCCAGTCGTCTGATGGAGCCTCCAGCTCTAATGGCGGAAGCGCTCCCTCGGGCGGACAGGGCGGCTCGCAGGAGTCCAACTACGTAACGGTGACGGTTTCGGTCACATCGAGCGCCGTGGGCAATCCTGTGTCTTCTGGCGGCACCTTTACCTTTAACGAAGGCGCTACGGCCTACGATGCCCTGTGCGCGCTGGGCCTTTCTGTCAACGCACACGGCTCATCGTACGGCACGTATGTTTCTGCGATTGGTGGTTTGGCCGAGAAACAGTACGGCGGTACGAGCGGCTGGATGTACTCCGTCAACGGTGCAACGCCTATGACGGCCTGCAGCAACTACGTTCTCTCCAACGGTGACAACGTGGTTTGGTATTACGTTGCAGGCTAGAGGCCTCGACATAGCGCGCCGGACGGGCGGTTCGGACTAACATCCGGGCCGCCCGTTTTTCATGCGAATGGGATTGGGTCGCCGGGTCTCTCAACAAACAAAAAACCGGCTGGAATGGGAATTCCAACCGGTTATACATTCAAGCAAATATTGAATCGACTATGAGCGAGCGCCTTCGAGGAAGAAGCGGCGGCTAAAGTAGTTGTACCAGGTGACCAAGAACGTGGCGATGGCCTTCATGGCCTGGTAGCCGATGCTCAAAAACGTGACGCCCACAAACATGTACAGGTCGTTGAGGCCCAGACCGATCACCGACAGGATGGTGAAGATCGTGAACTCGCGCTTGCGGCTCATGCCCTCGCGATGGTCGAACACGTACTTCATGCTGAGCCAGTAGTTGACCACGACGGACGTGATGAACGAAACCGTGGTGCTCATCAAAAAGTCGAGGTGGAACAGCTCGACGAGCGCAATGAGCATACCCCAGTCGATGCCAAAGGAGATAAGACCCACGACAGCGAACTTGAGGAACTGCTTGGTATGAGGTTGTGCCAGCGCCTTGCGCACGTAATCACATCCAATGCGTTGATGAATCAAGCAGGGATACTTTAGAGCTTTTGCAAGGGAAACGTAAGGTCTTTGCCAAGAACTATACGAACTCGCCAAATTTTCAAGAGCTAATCCGCAAACGTTGAAAATTTGCCCGTAAACGAGCGGCGCCCACGGACGATACTGCGCTGAGTGCGCGTTGTCCGTGGGCGCCGTAATGCTGCAGGGGTGTGGAGCTATTTTGTCTCGTCGCCCTCCAGGAAGATCTTGCGCGTCACAAAGTTGTAGACCATGACGAGCGCGGTGGCGCAAATCTTGGCGATATTGGCCTCGAGGCCCAGGCCGGCGTTGAGGGCCAGCACGATGCCATCGTTGAGCACCAGGCCAATAACGGACAGTACGACAAAGATGATGAACTCGCGGCGGCGACTCATGCCTTCCTTGTGCGCAAACACGTACTTCATGCTCGCGACATAGTTAAAGATGAGCGAGACGATAAAGCCGCTGGTGTTGGCGATCAGGATGTTAAGGCCCAGACCGTAGTGGAGCAGATTCATGATGCCAAAGTCGATGACGGTGGCAATGACGCCGACGACGCCAAACTTCATGATCTGCGCAAGGAGCTTTTGCATGGTACCTGCCTTAGGGTGGCGCCGCTGCGCCGCGGGGATGACAAACTCAGCAAGTTTAGCCAATCCCCGCAAGCGGGGCTAGGCGCGCTTCTCGATAGCACCGTTTCTATATGCATCGAGCAGTTGGCGTAGGTCCTGGATCTGGCTGCGGATCTTGGCGCCGGTATCGGTGTCGCTCACCATGCGGCGACGGTCGGCCTCGTCAAAGCGGTTGGTCTCGCTTTCGATATCGATGTTGCGGGTGAGCGCCTCGGCAACGGTGGTAAAGGCCTGGTGCGACTTGAGGCGGCATCCTCGCGAGCTCGAGATGAGCGTGTAGCCGGCGATGCCCGTTTTGGGATGGTAGGCGCGACAGAAACCGCCGTCGATGACCAGCAGCTTGCCGTTGGCGCGGATGGGCTGCTCGCCCTTGGTGGTCTTGACCGGGGTGTGCCCGTTGATGATGTGACCGGTCGGCGAACATGCCATGGGCGCGACACCAAACTCGCGCATGATGTCGTCGCAGACCGAGGGCGACTTGGTAAGCGTAAAGTACGGGTCCATCGGCTCGACCCACGTGCTCTTGTCGACGATATAGGCGCGCTCAAAGGTACGCACCAGGCGTCCGCTGGCGGGCGAATTAAAGCCAATCCACAGGTACCACATCCAGTCGAGAGCATCGCGGTCGCCCACGCGCCAGGCGCGGCGTGCAATGTAATCGCAAAAGTCGAAGTAATCGCGGCCGGCGTGCCAGGCACCCAGGCAGTTCATGCTGCTGAAGGTGCCGTCTTCGTTGAGCGGCACGCAGCCGTGGAACAGCAGGTTGCCGTTGGCGACCTTGTACATCGAGCCGTGGGAATAGAGGAAATCGATATGGCGATGCAGGTGATCGGCGGTGACAAACTCGGATACGAGTTTGTCGATGATGTGCTGTTCCTCGGGCGTGAGCGTGTAGGGGTCCGCAGGATCGACGGTGGGGAAGTCGTTGGTCGTGAGCGGCCATACGCTGCCGTCGGCAAGCGTGACCGTGCCGGTGTCGTGGTCGATCTTGTCGAGCAGCAGACGGTCTGCCATGTCGAACTCGGGGTGGCGCTGGATAATCTGGCCCTCGAGCTTAAAAAGCAGGACGTTGATGGCTTTGATCAGCGGGCTGATGGGCTCGCCGGAGGTATAGGTAGCGTCGGCGAAGGCGACAAGCTCACGCAGCGAGATGCCGTAGTCGTTCTCGAGGATTTCGTAGTTGTCGTAGCGCAGGTTGTTGCGCAGCACCGTGGCGATGCAGGCGGGCTCGCCGGCTGCGGCGCCCATCCACAGCAGGTCGTGGTTGCCCCACTGGATGTCGAGTGAATGGTAGGTGAGCAGGCGGTCCATAATCTTGGCAGCGCCGCCGCCACGGTCGAAGATATCGCCCACCAGGTGCAGGTGGTCGACAGCCAGGCGCTTGATGAGCGAGGCAAGCGACTCGATAAAGTCGTCGGCGCTGGCGGTCTCCAGGATGGACTCCACGATGCGCTCGTGATAGCGCACGCGATAGTTGTTCTCGTCCGGGTGCGTGTGCAACAACTCGTCGATGATATAGGCGTAATCGCGTGGGATGGCCTTACGCACCTTGGAGCGCGTATAGCGGCTCGAAAGCGAGCGAGCGACCATAATGAGCTGGTCGAGCATTGTCTTGTACCAGGTGGGGGAATCCTCGTGCTGGCTGCGGACCAGCTTGATCTTCTCGCGCGGGTAGTAGATGAGCGTGCACAGCTCACCCTTTTCGTCAAAGGAGAGCGTTTCGCCAAAGATCTCGTCGACATGCTCGCGCACGACGCCCGAGCAGTTGTTGAGGATGTGCATAAAGGCTTCGTACTCGCCGTGCACGTCGCTCATAAAATGTTCGGTGCCCTTGGGTAGGTTGAGGATGGCCGAGAGGTTGATGATCTCGGTGAACGCGGATTGCTCGGTGGGGAACTGTCTCGACAGCAGGCGCAGATACTTAAAGTCTTGCGGATTGCGATCGAATGCGACCATGAAACACCTTCCGATGTGGTTGGTAAAACTGATAAACAGCGTCAAATGTTTATCAGTATGCGCCGCTTTTGTTTCGATTGGGGATAGGCGGCCGAATTGTTGGCCGAACGGTTTGATAAATCGATTTAGTTGAGGTAGATATGGCGGTTGGGTGGAGACGTGGGGTCGTTTTTACAGACGCATGCCGCTGGGGTCGATAGAGATGATGACGGTAAAGGTGTTCACTACCTCTGGCTCTATTTGGTAAATAGTGAACATATGTACCGTATGTAGGCTCACTGTGCGATAATTTGCGCAGCAATGAGTAAGGAGCCTCATATGAGTGATTTTGTCCTGACCTGTGAATCTGCCGCCGACCGAACTCGGGAGTTCTTTGCGTCGCGCAATATCCCTGTCGTGTGTTTTCATTACGAGATCGACGATGTTGTCTATACGGACGATCTGTATCAGTCAATTACGCCGGACGAGTTTTTTGCCCAGATTGCCGCGGGTGCCATGCCCAAGACGTCTCAGGTGAGCGTGGGTGAGTATGAGGAGTTTTGGGAGCCGATTGTTGCCGAGGGTAAAGACGTGCTGCACCTGACGTTGTCGTCGGGTATTTCGGGCACGTATGGATCGGCCTGCGTTGCGGCACAGATGCTCGCGGATCGCTATCCTCAGGGCGGCAAGGTGCGCGTCATCGATTCGCTGGCGGCGTCTTCGGGCTTTGGCCTGTTGCTGGAATATGCCGCCGACGTGCGCGATAGCGGGGCTTCACTCGATGAGACGGCTGCCTGGATCGAGGAGCACAAGCTCAACCTGCACCACTGGTTCTTCTCGACCGATCTGTCGAGCTACCTGCGCGGCGGTCGCATTTCGGCTGCGAGCGCGATCATCGGCACGGCGCTTAAGATTTGCCCACTTATGACGGTCGATTGCGAAGGTAGGCTGTCGCCACGTGAAAAGATACGCACTAAGAAGCGCGCGATTTCCGAGATGGCTAAGACCATGTTGGCACACGTGCAGGACGGTGCGGATTATTCGGGTAAGTGCATCATGTCGCACTCGGCGTGCCGAGAGGATGCCGAGGCAGTTGCGGCGCTGATTGAGGAACAGGTTCCGCAGCTCAAAGGCAAGATTGAGATCAACAATATCGGTGCTCTGATTGGTTCGCACACCGGACCTGGTACGGTGGCGCTCTTCTTTATGGGCGACAAGCGCGTGGATTAATTTGCCCCATCACGTCGCCGCATGATTGCTCAAACGAAAACGGCCCGCCTCACGTTTGTGGGGCGGGCCAAGTTGTTTTGCTAGCGTTTCTTTCCGCGGAAGAAAAAGCCGTGTAGCGACGGCTTGAGGCCGCGGTTGGCGCGACGTTCCTCAACGCGCTCGTGGATCGAGGCGACGCGCTCGATGACCTCGTCGGGAATTGGCACGTCGGGATTCATATTCTCGACCTGACTGACCTCGGCGGCGGCGACCTGATCAATAATAGGTACATTTTCGCGCGAGATAACGGGCGTGGCGTCTTCCTTCATCTTGCGATAACGCTGCATCATGTCGGTCTGTAGCTGCTGTGCCGAAGGCGGCGTCCAGATGATGGCGTTGGCGCCGGCGGCGATGGTCTCGCGGATGCTCTCGGGCGTCTTGCCGCCCGGCGCGATGAGCGGCAGGTTGGGATAGTGCTTGCGCAGCTCGCGTAGGACCTGGGGCGTGTTCTTGCCGGCGGCGATGTTGAGAATCTTGGCTCCAGCGCGCACCTTGGCGTGGGCATCGTCGTCGCAGCGAACGACCGTAGCGATGACGGGGATGTCGGCGATGTTGGTGATGTGCTCGACCATCTCGGCAGTAGCGGGGGAGTTGACCACGCAGCCCGCCGCGCCCTGCATCTCGGAGACGGCTGCCATCTGCACGGAGCGCTTACCGGTCGTAGTTCCGCCGCCCACGCCTACAAAGACCGGGCACTCGGCGACGGTCAACAGTGCCTGCGTAATGGCCGGCTGCGGCGTGAAGGGGTAAACGGCAAAGACGGCATCGGCGTTGGAGTTGCGGATGACCGCGACATCGGTGGTGTAAATGAGCGACTTGATGCGGCGGCCGAAGAGCGTGAAGCCGCTGGCCTCCTCGATCTCGTCGGGCATGCGAAGGGCAGCCTTGCGCAGACGTCCGTCGATGGGCAGGGGCTCCATAGGGAGCAGGCCGTTGGGCGTGACGGCTACCTGGGGCTCGGTGAACTCGTCTGCGAGCTCGACCTCGGAGAAATCGACCGAGGCGACGATGTCTTCGTGAACTTTGGCGGGCACATCGATGGGAGCTTGGTCGTTTGCCGCGGCAGGCGTGTCGAAGGAGCTGGTGCCGACGAAGGCGTCGACGCGCTCGTTTAGATCGTTGAGGGTATCCATGGAGGCTCGATTCTATGTGATGACGGCCGGCAGGGTACCGGCAGCGTTGTGCTTGCTAAATCGTTTGACGAGTTGATTTTTCCCCGCCGCGTCCTCCGTTAGACCGAAGGGCGGCGAACGTGAAGGAGCTGTGGTGGCGGGGATCGAGGTGCTATCTTGAAAGTCCCGTTTAAAAGAGAGGTGACGCGGTGTGGAATTGACAGCAATGTTGGGCTCGATTGGCCTGTGTGTGGGCGCAATCGTTGCCGCCGCGGTCATCTACTTTGTGGTCACGGCCATTAAGGGCAAAAGGGTCGAACGCAAGGAGCGCGCGATGCTTAAACAGCATCGCGACCAGCAGGGCAAACGCGCACAGAGATAGCTTGTTGAGTTTTGGATCCGTGCGCTAGCTGCGTTTTCGGATCAGGGCAATGTAGAAGCCCTCAAAGTCGCGGCTAGGCGGAATGGTCAGCGTGCCGGGCATACCGTTGGCGACGGACGAGACGTGGCTGGCGGCGATGGCCTCGGTGAGGGCGTTGCACTCGATGCGTGGCTCTTCGCCAACTTCCTGAGCACGGCGCGTTTCACTTTCGCTCGGCGTGCCGTCGAGGGGGATAAGCTCGCAATCCATGTGCTTGTCGAGGGCCTCTTGCAGGGCGTCCTCGTTTTCCTGCGGCAAGATCGAACAAGTCGAATAGACGAGCGTGCCGCCCGGTTTAAGGGCTCCCATGGCGCGGTCCAGAAGTGCTCGCTGCGAGCGGGCACACTTGCTCAGCAGCTGCTCGGTCAGGCCGCGCAGGCTTTTCTCGTTGCCGCTGATGACGGTGCCCGTGCCGGTGCAGGGGGCGTCGAGCAGGATGCGGTCAAAGCGGAAGAACTCGTCGAGCTCGCGTGCGTCGATGCGCATGACGGGCACGTTTTTTGCGCCTTGGCGGTGGAGGTTGGCTTCGAGCTTCTCGGCGCGGGGAATGCTCATCTCGCAGGCGGTAAGGTGCGCCTGCCCCTGCGTGAGGGCGGCGATCTGCGTCGTCTTGCCGCCAGGGGCTGCGCACATGTCCAGGATGTCCTCGCCTGCCTGTGCGCCCAGGACCAGCGGCGGCATCATGGACGACAGGCTCTGCAGGTAGATCTTGCCGTCGCGGTAGATGCCGAGATCCCACAGATCGGAAACCTGGGCCTCGGGCAGGATGAAGGCGTCTGGGTACCAGGTGACGGGGTTGTGGGCGATGCCGGCGGCATCGAGCGCCGCAGCGATGTCCTCGGCGGTTGCCTTGAGCGTGTTGGCGCGCAGCGTGACCGGGCGTGTGGCCGCGGCGCCGAAGCCCTCGATCATGAGCTCGGCATCGGCGGGCGCATAGGCGCCGGCGACCGTGTCGACCATAAAGCGCGGCAGGTCGGCGGCGCAAGGAAGGGCGGCAAGCTGGTCGGAAAGCTCGGTGGCGGCAAACTGCCTGAGCTTGAGCTCGGCCTTGACCTGCTTTTTCTGCTTACGACGACGCGGCTTGGACATCCGTCTTTCCTTCCCATTCCATTACATGTCGAGTGTTTAGTACTGGCTCTCGTGCTTGCTAAAGAAGTCGAAGCGCGGGGGCAGCGGCTTTACGCGGTGCTCGCCGGGCTTCTCGCCCAAGCTCTCCACAAACTCATCCGTGGAGGCAAAGATGTTATCCCAGCTAAAGAAGGCGACCGGGTCGATGTCGAAGTACTCGCAGATGAGCTCGCAGCCGGCAGGGACGATGCCGTGCATGAGCACGGTCGCCACGCGCAGCTCGGTAAAGGCGTCGACGAGCGCCTGCGTCATTGCGGCGTTTGCCTCGTTACCCTCGAGCTTGTTGGCGGCCTTGGAAGCGTCGCTCCAGCGCTTGTTGGCGGCGCGCAGGTAGTCGTCGCACACGGCAAGCGCGCGGTGCGTCTCGAACTTGTACATGGCCTGCTCAAAGGCGAGGGCTGCCTGCTGGGCGGCTTCGACCACGGTGTCAGAAGCGGCACCGGCGGGGATGCAGCCGTTGCGGTAGGGGCTCTCGTCGCCTTCCTTGACGGCGACGCCGTAGAAGCAGCTGCGGGCCAGACGGTTGAACACGCCGGTCAAAAGGGCGCTCTCCTTAAGGGCCGGGTCGATAACGCGCTTGTCGTCGCAGGCGCGTACCTCGTTGCCGTCCTTGTCCTTGCCGGTCACACGCGTGTCGTATGCCTTGGGGCTAAAGCTCACCGGCTTTTCGGATAGGCCGAGCGACAGCCAGTGCGCGCGCATCTGCTCGCAGGTGTAGTGGTTGAGCAGGTCGTCTGCCGGCGGGGGAGGCGTCTGCGAGGACGAGCTGGCCTTTTTGCCCATGTAGAGCAGGTGGTAGCAGGCGCTGACGGTGCTCTGCGTGAGGTCCCAGCCCAGGGCCTCCCACATGGCGGTCTGCGCGATGCAGTAGAAATAGATGTTGTCCTGACCGATGAACTGGTAAATCTGAGCGTCGTCAGAGCACCACCAGTCGCGCCAGTCGAGCGAGCTGTGCTGGTAGGTGGGTGCGGGCACCTGCGTGGAGTCGGCGGCGGGCTCGCCCATGAGGGCGGCATCCTGGGCGGCGACGCCCTCGGTCACGCCGGCGGCCTTGGCATCGCGCGCGAGCACGGTACGCGTATAGCTGATGGGCGCCCACAGGCTCTCGGGCCAGCACCAGCAGGTGACGTCGGAGACGCCATCGACCTCGGGCACCGGAACGCCCCAGTCGATGTTGCCGGTGATGCGGAAGGGCACGAGTGCCTTGCCGCTGCGGAAGCGCACGCCACCGTTGGCGAGCACCGCGTGGGCGTCGTCGCGCTCCTTCCAGCTGGGGAAGGTGACGGTAAAGCTGCTCTTGTTGCCCTCGGGCTCCAGCACGGTGTGCTCGGGGAGCTGGTCCTCGACGGCATCGAAGGCCTCGCGGAACTTGTTCTGGATGTAGAGCTGAGCCGGCAGCAGCCACTCCTCCATGGTCTTGGAGACCACGGAGCGAACCTGCGGGTTCTGGGCGAGCTTGGCGGTGTAGGTCTTCATAAAGTCGAGGTAGGCCGGCAGGTCAAAGTAGAGATTGTCGACCGGGCGCAGCTCGGGCACCTCGCCGGTGAGCTGGCTCTTGGGCGCGATGAGCTCCTCGGGCTCAAACTGGTGGCCCAGATCGCACTCGTCGGCGTACGCCTTCTCGGACTTGCAGCCCTGGATGGGGCAGCGGCCGATGACCTGGCGGCCGTTGAGGAACGTGCCGGCCTTGGCATCGTAGAACTGCAGCGTGGAGCGCTTGGAGATGGTGCCCTGCTCGTGCAGGCGCTCGATAATCTCGGCAGTCACCTCGTTGTGGATCTGGGCCGCCGGCTCAAGGCCCGAGCCGCCGTAGATGTCGCAGCTGATGTTGTAGTTGTTGAGGGTCGCGGCCTGGCGGGAGTGATTGGACTCGACATACTCGCCGATGGACTTGTCGTAGCCCTCGTTCTCCTTGAGCTTGCGGTAGCTCTCCATGATGGGCGAACCGTAGCAGTCGGTGCCCGAGGTGAAGATGACGTTTTCGCGGCCCAGGCGGTCGCGCAGGAAGCGGGCGAAGAAGTCGGCCGGGACAAAGACGCCGCCGACGTGGCCAAAGTGCAGACCCTTGTTGCCGTAGGGCTCGCCGGCGGTAACGATGGCGCGGCGCGGCCAGCTGGGACGGTCGTTCATGGAGTATTTGGATGCCATGGGACTCCTTCGCATATAGGTAAGAGCGCGGCCGGGCACGGGGTTCGGCGGCGCGGTGGTCAATTCGTGCATATCGTTCAACATTATCGCACATGCGGGCGGGTGCGTGGCAGGGGCGCTATCCTAAGATGCTATGAATGAGATTTCCAACATACATGCGTTTGAGGACGAGGATTTTCTACACGCTTGCTTCGTGTGGGGGATGGCCGTGATCGCGGTGTTTGCCGTGTGCCTGGTGCCGGTGTTTATGCTGCTGGGCGGGCCTGCGGACTTGGACGCGGCTGAGGCGGGCGGCTGGATGGCTGTCGTGGGCTGGATAGTCGGCTTGGCTGCGGTCTCAATGGCATCGTTTGCCGTGCACGAGCTGGTGCATGCGGTGTTTTTTAAGCTGCTGGCGCCTGCGGGCGCGCAGGTGACCTTTGGGGCGAATCGCGAGACGGCGATGATCTATGCCTGCGCCGAGGGCGTTGTGTATTCGCGCCGGCGGTACATGGCCATTTGCCTGGCGCCCACGGTTGTTTTGACGGTGGCGTTTGCCCTGGGGTTTGCGTTCTCGGACTATCCGCTGCTGTGCTACCTGGCGGCTGGTCTGCACTTGTCGGGCTGTGTGGGTGATTGGTATTACGTGCGGACCATTCTGCGCGACCGCCGTATCGTCGCCTGCGAGGATACGTCCTTTGGCGTGCGCTTTTTCGCAAAGTAGTCTTTTTGGGACGGGGCTATTTTAGCTGCCATGATGTCGGGGTGAGTTTTCTGGGACGGGGATGTCGATGAAGTCGTTGTTGCTGCATGCGTGCTGTGCACCATGCTCGCTTGAGCCGGTTCGCCTGCTGCGCGAGGAGGGGTTTGAGCCCACGATTTGCTGGACCAATCCCAATATTCAACCGCGCGATGAATGGCGGCGGCGTCTGGACGAGCTGCGCCGGTGGTGTGCCGATGGCGACATCGAGCTCATCGAGGCGGGGGAGGACCGCGAGCGCTGGGAGGCCGGCGTGGCCCCGCTGGGTGCCGATCGGCCCCGTCGCTGTCGCTCGTGCTATGCCTTGCGCTTGGCCGAGGCATGCCGCGTTGCCCAGGAGCGCAGGTTTGAATATGTGGGTACGACGCTCGCCGTCTCGCCGTATCAGCTGTTCGACACCTGCAATGACGTGCTTGAGCGTTTGGCGGCCGCCCATGGGCTCACCCCGGTGATTCGCGATTTTCGCCCGTATTATCCCGAGGCTACGCGCCGTTCGCGCGAACTGGGCATGTATCGACAGAACTACTGCGGCTGCCGCTTTTCTGCTGTCGAGGCGGCCATGGACCGCGCCCGCATCCGCGACGAGCGCAAAGCCGCCAAAAAGTAGTTCGTTTGGGACGTCAGCCTGCTAGGATGTAGAGCGGACTTTAGCTATATAAGGAGTATCCGACGTGTCTATGCGTACCGATGATTTTGACTACAACCTTCCTGAGGAACTGATTGCCCAGGCTCCTGCCGAGCCGCGCGACTCCTGCCGCCTGCTGGTGGTGGATCGCAAAGGCTCCCAGGCGGGGAAGCCGCTGGAGCACGGCGGTACCGTTGAGCACCGCATCTTCCGCGACATCATCGACTATATCGAGCCGGGCGACGTGCTCGTCATCAACAAGACGCGTGTGATGCCGGCCCGCCTGATCGGTCGCAAAGCCGGCTCGGGTGGCGTGGTCGAGACGCTGCTGCTCAAGCGCCGTGAGGATGTTGACCCGCTGGGCCACGTTTGGGAGTGCCTGGTCAAGCCGGGTAAGCGCCTGAAGCCCGGTGCTCAGATTGAGTATCGCGCCGGTGGCGCCCATGCGCCCGAGGGGGCTCCCGTGGTGCTGACGGCCGAGGTCATCGACTTTGTCTCCGATAGCCGCGGAGGCCGTCTGGTGCGCTTTGAGCCGGCCGGCTGCAATGCCGCCGGCGAGCCGCGCACGCTCGACGAGGCCATTCATGCTGCCGGTCACGTGCCGCTGCCGCCCTACATTACCGATTACGAGGGCGATCCCGAGAAGTACCAGACCGTCTACGCCATGAAGGAGGAGCACTCGGCTGCCGCTCCTACGGCGGGTCTGCACTTTACCCCCGAGCTCATGGCCGCTATCGAGGCCAAGGGCGCGAAGTTTGCCGCCGTCGAGCTCGAGGTGGGTATTGATACCTTCCGTCTGGTGGAGGAGGACGACCCCACGCAGCACGTCATGCACACCGAGCGCTACCACGTGTCACAGGAGGTTGTCGACGCCGTGCATAAGGCGAAGGCCGAGGGGCACCGCGTGATCGCCGTCGGCACCACCGCAGTACGCTCGCTCGAGAGCGCCTTTGACGCTGAGGCACCGGTGTCCGATCCGGCCGTGACGGCGCGCTATTTTGAGGGCCGCGAGGATGGGGCCGATACGCTCGGCCGCGGCGACATCGTGGCGCGCGAGAACGCTACGACGCAGCTCTACCTCATGCCCGGCTCGACCTATCACGTGGTCGACGCGCTGATCACGAACTTCCACGTGCCGCGCTCCACACTTATGATGCTCGTCTCCGCCTTCAGCACCCGCGAGCACATCCTGGCCGCCTACCAGCACGCCATCGACGAGCGCTACCGCCTCCTCTCCTTCGGCGACGCCATGTTCTTGCACTAGTGGAGCAGCTGCCCTCTTTCGCGCCTTCGATCGAAAAGGTGCGCTAGCGTTCTTTCGTGCGGCTTGAAAAATGCGATTTTACGGACGTCGAAGGTCGTGAAGAGGTTTTCTGGGGCTGGGCGAGCTTCTATCGTCTGCAAAAAACGTCTCTGCAGCAATATATGTACTCCTATCTCGAAGAAGCATCCGTAAAATCGCAAAATTCAAGCCATTTCGACAGCGAAGAGGGGAGTGAAGTCCGCGGTAGATTGCCGACAGTTTGGAGTTGCAGACGTGCTTCGCCGATTCGACTGAAGCTGATATCCCGTATGCTCCAGGGCCATTTGAGAAGATGAGCAAGAGCCTTAGCGCAGCGTTCGATTCGTGAATCTCGGCAAGCGTGCTTTTTCGCTCGGACATATTCTCTACAATGCACCGCTATGCGACTCTTTCTTTTTGGCATATCGGCTTTTTCCTATTGGCTCACCGTCTCGGTTGCGCCTCGCGAGAGCGACAAGATAGGTGCGGGCGTTTTCGCGAAGTGCGAACCCTCGACGGCTGCTATCGAGCACCTTTGCGCCTGGATCCCGTTCCTTCCTCTTCCTGTCCACGTTTCCACGAATGCCCAAAACCGCAAGGTTCCTTCCGACATAGTGGCTCATGTTGTGTCTTTCAAGCTGCGGGGCAAGGTCTTTTGCCGTGTTGGCAATGGTCTTTATGCGGCGAGCCCCGAGCTGTGCTTCGTGCAGCTGGCCCAGCAGCTATCTTTTCACGAGTTGGTGAGGGCCGGCAATGTTTTGTGTGGGTGTTTTTTCATTCGTCCCGATGGCACTGGGACACTTGGGTCGCGCAATTCTCTTACGAGCAAAAGGCGCATTGAGGCATTCCTCAAGAGAAACCCGGGCATCACAGGCGCTAAAAAAGCGCGACAGGCTTTACGGTGGGTGGTTGAAGGGGCTGCCTCGCCGCCCGAGGCGTTTCTCGCCATGGTGCTCGGTCTGCCTTTTCGTCGAGGGGGATTTCAGCTGGAAGGGGCGAAAGTCAACCAGCGTATCAAACCGAGTCGCGAGGCGAGAACCATTGCGGGCCGCGAGACGCTCGTTCCCGATCTGCTGTTCGATGATATGCGACTTGCCGTTGAGTATGATTCCACCGCCGAACATGCCGCTGCGGCCCAGCTGACGCGTGATGCGCAAAAACGTCTGGCCCTGGAGGCGGATGGCTACAAAGTTATTACCGTGACCGCAGGGCAAATTTGCCGTGCTGGGGAAATGAAGCATATTGCCAAACAAGCGTACCGGCGTCGCGGTCGCAGGTTCCGTCCCCAGAGTGCGGCTTTCCTGAAACAGCAAGAGATGCTGTTTCGGATGGGGTGGTCGCTCGATAGGTATCTCAATCTGGAGCGTCGGGAGGGCAGCGTGTGAAAACGCAGGCCCTTCGAATTGGCTTAGAAAAGACGGTTTTAGGGTCGATGCAACGGGAGCGGCTCCTGGCGGGCGTCTTGGATTGGTTTGTGTCGCCTCTCGTGCGCGTTTTGCGCTCCGAGGAAGGCGAGGCGCTCTTTCCGCGGCCGTAAAACCGTGATTTGCAAGCCATCTTAAAGACCAAAGGTCGCCTTAAGACGCTTGCGACATGTTCTATTCAATCTGAAGGTGCTCGGTTTTTCATTTTGAGTTTTCCCAGGTCAGATAGAAGGATTAGGAAAAAGATTACGAGAATAATCTTTTTCTCGCTCGCTTTCCGATGCGCGATGGCGCGGCAGCGGCCATAGTGGGGGCCGTCACGGGGCGCAAGAGAGCGTCCGCCGACAGCGAGGCATCGGGACGCGCAGAGGCGCCCGGCGCAAGGAGAGGCACGAGGGCGCACGAAAGGCGTCCCGCGCAACGGAAAGAGAGGGAGTTCACCATGACCACCACTGTTACTCGTCGCGATCTGTTCAAGTTCGGCGGCCTGGCCGCGCTCGGCGTGGCCGGCGCCAGCACGCTCGCCGGCTGCGGGCAGCCCAAGACCGTCGCCGAGGCCGCTGCTGAGAAGGGCCTGGCCGACACGGGCGCCTCTGCCGGCCCCGCGTTCCTCGCACCGCAGGAGCCCATCACCGATTTCGCCGAGACCCACGAGTACGACGTCGTCGTGGTCGGCGCCGGCGAGTCGGGCCTGTCCGCCGTGCACACCGCGCTTGAGGCCGGCGCGCGCGTGGCCTGCGTGCAGAATATCAACGCCGCCCAGACCACCGGCAACATGGCCGCCTCCATCGACCTCACCCAGACCGACGAGGCCGCCGTCCAGGCCTGCGTGAGCTTCATCAACTGGAAGAGCGACTACCGCTCCAACCGCGACCTCGTGAACATCTGGGCTCACAACTCCCAGGAGGCCCTGGCCTGGTGGGCCGAGGAGGCGGCGAGGGGCGGCGTGGAAAGCAAGCCCCACGACGCCGTGCTCTCCTACAACGGCTACGACATCCACCTGCACGCTAACACCTACTTCCACGTGGAGGGCAACCACAACGCCGCCGCCACGGTGATCGCCGAGAACCTGGCCGCCGCCGGCGCCGAGTTCTTCTACAACATGCCCTGCAAGCAGCTGCAAACCGACGAGTCCGGCGCGGTCACGGGCGCCATCTGTGAGGACGCCGACGGGGCGCACCACCTGTTCACGGCGACCAAGGGCGTTATTCTGGCCTGCGGCGACTACTCCTCCAACCAGGAGATGCTCGACTACTACGCACCGGACACCAAGGGCTTCTCGCTGTTCACCGACTTCCGCGACGGCAGCGCGCTTGTGGCCGGCATGAACGCCGGGGCCATCATGACGCCGCACACTCACACCAAGATGATCCACGGCGAGCCGGCGGCCGTGCGCCTGGAAATGCCCTTCCTCTTCGTCGACCAGGAGGGCAACCGCTTCATGGACGAGACCTGCTGCCGCATGGGCTACATGAACAACTTCGCCCGCCCGTACCTGGCGAAGGCCGGCTTCGCGGACTCCACGGCGGCGAAGTTCTTCAGCCTGGTGCCCGCGAACTGGGAGAGCTACTACGAGGAGTGGAAGGCCGCCAGCCCCTACGACATCTCCCAGTACAACGGCGACAACAAGGTGAACCCCGAGAAGTGGATCACCGCCGACACGATTGAGGGCTTGGCCGAGGCCATGAATGCCTACGCCGCGGAGAACGATTGGAAGCTCACGAACATCGATGCCGCCGCCCTGGCCGACACCGTGGCCCGCTACAACGAGCTGTGCGCCGCCGGCCGCGACGAGGACTTCGGCAAGGCCGCCAAGTACCTTGTGCCCATCGAGGGCGGCCCCTACTACGCCATCCCCCGCGGCTCCAACAAGCTGCCGGCCATCCTGGGAGGCCTCGTGGTCGATAGCAACCACCAGTGCCTGAACGGGGAGTTCGAGCCTATCAGCGGCCTGTACGCCGTGGGCAATGCCTCGGGCCAGTTCTTCGGTGGCGTGGATTACCCCATGGACATCGAGGGACTCTCCA
>OGYH01000095.1_pt1 | contig 81319 bp, 73 predicted proteins | sample 1576511 | NCBI WGS metagenome assembly OGYH01 (sample SAMEA3541522, study PRJEB24748) | human gut metagenome | biome: human gut; feature: human-associated habitat; material: faeces | place: China | collected 2012
AGGGCTTTACCTGGTTAAGAAGATGGCTGACGATCTAAACCTTCGTCTGGAAGCTGCTTCCCCGTGGGAAAAGGGCTTTAAGATAGTCATCTTCTTTCCAAAATTGAAATCCAACGGAGGAAAATAATATAAGCAAAAAACGGGGCTGTAAAATAAGTCTCTGCTAAAGAAACGCTAGTTCCGACAAATGCTGGTTCTGGCGTTTCTTTACATTAATATATGTTTTTTGAAAATCGTCACTGTTTTATGTAAAAAGGGTACACTTAATAAGCTTGGATAGATTTCTTCTGTACGTCCATATTTTTTATATCTTACATGTTGTTTTCGTTTGAAAAGAAATTTACGTCCATTAGGGCATATAGGATTTCCGTTCTCATCTCTTATATAGTTTACAGCACGATAAGGATTCGTGTGATGTTTTTTATCTGCCGTTTCTTTTTTGTACATGGTAAATATCATTAAATTTTTCCATTAAAGGTACAAAGCATTCCATGCCTTGTCTTCCATAAAATCAATTCTACGTTAAAAACATACCGTCTAGACAGCTATTTTTTAAGCTATCATTTGAAAGACATATATAATATATAGGCTCAAATGGTGAAAGTGCCCATTTGGGCCTATTATTGTATGAATTCATACGTTACAACCAGAGCAAGATCCACCCGTGTATTACAGTATTGTCATTTTGACAATATTGTATTACTTACGAGTGGCAGACTTGATGGGGATTACGTCCCCATACCCACGTGAAAATATAATTGCTGGCAATTACATTTTAGCAGATATGCAGGCATATCTGAATAAGCGTCATAGACAACAAAATAAGGAAATTTTGATAAGGCATTCACCTGGAATAGGTGAGTGTTTTTTTGTTTTCAAATATTCAATTAATCAAAAAAATTAAAAAAATTTCATTAGGGGGCTGTAAAAATGCCTCTCAGCGTTTCGTTTTATGTAAGGGTATTTTGGACAGGAAAAATTTAAAAAATTTTTATCAAGAACCTGTATTTATGCCCTTCATCTTTTGAATATATGTAAGGACATTTTTTAGCCGGCATAAAAATGATTTTTACAACAGTTAGAAACAGAAATGAGGCGAGAAAAGAATGAAATATGAATACATGAAGGAGTCAGAGCCAATGCTTCAGTACTTTCAGTTTCCGAAATTTTTGCTAAAGCTGCGAATTTCTCAAACTGCAAAATTTCTTTATATGATTTTGTATGACCGGGCGCGGATATCGAGAAAGAATAGCTGGATAGACAAGTATGGAAATGTTTATCTGATATTTCCAATAGAAGAATTGTCTATTCAAATCGATAAATGCAAATCTTCTGTAAAAACAGCGTTGAAGGAATTAGATGATGTGGGACTATTGGTTCGCAGATCCGGTGGATTTTCAAAACCCAATCATTTATATGTGAAAATTCCATCTGATGAGATAGGTTTACAGCCGGTTGACAATAAGGCGGTTGAAAAGATGGCTGTAACAGAGTCGGAAAAGCAACCATCATCTAGTTGTAAAAATGGCTGTGCAGAAGCCGGAAATGTGGCACCTAGTAAAGTAACTGAGAAATATAAAAGTAATAAATATTATGAAGTAAATTATTGCTATGGGAAAGGAGAGAGTTTGTGATGAGAGAAGAAGATATCGTATGTGTAGGTAGTGATGGTTTGCGATACTGCAAAGTCTGTGGGGAAGCGAAAGAAGCATTTTTCCCAGAGGGTGGCTTTATGGGGATGAAGAAACATTCCAGGCAATGTGCCTGTGACAGAAAAGCGTATGAAGAAGAACAAAAATATTTTAAAGAGAAAGAACACCGAGAATTAGTCAGTAGAAATACAAGCATCTGTTTTGATGAGAGCAGAATGGAAGAGTGGACATTTGAAAATGCAGATGTGTCAGATGCTGTAATGCATAAGGCTAAAAGCTATGTTGATAACTGGGATGAAATGAAAAGAAACCATATAGGTTGTTTGTTCTGGGGACCGGTTGGGACTGGGAAAAGTTTTATCGCCGGGTGTATTGCCAATGCTCTTCTTAAACGGGAAGTAACGGTAAAGATGACAAATTTTAATACCATTATCGATGATATATTTCCACTGGCAGACAAAACGGAATATATCAATGCATTGGCTTCGTATCAGCTTTTGATTATTGATGATCTTGGTGTGGAACGAAATTCTGAATATGCGTTAGGAATTATTTTTAGTGTCATAGACCGCAGGATCCGTTCGGGACGACCTTTGATCATCACAACGAATCTTCCACTGAAAGAAATAAAAAGCGAGACCATGTTGGATAAAAGGCGTATCTATGACCGTATTTTAGAAATGTGTACGCCTATGTATGTTGGAGGCACAAGCAAACGAGAAGTGATTGCAAGTATGAAAATGGAGAAAGCGAAAACGCTGTTGAATACAAACAGAGGGGAGGAGGAAAGCGAATGAATCATACAGAAAAAACAATACCTGTTTGGAAGAAATATTCTTTAAATGTTTCCGAAGCAGCAGAATATTATGGAATCGGAGAAAAGAGATTAAGACAGATCGCAGGTGAAAATGAAGGAGCGGATTTTATTTTGGAAGTTGGTTCGCATATCCGATTCAAAAGAAAATTATTTGAAGATTATCTGGATACAGCCAGCACAGTTTAAGTAACAGAATAGAAAAAATAGTAATGAAAATAATGTTCATTTTATCTTAGCGAAGGGAATGTCTTGTGGTATAATGAATAAACCGAGACGGTCTTCCAAGTTAAATGAACATTTGATGAAGGAGACTAAAATATTATGAGTGAAAAAAGGAGAGATCATAGAGGACGTATATTACACAATGGAGAAATACAGTTATCTGATGGCAGATATCGATTTAAGTATGTCGATGAGATGGGAAAGGAGCGCTGCGTATATAGCTGGCGCTTAGACCATAACGATGCAACTCCGAAAGGAAAGCGCCGTACTTTGTCGCTTCGAGAGATGGAGAAGAAAATCCAGGCGAATCATTTCGAGCAGATTGCAACAAATGGCGGAAATATGACGGTACTGGAACTGGTTGAAAAGTATACATCAACAAAAACCGGTGTCAGACCTACTACAGTTGCAGGATACGGAACAGTTATCAATTTATTGAAGAAAGATCCATTTGGAAAAAGAAGGATTGATACGGTTCGGATTTCGGATGCAAAATGTTGGCTGATACATCTTCAGCAGGTAGAAAAGAAAAGCTATAGTTCCATCCATTCGATCCGAGGAGTCATTCGTCCGGCATTTCAGTTGGCAGTGGATGATGACCTGATCAGGAAAAATCCATTTCAGTTTCAGCTAATGGAAGTGGTTGTGAATGACAGTGTGACAAGAGAAGCAATCAGCAGAGCGGAGGAACGTAAGTTTCTACGATTTGTGAAAGAGGATCCTCATTTTTGCAGGTATTATGAGGGAATCTACATATTGTTTAAAACAGGTCTTCGCATTTCGGAATTTTGTGGTTTGACGATTTCTGATATTGATTTCAAGGAGCATACGATCAACATCGATCATCAATTGCAGAAAAAATCAAAAATCGGATATTATATTCAAGAGACTAAAACAACCAGTGGAACGAGAAAGATACCTATGACTGCAGATGTAGAGGAATGCTTTCGGAAAATAATATAAAAACGGAACCCGCCCAAATCAGAACCTATGGTAGATGGAAAAAGTGGATTCTTATACTTTGATAAAAATGAAAGTATTTGTTATTCCCTGCACTGGGAGCATTATTTTCAACACATCATTCAGAAGTATAATAATACTTATAAAGTACAGATGCCTGCCATTACACCGCATGTATGTCGGCACACCTATTGCTCAAATATGGCAAAATCCGGAATGAATCCAAAAGCATTGCAATATTTGATGGGCCACTCAGACATCAGCATAACGCTGAATACATATACGCATGTAAATCTTGAGGATGCCAGAGAAGAAATCGCCAGACTTCGGATTGTGTAATTACGATTTTTAATTGAAAATAGCAAGGTGTAAAATAGAAAAACATACACCTTATTTTACACCTTTTGCGGACGACATTATGCAAATATAAACAAAGTTATGCCAGAAAGCAAAAATTTACAAAGGCTTACAAAGCCCGAAATACCAAGAAAAACTAAGAAATGCGAGGTTATGCAACAATGATAAAAGTGTTATTCATCTGCCACGGCAATATTTGTAGATCAACTATGGCCCAGTATGTCCTTCAGGACATGGTTAACAACCAGGGCATTGCTGATCGTTTTTACATTGATTCGGCAGCCACAAGTTATGAAGAGATTGGCAACGGAGTTCATCCGGGAACAAGAAATAAATTAAAAAGTGAAGGCATTCCATGTGGTAATCACAGAGCAAGACATATGGAGAAGAGTGATTATAACGAATTTGACTATATTATTGGAATGGATAGTGCTAATATTAGAAACATAGGAAGAATTGTAGGAAATGACCGGGACGGAAAGGTTTACAAGTTACTACATTTTGCAGGAGAAGAAAGGGACATAGCAGATCCTTGGTACACGGGAAATTTTGATGCAACTTATGATGATGTGTTAAAGGGATGCACAGCTCTTTTAAATGAAATATTGGACACAGAGAAATTCACAAAGGAGAATTGATATGAAGGAGATTACTTTAGGAAAAACAGGTATTAAAACTCCACAGAACGCTTTTGGAGCATTGCCAATTCAGAGAGTTACAATGGATGAAGCTGTAAAGATTTTGCAGAGAGCATATGAGGGTGGAATGACTTTTTTTGATACTGCAAGAGCTTACAGTGACAGCGAGGAGAAGCTGGGACAGGCGTTTGAGGGAATGAGAGATAAGATTTTTATTGCCTCAAAGACAATGGCGAAAACTCCTGATGAGTTTTGGAAGCAACTTGATATATCTCTGACTAATTTAAAGACTGATTATCTTGATATTTATCAGCTTCACTGCGTGCCACAGTGCTACAAGCCGGATGATGGAACAGGTATGTATGAGTGCATGCTTAAGGCTAAGGAGCAGGGGATTATTAAGCATATTGGAATTACTGCCCACAATATTGAAACGGCTTTTCAGTGTGTTCAGTCAGGACTTTATGAAACTATGCAGTTTCCTTTCAGTTATCTTTGCTCTGAAAGAGAGATTGAACTTGTTAATTTGTGTAAGGAAAAGAATGTTGGTTTTATAGCCATGAAAGGCTTGGCAGGAGGTCTTATTCACAATTCTAAAGCTGCTATGGCTTACATTTCAAAATATGACAATGTTCTTCCAATTTGGGGCATTCAGAAGATGAGTGAGTTGGAAGAGTGGCTTAAGTTTATGGATGAAGAGCCGGTTTTGAATGATGAAATAAGTGAATATATTGAAAAAGAGAGAAAAGAGTTAGTCGGGGATTTCTGCAGAGGATGCGGTTATTGTATGCCTTGCCCTAAGGGAATAAAGATTAACAACTGTGCAAGAATGTCTCTTATGCTTCGTCGGGCTCCTTCAAAAGCATGGTTAACAGAAGATATGCAGAAGGAAATGATGAAGATTGAGGATTGCATTAATTGCGGACAGTGCAAGAGCAAGTGTCCTTACAAACTTGATACACCTGCTTTACTTAGAAAAAATCTGGAAGATTACAAAAAAGTTCTGGCAGGCGAAGTTAAGGTGCAATAAAAAATTGACAGACAAAGTTAAAGGTCAGTAAAAAGTTTAAATAAAAATTTTTAATCAATGTTTTTTATTTTATTTATATGTTATACTATTGAAAAGACAAACAAAAGTAATTGCAGAATGTTTCAAGTTGTTCTGCAATTATTTTTTAGTAATAAATTGATTGGAGAGTGGATATGAGTTACGCAGATAAAATATTTGTTGATATGTGTAGGAATATTTTGGATAATGGTACAGATACAAAAGGCGAAAAGGTTAGACCTAAGTGGGACGACGGATCTTTTGCATACACTATTAAGAAGTTTGGTGTAGTTAACAGATATGATTTAAAGAAGGAATTTCCGGCTATTACACTTAGAAAGACAGGCTTTAAGAATTGTCTTGATGAACTTCTTTGGATTTGGCAGAAGAAGTCTAATAATGTACATGATTTAAACAGCCATATTTGGGATGCATGGGCTGACGAAACAGGTTCTATTGGAAAGGCGTACGGTTATCAGTTGGGAATTAAGCATCATTATAAAGAAGGTGATATGGATCAGGTTGACCGTGTTTTATATGATTTGAAACACAATCCATATAGCAGAAGAATTATGACTAATATTTATAATCATGAGGATTTGCACGAAATGAATTTATATCCATGTGCATATAGTATGACTTTTAATGTTACAAAGAATGAAGAAACAGGCAATCTTGTGCTTAATGGTATTTTAAACCAGCGTTCACAGGATGTTTTGACTGCTAACAACTGGAATGTTTGTCAGTATGCAGCGTTAATTCATATGTTTGCTCAGGTTAATGATATGGAAGTCGGCGAATTTATTCACGTTATTGCTGATGCACATATTTATGACAAGCACGTTCCTTTAATTGAAGAGTTGATTACAAGAGAGCAGCATCCGGCACCTAAGCTTTGGATTAATCCGGAAATTAAGAATTTCTACGATTTTACAGTAGATGATTTAAAACTTGAAGATTACGTTACAGGTCCACAGATTAAGAATATTCCTGTAGCTGTTTAACAAGAGCTTGATATTTTGACAATATAATCACACAAAGTTTTAGCATAAATATTATGCTTGTTAGTGAATTTATGAAGGAGAAAACATAATGAATTTAATTGTAGCAGTTGATGAGAATTGGGCTATTGGTTATAACAATGAGTTACTTGTAAGCATTCCTGATGATATGAAGTTTTTTAGAGAAACAACAACAGGCAAGGTTGTTATTATGGGAAGAAAGACTTTGGAAAGTTTTCCGGGAGGTCGTCCATTAAAGAACAGAGTGAATATTGTTATTACTAAGAAAGAAGATTATGAAGTTGACGGAGCAGTTGTTGTTCACAGCGTTGAAGAAGCAGTGAAGGAAGCTTCAAAATACGACGAAAATGACGTTTTTGTAATTGGTGGTGGAAGTATTTACAAAGCTATGCTTCCATACTGCAATACAGCTTATGTAACATATATTAATCAGGCATATTCAGCAGATACTTTCATACCTAATTTGGATAAAGAGGTTGACTGGGTTTTGGCTGATGAAAGTGACGAAAATACTTATTTTGATATTGAATATTTCTTTAGAACATATAAAAGAAAATAATTATTAAAATACATATCCGGGCGTGTCCCAAGGTCGTTTCTCCACCATTGTGCAAACACAGGTGGGAAAACGGCCTTTTGACATTGTAATATAATTTTGTTATTTGCATATAATATAAAGATTAAGTTTGTATGGTAATTTTATGTTAATAAAAATGCAGGTAGGAGAGCAGGACAGAGGTGAGTTGCAGGTTAATGTAACGGATTCTGACAATGCTCCCATTAGGGATGCAAGGGTAACTATCAGTGAGCCTGAAACAGCCATTAATCCCAACAGTCCCATTGAAAGGCTTGAAACAGATGTTTCCGGGCAGACTCAGATTGTGGATTTAAATACTCCACCATTGGAATATAGTCTTAATGAAAATAATGAGAATATGCCTTATGCCAATTATAATATTCAAATTGAGGTACCGGGCTATGAAACGGAAAATATTAGGAATGTGGAGATTTTGCCTGATTCACTATCACTTCAAAATGTGCGTATGAGAAAGCGTGAAGGTGAACAGGTGGAGAATATAGATATTGATCCACATACCCTTTATGCTGAGTATCCGGAAAAGATTCCTGAGGACGAAATTAAAGATGTAAATGAACCGGGGGAAATTGTTTTAAGCAGAGTTGTTATACCTGAATATGTTGTGGTTCACGATGGCACACCTTCAAGTAATGCCAGGGATTACTATGTAACATATAAGGATTATATAAAGAATGTTGCTTCCTCAGAAATATATGCGACCTGGCCAAGAGCAACAATAGAGGCTAATGTACTTGCAATAATGTCATTTACTCTAAATCGTGTATATACTGAATGGTACAGAAATAAAGGCTATGATTTTACCATTACATCCTCAACGGCATATGATCAAAAATGGATTTATGGAAGAAATATTTTCCAGTCTATTGATGAGGTTGTTGATGAGATTTTCGACCAATATCTTTCAAGACCTGATGTAAGGCAGCCAATTCTTACTCAGTATTGCGATGGAAAAAGAGTTACCTGTCCTAATTGGCTTAGCCAGTGGGGGTCCTGCAATTTAGGTGAGCAGGGCTTTGGAACGTTAGAAATCATACGAAACTATTATGGCGATGATATGTATATTAACACTGCTGAACAGATTTCAGGCATTCCTGCATCATGGCCCGGCTACGACCTGACTATAGGTGCAAGTGGTCAAAAGGTTATGCAGATGCAGGAACAGCTAGATACCATTGCCAGAGTTTACACAGCCATTCCAAGAGTTTCAGCAGATGGAGTTTTCGGTGAAGGTACTCAGGCTTCGGTGAGGGCATTCCAAAAGATTTTTGATTTGCCACAAACAGGTGTGGTAGATTTTAGTACGTGGTACAAAATATCTCAGATTTACGTTGGCATAACAAGAATAGCAGAAGGAATCCCCAGAGGATAAAAATAAAGAAGCATATTCATTTGCTATATTTCTCAGAAAAGGTGAAAAATTCAAAGTGGATATGCTCCTTTTTATAATGTTTTATTTTATATTCTTTTTACACACATCATTTAAACAGCAACGGTCGCAATGAGGTGCTGTTCTTGCAGTACAGATTTCCCTTCCGTGATATACAAGTCGGTGGCAGAAGTCACTGCCTTCCTCGGGAGGGATAATTTTCCAGAGAGCCATTTCAACTTTCTTAGGCTCCTTAATGTTGTCTACAAGTCCCATTCGGTTTACAAGTCTTATGCAGTGGGTGTCAGTTACAATGGCAGGCTTGCCAAAAACATCACCCATTATAAGGTTGGCACTTTTTCGTCCAACTCCCGGAAGTTTTAATAATTGGTTAAAGTCGTCAGGAACTTTGCTGTCAAATTCATCTCTAAGCATTTTCATGCAAAGACTAATATCCCTAGCCTTGCTTCTTCCAAGACCGCAAGGTCTTACAATTTCTTCAATTTCGCTAACATCAGCCTTTGCCAAAGCATCAATTGTTGGAAATTTCTCGTACAAATGAGGCACAACAACGTTTACTCTTGCGTCAGTACACTGAGCAGCAAGTCTTACGCTTATTAACAATTTCCAAGCGTCATTGTAGTCCAAAGTGCAGTCTGCGTCAGGGTATTCTTCTTTTAATCTTTCTATAATAATTTTTGCTAATTCTTTTTTTCTCATAAAGTCTCCGTTTCAAATTGATTAATTACAAAAATTATTATAACATAGTAGGTAGAATTGTTAACAGATTTATATGTATGAATTTTAAATTAAATTCAAAATCAGACAGTAATTTACTTTATATTTTTAAGTATTAAAAAAAATCTAAATTGTTTTAGATATTTTGTTGAATTACGTCACTTTTTTTGGTATAATCTTTACAATTTGAGCAAAAATATTGAAAGATACTTTGACTCACTTAATGAAATGAAGAAAGGAAGACACATTTATGAACGCTTTTCTAATCTTAGAAGACGGTACAGTTTTCAAAGGAACATCTATTGGATCAACAAGAGAGATAATTAGTGAAATCGTATTTAATACATCAATGTGGGGTTATTTAGAAGTATTAACTGATCCTTCATATGCAGGTCAGGCAGTATGTATGACTTACCCATTGATTGGTAACTACGGAATTTGCCACGAGGACATGGAATCACTTAGACCATGGCCGGACGGATATATTGTTAACGAACTTAGCAGAATGCCAAGTAACTTTAGAAGTGACGATACTATTCAGAATTTCTTAGAAGAACATGATATTCCCGGTATTGCGGGAATCGACACAAGAGCTTTAACAAAGATTCTTCGTGAAAAAGGAACAATGAATGGAATGATTACAACTAACGAGAATTACAACCTTGACGAAATACTTCCTAAGATTAAGGAATACAGAGTAACAGGAGTTGTTAAGAAAGTTAGTTGCACTGAAAAGAAAGAATTAAAGGGAGATGGATTTAAGGTAGCTTTATTAGATATTGGTGCAAAGAACAATATTGGAAAATCTCTTAACGAAAGAGGTTGTGACGTTACTATTTATCCATGTGACACACCGGCAGAAGAAATTATTGCGTCAAACCCTGACGGAATTATGTTATCTAATGGTCCCGGGGATCCAAAAGAGTGTGAATATCAGATTGAACAGATTAGAAAATTATACAATACAGATATTCCAATTTTTGCAATCTGCCTTGGACATCAGCTTATGGCACTTGCTACAGGAGCAGATACAAAGAAGATGAAATATGGTCATAGAGGTGGTAACCACCCTGTTAAAGACCTTGCATCAGGACATGTATACATATCTTCACAGAACCACGGATATATGGTTGACGGAGAGACAGTAAATCCTGAAGTTGCAGAAGTAGCTTTCATAAATGTAAATGATAAAACCGTAGAAGGTTTAAGATATAAAAACAAGAGTATTTTTACAGTTCAGTTCCATCCGGAAGCATGCCCTGGTCCACAGGATTCGGACAGACTGTTTGACGAATTTATTCAAATGATGGAGGTGAAGAAGAATGCCTAGAGATCCAAGAATTAAGAAAGTTTTAGTAATAGGTTCAGGTCCAATCGTTATTGGACAGGCTGCAGAGTTTGACTACGCAGGAACACAGGCCTGCCGTTCTTTAAAAGAAGAAGGTTTGGAAGTTGTACTTGTAAACTCTAACCCGGCAACAATTATGACAGATAAGGATATTGCAGATAAGGTATATATTGAACCACTTACTGTACCTGTACTTGAAAAGATTATAGAAAAGGAAAAACCTGACAGTATCTTACCGACACTTGGTGGACAGGCAGGACTTAACCTTGCAATGGAAATCGCAGAAACAGATTTCCTTGAAAAACATGAATGTCGTCTTATTGGTACAACATCAGAAACAATTAAGAAGGCAGAAGACCGTCTTGAATTTAAAGAGACTATGGAAAAAATCGGTGAGCCATGTGCTCCATCTTTGGTAGTAGAAAATGTTGAAGATGGTATTGCATTTACTAACAAAATCGGTTACCCGGTAGTTCTTCGTCCGGCTTACACATTAGGTGGTAGCGGTGGTGGTATCGCTCACAACCAGGTTGAATTAGTTGAAATCCTTGAAAACGGATTAAGACTTAGCCGTGTAGGTCAGGTTCTTGTTGAGAGATGTATTGCAGGATGGAAAGAAGTAGAATACGAAGTTATGCGTGATAGTGCAGGAAACTGCATAACAGTATGTAACATGGAAAATATTGATCCTGTTGGTGTTCATACAGGTGACAGTATTGTAGTTGCTCCGTCACAGACTTTAGGTGATAAGGAACATCAGATGCTTCGTACATCAGCATTAAATATTATTAATGAATTAAACATTACAGGTGGATGTAATGTTCAGTACGCACTTCATCCTGAAAGCTTTGAATATTGTGTAATCGAAGTTAACCCTCGTGTAAGCCGTTCATCAGCTTTGGCTTCTAAGGCTACAGGTTATCCGATTGCAAAGGTTGCAGCAAAGATTGCGTTAGGTTATACACTTGATGAAATCAAGAATGCAATTACTAAGAAAACATATGCAAGTTTTGAACCAACACTTGACTATTGTGTAGTTAAGATTCCAAGACTTCCATTTGACAAATTTATTACAGCCAGCAGAAAGCTGACAACACAGATGAAGGCTACAGGTGAAGTAATGAGTATCTGTAACAACTTTGAAGGTGCTTTAATGAAAGCTATCCGTTCTTTGGAACAGCATGTTGAATGCCTTATGGATTATGATTTTACAGAACTTACAGATGATCAGTTAGAAGATCAGCTTCACGTAGTAGATGATAGAAGAATCTGGGTTATTGCTGAGGCACTTAGAAGAGGCGTAAGCTATGACCAAATTCATGAAATCACAAAGATTGATAAGTGGTTTATTGATAAAATTGCTATTATCGTTGAAATGGAAAATTCACTTAAGAATGAACCTTTAACACCTGAATTATTAAAGGCAGCTAAGAGAATTGAATTCCCTGACACAGTTATTAGCAGATTAACAGGCAAGTCAGAAGACGAAATTAAGCAGATGCGTTATGATAATAACATTGTAGCTTCTTACAAGATGGTTGATACATGTGCAGCAGAATTTGAAGCTGCAACACCTTACTATTATTCAGTATATGGTGGTGAAAACGAATCAGTAGAAACTAATCCGCCAAAGAAGGTACTTGTACTTGGTTCAGGTCCTATCAGAATCGGACAGGGTATTGAATTTGACTTCTGTTCAGTACATTGTACATGGGCATTTAAAGAAGAAGGTTATGAAACAATTATTGTAAATAATAACCCTGAAACGGTATCAACTGACTTTGATATTGCTGACAAGCTTTATTTTGAACCATTAACACCGGAAGATGTTGAAAATATTGTAAACATTGAAAAACCTGACGGTGCAGTTGTTCAGTTCGGTGGTCAGACAGCCATTAAGCTTACTGAAGCACTTATGAAGATGGGCGTTCCTATTCTTGGAACAAAGGCAGAAGACGTAGATGCTGCAGAAGATAGAGAATTATTTGATGAAATCCTTGAAAAATGTGGTATTCCAAGACCTACAGGTGGAACTGTATTTACAGCAGAAGAAGCTAAGGAAGTTGCTAACAGATTAGGATATCCTGTTCTTGTAAGACCTTCTTACGTACTTGGTGGTCAGGGAATGCAGATTGCAACATGTGATGAAGAAGTAGAAGAATTTATGGAAATCATCAACAGAATTGCTCAGGATCATCCAATTTTGGTAGATAAATATTTACAGGGAACAGAAGTTGAAGTTGACGCAATTTGCGACGGCACAGACATTCTTATTCCTGGTGTAATGGAACATATTGAAAGAGCCGGAGTTCATTCAGGTGACAGTATTTCAGTTTATCCTGCATACTCACTTTCAAAAGAGATTATTGATACAATTGAAGATTACACAGAAAAGCTTGCACGTTCACTTCACGTAAAAGGTATGATTAACATTCAGTTTATCGTTTGTGACGGTAAGGTTTATGTAATCGAAGTCAACCCACGTTCATCAAGAACAGTTCCATACATTAGTAAGGTTACAGGTATTCCAATTGTAAAACTTGCTACAAAATGTATTATTGGACATACAATTAAGGAAATGGGTTACAAACCGGGATTACAGCCTAATGCAGATTACATTGCAATTAAGATGCCTGTATTCTCATTTGAAAAAATCCGTGGCGCAGAAACAAGCTTAGGACCTGAAATGAAGTCAACAGGTGAATGTCTTGGTATTGCAAAGACATTTAACGAAGCACTTTACAAGGCATTCCTTGGAGCAGGAGTTGTTCTTCCAAAACATAAGAAGATTATTATTTCTGTTAAGGATGCTGATAAGCAGGAAGTTGTTCCACTTGCACAGAGATTTGAAAAGCTTGGATATGAAGTTTATGCTACAAGAAGTACAGCAGATGTATTACGTCAGAATGGTGTAGATGCAATTAAGGTTAACAAGATTCATCAGGAAGCACCAACAGTTATGGACTTACTTCTTGAACATAAGATTGATATTGTTATTGATACACCAACACAGGGACGTGACAAGAACCGTGACGGTTTCTTAATCAGAAGAACATCAATCGAAACAGGTGTTAACTGCTTTACAAGCTTAGACACAGTTGATGCATTACTTACAAGCTTAGAAAGCAATGCAAAAGAAAACTTGACATTAGTTGATATTGCAACCATCTAAGATTACTAGTGGACTAAGCTCTTATTTCACCTGTGCTTGCACAATGGTGGGATAATGACATTGTAATAAAAAAAGCCTTGGAGAGAAACACATCGGAAAGGTTGTGTTTATGGCAGATATTATAAATAATATTGTTGGAGGAAGATATTATATACTTGAACTTATAGGCAGAGGAGGAAGTGCTATTGTCTACAAGGCAAGGGATATTCACAATGGTGGAATTTATGCTCTTAAGAAGTATATAACATCTGATCCTACCAACAGAAAAAGATTATTGGAAGGAATGGAAAGAGAACTTGAAGTTTTAAAGAACTGTACTCATCCGGTCCTTCCAAAAATTTTTGATTTAATAAAGATTGAAGATGCATTTTTTCTGGTAATGGAATATATAGATGGGATTGATTTAAAGAAATATGTGGATGAATATGGAACATTATCTACAAAAATGCTTGTAAAAGTTATGGAACAGGTATGCAGTGGCTTTTATTATCTTCATAGTTTGTCGCCGGCAATAGTTTATAGAGATTTAAAGCCGGCTAATATTATCTTGTGCAAAGATGGAAGAATTAAGCTTATTGATTTTGGCATAGCAAAAAGATACAGAACAGATATTGATGTGGATAAGCTTGCCTTGGGAAGTAAGGGCTTTGCGGCACCGGAGCAGTTTGGCGATAGCAAAGGGAAGGGGCTTTATAATACTGACATTAGGGCAGACATATATGGAATAGGTACAACAATGTACTATTTAAAAACTGCAAAAACATATAATTCAGTGCCAGGCAGCAAATCACTTTACAGTTTTAAAGACTATTTTAAGACAAGCCATAAACTTAGAAAGATAATAAAAAAATGTACAAAAAATAATCCTGATTTAAGATATCAGAGCTGTATTGAAATACTTTGTAGTATTAAAACCTTGCATATTATTGGAAAATAATTTATTCTTTATAGTATGAAAATATGAAAAAATGGGAAGCCAATGGAGGTAATGAATGAATTTACAGGAAACAAAAGCAAAATTGGAAAAGTATAATCAGTCTCAGTTATTAAAGTATTATGATGAACTTGATGAAAACCAGAGACAGTCTTTATTAAAGCAGATAGATGAAATTGATTTTGATTTGCTTAAGTTAATTGAAGATGGCGGAAAAGAAATTGAAAAAGGTGTTATCACACCTCTCGATGATGCAGTAAGTATTGCAGACATTGAAGCGAACAAAGATAAATACACAGCTATAGGTGCAGAAGCAATTAAAGAGGGAAAAGTTGCAGCTTTACTTTTAGCAGGTGGAATGGGTACAAGACTTGGCTCAGATAAGCCTAAGGGAATGTACAATATTGGTCTTACTAGGGACGTATATATTTTTGAAATGCTTATTAAGAATTTAATGGATGTTGTTAATCAGACAGGTGCGTGGGTTCCACTTTATATTATGACAAGTGAAAAGAACAACGATGACACAGTTAAGTTCTTTGAAGAAATGAACTATTTTGGTTATGATAAGAATTATGTTGATTTCTTTGTACAGGAAATGGCTCCTGCAGCATCTTTTGATGGCAAGATTTTCTTAGAAGACAAGGATAGAATTTCAACATCACCTAACGGCAATGGTGGATGGTTTATCTCATTCGTTAAGGCTGGTCTTTGCGAAAAAGCTAAGAAGGCAGGAGTTGAATATATTAATATTTTTGCAGTTGATAATGTTTGCCAGAGAATGGCTGATCCTTGTTTCGTAGGTGCCATGATTGATGGCGGATACCGTTCAGCAGCAAAGGTTGTTTCTAAGGCTACACCTGAAGAAAAGGTTGGTGTACTATGCTTAGAAGATGGAAAGCCATCTATTGTTGAATATTATGAATTAACTGAAGATATGAGATACCAGACTAAGGCAGACGGAGAGCTTGCATACAAGTATGGTGTTATCTTAAATTATTTATTCAACATTGAAGATTTAGAAAAGAATATGAAAAATAATCTTTCAGTTCACCTTGTAAAGAAGAAGATTGCTCATATTGATGAAAATGGTAATGCAGTAAAACCTGAAACTGAAAACGGATTCAAGTTTGAAACATTAGTACTTGATATGGTACATATGATGGATAATTGTCTTGCTTACGAAGTTGTAAGAGAGAAAGAATTTGCACCTATCAAGAATAAAACGGGTGTTGATTCTGTTGAATCAGCCCGTGAATTACTTAAATTAAACGGAGTAACATTATAATGAAAAAAATATTAGAACTTATTACAGAAGAGTTTGAAAAAGCTTTTGAAAAGAATGAATATGACAAAAAATTAGGCAAGGTTGTTGTATCTAACAGACCTGATCTTTGTCAGTATCAGTGTAATGGGGCAATGGCAGGTGCAAAGCTTTATCACAAGGCACCTATTATGATTGCCAATCAGGTTGTTGAGTCATTACAGGACAATGAAATGTTTGAATCAGTTGAAGCAGTTATGCCGGGATTCATTAATATTAAATTAAATAGTGAATTCGTAGCTAAATATCTTAACGATATGAAGGAAGCTGACAAGTATGGATGCGAAAACAAGGCACCTGAAACTATTGTAATTGATTACGGTGGAGCTAATGTAGCTAAGCCTCTACATGTTGGACATTTGCGTTCAGCAGTTATTGGTGAAAGTGTTAAACGTATTGAAAGATTTATGGGTAATAAAGTTATTTCTGACGTTCATTTGGGAGACTGGGGACTTCAGATGGGACTGATTATCACAGAGCTTGAATGTCGTAAACCTGATTTAGTTTATTTTGATGAATCATACACAGGAGAATACCCTGAAGAGGCACCATTTACAATTTCTGAATTAGAAGAGATTTATCCATGTGCCAGTGCTAAGTCTAAAGTTGATGAAGAGTTTAAAGAGAAAGCACATCAGGCAACATTAAAGCTTCAGAGTGGATATGCTCCATATACAGCTATTTGGAAACATATTATGAAAGTTTCTGTTGAAGATTTAAAGAAGAATTATGGAAACTTAAATGTTGATTTTGATTTATGGAAGGGTGAAAGTGATGCTCAGCCATATATTCCGGGACTTATTCAGGATTTAATTGATAAGAAATTAGCTTACGAAAGTCAGGGAGCTTTAGTTGTTGATATTGCAAATGAAGATGACACAAAGGAACTTCCACCATGTATCGTTAGAAAGTCAGATGGCGCGGCTTTATATGCAACATCAGATCTTGCAACAATTATCCAGAGAGAACAGGATTACAAGCCTAACCACTATATTTATGTAGCTGACAAGCGTCAGGAATTACATTTTACACAGGTATTCCGCGTATCTAAGAAAGCTAACATTGTAGATGAAAATACTAAGATGGAATTTTTAGGCTTTGGTACAATGAACGGCAAAGACGGCAAGCCATTTAAAACAAGAGATGGCGGTGTAATGCGTCTTGAAAGTCTTATTGCACAGATTAATAAAGCTGTATACGATAAGATTATGGAAAATCGTACAGTAAGTGAAGAAGAAGCTAATAACACAGCTAAGATTGTAGGACTTGCAGCACTTAAGTATGGAGATTTGTCAAACCAGGCATCAAAGGATTATATCTTTGATATTGACAGATTTGCTTCATTTGAAGGAAATACAGGCCCATATATTCTTTACACAATAGTACGTATTAAATCAATTCTTGAAAAATACAAAACTGAAAGCGGAAACGCAGATGTAAACCTTCCTGTAATCAACACAGACAATGGATCACAGATGCAGTTAATGCTTGAAGTAGCTAAGTTTAATGAAATAATTGAAAATGCAGCAGAAGAACTTGCACCACATAAGATTTGCTCATATGTATATGATTTATCTAATGCATTTAACAGATTTTATCATGAAACAAAGATTCTTGCTGAAGAAGATCAGACTAAGAAGGCAGGATACATTGCATTAATCAATCTTACAATTAATGTACTTGAACAGTGCATAGACTTGTTAGGATTTAGTGCACCTGACAGAATGTAGTGGGAAGAAGAGCAGTGGAATAGAGAAAAATATAAGAATCAATCCTGTAGTTGATTACATTATTGTAATTAATTGGCTGCAGGGTTGATTTTTTTGTGTAGTGGGGGACATTAAAAAATCCCTACAGCTTCAATAAAAGAAACTGTAAGGATTTTCATTTTCAATAATCTTATTTAGAAGCGCTTGTTTCAGCACTTGTAGCTGTTGTAGCAGCTTCAGTTGAAGCATCACTTGTTTTGCCCTGAACGTTTGAGTCGCCGTTTTTAATTAACTGCTGTCTTAAACTTTCAATAGCTTCTTTTGAAAGGGTGCTTCCCTGTGTTGTTGTGGCAGGAGTATAAAGTCCTGTGTCAATAGCAACAGAATATCCGATATAACCAATAAATGCTATAGCAATAAGTGTTGCAACAACGTATGCTGCAATCTTTTTAAAGTTACGCTTCTTAACATTTTTCTTTCTGTTGTATTTTTCCTGTTTATGCTTGTCTACTTTTGCCTGACTCATTATATGTACCTCACAAAAATTTAATAAATTCTTAAAATATTATAAATCAAAAGTTACTGTAAAACAAGGGCAAACTATGTTATACTACAAATAATGCTGTAAACAGTAATTTTAGAAAAAAGATAAGTTATATTAAAAATTAATTAAGAAAAAGATAAGTTTATACTAAACTTGTTAAAAAACAAGTTACATTAAAATAATTAAACAGAGATTGTTTTAAAACACAGGAGAAATATATGAATAACTACGATGTGATTATTTTTGACTTAGATGGAACATTAAGTAATTCAAAAGAAGGAATTACCAAGTCAGTTCAATATGCTCTCTCAAAGTTTGGAATTGAAGAGCCTGATTTAGATAAATTAGAGCATTTTATAGGTCCTCCATTGGTTGATGAATTAATGAAAAGTTATGATTTTACGAGAGAACAGGCGTTGGAAGGTGTTGAATTTTATAGAGAAAGATACAAGCCTATAGGAATATATGAAACAGAAATATATCCGGGAACTGAAGAAATGCTTGAGATGTTAAAGGGTAATGGTAAGTATATTGCATTGGCAACTTCTAAACCACTTCCTATGGCTGAAGAAGTTCTTAAGTATTTAAAGATTTACAGCTATTTTGATAAAGTTATGGGAGCTGAGCTTAAAGGACCAAGACAGAGCAAAGTTGATGTACTTGAAGCATTGTTTGATGAGATGCCTGACAGCATAACTAAGAAGCAGTGCATTATGATAGGTGATACATGTTTTGACATTGATGGCGCTAATACTGTTGGTATTGATTCAATAGGCGTTGATTACGGATTTGGCGACAAGAAAGAAATGCTGGCTCATGGAGCTAAAGCCATAGCTTATTCTGCCACAGAACTATGCAATATGTTGTTAAAATAAAAATTATAAAGAATTTTAAATAGAATTAAATCATACAAATTTTAAGATAGAATTTAATTATATAAATTTTAAAACGTAATTAAATTGCACAGAAGAGTATAGATAATTATTTTTATACAAAGACACAAAAAGATAACAATATATAGATATAATGTATAAGTGTATAAAGCACAGAATTGAGGAAAAAAATGAGACAGAAAATAACAGCAGGAAGACTTTGGGGATTGATTAGCCCAATGGTTTTGTATATGATAGTTCAAGTAGTAGTATCAGGGATAGTAACATTTGGAATTATATTTGCAGCTAATTTTGTGTTACATGATTATGCTACTTTTTCAGCATCAAAGATTGGCATGAAAATAGCAGAGGAAAATATTTTACTTGAGTTGTTAATATCACAGATTATAACAGCACCGATATTAATTAAATGGTTAAAAGATGACATAAATTTGGATAAAGAAACAGGATTTTTTAAGAAGTTTAAAAGAACATCAGCATTTAAATTTTTACTTATAATTCCTTTTGGAATAACAACAATGTTTTGTGCCAATTATTTTGTTTCTATTCTACAGATGTTTATGCCGGAATTTATGATTGATTCATATGTAGGCACATCAGAGGCACTTACAAGCGGTCCGTTTATAATACAGGCATTGGCAACGGCCGTTGGTGCGCCTATTGTAGAAGAATTAATGTTTAGAGGTGTTATTTATAGAAGACTTAGAAGAATGGCCGGAGTAATTCCGTCAGCAATTATCGTATCATTGCTTTTTGGTGTATATCACGGAAACTGGATACAGGCACCATATGCATTTTTGTTAGGCTTGGCATGTGTTTATGTATATGAAAGATACAAGAGCATAATTGCACCAATGATTTTGCACGGAACAGCCAACTTTGTTGCAGTATTAATAACTTTTTTTGCAACAATTTCAGGAGAAAGCATGGTTGATCAGCAGATTACTTACTCAGTACAGGACTTAATTGTGCTTATAGTTTTTGTAATAATAACAGGTATATTAACATTTTTATTATATAGAGTAATCAACAAAAAAGTAGTACCAGAGGAAATAAATTAAAAAGCATATTTCCCGACAATTGCCCACGCAAAGGGGAGGGGCGGTACAGATTAGGAGGACAGGTAATGAAATTATTGACAATTACAATTCCATGTTATAATTCACAGGATTACATGGAAAAAAGTATTTGTAGTGCGTTAACAGGTGGAGACAGAGTTGAAATTATTATTGTAGATGACGGTTCATCAGATAACACATTGCAGATTGCAAAGAAGTATGAAGAAAAGTTTCCTAACATTGTAAGAGTAATTCATCAGGAAAACGGTGGACATGGAGAAGCTGTAAACACAGGAATTAAGAATGCAACAGGTTTGTATTTTAAGGTAGTTGACAGTGATGACTGCCTTGGAAGAAAAGCACTTGAAAAAGTATTAAATCTTTTGGAAGAAATGGTTGCAAAAGATGCAGGTCTTGATATGCTTGTGTCTAATTTTATGTATGACAAGCAGGGTGCAAGGCACAAGAAGATTATGAGATACAGAAGTGCCATGACACCAGGCAAAATGCTTGGTTGGGAAGATATTCATTTTGGAAGGACACAGTATTTGCTAATGCATTCAGTTATTTACAGAACAAAGATTCTTAGAGAATGTGGAATGGAACTTCCAAAGCATACATTCTATGTTGACAACATTTATGTATTCCAGCCGTTGCCATATGTAAAGAATATCTATTACTTAGATGTTTGCCTTTACAAATATTTTATCGGAAGAGATGACCAGTCAGTTCATGAATCAGTTATGATTAAAAGACTTGACCAGCAGTACAGGGTTACAAAGCTTATGCTTGAAATATACAATAGCAGTCCAAAGGACCAGAAGAGCGCAAATGATGCAATGATTCATTATTTTGATATGATGATGTGTGTATCTTCAATTCTTTCAATTAGAGAAGGCTCTGAGGAAAGATTAAAGGACAAAGAAAAGCTTTGGAAACAGCTTGAAGAAACAAATCCTGAATTATATGGAATAGTAAGAAATTCACTTCTTGGAAGAACAATGAATCTTCCGGGAAAGTTTGGTAGAAAGTGTTCTGTAGTAGGATATAAGGTTGTAAACAAATTCTTTGGATTTAATTAAGGATAATATTTTTTAGAAAAATAAAACAATTTAAAATTTGTTATGTTAAGGGGCTATCGTTTTGCATTATGAACTGCTAGTGCGATTGCCCCTCATCTTATTCCTACCAGTGTGGTTGAGATTGATATAAAGATTAGCTAATGTTATAATAGTTAGATAATTATAACATTAACCAGAGTGATAAGAAGATTATAGTTAAATATATAACAATACATGGAGAACGCTTTATGACAGAAGACAAAAAGATTAAGATTGGAAAATTATGCAACAAAATAGCCACGGTGCTTTTTGTTCTTTTTTTTATAGATACTTGTGTTATGCCTATAATGAACAAAAGATTTTTTGTAACATCAGTTGTAATTATAGCAATTCTATTTGCCATATGCAGTATCACAAGTCATATTTTATTAAAAGATTATAAACCGGAATAAATGTTCCGGTTAAAGGATTGCAAGCATGAATTAATGAAAATTTAGCTCTTGCAATTCCATTTATATAAGAAAAAAAGATATTTATTTAAGGAGCAAGAAAATGGAAAACAACAAAGGTACAATTTGTGTTCAGGGTGGATGGAAGCCAACTAAGGGAGAGCCAAGAGTTCTTCCAATTTACCAGAGTACAACTTTTAAGTATGACACATCTGAACAGATGGGAAGACTATTCGATTTAGAAGACAGCGGATATTTCTACACAAGATTACAGAACCCAACTAACGATGCGGTGGCATCAAAGATTTGTGAACTTGAAGGTGGTGCGGCAGCTATGCTTACATCTTCAGGTCAGGCAGCTAATTTTTACGCTGTATTTAATATTTGTGAAGCGGGAGATCATTTTATCTGCTCTTCAAATGTTTACGGAGGAACCTTTAATCTTTTTGGAGTAACAATGAAGAAGATGGGAATAGATGTAACATTTGTTGATCCTGATATTTCACCGGAAGATTTGGAAAAAGAGTTCAGACCAAATACAAAATGTGTTTTTGGAGAATCAATTTCAAATCCGTCTCTTGTTGTATTTGATTTTGAAAAATTCAGCAAGGCAGCCCACGCTCATGGAGTGCCACTTATTGTTGACAATACTTTCCCAACACCTATTAATTGTAGACCTTTTGAATATGGAGTTGACATTGTTACACATTCAACTACAAAATATATGGATGGTCATGCTATGGCAGTAGGCGGAGCAATTGTAGACAGTGGCAATTTTGACTGGAAAGCACACGCAGACAAGTTTCCTGGAATGACTGAACCGGATGATTCATATCATGGAATTGTTTATGCAGAAAAATTCGGTAAGGCAGGATATATTACAAAAGCTACAGCACAGGTAATGAGAGATTTAGGCTCAATTCCAGCACCAATGAACTCATTCCTGCTTAATGTAGGACTTGAAACATTACACCTTAGAATGCCTAAACATTGCGAAAATGCATTAAAGGTAGCTAAGTGGCTTAAGAATAATGACAAGGTGGCTTGGGTTAACTATCCGGGACTTGAAGGAGACAAATACTACGATTTGGCACAGAAATATATGCCTAACGGAACTTGTGGAGTATTAACATTTGGAATTAAGGGTGGACGTGAAGCGTCAATTAAGTTTATGGACAACCTTAAATTCGTGGCAATTGTTACACACGTAGCAGATGCACGTTCATGCGTACTTCATCCGGCAAGTCATACTCACAGACAGATGACAGACGAGCAGTTAATCGAAGCAGGTGTACAGCCTGATTTAATTAGATTTTCTGTAGGAATTGAAGATGCAGAAGATATAATCGCAGATTTAGAGCAGGCACTAAATGCATAAAATTAAAGAATTTGATTATAAACTCTTGCCAGGAGCGGTATCATAAGAAAATCTAAATTATAAGTTACTAATCAAGGAGCATAGATTATGAAATTTAGACCGTGTATAGACATACATAATGGAAAAGTAAAACAGTTAGTAGGCGGAAGCCTTAAGGATAAAGGTAATCAGGCAGATGAAAATTTTGTATCAGAAAAAGATGCAGCCTATTATGCTAATCTTTACAAAAAAGATGGGATAAAAGGCGGTCATATTATAATTTTAAATGCCGGAGGTTCTGAGTTCTTTAAGGAATCAAAAAAGCAGGCATTGGCTGCACTTAAGGCATATCCTAATGGAATGCAGATAGGCGGAGGCGTTACGGCAATTAATGCAGACGACTACATAAGAGCTGGTGCGACTCACGTAATAGTAACATCTTTTGTTTTTAAAGACGGAAGAGTTAATTACGGCAACCTTAAAAGCCTTGTAAAAGCTGTTGGAAAAGAACATATTGTTTTGGATTTGAGTTGTCAAAAGAAAGACGGGCAATATTATATAGTTACAGACAGATGGCAGAAGTTTACTGATGAAGTGGTAAACCTTGAAACATTAAAGAAGTTGTCTGAATATTGTGATGAATTTCTTGTACACGGCGTTGATGTGGAAGGCAAATCAGGCGGAATGGAAGAAGAACTGGTTGAAATGTTGTCTAAGTTCACAGACATTCCGATAACATATGCCGGCGGAATAGGTTCAAAAGAACAGATTGAAAAGTTTGCTGAAATTTCACAGGGCAATCTTGATTTTACAATTGGCAGTGCACTTGATTTGTTTGGTGGAAAGCTAAGCTATGATGAAATCGTAGAGGAGTATAATAAATAATCTCTTATAATACTTTTTGAAAAAGCTTCCATACTACATAAAGAGTAGTATGGAGGTTTTTTTATGGATGAAATTAAAGAATATGGTCAGGTAAAACTTGATCACAATAATAATCACAAGAATATATTTTTGTTAAGCATAATCGGAGAAATAGAGGGGCACGAAAATGTGGCATCAGGTACTAAGGCTACCAAATATGAACACATCTTGCCAATGCTTGCAAAAATCGAAGACGATCAGGATATAGATGGCTTGCTGATTATATTAAATACAGTTGGTGGAGATGTGGAATGCGGACTTGCCATTGCGGAAATGATTGCAAGTCTAAGTAAACCAACAGTTTCACTTGTACTTGGAGGAAGTCATTCAATAGGAGTGCCGTTAGCGGTATCCGCTGATTATTCATTTATTGTGCCAACAGGAACAATGGTAATACATCCGGTAAGAATGAATGGTATGTTTATAGGAGTGCCGCAGACCTACGAATATTTCAAAAAAATACAGGAAAGAATAAATGATTTTGTAATCAATCACTGTCACATTCGTGAAAACAGATTTTCAGAATTAATGAATGAAACAGAAATATTAACAAAAGATGTAGGTAGCATTCTTGTTGGAAAGCAAACAGTTAAGGAAGGCATAATAGATGAAATCGGTGGACTGAAAGATGCAATGAAGAAATTGTATGAGCTGGTTGATAGGGAAAGTAATAAGTAGATTTGTCCCGATGATTAAAGAGATGAGTAATTGTATGAGTGGCAGTATGAGCAATTGTATGAGTGGTTGCGTAAGTAGGTGTATAAGTAGTCATAATTGAGCATCGGAAGTCGATAAAAAACTTGTTTTAAAGAATGTACCACCATGGCGTTAGGCTGTGGTGGCACAAAATAAAAACTCAATAATAAGTATTTATTACGTTCAAATATTAGCATTATTACTAAAAGTTTGCTATAATATTAAAGTTACATTAAATTTTAGCGGACACAATGTAAGGCATCATTGTTGAAGTGATTAGATTGAAGAATTTACAGAAATCTATATATGAAATATATGGAAAAAACACAGATAATAGATAATAGATATCACACAGAAGAATAGGAGTTACACCATGAATAATTTCTTTGGTATGTTAGCCAGAATGAAATACATCAATCGCTGGGGATTGATGCGAAATACAAAAACTGAAAATATTGCGGAGCATAGCTTGGAAGTTGCTATTATAGCTCATGCTTTGGCAGTTATAGGTAATACTTATTTTGGAAAAGAGTTGGATGCTGAGCATATAGCAATGCTTGGAATTATGCATGACACAACAGAGATTATAACAGGGGATTTGCCAACACCGATTAAGTATTATGCACCTGAAATAAGAGATGCATACAAGAAGGTTGAAAATGTGGCGGCCTGCCAGTTGATTTCAGAGTTGCCGGAAGAAATGCAGAATGCATATGAAGACATATTAATTGAGAATGATGACATTAATTGGAAATATGTAAAGGCAGCAGATAAGATGTCTGCATATATTAAGTGCATAGAAGAAAGAAATACAGGAAACACTGATTTTGCAAAAGCTGAGGAAACAATAAAGAAGGCTTTGGATGAAATGCATATGGAAGAAATTGAGAAATTTATTGAAATGTTTCTTCCAGCCTACACTAAAACATTAGACGAAATCAGCAAATAAAACTTATAGAAAAAGCAAAATAAAAAATGTATATAGTAAATCAAACAAAAAACAAATCCAAATGTACATAAAAACGAAATCAGCAAATAGAACATAGGAGAGCTGTATGAAAGCAGTATTTATTGCAGAAAAACCTAGTGTGGCAGCAGAGTTTGCCAAGGCATTAAAGCTAAAGACAACTAGGAGAGACGGATACATGGAAAGTGAAAATGCCATAGTTACATGGTGCGTTGGTCATCTTGTAACAATGAGTTATCCGGAATGTTATGATGAAAAATACAAAAAATGGAATCTTAGAGATTTGCCATTTATACCTCAGGGACAATGGAAGTATGAGGTGATTCCCGGGGTAAAAAAACAATTTAATATAGTAAAAGAAATTTTGAACCGTGATGACGTGGACACAATATATGTTTGTACCGACTCGGGACGAGAGGGAGAATACATATATAGATTAGTTGCCCAGGAAGCGGGAGTTAAAGGCAAAAAAGAGAAGCGAGTATGGATTGATTCCCAGACTGAGGAAGAAATTCTTCGTGGAATAAAAGAGGCAAAAGACCTAAAGGAATATGACAATCTTTCTGACGCAGCATATCTTAGAGCAAAAGAAGATTATTTGATGGGAATTAATTTTTCAAGACTCTTAACCTTAAAATATGGAAATTCCATAACCAATTATTTAAAGGGGGAGTGGAAGTCAATTAATGTTGGTAGAGTAATGACCTGCGTTCTTGGAATGGTATGCAATAGAGAGCGTGAAATAAGAGGTTTCGAAAAAACACCTTTCTATAGAGTTATGGCAAAGACTGATATACACGGACGAAAAATAGATACAGAATGGAAATCACAGAAAACATCAAAATTCTTTGAATCTCCACTTTTGTATAAAGAAAACGGATTTAAAGAAAAAACGACAGCCCAGGCACTGATAAGAGCTTTAGAGGAAGATGGACCAGCCAATAGCAATGACGAAATAGCAACAAACAACAATTCCATAAATATTGCATCAGACGATACAAGCAATAATGTAACAAACAGTGCAGTAGGAAAAAATTCGGAAAATACTGGTGATATGAATATTGAAAAATATCCATTAGAAATGACTATTAAGTCCATCACTATGAAGGATGAAAAAAAACAGGCACCGTTGTTATACAACTTAGCGGAACTTCAAAATGACTGTTCAAAGATGTTTAAGATTAGTCCTGATGAAACATTAAATGTAGTGCAGCAGTTGTACGAAAGCAAGCTTGTAACTTACCCAAGAACAGATGCCAGAGTTCTTTCAACGGCAGTTGCAAAGGAGATAAGCAAGAATATTTCGGGCTTGCAATATTATCAGCCATGCAGCGTTTTTGCGCAGAATATTTTAAAGCAACAGTCCTACAAGAACCTTGCAAAGACTAAATATGTAGATGACAAAAAGATAACAGATCATTATGCCATAATACCGACAGGTCAGGGATTAAACGGTTTGGCTAAGCAGAAACCAATTAATCAGAAAGTGTATATGCTTATAGTGAGACGTTTCTTAAGCATATTCTATCCACCGGCAATATACAAAAAAGCTACTTTGGTAGGAGTTATGCCGGCAACATTTAGTGTTGGAACAACAACTACAGAACACTTCTCATCTAACTTTAAGATTTTGGCTCAAAAAGGTTATCTTGAAATAGCAGGAGTTCCTAGCAAAAAGAAAGCTACCGACAATAAGACAGACAATAAATCAGACAAAAAAACTAATGAAGAAAAAGCTAAAGAAGAGCTTGAAAATGAAAATATTATCAACGAAGAGGCAGAATTAGATGAAGAATTTTTTAAATTGTTGTATAATATGCCCAAAGGTGGTAAAATTACCGTTAATGAGATGAGTATAAAAGAAGGTGAGACAACACCACCTAAAAGGTACACATCAGGTTCGATTATTCTTGCCATGGAGAATGCAGGTCAGCTTATTGAAGATGAAGATTTGAGAGCACAGATTAAAGGCTCGGGAATCGGAACCAGCGCAACAAGAGCAGAAATAATAAAGAAACTGGTGAACATTAAGTACATATCATTAAATAAGAAGACACAGGTAATTACTCCGACTCAGTTGGGAGAAATGATTTTTGGAGTAGTTCACGGTTCAATTAAATCATTGCTTAATCCTGAATTGACAGCCAGTTGGGAACTTGGGCTTACCCAGGTAGCGGAAGGAAAAATAACGTCAGAGGAATATATGAAAAAGCTGGATGATTTTATCAGGGGCAGATTTAATAACGTTATTAATTTAAATAACGCAGGTCAGATGACTAATTATTATAATTATGTGTCGCAATTTTATAGGAGGAACAATAAGTAATGTGTGGAATAGTAGGTTATGTAGGTGAAAGAGACTGTACAGACGTTTTATTAGATTCATTATCTAAGTTAGAGTATAGAGGATATGACTCAGCAGGTATTGCCGTATTTGAAAATGGAGAAATAACAGTAGAAAAGGCTAAAGGCGAGTTAAAGAACTTAAGAGAGAAAGTAGCTGAACACAAGCCAATGGGACATTGTGGTATCGGTCATACAAGATGGGCAACTCATGGTGAACCATCAGATATTAACTCACATCCTCATGGAAATAAGAGAGTATCAATTGTACACAATGGTATTATTGAAAACTACAAAGATATTAAGAATTTCCTTATTGAGAAGGGATACACATTTATTAGTGAAACAGATACAGAAACAGTAGCTAAATTATTAGATTATTATTACGAAGGTGATCCTGTAGATGCAATTATCAAGACTCTTAAAGATGTAAGAGGAGCATATGCACTTGGTATTGTATTTAAAGATTTTCCTGACAGGATTTTTGCAGTAAGAAAAGATAGCCCACTTATAATCGGTGCCGGCGACGAAGAGAACTTTATTGCATCAGACGTACCTGCAATTTTGAAATATACAAGAAATTACTATCTTTTAGAAGAAAACGAAATTGCAACAATTAAGTCAGACAGAGTTGAGTTCTGTGATATGCATAAATTACCTATCAAGAAAGAAGTTCAGGTTTCTAACCTTGATATGGATGCTGCAGAAAAAGGCGGATATGAACATTTTATGTTAAAAGAGATTCATGAACAGCCTAACGCAGTAAAGACAACAATCACACCAAGAATTGTAAATGGAATGCCAGACCTTTCAGAATGTGGTTTAACATTAGAAGCTTTAAAGAATTACAGAAAGTTATTTATTGTAGCCTGTGGTACAGCAATGCATGCCGGTATGGTTGGAAAATACGTAATCGAAAAGCTTGCAAGAACAGAAGTAACAGTAGATATTGCATCTGAATTTAGATACAGAGATCCAATTATAACACCTGAAGATTTAGTTATTGTAGTTTCACAGTCAGGTGAAACAGCAGATACTAAGGCAGCACTTCATCTTGCACACGAGAAAGGTGCCAAGGTTTTATCAGTTGTTAACGTTAAGGGCTCATCGATTGCAAGAGAATCAGATATGGTTCTTTATACACATGCAGGTCCTGAAATTTCGGTTGCTTCAACTAAGGCATTTTCAGTACAGATGTCAGTAATGTACCTTCTTGCATTTGAAATGGCATATGCAAAAGGACACATTGATGAAAATGAATGTAAGAGATTAACAGCTAAGCTTGCTGAAATCCCTGACATTATTGAAAAAACAATGGAATGTGAAAAGAAATGTAAATATGTTTCAAGTAAGTTAATTACAGCACAGAGCTTATTATACATTGGTAGAGGTTTAGACTATGCATTAAGTATGGAAGGTTCACTTAAGTTAAAAGAGATTTCATACATTCATTCAGAATCATATGCAGCAGGTGAATTAAAGCATGGAACAATATCATTAGTAGAAGATGGAATGCCAGTAATCGGCGTAGCTACTCAAACAGAATTATTAGAAAAGACAGTAAGCAACATTGTTGAAGTTAAGTCAAGAGGAGCATTTACAATTGCCGTATGTAAGGAAGGAACAGAATTTAGTGAGGGCGTAATCGATGAAGCTATCGAAGTACCTGCAATGGAAGATGTTTTAATGCCTATGTTAACAGTAATTCCTTTACAGTTAATTGCATATTACACAACAGTACTTAAGGGATTAAACGTAGATAAGCCTAGAAACCTTGCAAAATCCGTAACAGTAGAATAAAGGAGAAAACCAAATGTATACAATAAAGGATTTATATGATTTAAATGAAACAATAGCTGCGAAATTATTTGAAGGAAAAACATACCCATGGGAAGTTTTAGCTGATATTGGAGACTTTATCATGAAACTTGGACCAACACTTCCAAAGGATGAATTTAATCAGATTGAAGATAACATCTGGGTTCACAAAACAGTTAAGATTGCTCCAACAGCAAGCTTAACAGGTCCTTTGATTGTTGACGCTGACACAGAAATAAGACCATCAGCTTTCGTTAGAGGAAAGGCAATTGTTGGGAAGAACTGTGTAGTTGGAAATTCTACAGAATTAAAGAACGTTGTTTTATTTAATACAGTACAGGTTCCACATTACAACTATGTTGGTGACAGTATACTTGGAACACATTCTCATATGGGAGCAGGTTCAATTACATCTAATGTAAAATCAGACAAAACATTAGTAGTAGTAAAGAACGGCGATGAGCAGATTGAAACAGGACTTAAAAAGTTCGGTGCAATGCTTGGAGACTATGTAGAAGTTGGTTGTAATTCAGTATTAAATCCGGGAACAGTAATCGGAAGACACTGTAATGTTTATCCATTATCAAGTGTTCGTGGAGTTATTCCTGAAGGACATATTTTTAAAGACAAAAACAACATCATAAAGAAAAAATAATCATAAAATGTAAACGAAAAGTGATTGCAAAAATTGCAATGATAAACTATAATTACATTATCAAAATAATTAATATTTATTAATTATTTTGACCTGAAATGTTCGTGAATCCTGCCTATTTTGAACCTACAGTTTGAATAAAGGGATTCCTAATCTCTAAAGGGATGTCAAGCCTCATTATCAGGTGGAAGGCAGAACTTTAGATGCGGTTGCCCACCTGGCGTTTGCTAGGACTCAAAACGCAGGCCGGCATTTCAGGTACATATTTTATAACCAATCACGAAGTGATTGATTATGATTTCGAGCACCTTATGCGAAGCATGACTTGAATGTGCGAGAAACGATTATAACAGATGAGAAACGTAGTATATTTTTTTATACTACGTTTTTTTTCTGAGAAATCTTATCAGAAGAAATAATGGGGGAAGTATGAAATTAAAACTAGCAGTATGTATTTTTGTGGCAGTGTTTTTGTCAGCGGTTATTTTTAAAGTTAATCAGGTAGAGTATATTCCTGAATATGATTCAGGAGAAAAGTCCCTGCAGGCGGTCAATAGCGAAAATATTACTGAAATAAAAACAGAAGCAGAGACAACAACCAATGAAGAAAGCAAAAAAGACAACACAGTTAGAATTGTTATTCTAAATAATAATTATATCACAATGCACTATTCAAAATTTGTAGCCAAGGCATCAGTATTAAACATATATTTTGGAGAAAATTTTAAGAATAAAAAGAGCATAAAGAAGCAGATTGATATTGGAACAGGCAGTAAATATTTTAAACAAAGCAATGTTATAAAAGTGGAGCCTAAAGGTGAAATGTCAATACTGAAAGATGAAACGAATATGCAAAGTTATAAGGGGATTTTCTACATATATAAAGAAAGCAGTGGTCTTGTGTTAGTTAATCAGGTTGGTATGGAAGATTATGTTGCAGCGGTAATTTCCAGCGAAATAGGGGAAGAATCGCCAAAAGAAGCCCTTAAGGCACAGGCAGTTTGTGCCAGAACATATATTATGAAAAGTCAGGGCAAAAAATATAAAAAATACAATGCCAAGGGAGACGACAGCGTAAGTTATCAGGTGTACAACAAAAACGTTCCCGGAGAAAACAGCATAAAAGCAGCAAATGAAACAAAAGGCACGGTAATGAAGTATAAAGGGAAATTAATAAATGCATATTATTTTTCTACGTCATGGGGATATACAACAGACTATAGAATATGGGGGATAAAGAAACAGAAATATTTAAAGGAAACCAATCTTACAACAATCACGGAAAACATATCAGATGAAAAAATATTTGATAAATATATAAAAGAAAAACCTAAATCAGTAGAGAAAAAATCGCCTTTTTACAGATGGACAACATATCTGACAACTAAGCAGATAGAAAATTCCATATACAAAAATATGGCAGTAAATGTAGGCACAATTAACCGAATGGAAATAAACAAAAGAGGGGCAGGGGGAATAGTTGCCCAAATGACTATTTATGGAGATAAGAGACAAATATCCATTGTAAATCAAAATCAGATTAGAAAAATACTAAGCTCATATTACTCAACAATAAAACTAAGCGATAAAACAAAGAGAACAAAATTAAGCATGCTTCCAAGTGCGTTTATTTCAATAAAAAGCGTGTACAAAAACAACAAATTGGATGGAATAAAAATATACGGAGGTGGATTTGGACACGGAAGTGGAATGAGCCAAAGTGCTGCCTGCCAAATGGCAAAAAAAGGAAAAGGTTACAAGGAAATACTTGCAACCTTTTATAATGACGTTGAAATTACATCTTTACAGTAACTGTAGCTTCAGTTTCAGGGAAGAGAAGCTTATTGATTTCCGCACCGATAAACATTATATAAATCAAAAAATAAATCCATAACATAAATACGATTACAGCGGTAAAACTTCCATACATATAAGACATTCCTGAAAAGCTGTCTACATAAATAGAAAAGATATAGGAAAAAACAACCCAGCCAAGTGCTGAGAAAAAAGCACCCGGAAATACCTTTCCAAAAGTAGCAAGCTTAAAATTGGCAAGTCTGTATATTAATGAGAAGAAAAGTACCAGAAGTAAGAATACCAAAAGATATCTAAGCATTAATGTAACAATAGATATCTGTCTTAACCATGGAGCCAGTGACATGGCAAGGTTAAAGAGCTTATTACCAAAAACAAGTAGTACCATTGTAGAAGCCAATGCAACAGTAAATATTATTGTATAAAGCATTGATACAAATCTTGATATGAAATAATTACGTTTCTGGTGAATTTTTGCTATTTCGTACAAGCCAAACATTACAGACAACACGCCTTTAGATGCTGACCATATTGCAGCAATGGCTGTAATGGACACAGCAGCACTTGATACATGTTCATATATTTCACTAACAGCCTGAACAAATAAAGGCTTAAGAGAATCAGGTGCATATGAATGAATCAAATAAATAATAGTATTCTGATTAATTGAAGCATGACCTATTAAATTAAAAAACAAAAGTATAAATGGAAAAATGGACAAAATAATAAAGAAAGAAGCCTGAGCTGTATAGATACCTACTTTGTCCTGCCCAATAGTGTCAATAAAGTCATATGCTTTTTTTATAAAATTAAATAATTTATGTTTCATAATAAAATCCTTTACTTAATCATATGAGTTAGTATAGCATTTTTTACTATTATCAACAATAAATAAAAATATAAAAGTGTAAGCAACATTATGAGTAATACGGCATAAAATATAATAAACAAAAAGAGGAGATAAAAATGTCAGATTATAAAATGATGTCGTGCAATCAGTGTTGCCATACCGGAAAAGATTGTGATGTATGTGTAAGCCCCGGATGTGGTGAACCTGAAAACTTGTCTATATATTCCCCTATAATATATGATGAGGTAGGAATAAATCTGTGTAGAACAATAACCATACCTGAGAATGTTTTAACACTTTATCCAACAACAACTTACGTTCAGCTTTTGGTGGCGGATATAAAAATATATTCAGGAAAAGGCTATTTTACAGGTGAAGAAGAAACAGTTGAATATACTGAAGAGGAATTGGCAGAAATGGGAAATCCACCTACTTTTTCAACAGTATCAACCATACCGGGAAGAGCAAACTGCCTGCGTGTAAAACTTACAAACCTAAGAGTAGTATTTAAAATCAGACTATACGATAATTGTAAGAAATACATTACAACAGTTTCATTAGAAGCAGTATATTTGCCGGCAGTTGGAACAACAAACTACAATCCGGACACAAATCCAAGAAGTGTAACCGTTGACATGTATGCACCTTATGGAGCATCAACAGTTTACAATTCATACGAAGAATACTATATCAACTACGTAGGCTTTAATATGTATGACAATACGGTAGAAAATGGTTTAAATATGAATGCAGTTGCGAAAGTTATGGAATTTAATCCCACAACGGGAACAATGTCTGCCGGAATAACATTATACCTTAGAACAGTTTATTATCAGGCATACAAATTCAACTCATTAGGAAAAACAATGCCACCGAAAATGAACACCCACGAAGCAGAAAGCAATCCTTGCCTTAAATTCGTAGAAGGCGACTTGTTATTAAACGACGTAAAACCACTGGAACTGGAACCGCCAATGTGTGAGGGAGAAACTAAAAGAGAAATAAAAGACAATAACGAAATAAACCAGTGCTTAAAAGAAATATTAAATACATGCAATAACGAAGATGAAGAAGTAGATGACAAAATATAAAAAAACAGGTCTGCCATGAAAGTGGCAGACCTGAAATAAGTAAGGGGAAATATTACCATATTTCCCAATCTGTTATACGTTGAAAATTAACAATGGTATCAGGAGTAAGTTGATTTTTATCATTCATTTTGATTGTCCACCAAATATCTTCATATTCTGCATCGTCATTGTGGAAATTACAATAACACTTTTTACATATAAAATCTATAGTGTGAGTTTTTGAATTATAATTATATTCTTTTACTCCAAGTTTTTTTAGAAATAAGCTCAAAGAAGTTGTCTTTTTTATATTAATAACATTTTTTAACTTACATTTTAAAGAGTCTATTTGAAAGTAATCATCATTATATCCATACCAAGAAAAAATAGATATTGAATCTCCTTTATTGTTTTTACAGTAATATTCACCAGGAGAAACATGTGCTTTAATGTTTTTTCTAATAACAGTAAGTTCGCCATAATATTTTTGAAAGTCGTCGACCCCGGTTAGACTTAATCCCATAGGAACAAAATAATTAGTATTAATTTTGTATCTTTTTACCCAATGAGGATAAAACTTAAGCTTTTTTTTGATGATGGTAGAAGCTGAATATTTCTTACCACCTTTTTTTTGAGTATACCAACCAGTAAAACTATATCCGTTGAGTCTAATGGAAGGAGCATAGCCACGTTTTTTGTTTATTTTATTTTTGATAGTAATTTTGCTCTTACTACGGTTAGGCTTTGCTTTGAAATAACCATTACTTGAATAATATGTAATGTTAACCGTTGAAGCTGCATTAGTTTGAACGGTAGGGATAAAGATTAGTGATAGTATAATTGCTGAAAGAATAGTTAGATTAATTACTTTTTTCATACGTTATATTTCTCCTATAATGCAACAAATTAGATGCAATTTATTGCATCTAATTTGTAAAAGATATTTTTATTAGTAATGTTCCCATTCATCATTTGGATCAAATGAAACAACAGTATCAGGAGTAACTTGGTTTTTCTCGTTAAGATATATTATCCAAACCATATCGGTGTCATATGTATCTTTTGGAAAATGCGTTTTGCCACAAACAAAATCTAAATATTTATCAGAGGAATCGTAATTATAATATTTTACACCTAATTTTTTGAGAAATTTCTTAAAATTAGTAGGTTTTTTTATATTGATTAAATTTTTTAATTTACAGTCCATATCGGAAAATTTGTAATTATAGGTAAAAGTATAATTAGAGTCTATACTAACTACGCCTGTACCAACATAAAAAATGTCACCCTTAGAATTTTTTAAGGTATAATCATAATTATCGGTATGCTTTTTGCTTTTTACAATTTCTAATTTTCCCCAATATGATTCATAGTCAGATAAACTATAACAAGTCATACCAACAGGAACAAAGTAGTTAGTATTAATTTTGTATTTTTTAATCCAATGAGGATATAGCTTCTGTTTCGTTGTGATAATAGTAGAAGCAGAATATTTCTTGCCACCTTTTTTCTTAGTATACCAACCGTTAAAAGCATATCCTTCACGTTTGATGGCAGGAGCGTAGCCACGCTTTTTGTTTACTTTGTTTTTTATTGTGATTTTTCGCTTGCTACGATTGAGCTTTGCTTTGAAATAGCCATTGCTTGAATAATATGTAATGTTAACCTTTGAAGCTGCATTAGTCTGAATGGCGGGGATAAAGGTTAGTGATAGTATAATTGTTGAAAGAATAGTTAGATTAATTACTTTTTTCATACGCTATATTTCTCCTATAATGCAACAAATTAGATACAATAAATTGCATCTAATTTGTTTAAAGTATTAAGTTAAAAGATGACTACCATATTTGCCAGTCAGTTATAAGTTCAAATTTTACAACCGTACTAGGCATAATTTGATTTTTATTATTCATTTTTATTGTCCACCATACATCTTCGTATTCGGCATCGTCATCGTCATCGACATTAGAAATGCAATAACATTTTCCACATATGAAATCTAAAGTATGAGTTTTTGAATTATAATTGTACTGTTTTACACCTAGTTTTTTTAAAAACATACCCATAGAAGTTGTTTTTTTTATGTTAATAACGTTTTTTAGCTTGCATTTTGTATAATCAATAAAGTAAGCATCGGAATCTGATGTGGGCCAACTAGATATATAAATCAAATCTTTTTTGTGGGTTTTGCATATATAATTACTAGGATAAACATCTTCTTCAACATTTTTATTGATTAAAGTAAGTTTACCAAAGTATTTTTGAAAGCTTTCTATATCGGGTAAACCTAATCCCATAGGAACAAAATAATTAGTATTAATTTTGTATTTTTTAATCCAACGTGGGTAAAGTTTAAGCTTTTTTTTGATGATGGTGGAAGCTGAATATTTCTTGCCACCTTTTTTCTTGGTGTACCAACCATCAAAAGTATATCCATCACGTTTGATAGAAGGAGCATAGCCACGTTTTTTGTTTATTTTATTTTTGCTATTAATTTTGCTCTTGTTACGGTTAGGTTTTGCTTTAAAATAACCTTTACCGGCATAATAAGTAATGTTAACCTTTGAAGCTGCATTAGTTGGAATGGCAGGAATAAAGGTTAGTGATAAAATAATTATTGAAAGCATAGTTAGATTAATTATTTTTTTCATACGTTATATTTCTCCTATAATGCAACAAATTAGATGCAATAAATTGCATCTAATTTGTTGTGAAAATATAGTAATGGTAATATTGTTTAAAAATATGGTTTCCAATCATCATTTGGATCAAAAGATACAACAGTGTTAGGAGAAACCTGATTTTCATCATCGAGATACATAGACCAAACCATATCAGTATCGTAAGTATCATCTGTAAAATGAGTCTTACAACAAACAAAGTCTAAATAATTATTAGAAGAATCATAATTATAGGCTGTGACACCTAATCTTTTAAGAAACTTTTTGTAATTCGTGGATTTCTTGATGTTTATAATATTTTTTAATTTGCACTCCATATTAAAATAATAGTATTCATAGGTAAAATTATCATTATCGTCTATGCTATGAATATCAGTGGTTAAGTAAAACAAGTCTCCTTTATGATTCTTCAAGGTATACTCATAATCATAAGTGGCAATTTTTTTCTTTTTGAGAATTTTTAGTTTTCCCCAATATGGTTCATATTCAGAAATATTAAGAAAAGTAATTCCAACAGGAATAAAATAGTTAGTGCTAATCTTGTATTTTTTTAACCAGTGTGGATAAAGTTTTTGCTTTTTTGTGATAATGGTAGAAGAAGAATATTTTATTCCTTTTTTCTTTTTGGTGTACCAACCATCAAAAACATATCCATCACGTCTGACAGCTGGGGCATAACCACGTTTTTTATTGATTTTGTTTTTTAAATTAATCTTTTTTTTGTTACGATTAAGTTTTGCCTTAAAATATCCGTTATTTGTATAGTAAGTAAGGGTGACTTTTTTTGCTGCACTAACAGAAGTGGCAGGGATAAAAGACAGAGATAATAAAGTTGCAAAAAGAATAGTTAAATTAATTATTTTTTTCATTTTCAATCCTCCATATCTAATTAAATTATAAAAAAAGAATAGAAAAATGTCAAATTATTTATTATAATAAGCAACGAATGTTAATAGGGAGGAGAAAAGAAAAATGAAAAGAATATTAACAAAAATAATAATAGCATGGATTATAAGTTTTAGCATAATTATTGTTTGTGAAAATTGCAATAATAGTAAAATAGTTGAGGCAAAAACTACGAAAACTGTTACAGGAACAAGAATAATGAATTTGAAACAGAAAATAGATGGAAAGAAATATTATATAGGGTGTAATATAAAAAAATGTAATTTGCATAATGGAGATGTGAAATATAGTGAAAAACCATGCTCAGCTGGCTCTGATTTGAATAATGTATATGTTCAAAAAGAGGGAAAAAATGGGAAAATGTATTGGAAAACTCTTAGGGAATTGAATTTTGTGAGTATGCAAGGAGGATGTATAAGTAAAGACATACTAATGATTTCATTTGTAGATAAAGGAAGAAATAAAAAAGGGGATTTAACGGCATTAGTAAAAATTGATATAAAAAATAATGAAGTTGTAGAAGTTAATATGGTAAAGGGAGCTAGTGAATTAAATATAGACACACTTGGCCATTCTAATGATTTTACTTATTTTGATGGTAAGTATTATGGAGCTTGGTATCAGGAAAATGGAAAGGAAGATTATAGTAATAAAATCGGGACTATCAAAGAAGAATTAGAAGATATAGGTAAAGTTGGAGAACTGAAAGATAAAAATGGAGCTGCAGTTTTTGGAATAGCAGTTTTTGATAATGCAAATAAGATATTCGCAATGGGAATCAGGAAAAGTGTAGAAGAAAATGGCAAACAAAAGTTGAAAAGGTATATAGCAACTTATAAAGCAAATAAAAAAGGCAAAAAAATTGAATATGCCCAGCAAGGAAAATTGATAAACTTAAAGAAAAATAATGATTATAATGTACCGCAATGTATGGAAATATATAACAAGAAAATATACCTAATTAAATATTTTCATAGTGGAAAAAAGAAAACAAAAAATATAAAAAAAATAGAAAAGAGGGTTAAATATAAGAACAATATAGTGGAAGTTTATGATTTTAAGGGAAATTTAAAGAAAGAATACATCATTAAAAATCCGACTAAAACATATTACAATAAGAGTTTTATAACACGTACTGGAAAAGTGAAAAATCTAAAGAAGGATATGTTGCTAAAACAATATAAATGGGAAATTGAAAGTTTAATACATTATAAGAAAAATACCTTTTATTACACAATGTATAAACCGTCTAGTAAGAATATAGGCAAACAGGCTTATTTATACAAAGTTAATTTAAAATAACAGGGGAGGTTACAATGAAAAAGTTTACAGCAAATTTATTACTTATTTTATTAAGTATACTTTTTGGATTTAGCGTGCATAGCAGCGTGTATGCAGCAGATGATGCTAAAGTGGAAATTTGGAGTTATAGTTTAAATGAAAGAATAGAGCACAGGTCTATTGAGGTTGGAAAGAGTAATCCCAATTTCGGAATTATGTTTACGCCATCAGATATAGTGGCTAATAAGATTAAGTGGTCTATTGATGATACATCAATTGCAACAGTTACAGGAAATAATGATACGGCGACAGTTAATGCAGTAAAAGAGGGAATGACAACATTAAGATTGAATGTTTCAACAGAGTCTAATGGTAAATTATCACATTCATCAGTTATTTCTGTTTATACGGCAATAGACAATGTTTATGGTAAAGTTAATGGGAAAGCATGTACTTTTTATAGAGGAGCAACAAAAAAATCGTGGATTAGGTCAGAAAAAGTAAAACAAGGACAGGAACTTACCATAATTGGTAGTTGTGGTAGCTTTTATTATATTGAGTTACCGGATAATTACACATTTGATGATGGAAGAGGTACTAGAAAAGCTTATGTTGAAAAATCAAAGGTCTATGTTCCGGTTACTGATGTTAAGGCATGGAGAAACTCTAATGATGTAAAAGTGGGAGAAACAACTACTGTAACAAGTGTTGTTTATCCACAAATAGCTACAGTTAACAAAGCTACATACACCACTGACAATAGTTCAATTTCAACATGTGATGGAAATGGTAATGTTCAGGGAAAAGGTGAAGGTTATACAAGAATAAGTGCAACAGCGGAGAACAAAAAAGCAACTTGTGGTTTATCTGTTTATTCACAATGTAGTGACGCGTCAGGCAGCTTAAAGGAAGAAGCAGATTTTCTTATAGGAGCAGACTCGGGAGAAAATATAAGAAAGGCAAAAGTTCCTAAAAATCAAAAAGTTACAGTAATTGGCAGTTGTGGAAATTACTTTAGAATAAAGATGCCAACAGATTTTAATTTTAATGATGGTGACAATAGTAGAATAGCATATGTACTGAAATCAAAAGTTTATGTACCTGTTACTGAAATAAAAATTAACAAATCAGAATTAAACTTAGGTGAGAAAGATGTAGAACAGTTGAAAGCTCAGGTTATTCCTGCACAGGCTACAAATAAGACAATAGTTTGGTCTGTAGCTAAGAAGGGAGTAGTTGAAGTAGATCAGAATGGAAAGATTAAGGTAGTTGGCACAGGTAACACTACTGTTATTGCAAAGTCTCCGGAAGGACCATCAGCAGCATGCAAGATTACTGTGTTTAAAAGTCTTGATACAGCTAAGATGGGAGATTTTACACTTAGACTTGTAAAAACAACAGCAGGTTGTAATACATTAGAATATTCAAGATGCAAGGGCGCTACTCAGTGTGAGGTATATTCAGGAGTTAAGAGACCGGATGGTACATTTAAGTGGACCTTTTTGGAAGGAGAGTATGGACAGCTTTGTGAGGGAGGCGAGTTCGATGAGGAAGTAGACCTTGGTTCAACTCGTTATTACAAAGTTGTAGCAAAGAAAAAATATGTAAGAGATGCTTTTGATTTTGTTGTTCTTGATGAAAAGACTAGCAATATAGTCAAAGTTACTAATGGTACACTAACACTTTCAGGAAAACAGAAAAACAAGAAAAGCAATACCCTGTCATGGAACAAACTTAAGAGAGAAGATACAAAGAAGCAGGGTTACGTAATTTATAGAAAAGTTAACAATGACAAAAAATATAAGAAATTAAAGGAAGTAACAAAAAATTCATATACTGATAAGAGTATTAAGAAAAAGAAAAAATATTCTTACAAAGTGAGAATGTTCTATGTTAATGAAGACGGCAAGAGAGAATATTCTCCATACAGCAATGGAATTACAATTAAGGTAAAATAGGGAGCGAAGGATTATGAAAAAAGCAAGTAAGATTATAGCAATTTTTATATTTGCAATGAGTGTTTTTGTGGGCATTGGTGCAGTTGAAGTTTTTGCAGACACAACATCTCAGACCAACACGGTTAATGAACCGATAAAATTCATTGCAAAACAAAAAGGAAAAAAGGTTGTTTTAAAGTGGAACAAGTCTAAGAATGTGAAAGGCTATATTATATATAAGAATGGAAAGAAGTTTAAAACATTAAAGAAAAACAAACTTATTGATAAAAAGGTAAAGAAGAACAAAGTATATAGCTACAAAATAAAGGCTTATACTTTTGCTAATGGTAAGAAAGTATTTAGCAATTCAGGTCAGACTGTTTCAATAATTGTAACTGATAAAAAATCAAAAAAGGTAAACGCAGGAAGATTTAAATACATAAAGAATCAGTACACAATAAGTCTTAACGGAAAAGTTAAACTACAGGGCGAAGCATATCCGTCTAAGAAATTAAAAAAGAAAAAAGTACTGAGCAGAAAGCTTACATGGAGTTCTTCAGACACAAGCCTTGCAACAGTAAATGCAAGAGGCGTTGTTAAAGCCAACAACAATATGAAGACTGGTACTGTAATAATATACGCAAAGGCTCACAATGGTTTAACAAAGAAAGTTAAAATTAATATTGAAAACTATGCATATCCGTCAAAAATTAAAAAAATGTATATGTTAAGCGATGATATTAAACCGCTTGTAACAGAGCATATGGCTGAAATGACAAAAATAGTTTCCTATTTTGAATTTGAAAATAAAAATAACGAAACAACATTTGACATTGACGACAAGGGAAATCTTTCAATGAGCAAAAAGATTGCCATAAACAGTGAAATGGAAAAAACAATATTTAATCTTATTTCAAGCATGCCTATAACTGTAGAAGTACATAAGGGATATGTGGCATTCAACAGAATAGACTTTACAGTTTACGACACTGGAATAATCAACTCAATTGCTTACGTATTCCAGGGAATGGAAAATGTTGATACAGGATATGAAAGAATAGAAATAGCACCTAACTGGTATTATCAGTATGGAGAATTTTCAAAGGGATACTTTGAAGAAGAACAGGAATAATTGACATATAATGAACTTGCAAATGCACAGAAAAGCAGAAAAAATGCTAATCTGTGCATTATTGTTTGACACTGTTTTTTTTGTGTGTTAGAATTGTCGTATTGTAAAAGGCGATGAGTGTGTAAGTAGATATATATTTTCCGTCAGAGAGAAAGACTCACAGGCTGGAAGGTCTTTCAGGTTCAGATATATATTGAAATTCTCACAGGAGCTGCATTCACCAACAGATTATACGTATGAATAATACTAAAGAAGAATCTAAGAAACTAATCTAAGTAATGAATGACGTGTGTAGCGCGTTAAGCAGATAGAGTGTTCGTGATAATGATTACGGAAACTAGGGTGGTACCGCGGAGCAATCCGTCCCTATGGAACAGGTGCTTTTTTTTATTTTTAGTGTAGAAAAGTCTTAATCCACATATGCTTGCATAAATGTGGATTTAAGACCTTTCTACACGCTCCCATAATGAGCATAAAAGTGAAGCGAAAGCTTCACGATATGCGAATGATGGGAAAAGGATTGCGAGAGTGCGAAGCACGTAGCAATCCAAAAAATAAAATATGAAAAAGTGTGAGAGTTGTTTTTGCGTACTTCAATGAGCATAAAAACAAAGCGAAAGCTTTGTGATATGCGAATTGAAGTTAACGGATTGCGAGAGCACGCAGTGCGTAGCAATCCGTTGGGAAAACAAAAAATTGACTCACAAACCTGTTATTTTAAAATCTATAAAGAGAGGAATTTATCATGAAAGAAAAGTTACAGGCAATTAGGGAAGATGCCATTTCCAAAATTACAGCCTCAGACAATTTGGACAAACTTAACCAGATTAGAGTTGAAGTTTTGGGCAAAAAAGGTCAGTTAACAGAAGTTCTTAAGGGCATGAAAGATGTTGCTCCTGAAGACAGACCTAAAGTTGGTCAGTTAGTTAATGACACAAGAAAGATTATTGAAGAAAAAATGGAAGAAGTTAAGGCAGAACTTCAGGCTAAGGCTAGAGAAGCTAAGTTGAAAGCAGAAGTTATTGACGTTACTCTTCCGGCTAAGAAGAATAAAATCGGACATAAGCATCCTAATACATTAGCTCTTGAAGAATTAGAGAGAATTTTTACAGGTATGGGATACGAAGTTGTAGAAGGTCCTGAAGTAGAATATGACCATTATAACTTTGAAGCTTTAAATATTCCTGACAATCATCCTGCAAAAGATGAACAGGATACTTTCTATATAAATAAGAACATTGTACTTAGAACACAGACTTCTTCAGTACAGGCAAGAGTAATGGAAAAAACTCAGCCACCTATCAGAATTATTTCTCCGGGTAGAGTTTTCCGTTCAGACCAGGTAGACGCAACACATTCACCTTCATTCCATCAGGTTGAAGGTCTTGCAATCGACAAGAACATTAATTTCTCAGACTTAAAGGGAACATTGGCAGAATTTGCCAAGGAACTTTTTGGACCTGAAACAAAGACTAAATTCAGACCTCATCATTTCCCATTTACTGAGCCAAGTGCAGAAATGGACGTTTCATGCTTTAAGTGTGGTGGAAAAGGATGTAGATTCTGTAAGGGTGAAGGCTGGATTGAAATTCTTGGTTGTGGTATGGTTCATCCACACGTACTTGAAATGTGCGGTATTGATCCTAAGGAATATCAGGGATTTGCCTTCGGTGTAGGCCTTGAAAGAATTGCATTATTAAAATATGAAATAGATGATATGAGACTGTTATACGAAAACGATGATCGTTTCCTGAACCAGTTCTAGTTAGCAGGAAGGAGAAATAAAAATGAATACACCATTATCTTGGATTAAAGCATACGTTCCTGAACTTGAATGTACTGATCAGGAATACATGGATGCAATGACATTGTCAGGTACAAAATGTGAAGGCTTTGAAAGACTTGATGCAGACCTTGACAAAATCGTTGTTGGACAGATTGAAAAAATAGAAAAACACCCTGACGCAGATAAGCTTGTTATTTGTCAGGTTAATATTGGAACAGAAACAATTCAGATTGTTACAGGAGCACCTAATGTTAAGGAAGGACAGAAAGTACCTGTAGTACTTGACGGTGGTCGTGTTGCCGGAGGTCATGACGGTTCAAAGACAGAAGGCGGAATTAAGATTAAAAAAGGAAAACTTAGAGGAGTTCCTTCAGATGGAATGATGTGTTCTATTGAAGAACTTGGCTCAACAAGAGAATTTTATCCTGAAGCACCTGAATACGGAATTTATATTTTCGATGACAGCGTTCAGGTAGGAGCAGATGCAATTGAAGTTTTAGGACTTCACGATTCAGTTTTTGAATATGAAATTACATCTAACAGAGTAGATTGTTACAGTGTTATCGGTATTGCAAGAGAAGCAGCTGCAACATTTAAGAAGCCATTTAAGGCACCTGTTACAGGACCGGTTGGAACAGACGGAGATGTTAATGATTACATTTCAGTTGAAGTAAAGGATAACGACTTATGTAAGCGTTATTGTGCAAAGGTTGTTAAGAATGTTAAGATTGCACCATCACCTGAATGGATGCAGAGAAGACTTTCAGCCTGTGGTATAAGACCTATCAATAACTTAGTAGATATTACAAACTATGTTATGGAAGAATTTGGTCAGCCAATGCATGCTTATGATCTTGATACTATTGCAGACCATAAGATTGTAGTAAGAAGAGCAGAAGACGGTGAGAACTTCGTTACTCTTGACGGACAGGAAAGAGAATTAGACAGTGGAATGCTTATGATTTGCGATGGTGAAAAGCCTGTAGGTCTTGCCGGAATTATGGGTGGCGAAAACTCAATGATTACTGATGATGTTAAGGATATGCTTTTTGAAGCAGCTTGTTTTGACGGAACTAACATCCGTCTTTCATCTAAGAGAGTTGGTCTTAGAACAGACGCTTCAGGTAAGTTTGAAAAAGGACTTGATCCTAACAATGCAGAATCAGCTATTAACAGAGCATGTCAGTTAATCGAAGAATTAGGAGCAGGTGAAGTTGTTGCAGGTATGGTTGATGTTTATCCTGAAAAGAAGACAGAAACAACAATTAAGTTTGATCCTGACTATGTAAATAAATTAATCGGATTTAATTTAACAGAAGAGCAGATGGTAAGTTACTTCCCTGCTTTAGAGTTAAAATATGATCCTGAAACAAAACTTATTACAATCCCAACATTTAGACAGGATTTAGTTGGTATGTGTGATATTGCTGAAGAAGTTGCAAGATTCTATGGATATGATAACATTCCTACAACTCTTCCAAGTGGAGAAGCTACATCAGGAAAATTATCATACAAATTAAGAATTGATGAAATCGCAAGAAGGGTAGCTTTATACAGCGGATTTTCACAGGGAATGTCATATTCATTTGAAAGTCCAAAGGTTTATGATAAGTTATTACTTCCAAAAGATTCAAAATACAGACAGTCAATTGTTATTTCAAATCCTTTAGGAGAAGACTTTAGTGTTATGAGAACTACACCTTTAGGTGGAATGCTTACATCACTTGCTACTAACTATAATAGAAGAAACAAAGATGTAAGACTTTTTGAAATGGGTAATGTTTATCTTCCAAAGGAATTACCACTTAAGGAACTTCCTGATGAAAGAATGCAGCTAATATTAGGTTTCTATGGCGAAGGTGATTTCTTTACAATGAAGGGTGTTGTAGAAGAATTATTGGAACAGGTTGGAATGAAGAAGAGAGTTCATTATGATGCTAAGGCGGGAAAGACTTTCCTTCATCCGGGACGTCAGGCTAACATCGTTTATGATGGAACAGTTATCGGTTATTTAGGTGAAGTTCATCCAACAGTTTGCGAAAACTACAATATGAAGACTAGAGCATACATTGCAGTAATTGATATGCCATATGTATACGAAATGTCTTCATTTGATAAGAAGTACGAAGGAATTGCTAAGTTCCCTGCTGTATCAAGAGATATTTCGATGGTTGTACCTAAGGATATTCCTGTTGGTAAGATTGAAGAAGCTATTGAAAGCAAGGCAGGAAAGAACCTTGAAAGCTACAGCTTATTTGACATCTATGAAGGTGATCAGATTGAAGACGGCTTTAAGTCAGTAGCATATTCAATTGTATTTAGAGCTAAGGACAGAACATTGGAAGATAGTGATATTCAGTCAGCTATGAATAAGATTTTGAAAGAACTTGAATCAATGGGTATTGAATTAAGAGCATAAAAACATTAAACCACCCGCTTTGGAATAAATCTATGTTTCAAGGCGGGTGGTGTTTTGATGAAAAGAGAGGAAAGTTATGCGTTTTGTAATACAGAGAGTAAATGAAGCTTCCGTAAAGGTTGATAATAAAGAGATAGGTTCAATTAACAAGGGATTTCTTGTTTTAATTGGTGTGTCTAATGAAGATACTAAAGAGATTGCCGACAAGATGATTAAGAAAATGATTAATCTTAGAATATTTGATGATGCTGATGGAAAAACTAATCTTGCACTTAAGGATGTTAACGGAGAGTTGTTATTGGTATCCCAGTTTACTCTTTATGCTGATTGCAAAAAGGGTAACAGGCCATCATTTATTAATGCCGGAAAACCTGACATGGCAAATGAAATGTATGAATACATTATTTCAAAGTGCAAGGAAGAAATAGAGGTTGTTGAGCAGGGTGAGTTTGGAGCAGACATGAAAGTAAGTCTTTTAAATGACGGACCTTTCACTATTGTTCTTGACAGTTCTGAAATATGCAAATAATATAGATTACAGTGTAAAAAAAGTATTATACAGAAAAGAGATAAAAGTTATGTTAAAAAAAGAAATGAGTTTACATGATTATTATTATGATTTGCCTGAAGAATTAATAGCACAGGATCCTTTAGAGGACAGAAGCAGTTCAAGATTAATGGTTCTTGATAAGAACACAGGCGAAATAGAACATCATATATTTAAGGATATTATAGATTATTTGAATCCAAATGATTGTTTGGTAATTAATGATACAAAGGTTATTCCTGCAAGATTATATGGAAGCAAGGTTGGCACTGATGCAAAGATTGAAGTGTTGCTTCTAAAGAGAAAGGAAAACGATGTTTGGGAAACATTAGTTAAGCCGGGAAAGAAATGCAAGCCGGGTACTGTTATAAGTTTTGGTGATGGAATTTTAACGGGCGAGGTTATTGATGTTGTTGAAGAAGGCAACAGATTAATTAAGTTTACTTATGAAGGTATTTTTGAAGAAGTGTTGGATAAGCTTGGAGAAATGCCACTTCCACCATATATAACACATAAACTTGAAGACAAAAACAGATATCAGACAGTTTATGCAAAATACGAAGGTTCAGCGGCTGCACCAACAGCAGGTCTTCATTTTACAAAAGAGTTATTAGAAAAGATTAAAGAAAAAGGTATTAAAATAGCTCACGTTACATTACATGTTGGTCTTGGAACTTTCAGACCGGTTAAGGTTGAAAATATTCTTGAACACCATATGCATTCTGAATTTTATATGGTTGACGAGGAAGATGCAAATATGATTAATGAGTGCAGGGCTAATGGCGGCAGAGTTATTGCTGTTGGAACTACAAGCACAAGAACATTGGAAACTGTAACAGACGAAAATGGTATTGTACATCCTGGAAGTGGATGGACACAGATATTTATTTATCCGGGATATCAGTTTAAGGCTATTGATTGCCTTATTACTAATTTCCATTTGCCTGAATCAACATTATTAATGCTTGTTTCAGCGTTGGCCGGAAGAGAGAACGTTCTTAACGCATACAATAAGGCTGTAGAAGAAAAATACAGATTTTTTAGCTTTGGCGATGCAATGTTTATAAAGGAATAGCATCCTATGGAAAAATATGCAGTAAAGAAATTAAACAAAAAAAATAATATAAATGCGTCAGTGCCGGGCTCTAAAAGTATCACTAACAGAGCTTTAATGCTGGCGGCTATGTCAGATGGCATATGCACACTTAACGGTGTATTGTTTAGCAGTGATTCAAGAGCTTTTCTTGACTGCCTTATTTCATTAGGTTTTAGTGTTCAGATAGATGAAGAAAGTGCTAAGGTAGTGATTAAGGGTGAAAATGGAAGAATCCCTAACAGGAAGGCTACAATTAATGTTCAAAGTGCAGGAACAGCAGCAAGATTCATGACTGTTTTTCTTGCTGTGGCAGGTGGTGACTATACTCTTCAATCTTCAGAACAGATGAAGAAGCGTCCAATGAGTGAGCTTCTAGGCAGCCTGACAGCTAAGGGTGTAGAGATTAAGTGTTTAGAAGAAGAAGGACATTTTCCTTTTGAAATTCATTCTAAGGGAATTAAGTCAGGTAATATTAAAATCGACACGACTACCAGCAGTCAGTATGCCAGCGCATTGCTTATGGCATCTGTAATGAATGGCATGAATGTGGAACTTACGGGTTCAAGAGTGGACGGTGCCTATATTAAGATTACAACAAATATGCTTAAGCAGTTTGACATTGATTTTGATAGAGAAGGCAATACATATATGATAAAGAAGCAAAGCTATATTTGTAATGTATATAATGTTGAACCGGATATGTCTGCTGCATGTTATTTTTATGCTATGGCAGCTATTCTTGGTGTTAAATCTATTGTTAAGGGAATACATAAAGATTCAATGCAGGGGGATATTAAGTTTATTTATGTTCTTGAAAGAATCGGTTGTGTAATAACAGATAAGCCGGAAGGTCTTGAAGTGGATGGAACAAGTGCTGTAGGATATGAAGGCATTGATATAGATATGTCTGATTTTTCAGACCAGTCGCTTACAATGGCTGTTGTGGCAGCTTTTGGAAAGACTGAGACAAGAATCAGAAATATTGGTCATATAAGAGGTCAGGAATCAGACCGTGTTCAGGTTATTGTTAACGAACTTAACAGAATGGGATGTGATGCTAAGATTGTGGAAGAAGGCGGTAGTACAGATGTAATTATAACGCCGGGCAAACTTCACGGAGCAGAAATTGAAACTTATGACGACCACCGTGTGGCAATGAGTTTTGCAGTGGCAGGTCTTGCAGTTGATGGAATTGTAATAAAGAATCCAATGTGCTGCAGAAAGACTTTTGAAAACTACTTTGATGTTCTGGAAACAATTGAAAAGGAAGACGAATAGATTTTAGTCACATGGATTGTAATATAAAATAAATATTTGTTGCATATTTGCTATTTTTATAATAGAATGAAAAAAGTTATGAGTAGTAAGTAATTCATAATGAGTTAAATTATAAAATTAAAGAACGTGTAACAAACGAAAAAGGAGAATTACAAATGAAAGATAAGATTAAAGAAATTATTTTAAGTGTAAATCCCGGCATGGATGTTGAAGATGAGGATTTTAACATTGCAGAAGATATGGACTCAATGGATATTCTTGCATTAATGGAAGAATTAGAAGACGCTTTTGATATTGAAATTACAATGGAAGAAAAGAATGAAGAGAACTTTAGCAGCATTGATGCATTAGCAGAAATGATTGAAAGACTTCAGCAATAATATGACAAATATGATTATAGGGCTCTTAAGTTAACTTAGGGGCCTAATTTTTTGCCAAATAAAGTAGAAAAAGAGAAACAAAAGTTTCATTTTGTAAAAATCATAAAATCTTTGTAAAACTTTTTGGTTATCACAATTATATAAAAATTATTATATATTATATTTTTGTTTTTGAGTGTAAAGGGGACTAGTGTGTGTGAAAAAACAATAAAAGATTAAGCAGTGGAGTTTATTATGAAATTAAAATTAGTTCGTATTACAAAAATCATATGTTTTTGCATGGTGGCAGTTTTAATGGTTGGAGGGTTAACAGACCTTTTAAAGCCTAAGTGGTTAGAAAATAGATGGGTATCGGCGAAAACAAACAAAAGTTTTTATGAATTGCAGGATAACAGCGCAGAGGTTGTCTTTTTTGGAGCAAGTATTATTTCAGCAGCAATGGATCCGTTCCAGCTATATGAGGAGCAGGGAATTTCTTCATATAATCTAGGTGTTATGTCTCAGCCAATGATTGGAACTTATTATTGGTTTAAGGAAGCACTAAAAACTCAGAATATGAAATTAGCAGTAATAGAGATTAAGTCTGCCGGACGTTCTTCTGAAAAAGCAGAAGAAAAGGCAAGAAAGTCTTATGATTATATGAAATGGGGTAAGAACAAGATTCAATACGCCTTGGATTACAAGGACTTCCATAAGGAAGCTGATGGCACAGACGAAGAAGTTGATTTGTGGTCATATCTTTTCCCATTATCTTTGTATCACACAAGATGGTCTGAACTGTCTTATGATGACTATGATTTCTTCTTAGGAAAAAACAATAGTAATACTAAGGGATTTTCAGTACTTTCAACACAGTTTAAAAATTCAACAAGTTTTGACGCTGAAAAAGAAGCAAAAGGAAAGTATGATGGATTTGAAGTTAAGTCTAATGATAAGGAAACACCAAATCCTATTAATGAAGAATATGCTCTTAAGCTTATTAAGGAAGCAAAACAACAGGGTGTGGAATTATTATTTGTAAGAACACCTGACACAACATGGCATGAAGACCAGCACAATTATATACAGGAACTTGCCGACAAGAATAATATTAAATTTCTTGATTTGAATTTGAAATCAAATATGGACAAGATGCAGTTTGATTATTCAGAGGATGCGGCAGATACGGTTCACGTAAATATTTTAGGGGCAAAGAAGATTACTAAGTTCGTAGGTCAGTATATTGCTGATAATTACAAACTTACAGATTATAGAAAAACAGATAATAGTATAAAGAAGGATTTTGAGTCACAGAAATCAAACTATCAGGCCGCTTTAAATGAAGGAAAGTTAAATCTTATAACTAACTTTGATGAATACCTTAAGGCTATTAATACTGATGAATATTCAGTAATTATTACTTCTGGTTCAAATGTTAGGAATATTACATTTACTGACAGTCAGAAGAAGACTTTGATTAGTATGGGAGCTGATGAGGCGTTATTTACAGACAGTACTTATGGAAATAATGTTATTTGTGTTCTTGATGGAGATAACTCTAAGAATAAAGTAAAGAAACAGCTTGAAGATAACTCAAAAGTTACAACCCTTGGAGGAACACTTAGTTGTGGTACTGATTATGATATAACAGCTAATTCCAAAGGTGGAACAATGAGATTAAACAATAGTAAATACACAGGATTAATTTCATGGGGAATGAACATTATTGTTTATGACAAGAAACTAAAAGAGGTTGCAGATACAGCATTTCTTCATTTTGAAAACAATGCAACTGTAATGCACAGAGGAGAGTAGTAAGATGGGTTTTAACACATTATCATTTATCCCTTTTCTATTAATTGTTATACTATTATATTTTACAATATTTAGAAAATGTCAGTGGGTATTTTTACTTTTGGCAAGTATAGCATTTTATTTATTTGCCGGACCAAAATATATAATATTTATTTTTATCTCGTCACTTAGTACATATACATTGGCAAGAAAGATTCAGAAGTTACACGACGATGAAAGCAGAATTACAAAGACAAGAGAGTTTTCTTCAAAGGAAGCTAAGAAGGCTTTTAAGAAAAGATTTACTAAGAGAAGAAAAAGAATTTTACTTCTTGACTTTGCAATAAATCTTGGAATTTTATGTGTAATTAAATATACTGATTTTATTTTGTCAGGAGTTTCTTCAGTTCTTGGAAGATTCGGACTTGATTGGAGTAAGGAATTTAATTTTGTATTACCATTAGGAATATCATTCTATACATTTATGGTTGTTGGATATATTCTTGATATTTATTGGAAAAGATATAGAGCAGAGACTAATTATTTTAAATTAGCATTGTTTACAATGTATTTTCCACATATAGTTCAGGGACCTATTGGAAGATACAATAAATTATCACCACAGTTTTTTAAAGACCATCCTTTTGATTATGACAGGGTAACTAAGGGATTCCAGTTAATTCTCTGGGGTTACTTTGAAAAAATGGTTATTTCTGACAGATTGCAGACTTTTACTAATGGTGCTCTTGCAAAATGGGATCAGATTACAGGATTTCCACTTATACTTGCAATATCATTGTTCTCAATTCAGATGTATTTAGACTGGATGGGATGTATGGATATTGCCCATGGTGTGTCAGAAATATTTGGTATTAATTTAGATAAGAACTTTTGGCATCCGTTCTTCTCAAAGAATATGCCGGAATTCTGGAGAAGATGGCATATTTCACTTGGTGCATGGTTTAAGGATTATTTATTATATCCTGTATCAATGTCAGCATTGTGTAAGAAGATTAATAAATTCACAAGAAAGAAATGGGGCAATCAGGTTTCACGTTCACTTTCAGTTGTAATCCCTGCATCATGTGTATGGATTGTTACAGGTGTTTGGCACGGAGCGGCAAGTTGTTTTGTACTTTGGGGCATTTACCACGGTATTTTAATCGTATCAAGTGGATTGTTTGAAATTCCAATTCAAAAATTATGCAAGTTCTTGCATATGGATACAGAATGTTTCAGCTTTAATCTTTTCAGAATGGCAAGAACATTTATGTTATCAACTATTGGACGTATATTCTTTGCAGTTTCTGCAGGATTTACAACATTCTTTGAATTTTTAAAGAGAATGTTTAATTTCAGACAGTTTGGACTTCATACTCTTTGGGATGAAAGTTTGTATTCTTATGGACTTGACCAGCATAATTTCACATTGGCAATGCTTTTAGTTGCATTAGTTTGGTGTGTAAGTATGTTGCAGGAAAAATTTAACAAGGACGGAATGACAATAAGAGATGTTATTGCAAAACAGAATATTTTATTCAGATGGTTATTGTACTTAGCTCTTATTGCAGGTATTCTTGTATTTGGAATGTACGGTTCAGGATATAATGCAGGTGCATTTTTCTATGGTAAGTTCTAAGGTATGTAGAGTTTTGAAATACAATTGTTGTAATGAATAGTTTTGTGATATAGAACTTTGAAATACATGGTTTTAGGAGGTTGTAATGAGTTACAGTTCAATTTTGGAAGCTATAAAGAGTGCTTCAGAAATAACTCCTGACAAAATATGCTTAGGAGACAAAAAAAATAAAGTTACATATAAACAGTTTTGGAAAATGATTAACAAAGGGGCTTCATTTTTGGAAGAAAATGGAGTGAAAAAAGGAGACGTTGTTGTTTTAAAGGGAGCTCAGAAGGTTGAGTATCTTTTTGCAATGTTTTCAATACAGCTTTTAGGTGCAGTTGCATGCCCACTTGAAAAAGCAGTTAAGGAAGACAGGATTCTTGAAATTATGGATTTTGTTGAAACAGATTATTTCCTTGATAAGAAGAAATTAAAGAATGAAAACAAGAAATCAATTAGCTTAAAAGATATGTTTAATGAAGCAATTGATTTTGATAACTATGAGGTTGAATATAAGTTTGATTTACCTAAGGAAGATGATTTGTCAGAGATTCTTTTTACAACAGGAACAACAGGTAAGTCAAAGGGAATTAAGATTGTTTATAGAAATAATGTTGCCATAGCACAGAATGTTAGCGAAGCAATTGGCATAACAAATGATGATGTGGAAATGGTTACAGCGCCAATGAATCATTCTATGGCACTTAGAAGAACTTATACAGTTTTCTACAAAGGTGGAACTGTAGTTTTAACAGACGGAGTTAAGTTTATTGAAGATTTCTTTAAACTTCTTGATATGTATAATGTTACAGGTCTTACATTTGCACCTGCTATACTTGAACAGTTACTTAAGTTTGCAAAGGACAGATTTGGAACATATAGTGACAGACTTAGATATATTCAGTTAGGTTCAGCACCGTTAAGTGAAAAAGCTAAGGAAACTTTAAAAGAGATGTTCCCTAATACTAAGTTATTTAATATCTATGGTGCAACAGAATCAGGATGTACAGTAAGTCTTGAGTTTAGTAAGTATGGAGATAAGAAGGGCAGTATTGGTAAACCTAATGTTAATGCTGAAATTATTTTCGTTGACGATAATAGAAATATTGTTAAGGCTTCAGCACAGAATCCGGGCAATCTTGCTTTTAAGGGAGCAATGAATATGCCGGGATATTTGAAAGAGCCTGAGATTACAAAAGAAGTAATGGATGATGAAGGAACTCTTTACACTAACGATTTAGGTTATATGGGTGAAGACGGATTTGTTTATTTGCTTGGAAGAAAAGGCGATGTAATTAATATGGGTGGAATTAAGATTGCACCATCTGAAATAGAAGAAGTTGTAGCACAGAATGAAATGATTAAGGAATGTGCATGTATTCCAATTCCTGATGAAATTACAGGGGAAGCACCTAAGCTTTTCATTGTAATTAATGAAGGTTTTGAATATGACGAAAAATCTTTATATAGATTTATGCTTGAAAAGCTTGAAGCTATCAAAGTTCCAAAGGTAGTACAGGTTATTGATGCATTACCAAGAACTTTTAATGGAAAAGTTATTAAGCGTATGCTTAAGGAAATGTAGAGGATAGAAAACAGAGATTAAATAAAAGACGTAAATGTATACTTAAAAAGGAGAAAAATATGTCAAAAACAAAACAGCGAATTTATTTAATAATAGGACCAGTCCTATTTGTATTATGTTGTCTTGCAATACCTAAAAGTGCTTTTCCAGCATTGGCGGAAAGAGCAGCAATAGGTACAGTTGCATGGATGGCGTTTTGGTGGGTAACAGCACCTATAGATTATGCTGTAACAGCATTTCTTCCAATAGCAATAAATGCATTGGTTACAATGTGCGATATGTCAGCAGTAATATCTAACTATGCATCAGAAACTATTTTGTTATTGTTAGGAGCATCAATTCTTACTGTTTCATGGGAAGAAACAGGACTTGATAAGAGAATAGCAGCATCTTTACTGGGATTAATCGGTGATAATTTAAGAATTCAGTTAATATTCTGGTTTATGCTTTCAACTTTATTGTCGGCAATTTTGCCTAACGCAGTTGTATGTGCAACAATTACACCTATTGCAGTGTCAATGTTAAAATATATTGGTGAAGGAGATATTGCAAATAGCCGTATAGGTTCAAAGTTATTGTTATATATTGCATATGGTGCAGGTCTTGGAGGACTTACATCACCACTTGGCGGTGCAATGAATCTTGTGACAGTTGATTATTTACAACAGTTAACAGGTAAGGAATATATGTATGCATCATGGGTTGTAAGATTCCTTCCTATTATGATTGTCCTTTTATTAATAAATATTATATTTATGATAAGAGATGTTAAAAAAGGAGAAAGCCTTGGTGGTTCAAGAGAGTATTTTAAGAAAGAGTACAAGAAGTTTCCACCGACAACTATAGAGGAAAAAATCTCTTTGGCTTTATTTGTAATTGCTACAGTATTGGCATTTACAAGACAGTTCTATCAGAATTTATTGCCGGGACTTAAGCCGGCATATGTATTTATTATATGTGCAATTTTATCATTTTTAATAACACGTTCTGATGGAGAAAGGCTTATGCTTTGGAAGTCAGTTCAGACAAAAATTATTTGGGAAATGATTTATATCTTCGCAGGGGGTCTTGCAGTTGGTACATTAATTAATGAATCAGGGGCAGCAGAAAGAATTGGTGAATTAGTATCAGGCATGGGACTTACAGGTGGTCTTACAACAGTATTTGTTATTGTTACAGTTACATTATTAATGTCAGACGTAACATCTAATACTGCAACAGCGGCAGTTGCAATTCCTATTGTAATCTCAATTGTAAAAGGTATGGGACTGAATCCTATTCCATACGTATATGTTGCATCAGTTGGTGTAAACTTATCATATATGCTTCCAACATCTATTAGAGCAATTCCTGTTGGATACGGATTACAGCCTAAGTATATGCTTAAGGAAGGTTGGAAGATGACAGTATTTATTATTGTATCAATGACAATCGTATGTACATTATTACTTAAATTCTGGCCTGCATTTAGTACAGTTTAAAAGAAAAATAGTGAAACTAAGGGGATGAAAAACATTTGAGAGGAGTTATGGAAAGATGAAGAATAAGTATGGATTTTGTAAAGGATTGGCAGCTTTAGTACTTTTGATGTTATGTGCTTTAACAATAAAAGACAATGCATATGCACAGACAGCAAAGTCATACAAAGTATTATTTATTGGAAACAGTCATACATATTATAATGATATGCCAAATATTTTTAAGGGAATAGCCAAGGCAGATGGCATTGATTGTGAGGTGTCATCAATTACTTCTGCAGGATACAAACTTAGTCAGTTTGCAGACACAACAGACACATATGGAGCACTGGTATACGAAGCTCTTACAAAGAATACATGGGATTATGTTGTTGTACAGGAGAACCGTGCTGTTTTAGTTGAAAAAGAGTATAAAGCAGAGTCAGCAGTAAATACTCTTCATTCTTTAATTAAAAAAGCAGGTGCCAAGATGATTATTTATGCTACACAGCCTAATAATATCGGCAGCACTTTTAGTGTTAATTCAACATCTTTTTATTTAACTGATTTGCAGATTGAACAGATTCTTACAAGAAATAACTTTAAAATAGCTAATGACTATGAAGGTCTTGTTGCTGCATCAGGAACAAACTTTATGAGAGTAATGGCTGATTATCCTGACATAACTTTGTATCGTACAGATAATCTTCATCCTACAGTTGCAGGAAGTTATTTGGCGGCCTGCACAATTTACTATAGAATGTTTAACAAGAGTCCTTATGGAAATAAGTTTTTGCCGGGAAGCGAATATGACACTGACAAGTTAATATCAAAGTTGGCAATGGATGATGCTTTAATTTTACAGCAGATTGCTGATGGCAGATTATTAATTAACACTCATTATACAACCATTAATAAAGGTCAAAGTTCAAAGCTTACAGCAACATTTACAGCTAATGCTAAGAATGAAACATTGACAGATTATAAGAATAACATTATATGGGATAGCACTAATTTAGCAGGCGTATCCATTAATAAGCTGACAGGTGAATTTACAGCTCTTAAAACAGGAAAATATCAGGTCATGGCAACTACAGATAGTGGTCTTATCTGTTATTCAACGATTGATGTAAAGCAGCCTGCCACATCTTTAACTATTAAAGAAGACAAAATCCTTAAAGTAGTAAAAGGTTATAGTGGTCACTATACTACAGAAATGGGACCTAGTGATACAACAGATAAGATAACATGGGAAAGTGACTTGCCAAGCGTTGTAAGCGTAAACAGCAATGGGAACATTACCGCAAAAAAAGTAGGAATTGCAAAAATTACAGCAACAACAACCAGTGGCATTAAAGTTGTTCATTATGTTCGTGTAAAATTAAAAACACCTACAGGTGTTAAGCTTACAAAGAAATCTAAGAAGATTACAAAGAAGAAAAAATCCTATAGAGTTACAGTTAAATGGACTAAAAATACAAATGCTGTTAAGTATTATGTATATAGAAGACTTTCAACTAAGCGCTCATATACAAGAATTGCAACAACTACTAAACCTAAGTACATAGACACAAAGGTTAAGAAGAATAAAAAGTATTATTACAAGATTAAATCAATATATTCAAATACAAAACTTAACAGTGATAAGACGCCGGCATACGCCATTGTGATAGGAAAATAAAAAATCGTGAATATCCCACAATTCTAAGTGTAAATAGCACAAAGAATTGTGGGATATTTTTTTTTGACAAAAAATAATAACGGTGCTATATTTTATATAGTTAGGATATGCTAACATAAGTAAGATATATGCAATCTCAAAAAGGTCAATCTAATTTGCCAAAGATATATCTAAAAAACATATTTAATTTGAAGGGAGAAGAATATGTATCTGGAACTTAAGGATATTAAAAAGTCATTTGGAACAGGGGAGAATAGAACCCAGGTTTTAAAGGGGATTAGTTGTGGTATAGAAAAAGGGAAGATATGTGTGTTACTTGGACCATCAGGTTCAGGTAAATCAACACTTCTTAATATCATAGGTGGAATTGAAAAGGCAGACGGGGGAAGTATTTCAATTGATGGCGAGTTAATGGAGTCAATGAATGAAAAGAAACTTTCTCTTTACAGAAGAAAGCATTTGGGATATGTATTTCAGTCTTACAACCTGATTCCAAATCTTACAGTTAGGGAAAATATTGAAGTGGGAGCTTATTTAAGCAGTAATCCATTACCTATTGATGATATGATTAAAACTTTAGGTTTATGGGAACACCGGAACAAGACTCCAAATCAGTTATCAGGTGGACAGCAGCAGAGAACTGCCATTGGTCGTGCGATTATAAAGAATCCGGGCATTCTTCTCTGTGATGAACCAACAGGAGCCCTTGATTACAACACTTCAAAAGAGATATTAAAGTTAATTGAAGATGTAAATAAGAAATATGGAAACACTGTAATTCTTGTTACTCATAATGATGCCATAAAGAACATGGCTGACTATGTAATTAAGTTAAAAGACGGTCAGATTAGAAAGACAGACATTAATGAAAATAAAATACCTGCAATGGAATTAGAATGGTAAGGAGGCAGATATGAAAAATCCTCTTAATAAAAGATATTTCAGAGAATTAAAAAATGATTTTGGCAAGTATATAGCATTGTGTCTCTTTCTCATAGTTACCATTGGATTTTGTTCAGGATTTTTAGTTGCCGATGGAAGTACAAAGGGCGCATATGATGAAAGCTTCGAGAAGTACAATATAGAAGACGGTCATTTTATTCTTGCAAAAGAAGCAGACAGCAGCCTTATAGATAAGCTTGAAAAAGAAAATCTTTCAATAGGTCAGTTGTTCTATAAGGATGTGGACAGAAAGAATAATCACACAATCAGATTATACAAGAATCGTACTAAGGTTAATAAAGCATGTTTAATGGATGGCAATATGCCAAAAGCAGATGATGAAATTGCAATTGACAGACTTTATGGAGAAAATAATAATATTGCAATTGGCGATAAAATCGATATAGGTAATAAAGACTACAAAGTTACTGGCTATATTGCATTATCAGATTACAGTGCATTATTTAAAAACAATACTGATATGATGTTTGATGCAAATAAGTTCTCAGTTGCTATTGTAACAGACAAGGCTTTTGATGATGTAGAAACAGAGGCAAAGTATTGTTATACATGGAATTATACTAATGATTCAGAAAAGAATATGTCAGACAAGCAACTTACAAAAAAGTCTGAAAAGATTCAGGATATTCTTACAGAATCAGGACTTTTGACAGATTATGTTTTACAAAGAGATAATCAGGCAATTAATTTTACAGGTGAAGATATGGGTGGCGATATGGTAATGGTTATGGTATTACTTTATATCGTTATGGCAATTATAGCTTTTGTATTTGGTATAACAACAAGAAATACAATTGAACAGGAAGCAGGAGCAATCGGAACACTTAGAGCTTCAGGTTACACAAAACAGGAAATGGTAAGACATTACTTCGTATTGCCGGCACTTATTACTTTTATTGCAGCAGTAATCGGTAACATCCTTGGCTATACAGTAATGAAATTTTATGTTGCTTCAATGTATTACGGAAGTTATTCACTTCCAACTTATGTAACAAAATGGAACGCAGACGCTTTCATTCTTACAACTGTAATACCTTGCATAATTGTATTTGTTGTAACATTAATTGTACTTAATCTTTCACTTAGAATTTCACCGTTACAGTTTTTACGTCACGACTTAAAGAAAAACAAGAAGAGCAAAGTATTAAAACTTCCAAACTTTAAGTTCAAAACAAGATTTAGATTAAGAATAATTTTTCAAAATACATCAACGTATATAACATTATTCTTAGGAATATTGTTTGCCAGCGTTCTTCTTATGTTTGGTATGATGATGTCACCTTTACTTACAAACTTTAAGGATAGAGTATTGGATTCAAAAATTGCAAACTACCAATACATTTTGAAAGCACCAATTGAAGTAGATGACAAAGATACTGAAAAGTATGCAGTATCAGCACTTAATACAACAGACAGCGAAGAAGAAATAACAATATACGGTGTTAACGAAGATTCTAAATATATTAACACTAAGAATATTCCAGACACAAGAAATCAGGTACTTGTATCAAAAGGATATATGGAGAAGTATGGTTTAAAAGAAAACCAGACAATAGAGCTTAAAGAAAAATTTGGCAGTAAAAAATATAAATTTACAATAAAAGGAACTTACATTTATCCGGCATCATTATGTATCTTTATGACAAGAGAGAACTTTAACAAAGTATTCGATAAGGATAAAGATTATTTCTGTGGATATTTTTCAAATAAGAAGCTGGATATAGATGATATGTATGTGGCATCAATTATTACTGAAAAAGACTTAACAGTTATGTCAGATCAGTTAGAAGACTCAATGGGGCAGGCATTTTATTTGTTCTGGGGATTTGCCACATTAATCTATATCATAGTAATCTACATCCTTGCAAAGATGATTATAGAAAAGAACAAACAGTCAATTTCAATGATAAAAATTCTTGGATACACAGACAAAGAAGTAAGCTCACTTTACAACATTGCCACAGCAATAATAGTTATTGCATCAATGATTATATGCGTGCCAATCTCAGCATATATAATTAAATATATATATTATGTAATGATGAAAGATTTTAATGGATGGCTTGATTACTATATTGCACCATGGATATATCCGGGTATGGTATTAATAGGCGTTGTATGTTATTTTGTGGTTCATATAATTCAGATGAAGAAAATCAAGAAAATACCAATGGAACAGGCACTAAAGAATGTGGAATAGAAAGGAAGCAAATGCCCCCTGGAAACGAGGGGGCAAAATTATAACTCTATTTTCTTTTTATTACATTATATCTATGGCGTTCAAGTTGTTCCACAGCTTTGTCGGCTGATGTTTCATCATAGAATGAAATCTTTAATACGCCATCTTCAAATTCTCTATTATGTATAATGCCGATGTTTTTGATGCTGACTCCGTTTGTTGCAAGTATTGTGGCAATTGTAGCTATTGCACCGGACTCATCTATAATGTTGCAGTAAACATTGTAGCTTCTTGAAATAAGACTGTTGTTACGGTCTTCAATGCTGTCGCGGTAGTCACGGCTTTCTGAAATTAAATCAAAAATGCCCTGTCCCTTATGCTGGTCAAGGTCTTCTTTAATTTCAAGAAGGCTGTCAACATATTTCTGTAACATGTCACTAATATTAGTATTGTTTGTCATACAAATCTGTTCCCACATTTCAGGTGAAGAAGAAGCAATTCTTGTAATATCCTTAAAACCACCGGCCGCCATAGTTTTCATATATTCATTTTTTGAATCATTATGCTTAACCAGATTGACAAGGCTGGCAGCAATAAGATGTGGCAGGTGACTGATTGTAGCAACTACCTTATCATGTTCTTCATATGATATATTAATTGGAATAGCCCCAATACCCTGAACGATTTCGGTAAACTCTTCAACACGCTCTTTACTAACAGCGTCAGTAGGAGTAATGGCATAGTATGCATTTTCAACCAGACGGTCGTTAGCATAAGTGTAGCTTGTTTTTTCAGAACCGGCCATTGGATGTCCGCCAATAAAATTTTTCTCCAGCCCAAGTTCTTTAACAGCCCTATGGATATTGCCTTTAACACTTCCCACGTCAGTGATAATGCAATCATCTTTTATAATATCTTTAAGAATCTTTAAATATTCAACATTTTTTTCAACAGGAGTGCAAAGAAAAATATAATCACACTCATTAAAAGTTTCATCAACTTGTGGAACAGCAACATTGGCAGTTCCGTCATTGATAGCCATAACTCTAGGCTCAGCGCTTCGATTGTATACAATAATCTTACAACTTGGGTAAACACGTCTAAGTGCCTTAGCAACTGAACCCCCTATTAAACCAATTCCTACAAATCCAAAAGTAATATGTTCTCTCATAACTCTATTAAACTCTGATAAATCAGATTTCCTCCTCTTTTAACTTTAACGCTTTAAAGTTTAACACTTTAAAGTTAAAACCGCAAGCACAAATTTAGAATTATCTAAAATTATTAAAAAAATATATTCTAAAATATAAAAATTAAAAAACAAAGTTATAAATATATAATAAAAACAGTATATACAAATTAAAAAATTAGAGAACTCCAAAAATTTGCTTACACGGATTGTTAAAGATTTAACTTTGTTGTAAAGAACCGGCATATAGAGTAAAATATATTACATAGAATTGTAACGGATTTTAAAAATTAAATAAGGAGGCCGGAGTTATGAACGTATATGAAACATCCAGTATTAGAAATGTTGTTTTTCTTGGTCACGGAGGATCAGGAAAGACTACTTTGGCAGAAGCTATTTCTTATTCTACAGGAGTAATTACCAGAATGGGACGGGTGCAGGACGGTAATACTATCAGTGATTATGATAAGGAGGAGATTAAACGAAAGTTTTCCATAAATGCTTCAGTTATACCGGTAGAGTGGAATGGTTTGAAGATTAACATTCTTGACGCACCGGGATATTTTGATTTTGTGGGTCAGATGGAAGATGCAATGAGTGTTGCTGATGCAGCAGTTATTGTTGTAAATGGCAAGGCGGGAATCGAAGTTGGAACAATTAAGGCTTGGGAGATTTGTGAGAGAAGACAGATTCCAAGAATATTTTTTATTACCAACATGGATGATCCTAATGCTAAATATATGGAAATCGTGGAGCAGTTGAAAGAAAGATTTGGAAAGAAAGTGGCTCCATTCCATTTGCCTATTATTGAAGATGGAAAGTTAACAGGATATGTTAACGTGGTAAAAATGGGAGGTAGAAAGTTTACCGACGACCTTGGAAGCTATACGGAAAGAGATATTCCTGAGGATTTAACACCAGAACTTGAACCTTGTAGGGAACAGTTAATGGAAGCAGTGGCAGAATCAGACGAAGTTCTTATGGATAAATATTTTTCAGGGGAAGAATTTACATACGAGGAGATTTCAATGGCTCTTAGAAGAAGTGTTATTAAGTGTGACATTGTTCCGGTACAGATTGGCTCAGGAGTAAATTGTCAGGGCGTTAACAGCTTTCTTCAAACTTGTGAGAAATATTTTCCATCAGCAGATAAAGCTGAAGTAATGAAGATTGCCACAAACTTAGAAACAGGAGAAGAAGTTATAGGTGATTTTGATTGGAACAAACCTGTTTCAGCATATGTATTTAAAACTATAATGGATCCTTTTGTTGGTAAGTATTCTCTTGTAAAAGTTAGAACCGGAGTGTTGTGTGCAGGGGATACAGTTTACAACGCCACAAAAGATGTAGAAGAAAAACTAAGTAAGCTTTACGTAATGCGTGGCAAGAATGTAATAGAGGTTCAAAAACTATACGCAGGAGATATTGGAGCAATTGGCAAGCTTGCCAGCACAAGAACAGGAGATACCTTATCAACTAAGGAATGGCCTATAGAATATCATCCAACAACAATGTCAAAGCCTTATACATATGTAAGATATAAAGCAGTTAACAAGGGTGAAGAAGAAAAAATAGCCCAGGCTTTAAACAAGCTTACAATTGAAGATTTAACATTGAAGGTGGTTGTAGATGATGAAAATAAGCAGACATTACTTTATGGAATAGGTGAACAGCAGTTAGAAGTTGCAGCATCCAAGCTTGAAGAAAGATATAAGGTTAAGATTGCATTAGAGAAACCTAGAATTGCTTTTAGAGAAACAATAAAGAAGAAAGTTCAGGTTCAGGGCAAACACAAGAAACAGTCAGGTGGTCATGGTCAGTATGGAGATGTTGTAATGGAATTTGAGCCGTCAGGAGATTTGTCGAAACCTTATGAGTTTGAGGAGAAGATTTTTGGTGGAGCAGTTCCAAGAAATTATTTCCCTGCTGTAGAAAAAGGTATTCAGGAATGTGTTAAAGCAGGTCCACTTGCGGGGTACCCTGTAGTTGGAATTAAGGCTACTTTAATTGATGGCTCATATCACCCTGTTGATTCATCTGAAATGGCATTTAAGATGGCTACAGTATTAGCATTTAAGAAAGGTTTTATGGAAGCTAACCCGGTATTGCTTGAGCCTATTGCACTTTTAAGCGTTACAGCACCTGATAAATATTCAGGAGACATAATGGGCGATTTAAATAAGAGAAGAGGAAGAATAACTAACATGATTCCAACAGATACAGGAAAGCAGATTATAGAGGCTGAAGTCCCAATGTTAGAATTGTCGGGTTATTCAACTTCACTACGTTCAATTACCGGAGGAAGTGGAGATTTTGAATATGTAGTATCAAAATACGAGCAGGCACCGGCAGATGTTCAAAACAGAGTGATTGAAGAGCAGAAATAATCAAACTTAAAAAATAAATGACTACGATGTTTAATTAAGTAATACAATGAAATCAAAATAAAGTAAAAATAGTGAAATAATAAAAATAATCAATTGATTAGATAAAAATAGTCATTGATTTTTAGAAAAAAACAATATAGAATTGTTCCAACAATGATTAAACCGTTGATCGGGAGTAAGTAGTTACAAGAGATGTTTTTCAGAGAGTTGTCGGTTGGTGTGAGACAATAAACTATCAGTAATGAATGGACCTGAGAGGGCAGCTTGAAACCAATATGATAATCATAGGAAGTAGACGCTGACGGATCCTTACCGTTATAGAAGGTAGCATATGATGGTATGCGATGAGTGAATGTGTTATACATTAATTTGGGTGGCACCGCAGAAGTTTATTATAGCTTTTGTCCCTTTACGAGAAGTAGAGGGACGAAAGCTTTTTCTTTTGTCCCAAAATAAAAATAAGGAGGACAACATGAAAACACAATCGTTTAACGAAATCGAAAATTTGACTAAAGAGTACAGTATGATTCCAATATGCAAGGAGATTTATGCAGACGTAATTACACCAATCCAGTTGCTTAGAAAGATGGAAGCTTTCGATAAGAATTTCTTCCTTCTTGAAAGTGTGGAAGGTGGAGAAAAGTGGGCGAGATATTCTTTTTTAGGATATGAGCCGGTTTTTCATATAACATGCAAGAATGGAAAGGTTACTCAGAAAAGCGGCGAAATTGAACATACAGTTACAGTGGATCCAATGGATGCATTAAGACAGTTGTTACACAAATACAAATCTCCCAAAATTGAGGGAATGCCTACATTTACAGGTGGCTTTGTTGGATATTTCGGTTACGAGATGATAGGATATGCGGAACCAAAGTTAAATATTAAAGATAGTGAATTTGATGACTATAACTTAATGCTTTTTGATAAGGTTATAGTTTATGATCACTTAAAGCAGAAAATAATGGTTATAGCTAATATGAAGTCAAAAGATGGAATTCAGGGATATAACACAGCATTATTAGAAATCGAAAAGATGATAGCTTTAATAAACGACCAGAGAAAACTTCCGGTTTTAGAGGCAGATAAAGATGTTAAGTTTAAATGTAATGTTACAAAAGAAGAATATTGCCGGATGATTGAAAAAACAAAACATTACATAAAAGAAGGAGATATTTTTCAGGGAGTAATTTCAAGAAGATTTGTGGCGGATTATAAGAGTAGTCTTATTAATGCATACAGAGTTTTAAGAACAACAAATCCTTCACCTTATATATATTTTATTCAGTCAGATGATTTGCAGATAGCAGGTGCTTCACCGGAAACAATGGTAAAACTTGTAGATGGAAAGCTTACAACATTTCCTGTTGCAGGAACAAGACCAAGAGGTGTTAATGATGAGCAGGATAAGACATTAGAAAAAGAATTATTAGCAGATGAAAAGGAATTAGCAGAGCATAACATGTTAGTGGACCTTGCAAGAAATGATATGGGAAGAATTGCAAAATATGGTAGTGTTTATTTAGAAGATTATATGAAAATACATAGATTTTCAAAGGTTATGCACATTGCTTCAACAGTTTGTGGACAGATTAGAGAAGACAAAGATGGATGCGATACGGTATCAGCGCTTCTTCCGGCAGGAACATTATCAGGGGCGCCTAAGTTTAGGGCATGTCAGATAATTGATGAACTTGAAAAAGAACCTAGGGGTGTGTATGGAGGAGCAATTGGTTACATTGATTTGTCGGGAAATCTTGATGTATGTATAGCAATTAGAACTGCAGTAAAGAAGGAGAACAAGGTATATGTTCAGGCAGGTGCGGGAATTGTAGCTGATAGTATTCCTGAAAGCGAATATATGGAATGTGCTCATAAGGCAGGAGCAGTTATAGATGCTATAAAACGAGGAAGTGAGGTAAACGGTTAATGGTTCTTTTAATAGATAATTATGATAGTTTTTCTTATAACCTTGTTCAGCTAATCGGAGAATTAACAGATGGAAATATTAAGGTAGTAAGAAATGATGAAATAACAATAGATGAAATAAGAAAAATGAATCCGGAAAGCATTATTTTATCACCGGGACCGGGAAAACCGGAAGATGCAGGTATATGCGAGGACGTTGTAAGACAGCTTAAAGACGAATATCCAATTCTTGGTGTATGTTTGGGACATCAAAGTATATGTGAAGTTTTTGGAGCAAAGGTTACATATGCAAAACAGTTAATGCATGGTAAACAAAGTGAAATGACAATTTTAAAAGAAGATCCTATTTTTGAAGGTTTAGGTGAAAGTTTTAAGGGAGCAAGGTATCATTCACTTTCAGCAGATAGAAATACAATACCTGATGAGTTAGAAGTAATAGCCATTGACGGGAAAGACGGAGAAGTAATGGCTGTAAAGCACAAAGAATATCCTATATATGGATTACAGTTTCATCCGGAATCAGTTTTAACACCGGAAGGAAAAACACTTGTAAACAATTTTTTAAAACTAAATAACTAATACGAAAATCTTAAAATACAAAATTATTGAATTAATATAAAAGAAGATACATTTTAAGTAAGATGAAAAACAATAAGAATAGGAGGATTAAAATGATTAAAGAGGCAATAAATAAATTAGTAAACGGAGAAGATTTATCATATGAGACTGTTGAAAAAGTAATGAATGAAATAATGAGTGGGGAAACACCAAATGAATTAATTAGTTCATATCTTGTTGCACTTAGAATGAAGGGTGAAACAATTGACGAAATATCAGGCTCGGCTATGGGAATGAGAAATAACGGAATAAAGCTTGAACATAATATGGATGTACTTGAAATAGTTGGTACAGGCGGAGATGAAGCGTTTACTTTTAACATTTCAACAACATCGGCAATTGTTGCAGCTGCTGCAGGTTGCAAAGTAGCAAAGCATGGAAACAGAAGTGTTTCAAGTAAGTCAGGTGCAGCAGATGTACTTGAAGCTTTAGGAGTTGACATTACAATTAAGCCTGATCAAAGCAAGGAGTTACTTGATAAAATAGGAATTTGTTTCTTATTTGCACAGAAATATCATTCATCAATGCGATTTGTGGGACCTGTAAGGAAGCAACTTGGAATAAGAACAATCTTTAATATTCTCGGACCTTTAACAAATCCGGCAGATGCTAATATGGAAATACTTGGCGTGTATGATGAAGCGTTAGTTGAACCATTGGCGGAAGTTCTTATAAAATTAGGAGTAAAAAAGGGAATGGTTGTCTTCGGACAAGATGTTATGGACGAAATTACACTTAGTGCAAAAACAACAGTATGTGAAATTAGAAATGGAAAAACAAAGAAATACGAAATTAATCCTGAGGATTATGGATTTAAGATTTGTAGCAAGGATGATTTGGTAGGTGGAGATGCAGTCAAGAATGCAGAAATTACAAGAGAGATTTTAAATGGTAAGAAAGGACCAAAGACAGATGCAGTATTATTAAATGCAGGTGCCTGCATTTATATGACAAGAGATGATGTTACATACAAAGAAGCAATTAACATTGCAAGACAAACAATTGAAAGTGGAAAAGCAAAAGAAAAACTTGAACAGTTTATTGAAATGTCTAACTCATTTAAATAAAGGAGAGCAAAATGATTCTTGATAAATTAGCACAGTCCACATACAAAAGAGTAGAAGAAGAAAAAAATCAGATTTCCCCTGAAGAGGTAAAAGCTAAAGCACTGTCAATGAAAAAAGGAAATTTTGAGTTTGAAAATGCATTAAGAAGCAACGACATAACCTTTATATGTGAGGTGAAAAAAGCTTCACCATCTAAGGGAATTATTGCAGAGAATTTCCCATATGTTCAGATTGCAAAGGAATATGAACAGGCAGGAGCAGGATGCATATCTGTTTTGACAGAACCGGAATATTTTAAGGGCGATAAAAAATATTTAAAGGAAATAAGTGAAAATGTGTCTTTGCCGTTAATAAGAAAAGATTTCGTAATAGACGAATATATGATATATGATGGAAAGCTTCATGGTGCATCCTGTGTATTACTTATTTGTTCTCTCCTTAGTGAAAGTACAATAAGAAATTATATAGGAATATGTGACACTCTTGGAATTTCAGCATTAGTTGAGGCTCACGATGAAATGGAAATAAACAAGGCAATAAGGGCAGGAGCAAGAATTATCGGTGTAAACAATAGAGATTTGAAAACATTTACAGTTGATATATCAAATAGCGAACGTTTACGGAAGCTAGTACCTGAAAACATTCTTTTTGTGGCAGAAAGCGGAATAAAGAATAATGGAGACATAAAGAGACTTAGAGAAGCAAAAGTTGATGCGGTTCTTATTGGAGAAACTTTTATGAAGTCAGAAAACAAGAAAGAAATGCTTAAGGAGCTTGCAGCAATGTAGGAATTGGTTACAAGGTATTGGAGAGTTTTATGACAAAGATTAAAATATGTGGCTTGAAAAGATTACAGGACATAGAGTATGTAAATGAACTGTTACCGGATTTTATAGGTTTTGTTTTTGCAGGAACTAAGAGAAGAATAACTGACGAAAAAGCAAAGGAACTTAAAGCAGCTTTAAATCCGGAAATTAAATCGGTTGGGGTATTTGTTAATGATACATTAGAGCATATAAGTTTTCTTGCAAACAATAATATAATTGACATTATCCAGTTACATGGTGATGAGGACAGAAAATATATAGCAGATCTAAGAAAATTGACAGATAAAAAAATAATAAAAGCCGTAAGAGTAAAGGATTCCATGTCAGTACAAGAGGCAAAGGAGTTAAATGCAGATTATTTGCTATTAGACACCTACTCAAATAGCGGAGAATATGGAGGAACCGGAAAAACTTTTAACAGAGAATATATTCCAAAAAATATTGGAAATTATTTTCTTGCAGGAGGTTTAAACGCAGAAAATCTTAAGGAGATAATTAAAGATACTAATCCATATGCAGTAGATTTAAGCAGCGGAGTTGAAACTGACGGATTTAAAGACAGAGAAAAAATTAAAAAAGTTATAGAAATTGTAAGGCAATAATTGCAGATAGGAGATAAAATGAGCGATACAAATAATACAAACTCAAAAGGACGATTTGGAAAATATGGCGGACAGTATGTTCCTGAAACATTAATGAATGCAGTAAATGAATTGGAAGAAGCATATAATTATTATAAGGACGATCCTGAATTTAATAAGGAATTAACAGACCTTTTAAATAACTATGTAGGCAGACCATCTTTGCTTTATTATGCAGAAAAAATGACAAAGGATTTAGGTGGCGCAAAGGTTTATTTAAAGAGAGAAGATTTAAACCATACAGGTTCTCACAAACTTAACAATGCCATGGGTCAGGTTTTACTTGCAAAGAAAATGGGAAAAACAAGAGTTATAGCTGAAACAGGTGCAGGACAGCATGGTGTGGCAACAGCAACGGCAGCAGCTTTAATGGGAATGGAATGTGAAGTCTTCATGGGAAAAGAAGACTGCCAAAGACAGGCACTTAACGTATTTAGAATGGAACTTTTAGGAGCAAAAGTTCATCCTGTAACAAGTGGAACAATGACATTAAAAGATGCAGTAAACGAAACTATGAAGGAATGGACTAACAGAATTGATGACACACATTATGTTTTAGGTTCAGTAATGGGACCACATCCTTTCCCAACTATTGTACGTGATTTTCAGGCAATAATCAGCAAGGAAATAAAAGAACAGTTAATGGAAAAAGAAGGCAAATTACCTGATGCAGTAATCGCCTGTGTAGGCGGCGGTTCAAACGCAATCGGTGCTTTCTACAATTTCATTGAAGATAAAGACGTTAAATTAATCGGTTGTGAGGCAGCAGGACTTGGAGTTGATAATCCAAAGAACGCAGCAACAATGGCTAACGGTTCAGAAGCTATTTTCCACGGAATGAAGTCTTTATTCTGCCAGAATGAATATGGTCAGATTGCCCCTGTTTATTCAATTTCAGCAGGACTTGATTATCCGGGAATCGGACCTGAACATGCAATGCTTCAGGCAGAAAAAAGAGCAGAATATGTGGCAATTACAGATGAAGAAGCAGTTAATGCTTTTGAATATTTGTCAAAAACAGAAGGAATTATTCCTGCAATTGAAAGTTCTCACGCAATTGCATATGCAATGAAGTATGTGCCAACTTTGGACAAAGATAAAATCGTAGTAGTTAACGTGTCAGGCCGTGGTGACAAGGACGTGGCAGCAATAGCAATATATAGAGGAGTACAGATTTATGAGTAAAATAAAAGAAGCATTTAAAAATGGAAAAGCATTTATACCTTTTATAACAGGAGGAGATCCTGACCTTGAAACAACAAAGAAACTTATTATTGAAATGCAGAATGCAGGGGCAGATATAATTGAAGTGGGAATACCTTTTTCAGACCCAATCGCAGAAGGACAGGTTATTCAGAAGGCAGATTTAAGATCATTGGAAGCAGGCTGTACAACAGATAAGCTAATGGATGCTTTAATTGAAATAAAAGACCTGATTCATATTCCATTAGTTTTTATGACATACATAAATGTTATTTACAAATATGGAAAAAAGAAATTTATGGATAGATGCAATCAGTGTGGAATTAGTGGAATAATTGTTCCGGATTGTCCTTATGAAGAAAAAAATGAACTTTTGCCTGAATGTACAGATGCAGGAATTGAATTGATTTCTATGATAGCTCCGACATCTCACGACAGAATAAAAATGATTGCAAAGGAAGCTCAGGGATTTCTTTACTGCGTATCTTCACTTGGAGTTACAGGTGTTAGAAAAGAAATAAAAACAGACATTAACGGAATGATTGAACTTGTTAAGGAAGTTTCAGATGTACCTTGTGCAGTAGGTTTTGGAATTTCCACACCAAAGCAGGCAGAAGATGTATGCAAATATGCCGACGGAGCAATTGTAGGAAGTGCCATTGTAAGAATAGTTGCAGAACATGGAAAAGACAGTGTACAATATGTTTCACAGTATGTAAAAGAAATGAAAGATGTTGTAAGAGGGTAATATTCTGTTAGAATAGTTACTATAAGAATGCAGATAAATGGAGCAGTCAGGATAAGTTCATGGTTGTTCTTGAAACTGCAAATTTAAAAGAGATAGAGTTTTCGGAGTATTGCCGTGAAAAAGGTGTTTATCCGGAGCAGGTCAAAGAATGGAAAGAGGCTTGTATAAACGCAAATGATAACGCAAGGGAAAAAGTCACACAGGCAGGCAAAGAACTCCGTGCAGAACGTAAAGAAAAGGAAAAGTTAGAAAAAGAGCTTGCCAGAAAAGAAAAGGCATTGGCTGAAGCAGCAGCATTATTAGTGCTACGAAAAAAAGCAGATGCGATTTGTGGAATGGTACAATAATGAACATCGTCACAGTGGGATAAACTATGTGACACCATCACAGAGACATATGGGATTGGATCAGGAGATTTTAAGGAAGCGAAAAGAGGTTTATGAAAAAGCAAAAGAAAGACATCCAGAAAGATGGGCAAGAGAAACCAGAGACTGGAGTTTTTCAGAAGAAGAATGGCTAAATCCAAGACAGGAAGCAGAAACGAAAAAAGAGACAAAAGTCTCGTGAAATTAAAAGAAAGGAAAATCGGGTAGGGTGACAACCACCCGAAAAAATTCCGCAAGCATAAATAGTAGGAGGATGTAATGAATATTAAAATCCAATTAATGCTATATAGTATAGAGGGGATTATACTTTTATTTTTTATAATAAATGAGAAAAAGCATTTAATAAATAGTCCGATTATAATATTAGTATTGGGCACTATATTCATTTTATTAGGAATTATCATTTTTTGTTGGGAAATATTTCTGAAATAAAATTATTGCAAGTTTTCATAGAATGAATGATTGTGTTATAAGTATGTTTTTATAATTTCCCCTTTCTGACAAAAAGATAGAAATTGCTTTATTGGGATAGTGCACTTTTTGTCCCTTTGTGTCAGCATTATGGAACTGCGTGATGCAAGGGAAAAAGGTGTAGAGGTTAAATTAAAAAAAGTAGTTAGGTATTGTATTTTTTTGTGTAATATCAGAAGGTATTCTATTATTTAAGGAATGAAGGGAGTAATTATAAAAACACGAGTGAATAATATCTGCATATGGATAGGTCAATTCAAAGTTGATAAGAAAAAGCATCACATACAAAACGACCGAGAAGATGTATAATTTTTGAGACGGTATAGGATTACCGTTTCAAAAATATGCTTTGAAAATCACGCCCCTTCGATGCTGGTTAAATATGATTTTGAAATAACTGATGTGTTTCAAAATCTATGACATCTGGTACATGTATGATTTAGGTAATAATGTTATAGGCTTTGAATACAGCCAGTTAAGTGAGATAAACGAAACATTAAAAACCACAAGAATTTATTATGAAAAGAACCTGCAGGGAGATGTGACAGGTCTGCTTGATGCCAGAGGAGCAAAAATCGCTTCTTATACTTATGATGCATGGGAAAATGTCATCACAGATACAGAAAAGAGTTTCTGTTATGAAGGATATGAGGTTACCTTTGAGTTAAATCATGTATTGTACAGAGGATACTACTATGACGGAAGCTGCACAGATACTGAAAGCGATACAAATCTTTATTATCTGCAGAGCAGATATTACGATGCAGAGGTGGGAAGATTTATAAATGCAGATGATACGAACATGCTTGAAATGCAATTAAATAGTATGTTTAAGGATAACCTGTACTGTTATTGTAATAGTAATCCGGTTAATAATTATGATCCAAGTGGACGCATTGCAGCAAACGTAATAGGAGCAGTGGTTGGAGGCGTATTAGGAGCAGTAGGAGGGGGATTTTTAGGTAAGTGGTTAGCAGATAAACTTAATATTAAAGGTGCAATAAAAAGAAAAATTTTTATAGGCGCAGTAAGTTTGCTGGTTGGGGCTAGTGCTGCAGCTATAGGTTATTTTATAGGCCCATATATTGCTAAGGCATGGTCTTATTGGAGAACTACTTTTATGGAAAAGAAATTATTGTTATAACAGGAAAAGTTGTGAATAATGTATTTCATATTGGAAATGCTTGGGTTTGGAATGGAAAAGGAATACCATAGGAGACAATAAGGAATACTTTTACAATTGAATATTATTTTTAGAAAGTAATAAGGACTATTACATACAATAGATGGTTATCAATGAATAGTATAATTTATATAGGAATATTATGTAGCAAATAAATAGTTAATGGATAAAATAAAACGAATTATCTTTGTATAAGTGTTAATATTTTATGAAAGGAAAGTTTGTGGTGATTTTTGCAGTTCACATTTTATAAAAATCACTTCATAAAAGGTGATAAATTTTGAAAAAAATTTTAAAACAGTTTAAGAAAAAAAATTATAAATATGTTTATGAGTATCTAGCAATGAATAAATATGAGTATACGATTGATAATTTCGAAAAAGATTTTGCTATGATTTCAAGTTTAAATAAGTTTATTTATTTGATATATTTGATATCAAATGAAAATACTTTTCGAAATGTAATCTTAATATGCGATTTTTTAGAGTATACTGATACCTTTTTCTTTGATATATATTCAGTAATTGGTTTTTTTATTCGACAATATTTGAATTCAAATCCAAAGGATTTAAAAATGAAAGAATGGGTAATTTCTAGATATAGTGAAAACCCTGATTCACCTTTTACACAGGATGAGATTATGAGTTGGAGACATGATACTCAATAAAACTAACTGGTTATTTAATAAATTTTCAATGAAAATTATTGAATGATAGAAGTTTACGATGGTTGGTCATCGACAAGGCACTATATAGATTATAATGCATTTGCAAGAAGTCAATTAGGTTCATTTAACACAACTATTATGAAAAAATAAGATTTTTAACAAAAAGTAGAATGGAGGTTATAACATTATGTATATATATGTGTGTCTAGTTATTATTATATTGTTATCATTGATTTATCTTATAGTTGCAAAAGGCATAAAAAATAAAAAAAGAATAGTATTAATTTCAACAATAGCAATTATACTTATAGGTTTTATGAGTGTTATTTTTATAAAGTTTTCAAATAATGAAGAATATATAAAAATTAATGAAAATAATAAGGAAGTATCAATAAAACTGAAAAATCATAAAGAATATTATGGACATAAATTCTATAGGTTTAGTAGTTTCAAGTCAGAAACAGAAATAATTAAAGAGCTAAGGAGCAATCATTACAATGCATATTATGACCAAGAGACTGGGAAAGTTAGAATTACTTACGATAATGATATTTTTGAAATTCAGATGGAGAAAAAAGAGAATTTATTGTTTATAAATCGATATAATTATATTTTTTTTCCACGCAATAATAGTTAGAAGATATTTTTGTTATTGAGTAATTCCCTCTAGCGTAGGGGAGTTGTTACCCACCTCCCAAGCTGATATGATAAGTATCAGAAGGACAGGTGATTGCTATGAGTTATAACAAATATCCAAAGGAAATGAAGGAAGCCATAATGGCAAGAATGCTTGAAGGCGATGAAACAGTAACAGACGTCCAGCGAGATACAGGAGTAGGGATCAATACTTTGTACAGATGGAGAGATCAGGCTAAGCATCAAAAGGGCTTATCAGCAACAACAAAATATAAGAATGCAGATAAATGGAGCAGTCAGGATAAGTTCATGGTTGTTCTTGAAACTGCAAATTTAAAAGAGATAGAGTTTTCGGAGTATTGCCGTGAAAAAGGTGTTTATCCGGAGCAGGTCAAAGAATGGAAAGAGGCTTGTATAAACGCAAATGATAACGCAAGGGAAAAAGTCACACAGGCAGGCAAAGAACTCCGTGCAGAACGTAAAGAAAAGGAAAAGTTAGAAAAAGAGCTTGCCAGAAAAGAAAAGGCATTGGCTGAAGCAGCAGCATTATTAGTGCTACGAAAAAAAGCAGATGCGATTTGTGGAATGGTACAATAATGAACATCGTCACAGTGGGATAAACTATGTGACACCATCACAGAGACATATGGGATTGGATCAGGAGATTTTAAGGAAGCGAAAAGAGGTTTATGAAAAAGCAAAAGAAAGACATCCAGAAAGATGGGCAAGAGAAACCAGAGACTGGAGTTTTTCAGAAGAAGAATGGCTAAATCCAAGACAGGAAGCAGAAACGAAAAAAGAGACAAAAGTCTCGTGAAATTAAAAGAAAGGAAAATCGGGTAGGGTGACAACCACCCGAAAAAATTCCGCAAGCATAAATAGTAGGAGGATGTAATGAATATTAAAATCCAATTAATGCTATATAGTATAGAGGGGATTATACTTTTATTTTTTATAATAAATGAGAAAAAGCATTTAATAAATAGTCCGATTATAATATTAGTATTGGGCACTATATTCATTTTATTAGGAATTATCATTTTTTGTTGGGAAATATTTCTGAAATAAAATTATTGCAAGTTTTCATAGAATGAATGATTGTGTTATAAGTATGTTTTTATAATTTCCCCTTTCTGACAAAAAGATAGAAATTGCTTTATTGGGATAGTGCACTTTTTGTCCCTTTGTGTCAGCATTATGGAACTGCGTGATGCAAGGGAAAAAGGTGTAGAGGTTAAATTAAAAAAAGTAGTTAGGTATTGTATTTTTTTGTGTAATATCAGAAGGTATTCTATTATTTAAGGAATGAAGGGAGTAATTATAAAAACACGAGTGAATAATATCTGCATATGGATAGGTCAATTCAAAGTTGATAAGAAAAAGCATCACATACAAAACGACCGAGAAGATGTATAATTTTTGAGACGGTATAGGATTACCGTTTCAAAAATATGCTTTGAAAATCACGCCCCTTCGATGCTGGTTAAATATGATTTTGAAATAACTGATGTGTTTCAAAATCTATGACATCTGGTACATGTATGATTTAGGTAATAATGTTATAGGCTTTGAATACAGCCAGTTAAGTGAGATAAACGAAACATTAAAAACCACAAGAATTTATTATGAAAAGAACCTGCAGGGAGATGTGACAGGTCTGCTTGATGCCAGAGGAGCAAAAATCGCTTCTTATACTTATGATGCATGGGAAAATGTCATCACAGATACAGAAAAGAGTTTCTGTTATGAAGGATATGAGGTTACCTTTGAGTTAAATCATGTATTGTACAGAGGATACTACTATGACGGAAGCTGCACAGATACTGAAAGCGATACAAATCTTTATTATCTGCAGAGCAGATATTACGATGTAGAGGTGGGAAGAATTTTTGAGGAGAAATTTGGTGAAAAGGTATATGAATAAATATCATAAGCATGTTTGTATAACAAGTGAAATACAGGATAATGCATATGACGAACTTATGAATTGGTTAGAGTCAAAGTGCGACTCGTTTTCATTTTGCTTACCTCATTTTGGAAAAGTTGTAGTTACAGAATCTAATGCTGATATTTATCCAGAGTATGAAATTGGATATGTAGAAGAAGACGAAGAAAGCAAAAAAGATTATGAACAGTATAGGAGAAGAGTGCAAAAATATTTGGAAAATATTTCAGAATATATCATAGAGAATTATGTTGATATAGAATATTGTGAAACGATTTCGGGGTATGAAAAGGAAATCTTTATTATTAAATTAAATAATATTACAAAAAAGTTTTTTGAAAATGTTAAGGATTTGTATGGCTGGTTGTATCCGGAATTTCCAGAAGATTTAAGCTTTTATATTGATGGGAAATTGTACATGAGGAGTATTGCACATGAGAGGATTTGTGAGTTCTATTCTGAATCAAAAGAATTAAAGCGATTTCTCAAAAATAATGGTTTACAATTTTGTGAGTTGAAATATTAATAGCTTATATTTAACTTAATAAAGTACAATTCAGTGGAAGACGATTCCACCCACAGAACATTTGACATAGAAAGGTATGGCGAAAACAAAAACATTGTTTTTTCACTCACATAGAGTTTATAAATAAAATGAAATAATTTGTTGAATTATTAGCTAATAGGTTGTAAAATATACTCTGTAAAGTGCTTATGGACACAGAGAAAAAGGAAAATTTAATAATTATAACAGGGGAGCTTGTGGGCAGGCTGAGAGGAAGTAATCAACTTCGACCCATGAACCTGATTTGGATAATGCCAACGTAGGAAGAAATCAATTTTAAGATTCATTGCGGACAGACCAAATAGGTTTGTCCTTTTTCTTTTGTGAAAAATTAAATTCAGGAGGACAAAGATGTTTAAAGAATGTTTAGAAAATGTTAGAAAGAATGTGCCATTAGTACACAATATTACAAATTACGTAACAGTAAATGACGTAGCAAATGTTTTGCTTGCCTGTGGAGGAAGCCCTATTATGTCAGATGACATTGATGATGTAGTGGATATTACATCTATATGTGGCGGTCTTAATATTAATATTGGAACATTAAATAAGAATACTATACCTTCAATGTTTGCAGCAGGAAAGAAAGCAAACGAATTAGGTCATGTTGTTTTACTTGACCCTGTTGGAGCAGGAGCAAGTGCCTTAAGAACTAACACAGCTAACGAACTTATGGAAAAAGTAAAGTTTGATGTTGTTAGAGGAAATATTTCAGAAGTTAAGACTTTAATGGTTGGAAGTGGAAGTACTAAAGGTGTTGACGCTGACGTAGCCGATAAAGTTACAGATGAAAATCTTGAAGAAACTATTTCTAAATTAAAAGCTTTTTCAAAAGCAACAGGAAGCATTATTGCCGTAACAGGTGCAATTGACTTAGTATGTAATAGCGAAAAATGTTATGTAATAAGAAATGGCAAGCCACAGATGAGTTCCATTACAGGAACAGGTTGTCAGCTTTCAGGACTTATGACAGCATATTTAGTAGCTAACTCTGACAACAAGTTAGAAGCAGCCGCAGCTGCAGTTTGCTTAATGGGACTTGCAGGAGAGATTGCTTATGACAGAATACAGGATGGTGATGGCAACTCAACATACAGAAACAGAATTATTGATGCTATCTACAACATGGATGGAGACACATTGGAAAAAGGAGCAAAATATGAAATCAAGTAATACTACAACAGATGAGTTATTACTATATGCAGTAACAGACAGAGCCTGGCTTGGAAACGAAACACTTTATGAACAGGTTGAAAAATCATTAAAGGGTGGAGTAACTTTTGTACAGCTTAGAGAGAAAAAACTTGATGAAGAAAGTTTTTTACAGGAAGCCATTGAAATAAAAGAGTTATGCAAAAAGTACAACGTTCCATTTGTAATAAATGATAATGTAGACATTGCCATAAAAATGGATGCAGACGGAGTACATGTTGGACAAAGTGATATGGAAGCAGGAGACGTAAGAGCAAAGCTTGGACCTGACAAAATCATAGGTGTTTCAGCTCAGACAGTTGAACAGGCAATTTTAGCTGAAAAACACGGAGCTGACTACTTAGGAGTTGGAGCAGTATTTCCAACAGGCTCAAAAGATGATGCAGAAGATGTACCTTTTGAAACATTAAAAGCCATATGTGAAGCGGTAAGCATACCAGTAATCGCAATTGGCGGAATAACAAAGGACAACGTAAAAGAACTTGCAGGAAGCGGTATTTGCGGAATCGCAGTAATAAGTGCCATATTTGCAAGCAAAGACATAGAAGCTGCAACAAAAGAACTAAAAGTCAACACAATAAAAGCTGTAAAGTAGGAGAACAAATGTCAACAGGATTTATATTTGATGTAGATGGAACAATACTAGACTCAATGGGAATATGGATGAACGTAGGAGAACTATATCTAAAAGATATGGGAATAAAGGCGGAATCAAATCTTGGAGAAATTCTATTCGAAATGACAATGAATGAAGGTGCAGAATACATACAAAAAAAGTACAATCTAAACCTTACAACAGAAGAAATATGCACCGGAATAAACAACCGTGTATACAAATTCTACGAAAAAGAAGCAATGCCAAAACCAAAAGTTATAGACTTTATAGAACAAGCCTACGAGAACAAAATCCCAATGACAATAGCAACGTCAACAGACAGACCAATGATAGAAGCAGCTTTCAAAAGACTGCACATAGATAAATATTTCAAAAAAATATTTACCACGACAGAGGTTGGACATGGAAAAGACAAACCGGACATCTTCATAAAAGCAATGGAAGAAATGGAAACAACACCAAAGCAAACATGGCTATTTGAAGATGGAGCATACTCAATAGAAACAGCCAAACAACTAGGCATAAAAACAATAGGAATCTACGATCCTGCAAGCGAAAAAGACCAGGAAAAAATAAGAAACCTAACAAACATCTACATAAAAAATTGGACAGAACACAAAACCCTACTTAACCAAATACAAAATAACAAGTAGAAACAACCTAAACAAAAAACAAAAAGGAAAAACTATTTAACCAAAAACAAACAACAGGGTTTCCTATTATTCAAACAAAAAATAATAAACCCTGACAAAGCGATAAATTGGGGGCACCACCTTATATCGCTATACAAAACACAAGCCAACCTAAAAGGAACAACTTGTGAACCACAAAAACTAAAAAACTTACAGGCAAAACATTATATAGTGAAAGTACTATTATCACCGGCGGAAGAAAATTTTGAAAACAAACAATAGGCAGATTTTGGCAATTTTGCGAGCATAGTGTAAAGCGAGAAACCTACTGTTTGAGCCGTAGGCGAGTTTAGGTTTTCGCTTTACAATAGACGGCGGAGCAAAATAACAAAATCAACGTGTTTGTGACAAAATTTTCTTTCGCCGGTGAGGAAAACTATCAGTAAAGTTTTGCCGGAAAAGGAGAAAAGAATGAACACAGCATTAACAATTGCAGGAAGTGATTCTTGTGGAGGCGCCGGAATACAAGCAGACATAAAGACAATGACAGCTAATGGAGTTTATGCCATGAGTGCTATTACAGCCTTAACTGCTCAAAATACAACCGGCGTATCAGACATCTATGAAGTAAGCCCTGAATTTTTACAGGCACAGCTAAAAGCTATATTTGAAGACATAACACCGGATGCCGTAAAAATAGGAATGGTATCATCAAGTGACTTAATCAAAACAATAGCTAAAAGCCTAAAAGAATACAATGGAAAGAACATAGTTCTTGATCCCGTTATGGTTGCAACAAGCGGAGCAAAATTAATAAGTGATGATGCCATAAGCACTTTAAAGGAATACTTAATTCCTTTGGCAACAGTAATAACACCGAATATTCCGGAAGCAGAAGTGTTATCCGAAATGGAAATACACAACGAAGAGGAAATGATAAAGGCAGCAGCAGTTATTAGCGAAAAATATGACTGCGCCGTATTATGCAAGGGCGGTCACAGCATAAATGATGCCAACGACCTTCTTTACAGAAACGGTGAATACAAGTGGTTCTATGGTAAGAGAATTAACAATCCTAATACACATGGAACAGGATGTACACTTTCCAGTGCCATAGCTTCAAATCTTGCAAAAGGCAGAGATTTGGACACATCAGTAGAAAAAGCAAAAGAATATATTTCAGGAGCATTATCAGCAATGCTTGATTTAGGAAAAGGCAGTGGTCCTATGAATCATGCATTTGCAATTAAGTGCGACTAAAAAAGGAAAGAGGTACATAAAATGGAT
>OGYH01000099.1_pt1 | contig 80550 bp, 78 predicted proteins | sample 1576511 | NCBI WGS metagenome assembly OGYH01 (sample SAMEA3541522, study PRJEB24748) | human gut metagenome | biome: human gut; feature: human-associated habitat; material: faeces | place: China | collected 2012
ATCTCCTACCGGCTGGTGGAAGAATTATCTTCCAAGTTCTCTATTCCCGAAGGAGAGATCAAGTCTGCCGTGCATGCGGCTTGGGAAGAACTGGCAGCCTGCCGCCAGGATATGCGCAGCAAGGGCGAGGAAACCATCCGGTATCTGAATGAGACCGGCAACCGGGGCATCGTCCTGGCCGGACGCCCTTACCATATTGACCCGGAAGTAAATCACGGGATTCCGGAACTAATCAACTCTTATGACATCGCAGTGCTTACAGAAGATTCCGTCTCCCACTTGAATCCGGTAGAGCGGCCGCTTAACGTCATGGATCAGTGGATGTACCATTCCCGTCTTTACGCTGCGGCGAACTATGTGAAGACCACCGATAATCTGGATCTGATCCAGCTGAATTCCTTCGGATGCGGCCTGGATGCAGTAACCACTGACCAGGTAGCCTCCATCCTGAACGACTCGGATAAGATCTACACATCGCTGAAAATTGACGAGGTAAATAACCTGGGCGCTGCCAGAATCCGTGTCCGTTCTCTTCTCGCCGCCATCCGGGTAAGAGAACAGAGAAACGATAAGCGTAAGATACAGCCTGCCGCCATCACCAAGGTTCCGTTTACCAAGGAGATGCGAAAAGACTACACCATTCTCTGCCCGCAGATGTCGCCCATTCACTTCGATCTGCTGGAAGTCGCCTTCCAGGCGTCCGGCTATCATGTGGAGGTGCTGCCCAACGACAATAAGCAGGCGGTAGATATGGGGCTTAAATATGTGAATAATGATGCCTGCTATCCATCTCTGATGGTAGTCGGCCAGATCATGGAGGCCATCCTGTCCGGCAAATATGACACCGATAAGCTTGCCGTCATTATCAGCCAGACGGGAGGCGGATGCCGTGCTTCCAACTATATCGGCTTTATCCGCCGGGCGCTTAAGAAAGCCGGATTCGGGCACATTCCGGTGATCTCCATCAACCTAAGCGGCCTGGAAGGCAACCCTGGATTCAAGATTACGCCTTCCCTGGCCCTGCGTGGAATCTATGCGGCAATCTTCGGAGACATCTTCATGAAATGCGTCTACCGGATGCGGCCTTACGAGGCAGTGCCTGGCTCTGCCAATGCTATGCACGAAAAGTGGAAGAGCGTCTGCAAGGAGTTCCTATCTCAGGGCTATCCTTCCAGGAGGCGGTTCAAGCAATTATGCAGGGAGATTATCGAGGACTTCGACAATAATCTGGAACTGCTGGATGTGAAGAAGCCGCGGGTAGGCGTGGTAGGCGAGATTCTGGTGAAGTTCCTTCCCGCCGCCAACAATCATCTGGTAGATCTGCTGGAGAGCGAGGGGGCTGAGGCCGTGGTGCCTGATCTTCTGGACTTCCTGCTCTACTGCTTCTATAACCAGAACTTTAAAGTGTCGCACCTGGGTATGAAGAAGTCCAAGGCAACCATGGGGAATCTTGGCATCAAGGCTCTGGAATGGTTCCGGGAGCCTGCCACAGAAGCGTTTAAGAAGAGCCGGCATTTTTATCCGCCGGCAAAGATTGAAGAACTTGGCAAGATGGCTTCCGAGATCGTATCTCTTGGCAACCAGACCGGCGAGGGCTGGTTCTTAACCGGAGAGATGCTGGAACTGATCCACAGCGGAGCCGCAAACATCGTATGTACCCAGCCGTTCGCCTGCCTGCCCAACCATGTGGTAGGAAAGGGCGTGATCAAAGAACTCCGGAGGCGTTATCCAAACTCCAACGTGGTGGCCATCGACTTCGATCCAGGAGCAAGCGAAGTAAATCAGCTGAACAGGATCAAGCTGATGCTGTCCACTGCCAATAAGAATATGGAAGCAAGCCAGAATTCATAATCTGGTTCCTAGCCAATGCGAACAAAGGCCATCAGACATATGCCGTATATATCTGATGGCCTTTTTCTATTCTAATCTAAGATATAGCGTTACTTCCCCGCCGCCTGTCTCTTTGGAGTTGGAAAGCCGGATCCTTCCTCCTTGGGCCGCGGCAAACCTGGCCGCCGTATAAAGGCCAATACCGTGATGGCTCCTGTCATGGCGGCTTTCATCACCTTGATAGAACTGCTCTGTAGCATGGGCCAAGTCTCTGGCATCAAATCCCCTGCCCCAGTCCGTCACCTTTGCAGCAAGATATGCCTGCCCTTCTTCCAGGACAATCCGGAGGTCTATTCGTAGTTCTTTGCCTTCGGGATTATACTCCAAGGCATTGCCGATCAGATTGTTCCATGCCCGTTCAATCTGGCTGTAATCGCACCTGGCCTCTCCTGCCAGTTCCCCCTTTATGGAAAGGACTTCCTGCCTGGAGGCAGCCGCAAGAATCCTTGCCTGCTCTTCCAGCCGCTCTCCCAGTTCCTGACAACTGATCTTCTCTTCTCCGGCGGATTCTTTTGGGGACAGCAGCATTTCTCGAAGCATGGCAAGATAATGCTCGATTTCCGCTATATTCCTCAGAATATACTGATTATACTCCTGCTCCTCTTCTGCAAGGCTTCCTTCCTCCAGAAGCTGCGCGTTTCCCTTGATAATCGTAAGGGGCGTCTTGATATCATGCGCCAGAGCCGCGATCTGCTCCTGCTTCTCCTTCTCCTGATTCCACTGCTCTTCCAGGGATTCCTTTAACGCGCATTTCATCTTGTATAGGGAATCCATCACCTCATCGATCTCCTTGATATCGGAATGTTCCTCATCGAATTCCAGATCTCTCCTCTGAATCTTCTGCGTCATCTCATTCATGGCCTCAAGCCTCCGTGACAGATGTTTCCCAAAACTGCGCGCCAGTATAACTGTCTGAAAAAGGAACAGCAGGACAAAGAGGATCACCGTCATGATCACCGGACTTGGCAGGTAACGGTTCCATGCTGCGTTCGTATATCTGGCCTCAATGAAATAGTTAACGATACAGAGTTCCCCATCTTCCTTTGCAATGAACCGATAGTATCCCTTGCCCCTTGCATAGATATTATCTTCCATATAGTCCGTCCACGCTTCCTTGGCTTCTATCTCCCCATAAGTCCCATAAAGATAGGTGCCGTCCTTGTCGTAAACGCCGTAGCCGCACCCTTCCGGAAGAATCTCTTTTGTAACCTTGTCAGCTTGCTTGATGGCGGAAACGTTTTCGTTCAGCCGGGTCTGCATATCATCTGCCCTGCGGATTCCTCCTGTATTGATCAGCACACTGAAGGCAAGGAAAAGGATGCCTAGGATCAAAAGCGTATTGACGCAGAACAGGCTGATATATCGAATGAATATGGCTGCTATCGCCTTTGGCTTTCTTTTTACTTCCATCGGTATCCAATCCCCCATACGGTCTCTATCGGCGCGAATCCCGCCTTCTGGCACTTACCCCTTATGTTCTTGATATGTTCTGTAATCGCGGAACTGTCGCCTTCCCCGTCATATCCAAAAACATGCTCATAGATTCTGTCTTTGGAAAACACCTGTCCGTGGTTCAATGCCAGGTACTCGCAGATCGCGTACTCGCTTTTGGTCAGTTCCAGCGCCTTTCCTTCATACACCGCTTGTTTTGCCTGAAGCAGGAACTGTACGTCTCCCACCGAGACCGCATTCTTCTTCTCTCGTCCCTCTCTTCTTAGATGGGCCGCAACCCTTGCCCGCAGTTCTCCGATTCCAAAGGGCTTGGTAATGTAGTCATCCCCGCCGATGCCAAGGCCTTCCATAATATCCGCCTCCTGAACCTTGGCCGTCAAAAACAGGATGGGGCAGTCTACCTGGTCCCGGATGTCCCGGCACAGGGAAAATCCATCCTGCCCCGGCATCATCACGTCCAGCAGGATCAGCTGGTACGCATTCAGATTCACTTCTCCGATCTTCAGAGGATCGCTTAGAAGCGTCACGTCATAGCCCTCCTTTGCCAGCGCGTTCTTGATCAGCATCAGTATATCTTTTTCATCGTCAATCGCCAATATCCTAGTCATTGCATTGCCTTCCTTCATAGAGTCCAAACCACAGGAATACCAGGATCCAGATGCATGCCGATACCAGCAGGCAGACCAGCATAGTTTCTCCCTTAAGGCCTGCGGCTGCGATCTCTTTTCTCCCTGAGTAATATAATAGCAGATATGAAGTCCATCTTCCAGTGTAAGCGCATGGGACATACTGCCAGATTCCTTCCCCCAGGCCCGTAAGGAACAATGCCGCCACCAGGGACTCGCTGATTCCTATGCACATAGAGATACCTTTGGATGCCTTCAAGTTTAAGAACAGATGGATCAGATACAGGTTTGCCAGGCTTACTGTCATAGCCACAATGATGGCCATATACGCCTCCTGGCTGACGAATGCCTTTCCCAACAGGTACCGGTATCCCAGCGCAAAGCCCTCCACCGCCAGGCAGATAGCGCCAAATCCCCACAAGGTAAGGACGATCCATTTCCCCAGCAGCGGGCTGTGCTTGCGGGTCGTCGTGCTCAGGAACGTCTGAAAATGATTCTGCGCCTCTAATTCCACCGACATGGAGCACAGCACGCTTGCCACCACAGGCAGCGCGATGGCCAGCACCTGTATATAGCCGCTGACCTGCCCCATATCGCTAAATGCGGCGAAACGATAGTAGCCCAGGAAGATAGCTGCCCCTGCGGCGGGAATCAGCAGATGAAGAAGCGGCAGCAAGGTGTGCTTCATCTTCCAGAATTCCGCCTTTAGCGTACGAAACACTTCTCTCATTTAACCTCTCACCGCCCTTTCATATAATTTCCTTCCAGCGAACCAGAAGACAGCTAGCCATATTACGGACGCGGCGATCCCAGGCAATATAGCGCTTGTATCCAGTAGTTCCTGCGAGAATGTCATCTCTCCGGGTCTTGCCGGAAGCCCGTTGGGAAGCACCCCGATCACGCTGCACATCAGCCTGGAGGCAATGGCCTGCGGGATCAGGAAGAAATAGGACTTCAAGGAAGCCGAGGCGGCTATGACGGAGTATGTGCCCATATTTAGAAGCAGCATCGGGAAGATTCCCATAATCTGCTGAAGCATCAGGCAGAATGGCACCTGCCAGACAAACGAGACCAGCAGCAGCGCCGTCGCCGCCACCTGGCTCCCAAGGGACGGATACACTGCAAAAGACATCTGCATGCCTTTTTGAAGGATCGCGGCAATTACGACAGACGCGGCAAATATGATAATCAGAGCCACAGCGGCTTCCCGTATGACGTATAGCACCTTGCCGTCCCAGACATGCTTTGGCTCTTCCGGCAGTGTAAGGATGGGACGGTTCCCCATCTTCTTATCCCTCTGTCCCGCAAGCCCGCATATCAGGCTTACGAACCCTGGAAACAGCATCATATACCACCAGTTGTAACTGTCAATGGTGAAGAATCTGTTGGTCAGTACGGCTGACAGGATCACGCTGATAAGCGGCATCAGAATCGTCAGTTTACCGATGGCTGAATGACAGTTTTTTAACTTTTCCGCCTTATAAAATCTATGCATGTCTCTCCCTCCCTGCCTGCTCCATAGCAATCTTCATAAATAATTCTTCCAGATGGTTCTTCTTTGGCATCCCGCCCTGATATCCCAGCGTCCCGCCGGCAATAATCCCGATATAGTCTGCCGTCTGCTCGATCTCGCTTAGGATATGGCTGGAGACAATAACGGTAATCCCCTGTTCGGGAAATCTTCGTATCATCTGGCGCAGATCCTGGATGCCGATGGGATCCAGCCCATTCACCGGCTCATCCAGAACCAGCAGTTTGGGTCGGTTCAGCAAGGCAATAGCAATTCCAAGTCTTTGCTTCATTCCCAAAGAGAATTCTCCCGCCTTCTTTTTGCCGGTATCTTTTAAGTCCACCTGTTCCAGTACTTCTTCGATCCTTTCATCTTGCACGCCCAGGATGATGGCGCGTACCTTCAGATTTTCCCATGCCGTCAGGTTCTCGTAGACAGGCGGCGTCTCAACGAGCGCCCCGATGTCTGCCAGATCCTTTCTGGACCATGGGTGGCCCTGGAAGCGTATCTGCCCCGATGTGGGCCTTAAGATGCCTGTGATCATCTTAAGAAGCGTAGACTTGCCTGCCCCGTTGGGGCCAAGCAGGCCATATACGCAGTTTTCAGGGACGCACAGGGAAATATTCTTTACCGCCTCCTGGCTGCGGAATGTTTTGGTCAATGTCTGGGTTTCTAGTATGGTATGATTCATATCTGATTCCTCCTTATGAGGACAGTATAAAAGGCATTTCTAAAGAATTTATAAGGAAATGGAACGAAGTTTCCTATGATACAAAAAAGAGCCGGAAATGCAAGCAGATTATGCTTCCATCTCCAGCCCTTATGCGCTTTGCCGTGCAGGCGTGCTAGATCAATACTTTATTCAGGAAATCAATGGTTCTTGGGTTCTGCGGATTGCCAAAAACTTCTTTTGGCTTCCCTTCTTCCACGATCACGCCATCATCCATGAAGATCACCCTGTGTGCCACTTCCTTGGCAAATCCCATCTCGTGAGTAACCACGACCATGGTCATGCCCTCTGCGGCCAGGCGCTTCATGACTTCCAGCACTTCTCCTACCATCTCTGGGTCAAGCGCGGAAGTCGGCTCATCAAAAAGCATGATGTCCGGATTCATGGCCAGCGCCCGGGCAATCGCCACACGCTGCTTCTGTCCGCCGGAAAGCTGCGCCGGATAGACATCTGCCTTTTCTTCAAGCCCTACGGTCTTGAGAAGTTCCTTTGCCTTCTTATCGGCTTCATCCTTTGACATCTTCTTTAATTCTACCGGAGCCATAGTGATGTTCTCCAATACGGACAGATGCGGGAAGAGATTAAAATGCTGGAATACCATGCCGATATTCTCTCTCACCTTATTGATATCAATGCTTTTATCTGATATCTGGTAGCCGTCCACTACAACGGTTCCGTCCGTGATATCCTCCAGCCTGTTCAGGCATCTGAGAAATGTGCTCTTTCCTGAGCCGGAAGGGCCGATGAGGCATACGACCTCGCCTTCTCTTACCTCCACATCCATTCCTTTCAATACCTGAAGCTTGCCAAAATTCTTCTTCAGTCCTTTTACGCTAATCTTACTTTCCATATGACACCTTCCTCTCTACCAGTTTTGCTACTCTGGAAAGGATCGTGCATACCACCAGATAGAATAACGCTACAACAATCCAGATTGCCATAACCCTTGTGGATGAATTGGCAGCAATGATCTTGCCGTTCTGGGTCAGTTCTCTTGGTCCGATTACAGATATCAAAGAAGTATCCTTCAAGGAAATGATAAACTGGTTGATGATGGACGGAAGCATGGTGCGGAATGCCTGTGGAAGGATAATCTTCCACATTGCCTTCTTATAAGGAAGGCCCAGACTCCTTGCTGCTTCCATCTGCCCCTTATCCACTGCCTCAATACCGCCGCGGATGATCTCCGCCATATAGGCTCCGGCATTAAAACTGAGCGTTACCACGCCTGCGACGAAGGCTGATGTAAATCCTCCGATTGCCGGCCACTGGAACTGCAGAAACTGCGTCAGTCCATAGTACATGATAAATACCTGGACCAGCAGAGGGGTTCCTCTGACAATGTCTATGTAAATATTGGCAATGAATTGCAGCGGCTTGATCTTGGAGACATTGAATAATCCCACGATGGTTCCGATGATCGTCGCAAAGATCAGGGAAAACACCGTCATCTCCAGCGTGATCATCAGCGCTTTGCAAAAAGATGGCCAATATTCCTGTAGTACTCGAATGATATCCATGGTAAGACTCCTATCTACTTCTTAATGTATGTATCTAATATTTCATCATATTTGCCGCTTTCCTTCAGGTTTGCAAGTCCAGCATTGAACATCTTAAGAAGTTCCGCGTTCTCGCCCTTCATAACGGCGAAGCCATAAGGCGCGCCTTTTTCCATATCTAAAGGAAGCTTCAGTTCCAGTCCGCGGGAAATCTCATATCCCATAACCGGATAATCTTCAAAACATGCAACCGTATTTCCGGATATAACATCCTGGTACATGGTAGAAGAATCTTCAAACTGTGTCACCGTAAATCCATACTGGTCCGCGATAGACTCCGCAAATGTACAGCCTTCCGTACCGAGTTTGGCCGCTACTGTCTTGCCCTTTAAGTCTTCATAAGAATCAATGTCAGAATCTTTCTTTACTGCCATTCCTACGCCGGACTGATAGTATTCATCTGAGAAATCATACTTCGCTTTTCTTTCATCTGTAATAGACATGCCAGCGATCACCGCATCGGCCTGTCCTGCCTCAAGAGCGTTGACTGCCGCCTGGAATCCGACGATCTGCAGCTCGTATTCAAATCCCTGGTCTTCTGCGATTGCAGCCAGGATATCCAGATCGATGCCTACCATATCGCCTTCATCATTCTCAAATTCAAATGGGGCAAATGTCGTGTCCGTGGCAACCTGGTACACTTTCTTGCCGTCATCTTTGCTGTCCTTCTTTTTGTCAGTCTTTCCCGCATCATCGCTGTCTCCGCACGCCGCAAGTGAGAATGCCATCGCGAGACATAAAAATGCTGCCAATAACTTCTTCTTCATACTCTTCTCTCCTTCTGCTTCATAAATCTCATATCCGTAAGTTTATGGATTTTGTATTTAACACTCCTATTATACACTGTTCCGTGCTAAAGCACCAGCATAATTTTTCGAATATTCCCACTATTTCTCACATTTCCACGAGATCTGGGTTCCATCGCTTACTGCCGTGATGGTACCTCTTAGATCCGTCCGGTAGATCTGGACATCATCATTTTCTAATTTGTCCAGAACCTCTGAATGTGGATGGCCATACCGATTCTCTTTTCCGCAGCTGATGACTGCCCACGTGGGATTGACAGCCGCAAGAAATTCATCGCTTGTAGCCGTGCTGCTTCCATGATGGCCGCACTTTAACACATCGCATTCCAGACTGCTTCCAAAGCGCTTTACCATCTCCTGCTCCGACTTCGCTTCGGCGTCCCCGCACATAACGAAGGAATTCTCTCCATGGACCAGTTTGATGCCAACGGATGAATTGTTCAGGTCATCCTGGCTTAAAAGTTCCGGCTTGGGACACAGGATGGTGAATTCCGCATCTCCCAGCGTAAAGATATCTCCTACCTCCGGGTACTTTACGTCCACATCGTATCGGCTGATCTCTTCCATTACCTCCTGGTAGGTCATGGTATCATTGGCTACCTCCGGCATGATCACCGTCTGTACTTCAAAGTTCTCCAGAACATTATCCCCTCCGCCGATGTGGTCTGCGTCCGGATGGCTGAGAAGAAGGTAATCCAGTTTCCCGATCCCTTGCTCCTTAAGATAGGAGACCACCCGCTCTCCCTGGTCATTATTGCCCACATCCATCACCATGTTCTGTCCGCCTGCCTGGATCAGCGTGCAGTCTCCCTGTCCTACATCCAGGAATGTGACTTTCATCTCGCCCTCGGCGATCGTATCAGCGATCTTCGCCTCCGGCTCGCCCAGCATGCCAGCCACATCGTCCAAGCTTGCATATCCCGTGGCAACCAGCGCGGCTGCAATCACGAATGCTACGATTTTCTTTACGTTCTTCATATTTTTTGCTCCCCTTTTCTGTCTTGTCTCCCCCTAATATGTATCAATCCTTCTTGCCGTCTTTATCGTCTTTATCGTCCGTACGCCTTAAGAACTCGACAAAAGCAAAGACAATGGAAATCACGGTAAGCACGGCAACGATCAATTCAGACATATTGTTGGCATATTCTGCCTTTCCCGGCGCTATGGCTCCCAGAATCAGGAAATACACGCACCAGACAAGCCCCAGGCACAGCAGAAGAAAGGTCATATACTTCAGCACAAATGCAGCCTTGTCTACGAATTTGCGTCTCTTTAAAATCTCCCGCTCGGAGTAATTCTTCTTCACGGCCATTTTTACGCCTCCTCCCAGGAAGCCAATAATAATCCCTATTGATATCGCCCTGCTTATCATGTATAACGCGCCCATTTTCTCTTCATCCTTTTCCTTATTTGGATGCTGCTCCACAAATTTGCATCCTGATATAGGATACCATAAAAATGGCAAAACTGCAAAAGCGGAAAGCATTCTGCTTTCCGCTTTTGATCTATACATATTCATTTTCAAAACTTATCAGCACAACTCACAATTCCTGGAATCATTATAAAATAAGTTTTTCTTAGAACTTGCCAGCCTTAGCCGCTTCCTCTACAGAAACCGCAACTGCAACCGTCATACCAACCATCGGGTTGTTGCCTGCTCCGATCAGGCCCATCATCTCAACGTGAGCCGGTACGGAAGAGGATCCTGCAAACTGAGCGTCAGAGTGCATACGTCCCAATGTATCTGTCATACCATAGGAAGCCGGTCCTGCAGCCATGTTGTCCGGGTGAAGGGTACGTCCTGTACCGCCGCCGGATGCTACGGAGAAGTACTTCTTGCCCTGCTCGATGCATTCTTTCTTGTAGGTGCCTGCAACCAGGTGCTGGAAACGGGTCGGGTTGGTAGAGTTTCCTGTGATGGATACGTCTACGCCTTCCTTGTGCATGATGGCAACGCCTTCGCGCACGTCATTGGCCCCATAGCAGTTTACCTTAGAGCGGAGTCCGTCAGAATAAGCAATTCTCTTTACTTCCTTCAGTTCTCCCGTATGATAGTCATATTCGGTCTGCACATATGTAAATCCGTTGATTCTGGAGATAATCTTCGCTGCGTCTTTTCCAAGTCCGTTCAGGATTACTCTCAGAGGTTTCTTACGAACCTTGTTGGCCTTCTCCGCAATACCGATAGCGCCTTCTGCAGCCGCGAAAGACTCATGTCCGGCCAGGAATGCGAAGCAGTCTGTGTCTTCTTCCAGAAGCATCTTGCCTAAGTTGCCGTGACCAAGGCCTACTTTACGCTGGTCAGCTACGGAACCCGGAATACAGAAAGCCTGAAGTCCTTCTCCGATTGCTGCTGCTGCGTCTGCAGCGTTCCTGCAGCCCTTCTTGATCGCGATAGCCGCGCCTACGATGTATGCCCAGCAGGCATTCTCGAAGCAGATCGGCTGAATCCCTTTTACCTGGTTGTATACGTCAAGTCCGGCATCCTTCGTAATCTGCTGAGCCTCTTCGATAGAAGCAATGCCATAACTATTTAATACTTCATTGATTTTATCAATTCTTCTTTCATATGATTCAAATAAAGCCATTTACTTGTCCTCCTGATTTTCTACTCTTTTCTCGGGTCAATGATTTTCACTGCGTCTGCAACACGTCCATACTGTCCCTTTGCTTTCTCCCAAGCATCGTTCGGAGTATCGCCTGCTTTGATGAAGTCAGTGAATTTTCCAAGGCTTACGAACTGGTAACCGATAATCTCATCATTCTCATCCAATGCGATTCCTGTTACATATCCCTCTGCCATTTCAAGATAACGAGGACCTTTTGCCAATGTGCCATACATGGTTCCTACCTGGGAGCGAAGTCCCTTTCCAAGGTCTTCTAAGCCTGCTCCGATCGCAAGTCCGTCTTCGGAGAACGCGCTCTGTGTCCTTCCGTATACGATCTGAAGGAATAATTCCCTCATTGCTGTATTGATGGCATCGCAGACAAGGTCTGTATTCAATGCTTCTAAAATCGTCTTGCCCGGAAGAATCTCTGATGCCATGGCTGCAGAGTGCGTCATTCCTGAGCATCCGATAGTCTCTACCAACGCTTCCTGGATAATACCGTCTTTAACATTTAATGAAAGTTTACAGGCACCCTGCTGCGGAGCACACCAGCCGACACCATGCGTAAAACCTGAAATATCTTTAACTTCCTTAGCCTGTACCCACTTTGCCTCTTCCGGAATCGGAGCTGGCCCGTGATTTGCACCCTGAGCTACAGGACACATCATTTCTACTTCATGTGAATAAATCATTTTAAAACTCCTTTCAAATTTGCATGATTTTCTGTCGTAAGGTTCGTTATATCTTTAACACCATACTTACTTTATTTTCTCATATTATTCAATATTCGTCAATTGTCACTTTCTATCAAATTCCACAGTTCATTCCCCGTCATATATGGTCGAATTTCAGCCCCGGAATATTCAGAAAGAATCCACCCCCGGGAAAGCCTGTCGCCATCCTCGCTTCGGAATGCAAAAGTGAATCCGATTGCAAGACCGTCTTTTTCCAGCAGGAAGTTGGTCAGATACCGGTTATCCACAATCTCGCCTTCCATCATGCGTTTGAAATATGCGTCTGACAGTTCCTTGGCCGGATAACTATCCGGAACTTGGGCAAGCATCTTTTCCCGCAGCGACTTGACGAAGGCGTCATTGCCATCCACCACATCCTCCACCTGGTACTCTTCTGCAGTGTCGAGGTTGATCACCCGGGTACGCAGGGCTGAATATTCTGCCGCATAATTTCCCGCAAAATAATGGTCGTCATAAGCCACGCTCAAAAGGCCTGCATCCATATAGGTAATCTTATACTTGACCTCGCTTGCAAGATAGGCCTCCTGCTGCTCTTTGGCATATGCCTTGATATCCTCGTCGGGAACAAGATAAAAGCGGTTCGCGTTAGCCATAGCCGCGTCCTTAAGTATCTGGTTCACCTCCGCGTCCTTGCCGCTTGAAAGTCCATGTACTTGAGGATAGCTGATATGGAAGTTTATATTGCTCTTTCCTTCTTTTTTCTCTTCCTCATAAGTCTCTTCTGCAACTTCGTAAGGAAGATTCTCTGCCACATAAGCCTCGATATCTTCTAACTCCACTTCATCCACGGTGGCTTCTTTTTGCCCGTCATCCGAGCCATCGTTCCCATAGTCTTCTTCGTCTTGGGCGTCATCGTCTGGCCTGGAGCCAGCATCTTTCGAGGGGAGGGAACTCTCCGTCGTCTTCTTGGCCTTGTCGGCCTGGATTTCGGCTGCTACTTTCCTGCCGAGAAAAACGCCGCAGACGGCCAGCAGGACGATCGCAGCAACGACCGCCCCAATGATAAGGCCCAAAGCCAGCCTATTCTTCTTTCCCTGCGGCTTTACCTGGGACGGCGATATCATACGCTCCATTGGGATATAAACAGCCTCTCCCCGTGTCTGCTCTTCTGCATACGCTGTAAATCCGCAGTGCTTAAAGAAGCCTGTCATCCCGGGGGCAGCCTCCACCGTTATTCGAAGAACAGAATATCTCTGGCTGCAGGCCTGGCACAGCATGTCTATCAGCGCCGTTCCCATCTTATGCCCTCTATGCGCCTCTGCCACATAGACCATAAGAATCCGGCCTCTGTCATCTGCCATGGCCCATCCCAGTAATTCGCTGCCCGCATAGCAGCCGGCAATCGTCACCTGGCCTTTTGCGGCCATCTGCAGCAGCTGTTCCTGCGAATATTCCATCCGGACATTCCCAGCCATTTGAAGCGCCCTGGCTATATCCGTACTTTCAATATTACGTATTTCCATATTATAACCCCGTCCAGAAATCGCTGTCCGTCCTGAATTCTGCGATCTCATCATAATCAAACGGCGCCGTCACCCAGATATAGCCCAGATTGTTGGCGTCTCCTTCTTTGTAATTCAGGTTGTAGCCAATCTCAATTCCATCTGCATCCAGGAAGAAATTCACCTCATACACGCCATCCAGGGAATCTCCTTCCAGCGTCTTTTTCATGGCATCTTTATCCAGTTCAGACAGAAAAGCGTCATTGTCCGCCTCGTCCCTCATAATATCAGCCCACTCAGCCAGAAAGGCATCATCCAGCCTGATGATGTCCTTGACCTCATAGACCCTTCCGTCCTTGAGGCTGATATTGCAGGTCCGCAAATCCTGGTCGGAATATTCGGCCCCGCCCTGATAGCTGTAATCTTCGAAGGCCACGCTTAACAGGTCTTCAGACGCATAGGTCACCTTATACTTTACATAACTTACCAGCGCTGGCTGGGAAGAAGACAGCACCCGCTCCTTCATCTCGTCCGAGGGATTGTCATAGATCTTATCTACCGTCTGTAACGCGCAGTTCTTCAACGCCTCATTAACCTTTTCTTCTGCTTTGGCATCCTTAAGCCCGCTGATGACCGGATAATTAACGTTAAAGTCAATCATCGTAGTCTGTTTCTTATCATCCTGATATGTATATGCATCTTCCTCAAGGTCATAGGATAGTCCGTCCGCAATCTTCTGGGGGATTGCGTCAATCCCGGTCAATTCTCCGGCATCCGTGCTGTTCTGTCCGGCACCGTCATCCCCGAAGTAATCATAGTCATGGTGGTCGTCATAATCATGGTCCCTGTCCTTATGGTCATATGGCTGCGTATATAAGTCCTGCTCCCGGAGCATATGTCTTACCTTTCTGCCAATGGCCACTCCTGCGATGATCAGAACCAGTACCATTGCGATGCACACCGCGGTCACGATGATCACAGGGGCCTTTGACTTTTCTTTCACTGGCTGCATAAGTCCCGGTATCACTTGCATCTCCATAGGAACATAGCGTATGCCATTTACCTGCTGCTCTTCCCCTATCGCCTGCATACCCATGTGGGCATACTTGGGAACCGCTCCCGGAGCGGCATTCACAGTAATCTTACTGACCCCCAGTTTCTGCGCGCAGTAGTTATAGACGGCCTGGAACAGCATCCGTCCTATGCCTTTTCCCTGGCAATCCTTTCTGACATAGAACAGGCAGATGTGGCCCACGGACTTCACCGCCATGGTGCCACATAATTTTGTTCCTTCAAAGGCTCCGAAGAAGGTAATCTCTCCCTTCTGGTACATGTCTCTGATATTGTCATACTTAATAAATTCCTGGAACCGCGCTACGCCTTCCGGCGTATACGCAGGCGCCACATCTTCTGCAAAGACTTCCCATACCAGATGGAGAGCCGGAAGAATCTCATGCTGCTGCAATATTCTTACGTCCATCTTCTACCTCCTTTTCAATAACTCCTCCCGGAGCAGCGTCAATGCCCTTGCCACCGCATATTCCCGGTTCTTGTCCCTGTTGCCTGTAAAATAGAATTCCTCTACCCTTACATGGCCTTTTACATAGCACCCGATATAGACAAGGCCGACCGGCTTTTCCTCGGTTCCTCCGCCCGGTCCCGCAATTCCCGTTATGCTTAAGGAAGCATCCGCCCCGGCGGCGAGCGCCACGCCTTCCGCCATCTCATATGCCGTCTGAGGGCTCACCGCCCCATGCTGCATCAGCGTCTCCCGTTTCACACGAAGCAGTCGCTCCTTGGCATCATTGGAATAGGTGACATAGCCTTCCTTATAGACATTGGAGGCCCCCGGCACATTCGTGATCCGACCAGCCAGAAGTCCGCCGGTACAAGACTCTGCCGTCGTCACCGTCATGCCATCTTCTTCTAACATCCGCACGATAGCTTCCTCCAGAGTCACATCTTCCTCCGTCGTATAGATCTTATCGCCAAAACGCTGGAAGAGTTCCTCCATCATAGGCGCCATCAGCTCCTGCGCTTTTTCCTCGCTGTCTGCTTTGGCCGTCACCCGAAGATGCACCTCACCTGTCTTGGCATAAGGCGCGATCGTCGGATTCGTCTGGGCATCCATCAGGTCTGAGATCATGGTCTCCGCCTTGCTTTCCCCGATGGAGCAGATCTTTGCCATCTTCGAATAGATGCCTTCTGGCTGCAGTTTATTCAGATACGGCGCAATATCCTGCTCGAACATAGGCTTAATCTCATTGGGCGGTCCGGGAAGGAGAATGGCGATCTTCCCATTTTCCTCCAGAATCAGGCCCGGGGCCGTTCCGTTATGGTTATCCACTACCTTCGCGCCTTCCGGCACCAATGCCTGCTTCCAGTTATTCGGCGTCACCTGGTTGCTGTGAACCTGGCGAAAATATTGCTGGATACGCTCCTTGGTATGGGCATCCTCATAGAGTTCCCTGCCAAACACCTTGGCCGTCACTTCTTTTGTCAGATCATCCTTGGTAGGTCCAAGGCCGCCGCTTAAGATCAGAATATCGGACCTTGACAGCCCCAGCCGGATCGCATCCTCCAGCCGCTCCTCATTGTCTCCTACCACGCTCTGGTAATAGCAGGATAATCCAAGCAGCGCGCATTTTTCCGCCAGATACGCGGCGTTGGTATTCACGATATTTCCTAATAATATCTCTGTACCAACGGATATCATTTCTACAGTCATCTCTTACATGCCTCCCTGTGTCAATACTTGTACGTTCTTTGCAACATAGTCAAACAAAGATACGATCGTCAGTATTAAGGATACCCAGATCAGTATGGTTCCAATCATGTCAAATGCGCCGCCCAGGTCCGCGATCAGCACGATGATCATGAACATCTGAGAGACCGTCTTGAACTTGCCCCAATAACTTGCGGCGATCACGATTCCAGCGTCAGATGCCACCAGGCGGAATCCGCTGATGATAAACTCTCTGGCAATAATCACGATCACAATCCATGCAGCCAGTTTCCCGGATGGGATCAGGCAGATCATGGCGGAGCATACCAGCAGCTTGTCTGCCAGCGGATCCATGAACTTTCCGAAATTGGTCACCAGATTCCTTGCGCGGGCAATCTTCCCGTCCAGCATGTCCGTAAGGCTGGCCACGCAGAATATCACCAGGGCAATCCACTTATTGGCTGCTCCTCCTACATCCGTCAGCATGAAAAACACGAAAAACGGTACCATAATCACTCTTAATACTGTCAGCTTATTTGGTAAATTCATTCCTTCAACTCTCCTATCAAATCGTATTCTAATGCGCCGGTTACCTTCACTTTGGCAAAATCTCCCGACATTAGTTCTGCTTCTGTATTTATGAAAATCAGGCCGTCCACGTTGGGCGCATCCTTATAAGTCCTTCCGACATAGGCATTTTCATCGGCCACTTTTCCTTCGATCATGACCAGCACTTCCCGGCCGATCATAGCCTCTGCCTGGTCAAATACAATCTCCTGCTGCAGTTCCATAATCTCCGCCTGACGCTCTTCCTTCACTTCTTCCGGCACCTGATCCGGCATGTCTGCCGCAGGCGTATCCTCTTCCGGAGAATAGGTAAATACGCCCAGACGGTCAAATTCCATCTCATCTACGAATTCCATCAGTTCTTCATGCTGTTCCTTCGTCTCTCCCGGGAATCCGGTGATCAGCGTGGTACGAAGGGCAATGTCCGGAATTTCGCTTCTAAGCCTTCCGATGATCTCTTCCAGCTGTTTCTTGGACGTTCTTCTTCCCATCCGCTTCAGGATATCATCATTGGCATGCTGGATTGGAAGATCCAGGTAGTGGCAGATCTTCTTCTCTTCCTTCATGACCTGGATCAGGTTCTCATCAATCTCCTCCGGATAGCAGTAGAGAATCCGTATCCAGCGGATGCCGCTGATCTTGCACAGTTCCCGAAGAAGCCTGTGCAGGGACTTCTCTCCATAGAGATCCTTTCCATATAACGTGGTCTCCTGGGCCACCAGAATCAGTTCCTTGACGCCCTGCCCGGCCAGTTCTCCGGCTTCTTTTATAAGGCGTTCCATGGGAACGCTTCGGAAGTTGCCCCGGATCTTGGGAATAATGCAGTAAGTGCAGTGCTTATCGCACCCTTCCGCAATCTTCAGATAGGCAAAATGCCCGCCCGTCGTCACCAGTCGCCTCGTATCCACCAGCGGCAGCGCGTCGATATCTTCCACTTCCACATGGCCTTTGCCAGCCAGCGCTTCCTCCACTGCTTCTACAATCTTGTCATAGGATGTGGTTCCCAGCACCGCATCCACTTCTGGTATCTCATCCAGAATCTCCTGCTGGTATCTCTGCGCCAGGCAGCCAGTCACAACCAGCACCTTAAGCCTTCCATCCGTCTTGTACTGCGCCATCTCCAGAATCGTCTGGATGCTCTCTTCCTTGGCATCATGGATGAAGCAGCAGGTATTGACGATAATGATATCCGCCTCCATCTCATCATCCACCATCTGGTATCCTTTGGCGTTAAGAAGTCCCAGCATGACTTCCGAATCCACCAGATTCTTGTCGCAGCCAAGGGATATAAATAATATGTTCATTCGTTCCTCCTTTTGGCAAGTCCTGTTCCCCATCGGGGGATTAGAAGAAAGGCAGATACCGCCCCGGCACCTGCCTTCTATTCACATACGTCATACGTATTAATCCTCTTCCTCGCCGACTACTTTGATCTTCGCCTGGTTCAATTCGTTGATTGCGATGGACAACGGCTTCTCTCCACTCTTCGCTGCAACCAACGGCATAGCGCCGTCTATCAATTCCCTCGCCCTCTTGGCGGTGGCCATCACGATCGAATAGCGGCTGTTTACAACCTTGGTAGCGCCCTCTTCTACGTCTTTGTTAACGACCTTCATTAAATCTGTGTAAGATGGGTGTAACATGCTTGTTATTCTCCTTTCAACTCTTCCTTCATATGCTCTATAAATGCTTGATTACGAAAACTTCTTCTGTGCTCTCCCTGAATGATCCGATGCACCTCTTCTACGCATTCTGCAAGCACATCATTGACAATCAGGTAATCATACTTATCCATGCCTTCGGCTTCTTCCTTGGCCCGGTTCATGCGGAACTCGATCACATCCATCGTCTCCGTGCCACGGCCTACCAGGCGGTGCTTCAGTTCCTTCGCCGTCGGCGGAGTCACGAACAGAAGCAGCGTCTCCGGAAACTTCTCCTTAACCTTGAGAGCCCCCTGGATCTCTATCTCCAGGATCACATCCTTGCCTGCTTCCAACTGCTCTTCTACATAGGCACGCGGAGTCCCATAGTAATTGTCCACGTATCTAGCATACTCTATCAGTTCATCTTTCGCAATCATTTTTTCAAATTCTTCCACCGTTTTGAAGAAATATTCCCGGCCCTCTTCCTCTCCCGGGCGGGGCTTCCTGGTGGTTGCAGAGATAGACAGCGCATAATTGTCATACTGCTTCAGCAGTTCTTTCATGATCGTGCCTTTGCCGGCTCCTGAGAAACCGGATACGACGATAAGAATTCCTTTTTTATTCATGGTCTTTTCCTCTCTCCCACTACTCGATATTCTGAATCTGCTCTCTTACTTTCTCAATCTCCGTCTTCAAGTCAATCCCAACGTTGGATACTTCCAGGTCATTGGCCTTGGAAAGGATCGTATTGGCCTCCCGGTTCATCTCCTGGGCAATGAAGTCAAGCTTGCGTCCAATCCCAGCCTCTTCGGACTGCAGGGTCTCCTTCATATGTATGATATGGCTGCGCAGCCTTACCACTTCTTCATCCGTGCAGATCTTATCCGCGAATATGACCACCTCGGCGGCAATCCTGCTCTCCTCGATCTGAGCATCCTCCAGCAGTTCCCGAACCTTGGTCTCCAGCTTCTCCCTGTACTCCGCCACGATCTTCGGCGTGCGCTCCTCGATATAGCCCACCAGATCCAGAAGCCCGTCTAGCTTTTCTATGATGTCTTTTTTAAGGTTGCTTCCTTCCAGCGTCCTGGTCTCCACAAACTGGCCGATGGCGCCTTCCAGAGCCTTTTTAAGGCCGTTCCAGAGTTCTTCCTCATCAATAACCTGCTCTTCCATGGTCAGTACTTCCGGACAGCGGGACAGCGTAGATACCCGGATATCATTTTCCAGGGAGAACTGCTCCTTCATCCGCCCAAAGCAGTCCATGTATTCCTGCGCCAGCGACTCATTATACTTCAGGGACATCTGGCTCTCGGTAAAGTCTTCATAGGAAATGAAGATGTCTACCTTGCCTCTCTGGATGCTCTGCTTTAACAAGCCGCGGATTGCTGTCTCGAAAAAATTCAGTTTCTTCGGCATACGGATATTGACATCCAGATAGCGGTGATTCACGCCCTTCATCTCAACCGTGAACTTGCGCTCCCCTTCCATCACTTCGCAGCGTCCGAACCCTGTCATACTTTTTATCATGATATGAACCTCTTCTTATAATATATTTGCTATATGTCTCTTAATTGCCACTGATAATTATAAGTCATTTGGCATATCCCGTCAACTATGTTATAATCTTCTTATTTCAGTAAGAAAGGATGGACATATCTATGGCATTTGACGGAATTACGGTTGCTGCAATGGTCCAGGAACTAAAAAACGCGCTGGCAGACGGACGGATCGCCAAGATCGCTCAGCCGGAGCCAGACGAGCTGCTGCTTACCATCAAGACTCCGGAGGGACAAAAAAGGCTCTATATCTCGGCCAGCGCATCCCTTCCTTTGATATATCTGACAGACGAGAATAAGCCTAGTCCCATGACAGCCCCCAACTTCTGCATGCTTCTTCGAAAGCATATTGGGAATGGACGGATCACCGGCATCTCCCAGCCCAAGCTGGAGCGTATCATCATCCTTGATATCGAGCATCTGGATGAATTGGGCGATCTGTGCAAGAAGCAGCTGGTGATCGAGATTATGGGCAAGCACAGCAACATCATATTCTGCGACGATCAAGGCAGAATCATCGACAGCATCAAGCATGTCTCCGCGCAGATGAGTTCCGTGCGGGAAGTATTGCCCGGACGGGAATATTTTATACCGGATACCATGGCAAAGCACAATCCGCTTGCCACCAACGAGCCTTCCTTTAACCAGGCCCTTAAGGAGAAGCCGACGCCTCTTGGCAAGGCGATCTATACCAGTTTCACGGGAATCAGCCCGGTAGTAGCCGAAGAGATCTGCTATCTGGCAGGCCTGGAATCCGGCATGACTGCCGGAGACTTAAGCGACGATATGATGGCTCACCTGTACCGGCAATTTTCCTACTACATGGAAGATGTACGCCAAGGCGCATTCCATCCGGTCATCTATTACGAAGGGAACGCTCCCAAGGAGTTTGGCGCCCTGCCGCTGACGCACTACAGCGGCCTTGCCAGGAGGGAATTTGCTTCTATCTCCCAGGTGCTCAGCACCTACTATGCGACCAAGAATACCCTGACCCGCATCCGCCAGAAAAGCGCGGACTTACGCCATGTAGTACAGACAGCCCTGGAACGGAACCGTAAGAAGTACGATCTTCAGGCCAAGCAGTTAAGGGATACGCAGAATCGGGAAAAATACAAGGTCTACGGCGAACTGATCAACGCTTACGGCTACAACCTGGCTCCAGGCTCCAAGAACCTGACTGCCCTTAATTATTACACTGGCCAGGAAGTTACCATTCCCCTGGATCCGACCATGACGCCCCAGGAGAATTCCCAGAAATATTTCGCCAAGTACAATAAGCAGAAACGTACCTTTGAGGCGCTCTCAGATCTCATCCAGGAAACCGCCGATGATATCCAATACCTGGAATCCATCAGTAATGCCCTGGACATTGCGTTAAGCGAGGCAGATCTGGCACAGATCAAGGAAGAACTGATCCAGAGCGGGTATGTGCGGAGAAAGTTCACCAAGAAAAAGGTGAAACTGACCAGCAAGCCTCTGCACTATGTCTCCAGCGATGGCTACCATATGTATGTCGGCAAGAACAATCTGCAGAACGATGAACTGACCTTCTCTTTCGCCACAGGAAACGACTGGTGGTTCCACGCAAAAGGCGCGCCGGGCTCCCATGTCATCGTCAAAAGTAATGGAGAGGAATTGCCGGATCGCACCTTCGAAGAAGCCGGGCGGCTGGCTGCCTACTATTCCAAGAACAGAGGCAGCGACAAGGTAGAGATTGATTATGTAGAGAAAAAGCATGTGAAAAAGCCTAATGGGGCAAAGCCGGGGTTCGTGGTATACTATACCAACTATTCCCTGATGATCGATTCCGATATCTCCACTATAAAGGCCGTGCAGGACTAACCCGCACGGCCTTGCTGATACTTATACGTCTTATCTATCGCTTCAAATCATCTCTGATATCCTGCTCCAGCCTCTCCTGGCTATAGGGATCCCCCGTCGGCTCCAGCATCTCTTTCTCACTGTCGCCATAGTACTTGCCATAGTATTTTCCATAATACTTTCCATAATAGCGGCCGGTCTTCTTACGGTCCACCTTATTGAGGACTACCCCCAGGATCGGACACCCAGAGCCTTGGAGCCGTTCTTTTACATCCTGCGCCATACGGTACTTGATCCCTCCGGATTCCAATACCATGACGGCTCCATCGCTATTCTTGGCAATGATCGCCCCGTCAACCACCATTCCAAGCGGAGGCGCGTCAATGATGATATAGTCATACAGGGCGCGCAGAGAATCCAGCATCTTCATATACCGCTCACCGGATAAGAGTTCAGTTGGATTCGGAGCCACAGGACCAGAGAAGATAATATGCAGTTTCGGCACATTGGTGGACATTACGACATCAGACAGCATACATTGCCCGGACAGGAAATGCGTCAGCCCCTTATCCACATGCTGTGCCTGAAGCCTGGAAACCATCACGGATTTCCGAAGATCCATATCAATCAGCAGCACCTTCTTCTTCAGTTCCGCCAAAGACACTGCCAGCCTCGTAGAAATCTTCGTCTTTCCTTCTCCCATAACACTGCTGGTGACCATGATCACCTGCTTGTCATTGCCACAGAACTGAATATTGGTCCGAAGTGTCTTTACCGCCTCTCTAACCCCATAACTTAAAGGCTCCAAGTTTATCGTTGTCTTTTTCATAATGTTTCTTCCTGTCTCCTATCTAACGTCCGATAATTCGGGAAGGATTCTCCTCGAATATACGAAGAGCCCTATCTCTTCCCCATTTTCGCTCAACATATTTTGCACATTGCCCGAGCCTGGACGGACGATCCTTTATATTGTGGGCATCCGATGCAATAAATTGAACCATATCTTTCTTCATCAGTTTCTTGCAAAACTGCTTCGTCTTAAAGCCGCTCTCGCCAACCAGCGAGTCCGCGTTAATCTGTATCATTGCCCCAAGAGCACTGGCATCCGCTACATTCTCCATATTCTCAAAGAAAGCCTGATACCGTTCCGCATGTGCGATAATCGGAATATAACCGGCCGTAACCAATTCATACAAGGTGCCACGGACTCTGGAATACGGATCCACCGAAGAGAATTCCGTCAATACATATCTGCTTCCTGCCATCGTCGGCCTTCTGCCGCTCTCCAGTACTTCCGCCATATCCGAATGCCGATGGTATTCGCACCCGAGATATACCTCGATGCCGAACGCGCCAATCTCGCTGGCCTTCTTCCTGACCTGCAGGTATCTCTTATACACCTTATCCATCGGCGGCTCGAACATCCCCCTTCGGTAATGAGGCGTCACGATGATCCTTCGTACGCCTTCGGCATAGGCCTTCCTCAGCATGGACACAGTCATTTTTCCATTTGCCGCACCATCATCAATCCCTGGCAGGATATGACAGTGAATATCCGTTAATCTCATATGCCCCGCTCCTCACAACAATACGATTATACCATAAAAAATCTCTTTCCGAAACATAATATCTCAGAAAGAGATTCTTTTAAATACGTATGATTCTTATCTTACTTCTCTTTTGCGGAAGCATACTGCTGCGCCGATCAATAAGATTACTGCTGCTGTTGCTACAAACGGAACTGCCATTCCTTCGCCAGTCTTTGGTGATGCCTTCGCTCCATCCTTCGCGCCTGCTGCTGTATTCTTGTCTACGACAAATGCAACTGGTGATAAGGAATTGAATGTAGCCGTGATCGTTCCGTCGCCGGCCTTGCTCTCAACTACTTCCCAAGCGCTCTTCTCTGTGTCATAGTGAAGTACTGCAACCTTTGTGCCAGACACTACGCCAGGAACCTTGAATGTAATGGTAAGTGGGAATGTAGCATTTCCATCTACTACTACGTCCTGAACGTCAACCACTGACATTCCTTCAACAAACGCATCGCCTAATACCTTCTTAACGTTGTCAACGTTCTTGATCTCCTCAGCTACAGCCTTGTACTCCTCTGGCATTGCCTGAATCTTAACATTCACAGCGTTACCGTTCTTGTCAACAGCCTTAGTAACTGTATTGACCGTGCCGCTTGCCACCGGGCTTCCTGCTGCAAAAGCAGTCGCGCTCATTGCGAACATCATTACCGTCGCCATCGCTGCCCCAAAGAACTTCTTCATTCTTTTACTCATCGTCTTACTCCTCCGCATTTTAATATAATTTCCGCACAAACCTGTACGTTTTATGCTTACCTTAGTATAACACTAATCCTCAATTTTGTAAAACAAATTCAGGATTATTTCGTTCAGCTTGTCATTATTTACAAGAAATTCGTCATGTTCTGCTCCGGCAGTCATCTCCCCCGGAACATTGATGATCTCAGAATCCAGATCATACTCTGACATCTCCTTCAATTCATCCATTGTCATGCTGGTCACCATGTACTCTCCGGCACTGTCCAGAAGTTTTCCATATCCCCCCAGATCCGAAGACGCCTGGGCTTTTAACTGCTCGAACATGGCGGAGATAAACTGCATCTGCCGTTCCATACGCTCCGTATTGCTGCCGCTGACGCTGGTATCGCGGTAGCGCACATAAGATTCCGCCTGCGCCCCATCCAGCACGATCTGCGCTCCTTGCTGGAACGCCGGATCAATATATGTATAATCCTGGGGAACCGTCAGCGTAACGCCGCCCATGGCATCCACGATAGGCTTGATGCCGTCAACGGACACCGAGATATAGTTGCGGATCGGCACGCCGTACAGCAGTTTGGATACCGCCTCGCTTACCAGGCGGCAGCTTTTCTTGTCCCCATCGCCATAGGCGTACTGCAGCGCGATCTGCGCCTTTTCCGTGGCAAGAAACTCTCCTGACTGGTCATAAAGTGCGATCTCCGTCATCGTATCCCTGGATACTGCCAGCCGTTTTGCTGTCTTGGCTTTCCGATCCAGAATATATAGTATGATCGTATCCGTCTGGCCATTGTACCCTGGCGTCGAATTGACCTTTGCCTCCTGCGTCTTATCTACGCCCAGGAACAGGACCGTCTTTAGATCCGTATTATACCGATACTTTTTCCCATTATAAGTAATTACATCGCTTTCCTCGTTATCCGGCTCCTGATCCGCAACTGCCGTTTTCCCGGACTTCTCTGCCTTATCCTTTGCTGCCGAGTATATGCCCCACGCCACGACTACCATGATAAGAACGGCAGCCAGACATATTCCTAACTTCTTTTTATTCATCTACCAATACCGCCTCTACTATGTAGCGTTTATTATTCTCCCCGCCGATGCAGGTGCTCAGCGTCAAGATCTTGCTATCCGCATCCACCGCCACGCTCTCGTCAATACAGTTTCTCATGTCTCGGCTGTTATAGACAGATTCCAGAAACAGCCGCCTGTATTCCTGGGATGAAAAATCATAGGCCTCCAATATATGTACATCATCATATACCACCGCCGCGAAAATCCGGTATGTTAATTCCTTTTCCGGCGTATAGATCTTTACGTTTGGATGCTCTTTCATATACTGGGGATCCTCAAAATTATGAAGCCCCATGAACATGGACCCGTCCTTCATGTTATGGCCATAGATGACCGTATTAAAATCCGAAAAATCCTTGGCATTGATCCTTTCTGTATAAATCGATCCTGGATAGCCTTCGGTACCGTCAATGGTGTGATTCAGATAATAGGCATCGTCATCGCCGCCCTGGACGACCGGATAATTGATCTGCGTATCGGGTATCTCGATCCATGCATAGATATCCTGGTTCGTCTCCTTTAATTTATCAAAATCGATGGGACTGATATACCCGGGCTTTAGTTTTTGCTTCTTATCTTCCGCCACCTGCTTTTGCACCTTGGCATAGATATTCTCATTTGCAGACTTGCTCACCTCATAGTATACAATGTATCCTATGCACAGCAAGGCCAAGATCAGCAACAAGACTCCTAACTTCTTACGTCCATTCTTCATTATGCTGACTTCCTCTTCTTAGAAGAGCCCTTCTCAAGCGGAACGGCTGCCAATACATTCAATTCCAGATACTTCTTCACATCTTCTTCCGTCTTGATCGTATCATCCATCAGATGACGGATTACGATCACCGCGATCGCCAGCAGCGCGCCAAGCAATGCGCCGATCGCCGTATTCTTAACCAGGCTCGGGCTGGATGGAATAGTCGGCGTCACCGCATCCTCCACAATGTTCGGCTTTTCCGTATCCATAACTTCAGAAATACGCTCAACCGTAGCCTTTGCCATAGCATTCGAAATATCGCGCGCCATCTTCGGATCCGGGTCCGTAGCCGTAATCTCCAGAATACGGGTATCCGTCGGATTGTTCACGGTAATCTTCTCTTTCAGTTTCTCGTATGTAGTATCCAGGTCCATATCTTCAATAACATCTTCCACTACCGGACGGCTGGTGGTAAGCGTCATAAAATCCGATGTAAGCTGGGTTCCTATCTGAAGGTCCGTGATCGACGTCACGGTCGTCGTCTTCGTCAGCACATAGATCATTGATGACGCAGAATACTGCGGCGTCACCAGGAACTTGGTGTAACTTCCCACAAGCGCCGCTCCTATGATAAGGCACAAAAGGATTGCCCAGGCCTTTCTCCATAAAAGATGGGCAATTTCCAGAAGATCTATCTCCATCTCTTCATTTTCTCTTCTCATCTCTTCCATAACTATTTCTCCTCATTGTAAGTACAGTTCCGGCTTCTTAAAAAGTTACTTTCCTAGCGTACTTTTATTATAAACTATCATGATGTCTTCTTAGAAATCTAACACTTTTTAATATACATCAAAAAAATAGATACTGTCAATTCCATTCGCCTTATTGCACTAAAATACTCGAAAATTGATCTATATCTTCTGAATCAGTCCAATCCCTACAAAAATCGGGTACAGATAACTGGCGCCAAAGCAGCCTAATTTCTTTGGCCCTGTTACGATGCAGGCGGCATTTCCGCTGGTCTTATCCTGGAACTCCAGGGCCTTTTCAAGGGCTATATTGACGGTTGCCCTAGTGACGGACTTGTCCTTTCTGGTGAAGAACATTTCGTTTCCCTTGATGTGATAGGTGAATTCAAGGCCTTTGACGGTTTGAAAAGGGTGATTCTGATAGGCCAGAAGGACATCCCAGAGGCAGTCTTGTAGGAGATGAAGACTGGCTGTGGATTCTTCTGGGGTTGAGGCTAGTCGGCTGTAGGTATGTAACCGTTGATATAGAATATCTATGGCTTGTTGATTTGTCATTTATGTGCCTCCCATCTGAATCGTATTTTTGAAACCTTTAATAATAATCAACTATTCTAGTCACTATTGGAGTCATTTAAATTTCCTGATAAGTTAAAATAGACAGGCAGACTTTGTGTAAAATGTAATTCATCACTAGACAAATATAACATAAAGAAATCACTCCTCACAGATCTTTAATCTACTAATCCTTTCTAAATATAACCTTTATATAAATTTTATTTTTAACCTCATCTAGTTAAGCATCATAACATTTATCAAAAATGGCCTGACTCCTTTTCAAATCCCTCACAAATCTAATTGCAACATAGTTTGGATTTTTTCTTCTCACAAAATCACCTTATAATATGAACTCTAACTGATAAACTTCTTTTTTTGCTGGAAAACTCCATATGATAAAATCCATATTTATTTTCCAACACAGATACTATGAAGCCAATAGCCAAAATTCGGTTCTATGATTCCGCCTTCCCCTTCTGCCTATCTAAGTATTTTCCTACCAATATAGAATAGTACGTTCTTCCATGCCGTTCCAAAGTGACTGTAGTAGTACTCTTGAATATAAATGGCCGATTATCTTCTTGAATATAAACAAACCTTGTGAACAAACTTTCATTTAGTCCCTCTGATAGACGTCCCTTGTATAAACCTTTTCTTTCACATCATCCAGAACGCTTTCATACCTGTTTGCAATAATTGCATCGCAGCATTTTTTAAATTCATCCAGGTTATTCACCACTTTGCTTCCGAAGAATTTCACACCATCTTCCAAAGTTGGTTCATATATTATGACTGTAGCGCCTTTTGCTTTCACACGCTTCATTACCCCTTGTATACTGCTCTGACGGAAGTTATCTGAATTACTTTTCATTGTTAAACGGTATACACCAATAACTACATCTTTCTCACGGTTTTTGTCCCAAGAACTATTTTCTTCATAATAGCCAGCCATATGAAGTACCTGATCCGCAATGAAATCCTTTCTAGTCCGATTACTTTCCACGATTGCACTCATCATATTCTGTGGCACATCCGCATAATTTGCGAGGAGCTGTTTTGTATCTTTTGGCAAGCAGTAGCCTCCATATCCGAAGGATGGGTTATTATAATGAGAACCGATTCTTGGATCAAGGCAAACACCATTAATAATCTGCTGAGTGTCCAGTCCCTTCATCTCTGCATAGGTATCCAGTTCATTGAAATAGGAAACACGGAGCGCCAGATATGTATTTGCAAACAACTTTACGGCCTCTGCTTCTGCAAATCCCATGAACAAAGTATCAATATCTTCCTTAATTGCACCTTCCTGGAGCAGTTCTGCAAAAATATGGGCTGCCTCTGTCAGCCTTGCATTCTGTACATCCGTTCCGACAATAATACGGGAAGGATACAGATTGTCATAAAGTGCCTTTGATTCCCGCAAAAACTCTGGGCTGAAAATGAAATTATCGCAGTGATACTTCTCACGTACAGAAGCGGTAAATCCAACCGGAATTGTGGATTTTAATACCATAATCGCTTCTGGATTATACTGAATCACTAGTTTAATTACTGCTTCCACTGCTGATGTGTCAAAAAAATTCCTTTTACTATCGTAATTCGTCGGTGTCGCTATCACAACAAAATCCGCATCCTTATAAGCTTCTTCTGAATCAAGACTAGCCGTCAGGTTCAAATCCTTTTCTGCTAAATATTTTTCTATATACTCATCCTGAATCGGAGACTTCTTGTTGTTAATTAGTTCTACCTTTTCTGATACGATATCCACAGCAACGACTTCATGATGCTGGGCCAATAATATCGCAAGGGAAAGCCCCACATATCCGGTTCCTGCAACTGCAATTTTCAAATCTTTAAATTCTCTCATAATTACGACCTCTCCTTCGCCTATACCTGATAAAATTCCTTGAACCATTCTGCAAAATTTCTCAATCCAGTTCTCAAGTTAGTACCTGGTTTAAACTCAAAATCATGCTCTAGCGCAAAGGTATCCGCATACGTGACCGGCACATCCCCCGGCTGCATAGGTACCAATTCCTTATGGGCCTCAAAATCATAATCTGCCGGAAGCACTTCCGCTCTGATAAGTTCTTCCTGTAATATGTTCACGAAATCAAGTAGATTCTCGGGATTGCTATTACCAATATTATAGACCGCATACGGCGGTATCGGCAGGCCATCCTCACCCAACTTCTTCTCTGGCGGACCGGTCATCACACGCTTCACACCTTCTACGATATCATCAATATACGTAAAATCTCGCTTACAGTTCCCATAATTGAAGATCTGAATTTTTTCACCTCTTAACAACTTATTGGTAAATCCAAAATACGCCATATCCGGCCTTCCTGCCGGTCCATAAACGGTAAAGAACCTAAGGCCTGTGGATGGAATATTATAGAGTTTACTGTACGCGTGAGCCATTAGTTCATTTGATTTCTTCGTCGCAGCGTAGAGCGATACCGGATTGTCCACCTTGTCCTTAGTAGAATATGGCACCTTCTTGTTTGTTCCATACACCGAAGAGGAAGACGCATATACCAGGTGCTCCACACCTGATGCACCATTATCATAGGAATGACGACAGGCTTCTAATATGTTATAGAATCCAATTAAATTCGACTCAATGTACGCATCCGGATTCGTTATAGAATAACGCACGCCCGCCTGCGCAGCAAGATTAACCACGATCTCCGGAGATTGCTCTTTAAAAATATGATTGACCACTGTTTTATCAACTATAGACCCCTTCACAAATATCCATGAAGACTCTGGATGTCTAGACGCCTCTTTCTCGATCTCCGTCAATCTCCACTCCTTTATGTTGACGTCGTAATAATCATTCATGTTGTCGATGCCAATGATATGGACAGATTGTTGAGTTCTAAGCAGGCCTAAAATCAAGTTAGACCCTATGAAACCTGCTGCTCCGGTAACAAAGATTGTTTTTGTTGATAATTCCAAGTAGTCCATGTTTTTATCCTTCCTGTATTTATTTTCGACACCTTGCAAAACTTTTACTTCATAAATTATGTTTCCTACACGTTAGGTTCTTATGTCTTTAACGAAAAGATATTATAGCAACTATATCCTCTCATATTCCCTACCACATTATGAAAAATATCATCAAATTTAAATCAACTTCTGTAAAAAGTAAGTTATATTAATTCCCTGTTTTATAGATTTAATATGTATTCTTTAGTTATCAATATTCCAAACAGAATAAACTCACGATCTTCTAGAAAACAAGAATATATTTTCAAGATTGATAGAATAACAAAGTTCATTACAGGTTACCATTTCATCTCTCTAGGAATCTTTCCTTCTAGTATATCTGCAATTCTTTCACAGGTATGTCCATCACCGTACGGATTAGAAGCTTTGCTCATGACTTCATATGCTTCCCTATTGCTGATCAACTCAGAAAAGTGTTGATAAATATCATTTTCATTAGTCCCAACAAGTTTTAACGTGCCCGCAGCAATTCCTTCTGGCCTTTCAGTTGTATCTCTCATTACAAGAACAGGTATGCCCAATGATGGTGCTTCTTCCTGAATTCCACCGGAATCTGTAAGAATAAGATAACTACGGCTAAGAAAATTATGAAAATCAAATACATCTAATGGTTCAATTATGCGTATTCTATCACATCCCGCAAGTTCTTGTTCTGCTTCGTCCCGAACTAAAGGATTCATATGAATCGGATAAATTGCTTTTATATCTGAATGTTCTTCCATAACTCGACGAATCGCTCTAAACATATGATGCATAGGTTCTCCAAGATTTTCACGCCTATGTGCAGTAATCAGAATGAGCCTGCTATCTGATGCCCAATCTAAATGTTTATTTGTGTAATCCTTTTTTACCGTAGTTTTAAGAGCATCAATCGCAGTATTGCCTGTCACATAAATTGTATTTGGGTTTTTCCCTTCCCTCAGTAAATTTTTCTTTGATAGTTCCGTCGGAGCAAAATTATAGGACGAAATAATAGAAACTGCTTGTCTATTAAACTCTTCTGGATAAGGGGAATAAATATTATATGTACGTAACCCAGCTTCCACATGACCAACTGGAATCTGCATATAAAAACAGGCCAAAGCAGTCACAAAGGTTGTGCTAGTATCTCCATGTACTAGAACCACATCTGGTCTCACGTCTTCCATAACATTTTTGATTCTGTTTAAGATATTAGTCGTCATATCAAAAAGCGTTTGCCTATCTTTCATAATTGATAAATCATAGTCTGGTCTCACATGGAAAGCTTCCAAAACTTGATCTAACATTTGTCTATGTTGACCCGTAACACAAACTATCGTTTTAACACACTCTCTCGTCTTCAATTCATTGACTAATGGACACATTTTAATTGCTTCCGGCCGTGTGCCAAATACCAACATAATAGTTTTCATACTCATCGTCCTCTTTACTTTCAGTTGTCTATCTTTCAAAAAACATAACTCTGTAAAATTATACTTCCACTATACTTTCTTGCTTTTCAGCATATTTTAATGAATGCACATATTGATTATTATCTTTTTCATTTAATTTTTTCAATGCATTTAAGTTAGATTAATTTCTCGTAATTAAAATAAATAAGATTATATGATTCTTGATAAACCAAAAGGCTTCTTAAATATTTCATACTACTAAGAAATCTATAACCTTCATATAACTTAATTTTATCATATTTGTATTAATGACACAGTCACTTTTTAATAAATTAACAGTTTTTTAGAATTGTTAACTCTATTTATATAACAATTCATTGCTTTACCCAAAAGATAACCGCCTACTACTCCCAGTACATTATTCAAAATATCACTGCTCTCAAAAAACCCCCTGCGGGTTAAGAGTTGTATTAATTCTATAAATAGTGAAATACTACCTCCTAATACCACAGCGTATAAGAATGCTTTTGATCGTACTTTTCTTAAGAACTCATAAAAAAATATGCCTGATGGAATATATAGAACAATATTCTTAATAATTTGTAATGTCCATTCTTTATTGATTATAGGCATTCTATTATCGTAAAATCGAATGGCATTCTTATATTCAGAAAATATTCCCAAATCCATTCGGTATTCAGGAAGGATCCGTCTTCCGAACAATGTAACAAATAACAGAATCATATAATATATAAGTGCTGATACAATCAAAAAATGCCTATTTTGTTTAGCAGTTATTTTCTTCTTTATATAACCCAAACCAATTAGAAAATATAAAACTCCCCATAATATCATAAAAAAATAATAATACGCATCAAGAATATTCCATATTATGTTTCTTTTCATCTAACATCCCCATTTCAGATAGTTCCTTTTAATTCTATTTCTGATTTTTACAATTACTGCCGCCAAAAATAATGATATTAAAAAAGCCGCAAAGGGAATAAAACATTTCCATACTATACTCTCCGATTTAACAACCATATTTATAGCCGTTATTATACTTGGATGAATAATATATATTATACCACTATACTTTTTTCCAATGATTGCTAATTTGCTAAAACATTTTTTTTGCACCTTCCATGTATTATTAGTTGCCCAAATCATTAAAAAAAACGCCAATCCAATAGTTGTTACGTAATAGTCATCAAGCCGTCTATAAATGTATATTTTATAATGAACCAAAAACTCTAAGAAACTTAGTAATAACATAACTAATATATAAACTATTACTTTAGTTTTTAACTTATTGCGTTTTGTTATTATCTGTTTCGCCAATATAAAATATGGAACACCAATAAAAATAAAATTTCTAACCACATATCTCGAGAACTGATGTCCCAAAATAGCAGTACAAAAATTACTCGGTATGAATAAAAACATTGCGAATAGTAATGGCATAAAAAGCATCAATATCTTGTTACAATTAATTTTTTCAATTATCAACATAACGATAAGCGTATATATAACAGCTGAAAGATACCACAAATGCCCTGAAAAAGGATTATCGTTAAAAACCAAAAACTGTTTCCAAACTAATATATTTGCATACTGTCTTATATATTCTCCGAAACTTGTTCCTTGTAATAGTGATATAATACAGTTAAACAGAAAATAATATAAACAGCCAACAAATAAAATAAATGAAAGGTCTTTTATACGCCTTACCATCCACACATTAACGTTTTTACCCCCCCCCCTAATTTTTTTAGTCCAATAAAAATAAGCAGTTATCATAATAAAAATAGGAACCGCAATTCTAGACAATGCTTCAATATACATTCCACATAATCCCGGAAAAGGTGAATGAATTACGACTACAAGAAATGCACATATAAATCTCAAGAAATCGATTTTTACATTCCTTATCGAAGGATTATTGTTTATATCCATTTTTTACCCACTCCACGGCATTCTTATAATCATTAATTGTATCTACTTCTTTAGTATCTATGTGCATTACCTTAATTGGCATCAATGGCTCTATCATCATATATACATGTTTATCTGCCGGAATTAACCTATCTCGCTTAAGAAGCGCCAAACCAGTCCATTCCAATTGTCCATGCTCGCGGGAAAATTCTATAATCTCCCCGTTCTCATTTATCTCCATAAGGACAGGATTATCCGTAGTAGGATCACATCCGCCAACACACTCTTCATTTAACTTAAGAAATGCTTTCAAATCAGACGGCTTAACTAATAAATCACCATCAAAAGCCACAACCCATTCTCTAGCTCCTACCAAGCCTTTTGAGAAACTAGCCGCTGTGCCAGTAATTTTATAATCATAGTTGAAACAAAACATAATATCATCCCTATATGCTTTTACTATCTCCATAACTTTTTCAGCCTGGTAGCCAACTACAATTCTGACATCGCTGCAGTCTTTTAATTGCTCTAACTGTCTGATAATTAACGGTTTTCCATCAATATCAATCAATGCTTTTGTCATTCCAATTCCCAATCTTGTTCCCATTCCAGCACAACTAATTATAATTGTCTTGTTATCCATACTTATTCCTCCTGTACTAATTTCCATAAAAATTTTGTGAGACATTTTTCATCATAAAACGCATAATCAATATTGGCTAATAATGAAGGTGCAATGTCTCTTACCCCGCCAAAACCTATAGCTATTTTTGATAAACGAGCCATTTCTGAATCATTATCACCATCACCAATGGCAACAAATGGGTGAACAAATTGCTCAACTTCTTTTCCTTTGTCTAATACACTTATTACTCCTTCAAGTTTATTTCCAGAAGTATGAGTTCTTGAACAAATACAATGTTCTTCCATTCCGATTCGTTTCATAAGAAGTCGTATCCAAACATCTAGGTTTCCCGTTACCACATAACATTTTTTTCTATTGCTCCTAATAAAATTAACAATATTCTCATTTAATGGGATTTTAGCAATCTCTTCAGCTATAATATTTACATCAATATTCTTTAAAATCTCAACCCTCTTTAAAAAACTATATTGGAAAGGAATAACACCTTTCATTGTGTCTTCTGTTAACTGTCTCATCTCCTTTTCAGCGCTTATCATTTTAGATATTTCTGGAAGAATTTCAACTTTTGTAATAGTTGAATCCAAGTCAAACAGGAAAATTAGATCATCATTCATTTCATATTACTCCTTTAATATACGTTAACTTGAAAGTCCATTTTTTTAGATTCAAGCTTTCCATCATGAAAATACTTGATTTTTTTCGAAGCCATATAAAATTCGTCAAACCTACTCTGTACTGGGGGATAAGATGTATAGTCTTTATATGTTTGACTAAAAAACTTCTTAATATCAGTTGGAGCATAAAACAACTTTCCATCATACTCTATTTCGGAAGGTTTTTTAAAAACATCACTTGTATATGTATCTGCCGCCGCTTGCATCGTAGTAACATATTTAGCCGTTTTATAATCAACCTTATGGCATAGCGATTGTTCTATCTTGTCAAGAACAAAAAGCGGGCAAAGTACATATTGAATCTTCTTTATAATACTAATAATATAATTACTCCTAAGACCCATGGCCTCTTTTTTCCCATCCACTAATTTATACTTTCTAATAAAATTTACTTTCTTAATTTTATTTCTAAACTTCTCGCGTTCCTTTTTATCATCTGGAGCACCAATTAGAAAAAAAACATCTAGGTGTATTGCTGCTGAATCATATTCTTTACCAATTACTCTCATACAGTAATGTCTGCATTTTTTATCTACCTCAGGGCAATAGAAATAATACCTTTTATCTAAGTCTTTTTTCAATGCCAAAATTAACTTCTTTTGTTCCGTAATTGGAACCACCACATCTATATCATAATCCCAAGGCAATATCGTTCCATCACGATATATCCCTAGCAAAGAGCCAAAACCAACATAATAGGTAATATTGTTCCTTCGACATACACTATCAAATGCAATTAACGCATCTGTGACTGCACGTTGAAATCCCTCAAACTCTGTATAGCGTTCATCAATATATTTGTGTATTTCCTGCCTGAAATAGGCATTATCCATTATAAATTTCTTGCTCATTCTCTTTCTCCTTTACGAAAGATTTTATCTATTCCACTTAACATTATCACCTTAACATTGCCTAAATTTTTTCTTTCAAACACCAATATCCCAGCCATAAAAACTAGAACACCGACAATTTTTACTAATATCTCAAACAAAGTTCCAATACTACCATTTAAGTACGATGGTAACAAGAACACGCCCATTATCACCATAGTATATATAATTCTGCTGACGATACTCCACAATCTAAAACCAACATCACCAAATTTTTTAGAAAAAACTATAACTAGAGCCACTCGACTACCCATCGATATTGCATCCGCAAGAACCGATCCAATCATGCTTAATTCAGGAATAAACAAAGCTGACAAAAAAATATTTAGCAATGACGTTGAAAGTGTAATGATAAACACCTTATTTGTTGCTTTTTTATAATAGAATAAAACCGTAACATAAAAATAATATGGAATCTTTATAGCATATGTTAGTACAATTAGTGGAACTACTTCCCATGCAGGAAGATAGGATTTACTAGCAATAATCTCAATTGCTTCTTTAGAAAAAAAACCTATCAATATAAATATAAAGCAATATGCCCATGTTAGCATCTTGGTCAAATCAAATATATTCTTTTTTGATGTTCTCTCTTTCTCGTTCAATTGTTCAAATAACCACGGTTGAAAAGCCGAACTCACTGAACTCTGAACTGTATCGGCAATAAGACCAAACTGCTGTGCAAGATTAAAAACTCCTACGGCAGAAAGAGAAAATGAACCACTTATAAATAATTTTGACACATATTGAGCAATAGTAGTTGACAAATTATGTGGTATTATAGGAATAGAATACATTAATGACTCTTTTAGGAGTTCCTTATCAATACAAAATTGAAAAACATCCATTTTGTTCAAGTCAACAAAAGCCCATACGCAAAAAACAATTTGTGTAACAACATAAGCTGTGATTGTTCCTACTGCACCCAAACGTAAAATTGCAACCAAATAAATACATATCACTAACTGTACAAAAAAATATAAAAGACTAGTTACTGCTGATTTCTTTGCAAATTGCATACTCTTTAAAATGTCTTGATAAAGAGTGTAAAGCGAATTTGTTGATGTATATATCAATGCTAATAAAACGATTGGAAAAAAATCCACGCCAGCAAAGAATGTATTAGATACTATTTTCTGTGTGCAAAAACATATTGCTAAAAAAAACACATTCGTAATCAAACAAAAAGTACATATTGTTCCTATATATCGCTTTACTTTGCAATGATCATTTTTTATATCAGCATAAAATCTAAATACTGCCGAAAAAAGCGAAAATACAATCAAATATATAGCTACTGATGTAAAACTATTAATGATGCTAACAATTCCATAATCATCTGTCGTTAAATAGTTTGTATAGATTGGAATCAACAAAAAACTGCATGCTTTAAGCAATATGTTAGAAGTTGTATATATAAAAGAATTTCTAATTACTCTCTTGTTACTACTCATATAATTATCTTCCTAAACCTGTTTCATTCTTAATTATATTGCTCAAATCAATTAAACTTCCAAGTTTTTTATCCCACTCGGGTGGCTCAAACGGAAACAATCCATTGCAAGGACAAAATGTGAGTTCTGAAAAATATATTTTCCCATTAATCTGATATAAATCCACTCTCAAAAAGGCCATCCCTTTTGAGAGTTCTCTGGCATATGCACACATTTCTTTTAGAAGCGTAGGCTTTGGCGGCAGTTCTTCAAAAGGCGTATAATCGTGTCTCCAGAAAGGCTCCTTTTCCCACTCAAGTGTTGCAAAACTAATTCTTGCAATTGAATGTCGAGCAAGATTTTTGGAAACATACAAGAATTTAGGTTCTCCATTGAAGCAAAAAAATTTGTAATCAATAAGACCAATACTATTCTCGTCTTCAATGCCATCAACCATATAATTCTCAGCAATTATCCTTGGTTTAACATTCTTATATGGCCATTCACGTCCAACATAATAAAAATTGCGTTTTAATGCTGTATTAATTTTCTTTCTTGCCGCGCCAATATCTAGTTTGCTCTTATCTTTACAAATAACCAGCCCTCCTGAATCGTGAGTACATTTCAAAACGAATTGGTTCGGAAGTTTCTCAAAGTCTATATCTTCAAAATGTTCCCATACACCAAGTGTTGGAATAATATGGTCTTCACCAATAATTTTCGCCACATATTTCTTTGACTCATATTTATCAACCATTGAAGTATAAATAGACTTTCTATCATATATCTTTAACCACTGAAGTTTTTCATTGAATGTCTTTGGATTATCAAGATCAAGTTTTTTTCGCGTACGCAGCAAGTACATAATTTTTATATATGGCTCATCAGGAATTAGTCTACCTATTGGAGAGTAAAAACCTCTCAATATAGTATCCTTTATTGCTATTATAAACTTATTTTTTTTGTTCTTTATTGATTTGTTTTTCGATGACATTTCTCCATTCCTCCGCTATTATCGCTGGATCAAATCTTTTAATACTTTCCGCTGCTTTTACAGCCATTTCTTCCATCTGCGGACTATTTGACAAAGCATATTCCATTTTTTCTGCTAAAGACATAATATTATTGTTTTCTGCTAATAATCCTACTTCTCCATTAGAAGTTAACAATCTAGCCCCTCCTGGAGAGCAGTCTGATGAAACAGTTGGAATTCTTGCCATCATTGCTTCAATCAATATATTAGGTATACCTTCTGACCTTGAAGGAAGTACAAATAATCTTGCTGCTCTATTTTTTTCAATAACATTTGGTATTGGTGGCAAAAGAGTAATTTTATCATCCAATGATAATTCGGAAATTTTTCTTTTCAGTTTTTCTTTCTCTTCACCACTTCCATATATAATCATTTTAGTATCAGGGTTGGAACTAGATACCTCTGAAAATGCTGAAATAAGTAAATCGAACCCCTTTCTATACTGCATTCGCCCTGCTGCAAAAATGTAATTTTCTCGATGAATACACCCTTCTTGTTTGGAACCTAATCCTCTTGTTAGTGCTGGATTTGGAATAATACACGATCTATTCTTAATTCCATTCCCATAGAATTTTTGCGCACCTTCAGTTTGAAATACTATCATTCCAACTTTTTTATAAATACTTTTGAGGATATACTGCCAATATTTCCTATTTTCATATGGGTCTGCCCTTTCCGAAAACATAATCATATTTTCCTTTCCTTTTAGTGCTTTACATGTTGCTAAAAGTACTCTTAAATCGAAGCAAATCACCAAAACAGGTTCAAATAATTTCACTTGATTTTCTATACAAGTTGCCATATCTGCTAATGCTTTTAAACTAACAATCAATTGTTTCCCAAGTATAGGAATATCTGAATAACATTCTTTAATAACAACTTTCACTTCTCTATCTATAGGAAGTGTAACCTCGATATCTTTCAAAAGCATAAGCTGAACGCTATAATCTTTAGCAAGAGTATTAACTAAATATGCTATAATTTTTTCCGCTCCACCTGTATTCAAAGAAGGATGAATGACAAGTATCCTATTTTGTTTCATTTTCCTTGTTTACTCTCTTTCTCCAATTATTTTCGCAGGCACGCCAGCATATACGCTAAAAGGTTTCGTATCCTTAGTTACAACAGCGCCAGCCCCTATTACACAGCCATCGGCGATAGTTACACCAGGCATTATCTGCGCACCATACCCTATCCAACAGTCATTTCCAACTATTATATCTCTTCCAACTTCTCCCTGTTTATTTATTAATGTGTTAGCTTCTTTATAACAATGCATATCCGTACGAAGATGAACATTATAAGAGATTAGACAATTGCTACCTATCACGATATTTGCACGATTAGCAAATAAATCACCACCATTAATATACGTACCCTTACCAACAGATATCCTCTTGTTTCCCACTATGCTAACTGCTGAAGAGCAGTGCCCCCCCCCTGTACTTTTTTGTGTAATTCCACCAAAAAGTACGTATGTATTATACATAGCCATGCACTTATTCTTTATCTTTCTAAATAAAGCAATAAAATATCCCATGAAAACCCATATCATAAAAAACCTCCGTTATTAAAACTAATTTCTATGAGTGCCTAATCAAATCCTTTTCTTTTTTCATTACCATAAATGGTATAATGAATGGCATATAAAAGGCACCAAGTGCCGTAAAAGAAACCATAGCCATATCTAAAATAAACTTTGTGACAATCATAGTTATACACAGTATATAAATAGTTTTCTTATCTTCATTACAATATTTTTTATATTTACAAAAAAATCTAAGTGCTTTAATTGACAACAAATAGTACATAGTCAAACCTACAATGCCTAAATTATTTAACAATTCTATATAATTATTATGCGAATAGTATCTAGCATTATTAACATACTGAAAATAATTCATACCACCACCAAAAATAGGGTGATTCAAGAAAGATTTCAATCCCATTATAATATACTCACTTCTTATAGATGTAGATTGAGCGCGCGTCACGGCAGTTCCGATACCAAATGTTGCAAACATATCTACCACTCGAAAACCAACAGTATTATATAAGGCAGGTACATTAAAAACTGCATATATCCCCCCTATTACAATAGCTGAAAAAATAAAATATTTAATTGGCTTCTTATAGATAAATAGTACCATAACCGTTGCAATCACTATTACTAATAATGCCTTTTTGGATCCTGTAAGCAACATACAAACAAGTGCTACAGCAGTTGCAACAATTCCAAGAATATTCCTATGTTTCTTCATCAATACTGAATATAGAACCGGAAGAAACATCATACCAAAACAGGTCGCAACAGTATTAACATTTCCACTTAAAGTATCGCCAAATCGCGATCCCAAAGTTATGTTCCTAATGCTAATAGTACCATTTGAATACATATAAATTGCTATAGCAATAACTCCTAGTTTACAAGCAATCAAATATTCCTTAATGATTTGTTCAGAATCATAAGATGCCATGCATAAAATACATATGCATATCAATAAAATCCCATTAAATGCAACAAAATCCCAATTGAATGTTCCTATTCTTAGAAAGAATAATCCGTATATCTCGAATAACAAGAAATTCAATAATAGCCATTGAATCGCTTTACAGTTAATTACCATGTTCAGATTGATACTTTTAGTAAACATTGTGATAAGGGTAATCATCACAATTATTGCTCCTGAAATCATCAATAGTTTCAATTTCGTTTCTTCCCAAAAACATGTCGAGGCGAAGAAAAATAAGGTGATTGAAAAAACACTCATCAGGTTAATCTTTAGATTTTTCTTGATTTTAATTCTTTTCATTCTATTAATCCCTTTATCATTTCACATTCACTCTTTACAGTGACCTCTTTATAGTACTTAGTGTGCTTTTTACAAACACATTTATCATTACTTATCCAGTTTAATGATTTACAGGTATCGTTATTAATGAGGTATACATTTTCAAAATCTTCAAATACCTCATGACAAACAGGAATATCTGATGTAATAAGTGGTATCCCAAATGCCGCCATCTCACACATCATTAACCCCTGCGCATCTGTTCTTGTTGGCATAAGAGCGAATCTTGATTTTTGAAGAAGTTCAACAATCTCTTCATGGGTAAGTGTTTGATTTAGCCATGTAATATTGGCAGCTTTACTATAATGCTGAAAAAATGTACCTTTTCCAACCACAACAAATTTTCTATTAGGTGTATTCTTTGCCAAATTATTTACAATATCTACTGAATATTTTGACCCATCTAGGTTACTTCGAATAGTACAAAAATCAAACTCTTTCGTCATTGATGAATCAAATGTTTCATGCTCAAACTCTTCGCCAATACTATTATAAGTAATTGAATAATGTCCTTCCAAAGTCATCTCCGGAATATGCGTCCATCTATGAAACTCTTCCTTCATCCAATTACTAACGAAGATAAAGTGTGATTTATACTTAACTTTTGGCAGATAAAATCTCCATATACTAAGTTTAAAAGTATCATACACATCTTGAAACACTTTTTTTATTATACTTCTTCTAACATATGGATAAGGTTTCGAATAAACGCTATTGCAACGCAGCACTTCATGTCCATGATAAAAAAATATGTACTTCCTAAAGTCATTTCCATATCGTTTCAAAAACAAATAATGATTTTTAATATTGGCAGCGTGAAGTATTAGAATATCATACTCTTTTCTATGAAGTTTATATGTATTAGGATTAATAACCCATATTCCATCTTTTTCGTAATCTTTTTTTGCTTTAAAATTTAATACTGTTACATTAATACCATGGGCTGCATAATATAAATTTCTTGTATGAATATACATCAAAGTAACTTTTCCGTTATTATCAGGATAATCAGCAGCGGCAATAAGAACTTTTATATTCATCTAGTTTCTACCTTTCCTCACATATTTCTTTTTTTTCATAAATCCGAAGAACAAATTACGGACTGTGTAGCAGAGACTAGCCACCATATTCTTATCCTCCGCTTTATACCAAAGTTTGTAATGCCAGCCAATCATGGTTTTAATTCCATGACGGCTGATAGAGCCACTTCGTTTGCGGTACTTTGCAAGGCACTCATTGAACAGCCAGCAATCTGCCTTCCGGCAAACCTTGAGCCACATGGCATAATCATTATTTTTCTTGATATCTCTAATCTGTATAAGGCCAACATATTCAGCATCATACATAACCGTCAAGCAACCTGGATAACAATAGTTGTACATTCCATGTTTGTTAATCCTTTTTGGTCCGCTCACCTTAACATTTATCGGCCAGTCATTCTCGTCAATCTCTTCATAATTCGTATACGAAAAGTGATAACCATTCTTTTCCATAAAGCATATCTGTCTCTCTAACTTTTCAGGAAGCCACAAATCATCAGAATCAAGAAATGCAATCCACTTCCCTTTTGCTTCTCTCAATGCTCTATTTCTGGATATCGCAGCGCCAGAATTCTTCTCATTCTTTATATATTTAATCCTATCATCATTCAAATAATCAGCAACCACTTCGTCTGTATTATCAGAAGAACAATCATCAACTATAATTAACTCCCAGTTCCGGTGCGTCTGAGTTTGAACTGACTCTATTGTTTTTCCTATAAATTTAGCTGTATTATATGATGGGGTGATTATCGAGACTAAATTATTCATTCTATTTTACCTGCTCCTCATCATTTGCTTCGTTTCAGCCTGTCTTTCAGTACATTCTTTCTTGCTTATCTCGCTTTCTGAAATAGAAAATTAGCAAAGTTACTTCTAAAAAAGTGTGTTCTCGGTTTATATTCATCAAATAAGATAGGTGTATTAAATCTATTTATAATAGTACCCGTTATTATTCCTCATCCTTAATTAAAAGCAACTCCCTTTTTAAAAAGTCAATAACTTTATTTACCTCTTCAATGTCTGTTGGAAGGTTTACCACATGTTTACTAACATACATTGCAACTGGAATATCCTTCTCATCTACTCCCCATAATTTTAAACTACCGGAATATGGATATACCGGTGCTTCAAACCATTCCCCTAATATTATTCTATTCTTTTCAGCCTTTTTTTTAAACTCTTCACGATTTTCTACAAGCAAAGGATATTTTAAAAAGATATGGTCTGAAAATAAATGTTTATTCACATGATTCTTGCTCTTCGTCATTAAAAAGTGCGTGTATTCGGTAGCGTTCTTCTTACGAATTTTATTTACTTCATTCAGTTTTTGTATACTTTTGATTCCTTTCTTCATTTGTGTAACAGACATTGCTTTAAAATAGTTATCAGGCATTTCTGTTCCTGTCACCTCTTCACCAGATGAAGAACCCACTACCAAATTGTGCCTACTTAGCCATCTATAAAGGCTGACCATAAACCAATAGGTGAAATCATTAACCAAATATTCCCTTATAAAATACATCATCTTCAGTTCAACTCTATCTTTAAAATTAGGAAATATTTTATCTTGTTCTTGCTCTTTCATCTTATTTAAAAGTGAACTATTATGAATCACAGCAAAGCCACCTATTCCTGTAGAAAATGGTTTATTCCATTGAGTAGAGAAAAATGATGCATCGCAAGAAGTCCCATTAGGAATACCATGATAACTACCCCCAAATCCATGTGTGCAATCCTCAACCGTATAAATTCCTTTTTTAGATGCTATTTTCTGAATTTCTTCAAGATTACTTGATAAACCGTATGTATTCTGACAGATAATTACCTTAGTATTATTAGTTACTTTGTTTTTAAGGTTATCCAAATTAATGTTAAATGTGTGTTGATCAATATCCACATATATAGGCTTTGCACCAAGATAGATTACCGCATTTACAACAACCACACAAGTATATCCTTGAATGATAACTTCATCCCCTTCTCCAACCCCCATCGCTCTTAAAATAGCATAAAGAGCAACTCGTCCTTTCCAATAAAGAAAAATAGATTCTGAGCCACTCATAAGATATTGGTTCAATAAATCTTTGTATCTAGATTCAGTCTTATTTTTCGAGGTTGAATTATACTGCATATTTCAACCTCCATGTTTTTCCTAAACAAGGAATCAAAAATGTTTCTATTGCGGACTGGTTTTCGCTTACTTTATTTCTGCCCCCCCCCCCGCAATATTTGTTACTTTTGTCACAACTGACTTCTCCTTAATCTTCAATATTTTTATTACGCACCAATAAGCAATATGAAATACCGATTTTAGTATACTTAGATGTTCTATATCTCGATAAAGTTGCCAATGATACTTAACTAATTGAATTTTATTGCTTGATATAGAGTTCTGTCGTACACGGTATTTCATAAGTACCTCATTCATACCATAAATATTTTTTTCTTTTTTCAACATCTGTAGCCACAGCGCATCATCATTCCTTTTTTTTATGTCCGGAACCCTAAACTTTCCCATTTTTTGAACATTGTACATTACCGTTGAATTACCAACCGGACAATCCAATAGTAATCTATTGTAATCTGTCCTTGGAATTACTTTTATTACTTTTCCAAGTTGTTCACTTTGTTCACCTATTTGCTCATACATTGTACATGTAAATGCATAATTATTTACTTTCATAAAAGCAATTTGTTTTTCTAGTTTATTTGGATACCATAAATCATCTGAATCCAGAAAAGCCATATACACTCCCTGTGCCAAACTCATAGAAACTGTCCTTGCTGTCGCTGCACCTGAATTTTGCTTCAATTTTATATATTTAATTCTTAGATCAGATTCGGCATACTTTGCTACCACTTCTCTTGTATCGTCAGTGGAGCAGTCATCTACAATAAGCATTTCCCAATTTTTCCATGTCTGCGCTTGCACGGATTCAATCGTCTCTGCAATAAATCTTCCACAATTATATGTAGGCGTAATTATGGATACTAATTCTTGATTATTTTTCGTCATACCTATCCTCAATATTTCTTTATTTTACTACTGCCATAATAGTCTTTATCATTGTTAATATCTCTCCGAAAAAGCCAAAATTTTGAAGGCTTTCCAAGTTATACTTCATTTTTCCCGGCAACACCTTATTCATATAAACATCTTCTACATTATCTGCGACATCTAATAGTTTATCTTCATCCTTATACTTAATGCTTGCTTCGGATGTTACGCCTGCAGGCAATAGCAATGTGGCATACATTTCCGGAGTATAACGGCAGACAAAACGTGTCGTCTCAGGTCTTGTTCCTACGAAACTCATATTTCCTAATAAAATATCTATAAGTTGGGGCAATTCATCTAATCGGTACTTTCGTAATTTGAAACCAATTTTAGTTACCCGCATATCATTTTTAGTCGTTACTTGAGAACCAATATTCTCTGCATCTGCTACCATCGTTCTAAACTTATGTATTCGAAACTTCCTGCCATACTGTGTGATACGTTCCTGTCGAAAGAAAACGCCACCTTTAGAATCTGCCACTATTGCAATAGAAAGCCCAATCATCACCGGCGACAGAAATATGAGTAAGAATAAACTCATGGCAAAATCGAAACCTCGCTTTAAAATCAAGGATAATCTCTTTCTTTTAAGGCTTTCATAATATGGTCGCACTGCATCATTTCTCATATAGTCCGGCAGGTCATTCCAATCTCTCAGCATATTATATTCTCCTAAAATTATTTAAGGTATGTTTTCACAATCTCGGTGAATCTTTCAATAACATATTCCACATCTTTCCTCTCCATCAGCGTATGATTAGGAAGTGTTATTAGATTATGATATCTCTCATAACTATTCGGATAATCCACAATATCAAATCCAAGTGCCTTATATGCTGTCATCATCGGCAATGGTTTATAATGAACATTACATACGATACCTTCTTCTGCCATCTTTATTATGATATTATTTCTTTGTCGACTTGTTATACCGGGTATACGCACCAGATAAAGGTGCCCCGTACTTGTATATTCTTCTGTATAGTGCGGCATTACTTCTAATTCCATAGGTTTAAAAGCCGCATCATATGCCTCATTTATTAATTTTCTTTCTGCTAACAGTTCAGGATAACGCTCAAATTGTACTAATCCTAATGCTGCAGCCATATCTGTCATATTACACTTATACCCTAGTTCTTTAATATCATATTCCCAGGAACCAAGTTTTGTTTTAGCTAAGGCATCTTTATTTTGACCATGGAGGGATAATAACTGTATCCTATGGTAAATTTCTTCACTATCAATTCCCGGTATCTTTTTCCATGTAAGCGCGCCACCTTCTGCAGTAGTAAAGTTTTTCACCGCATGAAATGAAAAAGAACTGAAATCAGCAATAGAACCTACCATTCTGCCGTGCCAAGATGATCCAAACGCATGAGCTGTATCTGCACAGATAACGATACGGCCAATCGCCTTTTGAATATCATTTGAAGGTTGAAAAATAGCTTTCTTACGATCAACTATCTTAAAAAGTCTATCGTAATCGCATGGAATCCCTCCTAAATCAATAGGAATAATCGCTTTTGTTTTCGTTGTAATAGCCGCCTCTACAGCATCATAGTCAATCAGATATGAGTCCTTTTGACAATCAACCAGAACTATTTTTGCCCCCACATGTTCAATGACAGAGCAACTTGAAGTATAAGTGTATGCACATGAGATTACTTCATCCCCTTGTCCAATCCCTAATAATCTAAGTGCCGTTTCTGCACACGCTGTCTGGCTATTTAGACAAGCGCATTTCTCCACGCCAAACCATTTTGCAATTTCATTCTCAAGTTTCTTTGTCCGTGGACCTGTAGTAATCCAGCCAGACATAAGAGCCTCTTTCACTTCTTGTGCTTCCTGTTCTCCTACATCTGGTGGTGAAAATGAAATATTACGTTTTGTTAATGATTTTTTATCATTGTTTACCATTAGCCTTTTATCTCCCTTATATCATTGCTTCACACTGCAATTATTAAAATCAAGCCTCTTCAAAAAGAACCCTTACTTTTCCCCATTCAACATTCACATCTACTCTGTAATGATTCATCATTTTCTATTTCGAAGAATTCCTTTTCCTTCTTCTGCTGTAATGCCAAGCAATTCGTACTTCATATTCTTCCTACACTACATCTTTGCAAAGGAGGTGCGAGTGTCTGCCATCTCAAGACACATACTATCTTTCTTCGTAATCAATAGCACAAACTATCCGTCATTTCATTAAACTCTGTAATTCATCAATTTTGTATAACATAATATAATCCCCTCATTTTTCTATTTATATTACATCAAGCCCATATCTTTCCTCTTTCGATTCTAGACACAGGCTCAAGTTAAATCTCCTTAAAAGATTTTATGTTCTACAGGTTGGGCCAAACAGAACATTCAAGAAGTTCTCTTAGTATTACCGGCTCTGCCTCTCAAGTCTGCGCACCTCTATAAAAATCTCATAACAGAATTTAACTCAAGCCGCCAACCCCTTGTAAATCAAGATTTTTATTGGTTTTCCTATTATCTCACTATCTTCCCGTAAATGGCATTTATTTTGGGACTTCATCTTAAAAGATTTCTCCATTTCGATTTCTTTCATTTGCCATTGCCCTCAATTTGTACAAAGTATACGGTTTCTTCTTATATCCTAATCTTTCTCGTTTAAAATTGTTCGTAACTCTCAAGAATATAGGCAGAACCAACTCAAGATGGGGAACCGTACATATCTATTTTGATTTCTTTTATAAAACTTATTCCTCCACCCGATAAGTAGGCACAATCTCCGCTACAATATCCTTCATATTCCCATCTTCCCTATAACTAGCCTCATCCAACTGCCTGAGTTTTACTCTAAACCACTCATCATCCATTTCAATCGGCTTACCAATATGAATCAGCGAATTCTCCGTGCTCTCCAGGCCTTCTTCATTCATCAGTAATTCTTCATATAATTTCTCGCCTGGCCGGAGTCCTGTATACTCAACCATAATGTCAACATCCGGTGTAAATCCGGATAATTTTATCAAGTTTCTAGCCATATCATCAATCTTTACCGGCTCGCCCATATCCAGTATGAAGATCTCTCCGCCCTTGGCATAATACGCCGCCTGAAGAACCAAAGATACTGCCTCCGGTATGGTCATAAAAAAGCGTATGATATCTTTATGCGTTACCGTAACCGGCCCGCCATCCGCGATCTGCTTTTTAAATAGAGGAATCACGCTGCCGTTGCTTCCTAATACATTTCCAAAACGGACCGCAACAAAGGTGGTATCCTTATACTCCCGGTTCATCATCTGTATTACCATCTCGCAAAGACGTTTCGATGCGCCCATGATGTTGGTCGGATTGACTGCTTTATCCGTAGAAATAAGCACAAACTTTTTAACGCCAGCCCTTGCAGCCGCCGTTGCTGTTTTATATGTACCCAGCACATTGTTCTTGATCGCCTCATTCGGGCTGTCTTCCATAAGCGGCACATGCTTATGCGCAGCTGCATGAAATACGATATCCGGCTTATAGGTCTGCATCAGCCATGCCAGCCGATTCGTGTTTCTGACAGATCCGATCAGCGTCACCAGATTCAAGTCCGGATATTTTCGGATTAACTCCTGTTGTATATCATAAGCATTATTCTCATACATGTCAAATATGATTAACTGCTTAGGGTTAGAGGTTGCTATCTGCCTGCATAACTCGCTTCCGATTGAGCCGCCCCCTCCTGTTACCAGGACGATCTTATCACCAATCGCGTTTAATATCTCTTCATTATTAACCTTGATCTGTTCCCGCCCGAGCAAATCCTGGATCTCTACATTCTTTAATGTGCTGACGCTCACTTCTCCATTCAACAGCTGGTATACCCCTGGCACCGTCTGAAGGCGGCATTTTGTTTCCTTGCAGATGTTCAGAATCTCTTTTCTAGTCTTCGCACTGGAAGTAGGAATTGCATAGATAATATGGTTCACTTCATATTTCTCAACCATTTCCAGTATGTCATTCCTGTCCCCTACAATCGGAATCCCTTCCAATACCCGGCCTCTTTTGTTCGGATTGTCGTCAATCACGCAGCACACCTTTGTGTGGAAGCGGCTGCTGTTAATCAGTTCCTTGATCAGAATCTGTCCTGCCTCTCCGCCTCCGATAATCATAATCCTGTCCTGCTCGTCTTTTCCTTCATCCTGCCTCTTCCTATTTGTATAAGAACGGAGCAGACGGTAGGAAAATCTTGTTCCTGCTGTCATGCAGAAGCAAAGCACGTATCCCATAAAATAATAGGAACGCGGCATGCGAAGATGCATAAATAGCATCCCTGCCACATCCACCACCATTATGATCAGATATGCCGTGATGATCATCCTTAATTCTGCCACGCTGGCCAATCGCCAGATACTATGATACAGCCTGCAGATGTAAAAGATCACAATTGTGGATAGAATCCAATATGGCATGGACCATAGATATCCTTCCAGATAATTCACCGGAATCCGTGAAAATATAAAATCAAAACGTAACAATAGCGCTAAGAAATATGAAATCATTACACTTAGCGCATCTACAAACATTATCAATATTGCCCTATGTACCCAGAGCACATTGCTGCCCTTTTGCTTTTTAACACTCATGTCTATCTACCTCAAACCCTCTATAGCCTGCCCCTGATAATCTCCCTCTCATGAAAAAAACTGGCTCGCCCTCTTCCAACAGCCAGTTCCTCCATATTCTAATTCTCGCCGCGGCGTTTAATACAGGCGACAATTCCTATTATACCGATAAAAGCGGTGGCAATCACGGCATTTATCGGATCAATGCACACACTCATTCCTTGACTGGAAGTATCCACAATAGAATTCTGGGCAAATATAATAGTGGCAGAACCTAATGCCAGGCATCCCAATGCTCCGAATGACGCCAGCATCTTACCATATTTTTTCATGCGTAAATACACCCTTCCCTCATTCACAATAAAAACCTCCCCGGCGCGTTACCAAAGAGGCTCATGATCCAATACTATGTAATATCGAATTATGCAACTGGCTGTCGTACCTTAACGGTTTAGACCCTCTAGTTTTGCGCCATCAGTTTTCACTGAATTTGCTTTTTATAATCTTGTAATATTATATACCTGCCCAGATTTTAAGACAAGCAATTATTAGGGTTATGTACTTATTTGCTCATTTTTTGTAAAAAAGCGGCAAAAATAGTAATTTCTTTGACTCTATACACATTCATTTTAGCATAAAAAGTTCGAATTTACTACTATCCTTTTTATTCCAGTCACATTATTTCAATCTTTTACAAATAAACGTACCGCCATCGTACTGATGATATATTTTATCTTTGACAAAATCAATCGGTACTAAAAAGTTAGTAATTCATCGACAAATCTTGACATCTGATTTTATATTTCTCAACAATATTCTCCATAATTCGCTTTATTAATATATGCAAATTCTACAAAATAGTATATAATATATTTAGTTTCAGTCATAAAACTGCTAACAAAAAATTCATGAAAAACATAAGCGAAAGAGAGGTAACAGGAATGATTGATTTTAAGAACAGCGAATATGTAAAAATGAAAGAGATAGACCCCGGGTCAATATTTGCAGAAGTCCAGCCACTATTAATCAATGGCGAAGAGGTCATCGGCGCTTATAAAGCCATGAGAGACTACTGTGTATTTACGAACAAGCGGGTAATCGCAGTTAACGTACAAGGAGTGACTGGTAAGAAGAAAGACTTTTCCTCCCTTCCGTATTCTAAAATAACTGCTTTTTCTGTAGAGACTGCAGGCGTATTCGATATGGACAGCGAACTGGAAATGTATTTCAGCGGTCTTGGCAAAGTCAAGTTCGAATTCACCGGCAGAAGTAATATCGTACAGATCGGCCAGATTATTGGTACCTTTGCATTATAACTTCGCAAAGGGGATTGAACGATATGATGGAGGACGGTCTTATTCTCGAATATGATATCATCGAAGCGAAGATGAAAAAAGAACTCAAAGAAGCAGAGGCTAAGGCAGAAACCAAAGCCCAGCGGGATACCATCCGCAAATTATATTCCAAACTTCAGGATGCTGCTAAGGTGGCCGATCTTCTGGATCTGCCTGTCGACACGGTGGAGGAATCGTTAAACTAAGAAGACAATTAAGGAGCGTGGATATCAGTTTTCCACGCTCCTTTCCTATGCTTATTTATTTGTACCTCTATTCATCCTTCTTACTGCATTCCGGCCAGATAATCCACGAACTGCTGCGCCGTCCTTCCGGACAGGCCGCCGTGGCTTAATTCCCACTTGTTGGCTTCCAGAAGGAGTTCATCTTCCGGCATGTCTATGCCGCTTTTCTGCGCCAGTTTTCGGACAATCTCCTGGAATTCTTTCTTATCCGGCTTTCCGAAATAGATGGTCACGCCGAATCTGGCCACCAAGGAGAGTTTTTCCTGCACCGTGTCATTGGTGTGCAGTTCTTCGTCCCGATCCGCCTTATCTTTGAAGGTCTCCTTGATCAGATGACGCCTGTTGGAGGTGGCATAGATCAGCACGTTTTCCGGCTTTCGCTCCAGTCCGCCTTCAATCACGGCTTTCAAGTATTTGTATTCGATCTCGAATTCTTCAAAGGACAGGTCATCCATATAGATGATGAATTTATAATTACGGTTCTTAATCTGGGCGATGATATCGTTCAGATCCTGAAACTGGTGCTTATAGACTTCTATCATGCGAAGGCCCTGGTCATAATACTGGTTCAGGATCGCCTTGATAGAGGAAGACTTTCCAGTCCCTGCGTCACCAAAAAGCAGGCAGTTGTTGGCTTTCCTTCCTTCTACGAAGGCTTTTGTATTGTCGATCAACTTCTTCTTAGCAATCTCGTATCCTACCAGGTCATCCAAATGCACATGGGCGATCTTGGTAATTGGCACGATTTCGGTGCCCTCTTCCATATGCTCGATCCGGAAGGCTTTGTGAAGCCCGAATTTGCCCACGCCGAATTCTTTATAGAACTGGGTCAGGATCGCCTTGAACTCCTCCGGCGTTTCCGCCTTGGCAAGGCTTCTGCTCAGGTCGCAGATACGGTCCCGGATTCTCTGGTTGAATATCTTGCCGTGTCCGCTGGTACCTGCATAGTCCCGGATCATAGACAGGCAGTCCACGCCCATGGTCTCTTCCAGCGCCTGAAAATCATAGTCAAAGAGCTCCTTAAAGATAGCGAAGTCATGAAGGGCTACTTCGTTGATGCTTCCCTCCACCGGCCCGACGATCTCGCAGGAGGTGCTGTATGCATTCTCATGGCTGGCAAGAAGGTAGGTCAGGTAATTGTGCCACAGGTTTCCTTCGAATCCGTGGCTGACAGCCAGTTCTAATATCTCATTGACCAAATCAAAGAGGAGGCCTTTCATGTCTTCCATATTATAATAATCGTTGGCGTAGTTCTCCATCAGGAAGGTCATATCGTTTAATATCTGGCCTTCTTCCATATGTTTGTACAGCATCAGTTCATTCGTTCTCATTTGGCTCACCTCTTAATAATTTCCCAGTATCTTCAGATTAATGCTTTCTTCCCGCAGGCCGCGGATCGCGTTTTTTACCGCCGGATCCGCCAGATTTCCTTCAAAGTCGATAAAGAAGCGGTATTCCCAGTTCTTCCCTTCTACCGGCCTGGATTCGATCCTGGTCATGTTCAGGTCATTATATATGAAATGAGACAGCAGGTGGTACAAAGAGCCGCTCTCATGCGGCAGTTCGAAGCAGATGCTGATCTTCTTCGCATCTTTCAGGAAGATCTTCTGGTTGGTGACCACGATGAATCTGGTGGAATTCCCATGATCATCATTGATATTATCCGCCAGCATCGCCAGGCCATGCACCTTGGCCGCATAGGCGCTGCACACGGCCGCCTGGGTCTTATCCTGCTCATCTAGCACCTTCTTTGCCGCAATCGCCGTATTGGCCACGCTGATCTGCTGCCAGTCGCCGTGCTCGTCCAGGAAGCGGGATGCCTGCATCAGAGCCACGCCTTTTGAGTATACCCGCTGGATATCCGCCAGTTCTGTTCCCGGTAGTCCGGCAAGCGTATTGACGATCGGAATGATCGTCTCTCCTACGATATAGTTTTCAAATTCCACCAGCAGGTCATACATCTCATCCACAGAGCCTGCCGTAGAGTTCTCGATAGGAAGCACGGCAAAGTCCGCCGCTCCTTCTTCTATGGCTTCCATGGCATCCCGGAAGGTCCGCACGTAAAAGTTGTTGCAGTCCTCCCCAAAGTAATTCTTAGTAGCCGCCTGGCTGTATGCGCCCTCCGTTCCCGGAAATACGATCCTCGCGTTCTTGTCATCCAGGGAGGACACCCCGATAAATGGAAGCCTGCCCAGGGCCCCTGCTTTGACCAGCTGCTGATACTGCAGCTTCCTGCTCATGGACATCAGCTGGTCATAGAGTTCCTGCACCGCTTTCTTATTGAAGTCCGTGGCTACCATCCCGGCCACATCCTGAAGTTTGTCCCGCTCTCTCTGGCGGTCCAGCACTTTTCTTCCATTCTTTACCTTATATTCTCCGACTTCTTCACAGATGCTCATTCTCTCCTCAAAGAGTCTGACCATCTGTTCATCAACCTCGTCTAACCTTATTCTCAGTTCCTCTAACGTTGGCATATCTTTTTCTCCTTCTTTACAAATCAAGTTGTATTATAATACATTTTTGGTATAAAATCTACCTTCCGTTGCCATACTAAGACACATGAAGCATAATTTCTTAACCTGCGGAACCTGTGGGTGGTGCATGGAGATTCTGTTCACCGGCCTGCACTCCCTGCAGAACGAAAATCACAAGCTTACTGGGAATACTTCCATCTGGATGTTCCCTATCTATGGCATGGCCAGTTTCCTTTCTCCCATCTGCAAACGTTTAAAAGGCAAGAGTCTGGTGTTACGGGGAGGTGTATATACTTGCTGCATTTTTATTGGAGAATATATTACCGGCTCTTTCCTGAGGAAATTCGAAGCCTGCCCCTGGGATTACAGCGAAGCCCGGCTGAATGTTAATGGGCTGATCCGCCTCGACTATGCGCCTCTCTGGTTCGGCGCAGGATTGTTGTTTGAAAAAATTCTCTGCAGACGTTGAAAATCTTTCATATTTATTATATGATGTATGAAAGATTTTCAATATGGGAGGAAAACGAGATGAATACCACTGAATGTATTAGAACCAGAAGAAGCATCCGGAAGTTTAGGCCGGACCCGATAGACCATTTTCTATTAGAATCCATAATATCTACTGCATCCTATTCTCCTTCTTGGAAGAACAGTCAGATCGTCCGTTATATCGCAATTGAAGATTCTTCTATTCTTAATTCAATCATAAACAATTACACCCCAGATTTTAATTCTAATATTATCCGGCAGGCACCAATGCTGATTGCTGTATCCTTTGTCAAAGGCTGCTGCGGTTTTGAGCGTGACGGCTCCTTTACCACAAAGAAGGGCGACCGCTGGCAGATGTTCGATGCAGGCATTGCTGTACAGACGTTCTGCCTTGCCGCCCATGAGGCCGGACTTGGAACCGTTATTATGGGAATCTGGGATGAGGATGGCATCACAGAACTTCTGGATCTTCCAAAGGACCAGGAACTAGCTGCTCTGATCGCCATCGGCCACCCGGACATCCATCCGGATGCGCCCGGGCGCAAATCTGTTGATGAATTATTAACATATCGATAAGAGGAGGTTTATATGAGACATTTGATGAGTCCACTGGATTTTTCCGTGGAAGAATTAGACAAACTTATGGATCTTGCAGGGGACATTGAGGCAAATCCTGAAAAATACGCCCACGCGTGCGAGGGTAAGAAACTGGCAACGCTCTTCTACGAGCCAAGTACCAGGACAAGGCTCAGCCATGAGGCTGCCATGCTGAACCTGGGGGGAAGCATCCTCGGATTTTCTTCCGCTGACTCCAGTTCCGCAGCCAAGGGCGAGAGCGTTTCCGATACGATCCGTACCATCTCCTGCTATGCGGACATCTGCGCCATGCGCCATCCCAAGGAAGGCGCGCCTATGGTGGCATGCCGCCACTCTTCGATTCCGGTGATCAACGCGGGGGACGGCGGGCATCAGCACCCGACCCAGACTCTGACCGATCTTCTGACCATCCGGTCTTTAAAGGGTCATCTGGATCACATGACCATTGGCCTGTGCGGAGACTTGAAGTTTGGGCGTACCGTCCACTCGCTTATCCATGCCCTGGTCAGATATCCGGGAATCAAGTTCGTGCTCATTTCCCCGGAAGAGTTGAGGCTTCCAGGCTACATCCGCTCTGACGTGCTGGATCAGAAGCAGGTGGAATATGAGGAGGTCGTCCGCCTGGAGGATGCGCTTCCGAAACTGGATCTTCTGTATATGACCCGCGTTCAGAAGGAACGTTTCTTCAATGAGGAAGATTACGTGCGCATGAAGGATTTCTATATCCTGGATGCCAAGAAGATGGAACTTGCGCCAAAAGACATGTATGTGCTGCATCCCCTTCCGAGGGTCAATGAGATCTCCGTCGAGGTTGACAAGGATCCAAGAGCGGCGTATTTTAGGCAGATGCAGTATGGCGTATACATACGCATGGCATTGATCTTGACGCTATTAGGAATCGAAGTATAGGGAGGAAATCAATTATGGTAAAAAACACTTTAAATGTAGGCCGGATTGATGAAGGCTTTGTATTGGATCATATCCAGGCAGGCCGATGCATGGATATCTATAAATACCTGCATCTGGATAAACTAGACTGCTGTGTCGCGATCATCAAGAATGCCAAGAGCAACAAGATGGGCAAGAAGGATATCATGAAGATTGAATGCCCTATAGACTTCATTGACCTGGACATCCTTGGATTCATTGACCACAATATCACCATCAACATTATCCAGGATTCCCAGATCGTTGACAAGAAGCGTCTCCATCTTCCAAAGGAGATTGTCAACGTGATACGGTGCAAGAACCCCAGATGCATCACTTCCATCGAGCAGGAACTGGATCACATCTTCGTGCTTACGGATAAGGAAAATGAGATCTACCGCTGCAAGTACTGCGAAGAGAAGTATGACGGCCGATAGGCGCCGCATCTTTATTCATAAGCAGGCAGACAACTTTACAGGCCATGGACCGGCAGATGTTTTTCATCCTGCCAGACCATGGCCTGTTTTTATAGTCCTGTTTCATTTTTTATTCTAAAGGCAAGCAAGACGATAAGCCGGGTTATGTCGTTGAGTAATCATCTATCTAGACCTCCCGTTGCCGGAAGGTTCCAGCGACCTACCTAAGACGTGACGGGCCGCCACATCGTCTTTATCCGGTCTTGCTTCGGATGGGGTTTACATGTGCCCCTGCTGTTACCAGCAAGGCGGTAGTCTCTTACACTGCCCTTCCACCCTTACCTGCCGGGAACAAACTGTCCCCTCAGGCGGTATATTTCTGTTGCACTGGCCTTGGAGTCGCCTCCACCGGACGTTATCCGGCATCCTGCCCTGTGAAGCCCGGACTTTCCTCACCTGCGGCCTTTCGGCGCTTGCAGCTGCGATTACTTGTCTTACTTGCCTTGGTTACTATATCATAATTTTTTCCAAAAAACAAATAAAATATGATTTATGCAGGGGTTCCTTCATCCTCGATCAGCGCATCCCCGTCGGCAGCCGTGGTTGCCAATGTATCGCACCGCTCATTCTGGGGATGCCCGTCATGGCCTTTGACCCAGATGAACTGAACCTGGTGGGGGGCTTTCGCCTTCAGAAGCCTCTGCCACAGGTCAATATTCTTCACCGGCTCATTCTTTCCCCTCTTCCAGCCCTTCTTGATCCATCCGTCAATCCAGTGCTGGTTGAATGCGTCCACCACATATTTCGAATCGGAATACAGTTCCACCTGGCAGGGCCGGTTAAGCGCCTCCAGCCCGGCGATCACTGCCATCAGTTCCATACGGTTGTTGGTGGTCCGCTTATAGCCTTGGGACAGTTCCCGGGTATGTAATTCCCCCTTGGAATCCACATACTCCAGAACCGTGCCGTAGCCTCCAGGCCCATCCGGGTTGCCCCTCGCCGCCCCGTCCGTATATATCTTTACCTGCATCTTCCTACTCCTTCCTCTCTTCCAGTTCAAACACCTGCTGCGTCCTGGTGATATGCATGACCTTCTGCCGGTATCCTTCCGATTCCGGCCGTTCCATCAGACGCTCATAAGCCTCATATCTCCCCCACATATGCATTGGGAATACATGACTCGTATCCGTATGCCGCATGAAATAGTCCATTCCCCAGAAGAACTGTTCGCCCTGGCGAAGATCCAGAGGAAGGAACGCTGCGTCAATCCTTTCGCCCTCGATCTTGCCTATCTCATACTGATAATTGCGGCGCATCATCTCATTGTAGGCCTCGCTTTCATCCTCCCAGTGCCACCAGTTCAGATCCCCCGCGTGGAATATGGTCATCTCTTTGAAGCGCACAAAGAACGCCACGCCCTCATCCGTAGAGCGAAGCGTCCGGATCTTCATCCCATCCAGCTCGATCTCCTTGCGGGGCTCCAGATAGATCGTTCTGCCTTTTGGCCCCCGGTCCGTAATATCGCTGGACAGAATATATTTGACATTCTCATATGCATCCGACCACCGGAATATCTTCCGCTTAAAATGATCATAATGCCCATGGCTTGCGAATACATACACTTTTTTCTCTGCAGGTATATCTGGAAGCCGCCCCTTATAGTAATCAAATATCATGACCACGTCTTCATGCTCGATTGTAAATCCACTGTGTTCCAGATACGTAATTTTCATTTTTATGCCTCTCCCTTGATCACATTCACAGCATGTACCAGTTCGGGAAGCAGATATCTGAGGCTTTCTTTTACCGCCCCGGCCTTGCCTGGGAGATTCACGATCAGCACATCCTGGCGGATTCCCGCTGCGGCCCGGTTGAGCATGGAACGCTTGGTGAGCTTCATGGTGTGCGCCCGCATTGCCTCCGGTATCCCTAGAAGCGGCCGTTCAACAACGTCCATGGTAGCCTCCGGCGTGCAGTCCATAGGGCCGCATCCGGCACCTCCCGTGGTCAGGATCAAGTCTGTCAGATGATTGTCGGCCATCCTCTGCATCACTGTTGACAGTACCTTCCGGTCTGTAGGCAATGCCCGCATGAATACGATCTCAAGCCCTGCCTCCTCTACAATCTTCTTAATTACTTCTCCACTTTCATTTTCTTCCCTGCCTCTGTATATGTCTGTGTTTGCTGTAATAATTGCGACCCTCATACTGTACCTCCATACTTTTCTCTGTTGTTTTCTATTAGAATATTAACCCTTTTACAAAAATAATGCAATGATTACGGTGCAGATTCCTGCAACTCCCATTGCTACTCCGCTTACGGCTCCTTCTACTTCCCCCATCTCAAGCGCCTTGGACGTCCCGATCGCGTGGCTGGCCGTTCCAAATGCCACGCCGATGGCCACCGGATCCTTTAGTTTCAGCATCTTGATAATAAATGGATGGAGGATGGCGCCTCCCGTCCCGCAGATAATGACCGCCATCATGGTAATGGACTCTATCCCTCCAAGCTGGGAGGACACATCCAGCGCGATCGCCGTGGTCACCGACTTTGGAAGCAGGGAGTGCATCATGTCTGCGTGCAGGGCCAGCAGCCTGCATAATGCCACCGTGCTTCCCATAGATAGGAGGCTTCCCATCAGGCAGCCGATCACGATAGGAAAAAACTGCTCTTTGAGCACCTTTCTCTGGCGGTAGATGGACAGTCCCAGCATGGCTGTCACGGGCACCAGGAACATGGAGACAAACTGGGCGCCTTCCATGTAGTCATCATAGGATATATGCAGGATCTTGAGCACCAGCACGCAGATCACCATGGCAATCAGAAGCGGGTTGGCAATGGGCGTCCTGGCCTTCCTTGCGGCCACGCCTCCAATATAGAATGCCATCACCGACAGCAGGATGCCAAACAAGGGATTGGACCATAGACTACTCATCTTCCTGTCCTCCCTTCCCCGCCAGCCTCTTCATGCACATCTGCACGATACGCACGCTGGCATAGGTTCCCAGAAATGTCATCACCAGCGAGATGCACACCACGATCAAGAATCCTGCCAGCTGGCCTTTCAGCAGCCCGAAATCTTCCACCATGCCGATTGAAATCGGCACGAACACCAGCGCCATATTCGACAGCAGGAAGTCTCCGGTCTCCCGGATATGCTCTTCTTTCAGTATCTTCGTAAACAGCAGAAGCGCCAGAATCAGGATTGCCATAACGCTGCTTGGAAATGCGATCGGCAGCAGCGACACGATGAATTCCGCCGCAAGGCAGATTGCCAGGATGATCCCCAGCTGCTTTAATATTTTTGCACTCATAACTTTTCCTTCTCTCATTTGTGTAAAGACTATCCCGGTTATTATAGCAAAAAAAAGCGTCAGGTTCTACCCCTGACGCCATTTTTACCTTTACTTCCCCGCATCCGTCAGAATCCCGGGCCTCACTCCCAGCCCCATGGTGGCATCGATCATCGCCCCATGCAGAACGGTGGATTCATCCTTCATCAGCTCGCACACCCAGTAAGCGATCTCTTCTGGCCTTGTAAGCCGCTTCTTTGCCTGCGACTCATCGAACTTCCTGCGTTCCTCCGGGGACATCCACTGAAGGGTGCTGGAATAGAACATGGGCGTCTCCACCGACCCTGGACAGATACAGAATACGTCGATGGGCGTGTGGGTGTTCTCCACCGCCACCTGCCTTGCAAGGAAAGCCACGGCCGCCTTGCTCATGCCGTCGCTGGGCGTAAATTTCGGAAATGCGCTGATTCCTCCGTTTACCGAGGACAGGAATACGATCTTCGTCTTCTCCGTCTTCTTTTCCAGCATGCCTTGTATCTTCTTATAGATCCACAGAGGCCCTAGCGCATTCACGGTCATAAGCGCCAGGTCCTCCTGGGCGTTCAGAAAACCGCCTTCCTCCGTATACTCTTTGACCGTCCCGGAGCCCAAGGCGGCGTTAAAGATTACGCCATACCACTCATGCTCGGTCAGGAAATCCGCCTTCTCGATTTCTTCTGCCTTTCCCTGATCCAGCTTGTGTCCGTAGACCTGCCCCGGATACCGTTCCATCAGTTCCTTTGCCTTTTCTTCGGACCTGCGGTAGGTAAAATGCACCTCATATCCTTGCCCCGCCAGTCGTATCAGCGTCTCAAGCCCCATCCCCTGGGTCGCGCCCGTCACCAGTACCTTCTTCATTCCTATTCCTCCTTCGCCTTGCTGCCCTGCAAACTTCCCGGACACTTTTTGTATAAGTATACTATATACAACTTGACGACCAGAGTCAAATGAACCTGCATCCGGGCCTAGATGATGATGCACACCAGCCCGCCGTTGCTGTCATTGACGATCTTCTGCATGGTATCCTGCAGTTTTTCCTGGCTCTCGTCATTGATCATTGCCATTTTATTCTGCATGCCATCCATCACCAGTTCTTCGATGGATTTGCCAAAAATATTCGTACTCCAGATGCCTCCCTCGCTCTCCTTGGCATCCTTGATATAGCGGATCAGGTCTTCTGCCTGCTGCTCGCTTCCCACGATAGGCGCTATCTCCGTCTCGATATTGGCGCGGATCAGATGGATGGACGGAGCCTCGGAATGAATCTTTACGCCGAACTTATTCCCCTGCTTGATGATGGCAGGCTCTTCCAGCACGATCTCTTCCTTCTTGGGGCTGACTACGCCGTAGCCCTTCATGCGCACCGCTGTAAATGCATCCCGCACGCCTTCATACTCTTCCTTTAACCGGGACAGATCCCGCATGGCCGCAATCAGCTCATACTGGCCCGCAATATGGGTGCCCGTCAGTTCGCTGAGCATCTCGTAGTAGAACCGGTCCGCCACGCTGATCCGAACTCTCACGCAACCGGTATCCATTTCGATCTGGTCTACCTTCATCTCGTCAATATAAGGACTATCCGGCGTCTGAATTCCCGCGGCTGCGTCCTTGATCTCGCCGAACCGATCCATAACTTCTTTAATATGTACCAGCATATCCTGCTTGATTCTATGATCCCTTGGAAGCATCTCCACCCACTTGGGAATAAAGAACTGCACTTCCGATACCGGGAATTCATACAGCACCGCTTCCATGATCTGGTAGATATCCTCTTCTTTTAACTGTTCGCAGTTTACCGGCATGGCTTTGACGCCAAAGTTTGCTTCCAGTTCCGCTGCCACCCCTCTCGCCTCGTCATTAAAAGGCTTCTTGGAATTCACCAGCACTACGAAAGGCTTTCCGATGTTCTGCAGTTCCCGGATGGTCTTTTCTTCCGCCTCCTTATATCCCTCCCGCGGGATATCGGTAATGCTGCCGTCCGTGGTTACCACGATGCCTATGGTGGCATGGTCGTGGATGACCTTGCGCGTTCCGATGGTGGCCGCTTTTGTAAATGGGATCTCATAGTCGAACCAGGGCGTCTTCACCATGCGTTCTTCATTGCCTTCCACGTGTCCGGAAGCGCCGTCTACCATATAGCCGACACAGTCGATCAGACGGACATTGACCGTCACATCATCCGAAAGTTTGATCTGCGCCGCTTCTTTTGGCACGAATTTGGGCTCTGTGGTCATGATGGTACGCCCGGAGGCAGACTGCGGCAATTCATCCTTGGTCCGCGCCTTGCCGTTCTCATCCTCCATATGAGGGAGTACCAGCATATCCATGAAACGTTTGATAAATGTGGACTTCCCTGTCCTTACCGGTCCCACCACTCCTATGTATATCTCTCCATTTGTTCTGGCTTGTATATCTTTGTACAACTGAAACGTATTCATTCTAATACCCCCTTGTTATGCTGATATCAATGTATGCCGCATATTTCGGTTTTAGACTAAGTTTTTATAGGCGCAGACTATCATTTCTCTGAATAATTGTAATTTGACTTTCCCTTCCTATTGATATTACAATAACAGCAGCACAAGCAATAGATACAGCAACGAAAAGGAGAGACTCTATGAATACGGTAAAAGTAAGAAATCTGGAATTAGGCGCGGGCATTCCCGCCATCTGCATTCCCAATGTGGGAAAGACCCGGGATGAGATATTGTCTTTCGCCGGGCAATATAGGAATATGCACATGGATCTGATGGAATGGCGCATGGACTGGTACGAAGATGTGGAAGATACGGACAAGGTACTGGACGTACTATCGAATCTCAGAAGTCTATTAAAGGACATGCCGCTTCTTGCCACCTTCCGTACAGTGAAGGAAGGCGGAGTCCACGGCATGCCCAGGGAAACATACATTGCGCTCAATAAGGCAGTTGCTGCCTCAGGTCATGCAGACCTTATCGATGTGGAGATATTCACAGGCGACGAGGATGTCCGGGACATGATCGCGTCCATCCATGCCTGTGGCGCCAAAGTCATTGGCTCCAACCATGACTTTGACAAAACGCCGGCCAAATCAGACATCGTCTTTCGGCTGCGCAAGATGCAGGACATGGGGGCTGACATTCCTAAGATTGCCGTCATGCCAAAGAGCCGCAAGGATGTCCTGACCTTGCTTGCCGCCACGGAAGAGATGGCTTCCTGCTACGCCGACAGGCCCATCATCACCATGTCCATGTCAGGGCTTGGCAGCATCAGCCGCATCTCCTGCGAGGTATTCGGCTCCTGCCTGACCTTTGGCTCCGGCTCTAAGGCATCCGCTCCCGGCCAGATTGGCGCAGAGGAACTGTACCAGGTTCTCCATACCGTGCATCAGGCGTTATAAGAGGAGTTCTTTACTCCTCTTTCCACGCTTCTGCCGTTCTTTCGATGGCCATGCGGCGGATTTCCTCATCTCTCTTGCGATCAATGGCTTCCAGTTCTTCCGTCGTAGGAACGCCCAGCTGCTTCTTCTGGAATTCCATGTTGGACAGAATGAAGTTAAGGGCAAATCCCACCAGAAGCGCCCAGCCGGATCCTTTAAATGCCAGCACCGCAGCCATGATCCCGGCAATACTCTTGTCTGTGTTGGACTTGCAGTATTCCATGCCGATCCTTGCGCAGACATAAGCCTGGAACAGCAGCGTGATGGCGGATCCTACGCCCATGATCGGCTTCATGAAGGATACGATCGGCACCAGGATCACGCTTAAGAAGGTAGCCATACGGAAGGAACTCATGCCTCCGATCAAGGACTTCATGGCCTTCTTTCCTTCCCGGTAACGCATTGCAACGGAAACCGTCATGCCAACCCACAATGGGCCGGACAGCGGCGGAAATGGCGCGAATATGGCAAGGATCAGGTTCCGGAGGCCGCTGATCAGGTTGGAGCGGCTGGAATTAAAGTCAATATACTCATCATCCCTGCTCTCCTGCGCTTCTTTTACCAGCGTCTCGCTGGTTACAAAGTCTCCGAACGCCAGGACATAGCAGATCAGTGCAAGCGGCAATGCCTTAATAAACATGGACAGCGGCGGGAACCCTACCGCGAATATGCTGACTGTATGGAACATATTCGAAAAATCTGGAATTCTAATGACTGACCCCATCTCCAGAACGGGCTTCGCCAGTTCTCCCAGGGCCACGCCAAGAAGCATGGCGATCAGGTATGGGAACAGATTTCCATACTTAGCCATCACATCCAGAATCTTATATTTCCCTCTCTTCTTCTCGCAGAAGGGCGAGAAGCTTAAGAATGCCAGAAGCAGAGTTCCTGCCAGCGTCGCTACGGGAGCCGTCAGCAGCTGGCTGTCTTCTGCCAGCTGTCCCTGAATAACGGTTATCGGCGCAGCGAGAAGGATTCCCCCCTTGACCGAGGTCGGGACGCTTCTTACAAACTTGTCTGCCAGTTTCGTGACACCCATAAACAAGAATATGAATGCCACCAGAAGTTGTACGGCGATCATCGCCTGGATGCGCTGCGGCCCTTTTTCGAACCCGCTGATGAACGCTAAGGTAAATGGCAGCGTCGGCGTGATCCAGCCAGGCACCACTGGATCTCCCAGCCAGCCGTGAAGCATGTATAAGGCCACTTCCAGAATAACGCAGCTCCATGCCAGTTCATAGGGCAGCCCCAGATAGTCTGTCAAGTATGGGATTGAACTAAGAGCTGTCGCTCCCAGGATCAGTCCTTGAAAGAACTCCACATATTCCACGCGGTAATGTACGCCTGGTATTCTCCATTGGAAAGGCCCAAGAGGAATATAGGGGAGTTCATTTGATTTTCTCGCTCTTCTTGCACTCATAATCGAGTACCCTCCTTAATCTTCTTTCGTTTATTTTTTAACAAATCAAGTCAATAAGGAACTCTGCCTTTGGAACCAAAGGCAGAGTGACGCACGGATTATTCCGACATTGCGCTCTTTCCAAATATTTTCTTATGCTGTCCCACCAGATAGAACATCATCACCGTCGCGATAACGGATGCTGCAAGCAGCAGGCCCATCATCGTGTAGATGGCTGACGTCTCGCCGATGGACTTGGTCATTGCGGATACGATGTATGGAAGGAAGCAGCTTGCCAGTCCCATCCATGTATAGTAGATTCCGGTATTTCTTCCCTTCGGGCCTGGACACATCAGCTGGCGTACGCCAAGTCCTGTCTGAAGCGCTCCGCCGGCCGCAAAGAATCCAAGCAGGGCAATCGCTACATAGATGACTCCTACATTCTTTACAAGAAGCACGATCGCCAGCGCAACTGCCGTAAACACGGAATCAATCAGAACTACCTTCAGCGGATTCCATTTCAGCTTGCCCATCATGATTGCCCAGAATACGACGGCAATGATCGAGCCAACCGTATAGATGGATGTCATGCCTGCCGCCTGCATTTCCGTCAGTCCGCAGTTTGTCATTCCAAAGGCCTTGGTATATTGCTGCGCACCATACATGATGAACATGCACAGGAATCCATAGAACATAGTAATAAAGTTTACCAATCCATTCGGCTTAACCAGCATGCTGGCTTTTGCCGCGTCGATCTCGGCCTGGGCCGCGTTCTTCGTCTCGCCATCCGCGGTCTTTACCGTCTCTTTCATATCATCGTCATAGGCAAATGGAGCAATGACTGCCAGTACGACGCATACAACGGACATCACAAGCGGAATCCATACATTGATGTGCCAGTTCCCGGAGTTGGAGAAATGCACGGCCATCAATGGATAGATAATGCCGGATACGGATACGAATGCCTTGATCCCGATTAACGCAGAACCGGCAAATCTTGGCTCAACAGCTTCCTGTACCGCCGGATATAAGGATGCATCCCAGAATCCGGAAGTCGCCACGCCTGCCAGGAATGCGCATACGCATGCTACCGTGAAGTTTGTTGAGAACAGCAGGCCAGCAAAGCACACGATATAGAGTATGCCTCCGGCAACCGCCATTTTCTTACGTCCTATTTTATCAGATATCTCTCCGCCAAGCCACACGGTCAGGAATTTTCCAAAACCTGTCGCTGTGATGGCCAGAGATACTGCTGCTGCTCCTGCCACTTCGTCTGTATATCCCCATTGGGTGAAGAAGTTTACTTTATTCTGTGACAGAATAATTGCCTGGATGCCATGGGTAAAATATGCCATATATACCATAGCCATAGAAAGAATATACTTCTTTGCTCTCATCCTCTCATTCTCCTTTTCTCTATCATTCTCTTTTGAATTCTGCTATTTGGCCTGCTCAGCCTGGAATTTATTATATTCCTCAAGCGGCATCTTCTTGCCTACGAACAGTTCGTAGTTCACCGCTCCCTGCTGCTGGAGCATTCCTTTTCCGCCAATCGCCTTGCATCCTGCCTCTTCCGCCTCCAGGATCATCTTCGTCTTCTCCGGGCTGTATACGGTATCGGCCACGACCAGATCCTTGCGGTATAAGGACTTGTCGATGAGAGAGATATCATCGTGAGGCTTCATTCCCATCGTCGTCGCATTGATGACGATATCGCAGTTATTTACTGCCTCGGCAAGTTTTTCCTTGTCTTCCAGGTCATTCACCGTAACGACGCACTCCGGGCATTTCTCGGCAAGCTTATCTTTGGTGCCCTCGGCCCTGTCAAAGAATTTATCCTTGACATTGAAGATGGCTACTTCTTTTGCGCCGTCTAATGCCAGCTGTACCTGGATTGCCGTTGCGGCCCCGCCTGCGCCTAATACTACCGTCTTTTTACCTTTTACGTCAACCCCGTTGACTTCCAGATTTTTTACGAATCCTACGCCGTCTGTCACATGGCCCGTAATCACGCCATTGTCATTGACGAATACGTTGCAGGCTCCGATGATCTCGGCTGCCGGTGATAATTTGTCTACCAGTTCTGCCGCAATGTTCTTGCAAGGCATCGTAAAGTTTCCTCCGCGCATATTCAGCAGGCGGATGGTTTCAAATACCTTTGGCATCTGCTCTTCTGTCACGTCAAATGCCAGATATGCATAGTCCAGCCCGTCGTGCTGGAAGCTGAAGTTGTACATTGCAGGAGAGCCTGAATGTCCAACCGGCGTTCCGAATAGTCCCATTAATCCTGTGTGTCCGGATATTCTCTTTTCCATCGTCTTATCTTTCCTCCTTATATCTGCATTGCCGCTGCGTATGCTTCCTTAGTAGCGTCCAGTGCCCGGCGCGCTCTTGTGGCATCTCCCACGACATATACTTCCTGTCCTAACTCTTCCAGCTGTTCTGCAAATGGATTGTAGTTTCTGAATCCCATGGATAATACGACAGAGTCGAATCCTCTTATCTCATGCCGTTCTCCGTCCGGAGACTCATATTCCACGCCATCATCATAGAAACGGCATACTTTTGCATTTACAATCTGCTCTACTTTATACTCATCGAAATCCTTCATCACATATTTGCGGTGCTCGGTGATCATGTCTGCGCCCATCTTGTCGCGGAATTCAATGATGGATACCTGATGCTGCTGCTCTCCTAAGAAGGCTGCGATCTCGCATCCTACCATTCCGCCGCCGACTACCAGAACCTTTTCTCCTGCCGCTCTCTTGCCGTCCAGAAGATCGGAGCCATGGATGATTGCAGGATTGTCGATTCCCTCGATTGGAAGGATCAGCGTCTTGGAACCGGTGGATACTACGACTGCATCCGGTTTTTCTGCTTTTACAAGATCCAGGTCTGCTTCCTGATTCATCACGATCTTAACGCCTGCCTTCTGGCATCTTACGATGTAGCTTCGGATCATGTTGGAGATATCGCCTTTTCCCGGAGGATACGCAGCCAGACGCATGTTGCCGCCCAGTTTATCCGTACTCTCATATAAGGTTACGTCGTGGCCTCTTTCCGCGCAGATGAATGCCGCGCACATGCCGGCTACTCCGCCGCCGATGACCATGACCTTCTTAGACTTCTCTGCCTTCGGATACCCTTCTGACTCATGACCCAGGAATGGGTTGGTCAGGCAGCAGATAGGCTCTCCTTTGTACATATTGGCCACGCATCCCTGCAGGCAGGCGATACATGGAGTCAGATCCTCAAGCCTTTCTTCCATTGCCTTTTCCGGCATATGGGGATCTGCCAGTGACTGGCGTCCGAATGCCACCAGGTCGGCACGGCCTTCCTTAACCAGAAGTTCTGCATACTGAGGCTCTGTGAATCTTCCGACCGTGATCACTGGTATGCTGACTGCCTTCTTAATCTCGGATACCAGATCTGCTGAGAATCCTCCGTGGATCGTCGTAGGCGCCCACATATATTCGTCTTTGATATGTACCGCGCGGGATACGTGAAGCGCCTGAACGCCGCATTCTTCCAAATATGCCGCGATGGCCGCGCTGTCATGTACATCCAGTCCTCCCAGGACTTCATCGGCGCTGTTGATGCGGGCGATGATCGCTACCTTGTCTCCAACCGCCTTCTTCACTGCTTCTACGATCAGGCGCGGGAAGCGCATCCTGTTCTCGAAGTTTCCGCCAAACTCATCCACGCGCTTGTTGGTTCTAGGAGACATGAAGGAACTTACCAGATAGCCGTGAGCCATATGAATCTCTACGGCATCCGCGCCGCCTTCCATGGCGCGTCTTGCTGCCTCTGCATAGCCTTCTACCAGTTCATATACCTGAGCGGTAGGCACTTCTTCCGGCGTGTCTCTTCCTACCGTAGATGGGATGGCTGTTGCCGCCTGGATTGGCGCGCCTGCATTCTTTGCATTTCCTTCCGGCCCTGCGTTCTGCAGCTGGATAGAGACTTTAGCGCCCTCTGCATGACAGGCATCCGTAATCTTCTTCAGGCTTGCGATGCTGCTGTCATCGTACAGGCAAGGCTTTCTCGGGCCTCCCTTGGCTCCTTTATGTACAACGGTCGCCTCGATGGTAACCAGGCCAAACTGGCCTTTCGCACGTTCCGCATAATATGCGACAGACTGGTCGCTCCAGCATCCGTCCGCATTTGCGAAGTTATTGCCCATCGGCGGAACTACGAAACGGTTCTTTACAGTCATTGGTCCAATCTGGATTGGCTTGAACATATTTTCAAATTTCATATCATTTCCTCGCTCTCGAATTATTGCTTATCACAAGAATTATCGTTTATGTATTCTGTATGTTTTAGGCTTCCAAAATCTCCGGCCATGCTTCCTTCAATACTTTCACGGTATTGTCATAAGTATGCGCTGCAGCTTCTTTCAGGCCTCTTGACAGGATCTCGTCAGAGATGACCTCAACGCCTACCACCTTAGGATCGATTCCAGCTTCCTTGATCATCTTTACGAATCCTGCCGTATCCTTTGCTCCGGTTCCCGGTGCGAGACGGTCATGCATGGATTCGTCTCTTAAGATCGTCTTTGCGTATGGCCTCTCGTAAGCATCGTTGATCTGGATGGAGATGACTTTCTTAGCCTGCTCTTCTGTCAGGATGTCGTAGGACTGGTCTGCTCTTACCCAGTGCCATGTATCCAGGATCAGCATCGCATTGTCGCATCCGGATGCCTGAACTACGTCAAATCCTTTTTTGAGATCCGGGATTCCGCTGTATGGCATTGGCTCAACGCCGATGATGTACTTTCCTGCCCTCTGGCATAATTCCTTTAACTTCTGAGCCGTATACTCCACAGAATAGTTTTCCATAAGCCCGCAGTTGATATGGCCTACTCCAAAGAGTTCGCACATATGGAAGCACATCTGCTCTTTGTACTTCTGCTCGTAGGAACGGTGTTCCTCTGCCCACTGTACGATGTACTCTACCTCGGTAACCTTGATTCCGTGCTTATCCAGGATTGCTAAGATGTCTTCATCGTGAAGTCCTTCATTCAATGCATCCACATAGGTCTCTGCCCTCAGGCCGATTCCCTCATACCCAGCCTCTTTCGCTGCGATGACCCGTTCCTCAAATTTGCACTGGTCTCCCAATGTCCATGAACTTACTGTAATTGGATTTTTTCTTGACATAATACGTTTCTCCTTCCATTGTTAAAATTGAACATGATTCTTCTATTTTGCTGGTTCAATCTTGTGATTTTTACTATGCTTTGATTATATTCCATCGTTAAATTAAAAACAAATTGTTAATATTGACCGAATCCATAGATTTTGTTTATAGTTCATGTTAGAATATAGTCAAAATCGGAAAACAAGGGAGAAATCATAATGAATCTTTACCACCTTAGATACTTTGTGACGCTGGCACATCTGGAGCATTATACCAAGGCCGCGGAAATATTAGCGATTACCCAGCCAAGCCTTAGCCATGCCATCGCATCCCTGGAAAAGGAGCTGGGCGTAAAGCTCTTTGAAAAAGAAGGACGCAACGTTGTCCTGACCAAATGCGGCCAGGCTTTCCTGACTGATGTAGAACATGCGCTTGATATGCTGGATTCCAGCGTCAACAAGCTGCAGATGACCGGAAGCGGCGAAGGACGTATTGACATCGTCCAGCTTAGAGTGCTCAGCAGCATCATCGTCCCCGGCTTCGTAAAAGGATTCCTGGATTCCAAGCCGGACAAGAATATCGACTTCCATTTTCATGGCTCCACAGGTATGTCTACCGACATGATCCAGGGCCTGAAAGACCGGAAATACGACGTTGCCTTCTGTTCCATGCTGGATCATGAGCCGCTTATTGAGTTCGTGCCGATCGCCCGCCAGGAACTGGTCTTAGTCGTACCGAATGGACACCCGCTTGAGTCCAGGGATCGCATAGATCTTAAGGAAACTCTTGAATATCCTCAGATTGCCTTCTCAAAGCGCAGCGGCCTACGGCCTGTGATAGACAAACTGTTCGAAAAATGCGGCGGCCGGCCGGAATATGTATATTCGGTGGAAGAAGATCAAGCCGTGGCCGGGCTTGCGGGGGCAGGATTTGGCATCGCCGTGGTCCCCAATATGCCGGTGCTTAACTATATGCCGGTGAAGATTATACAGATTGAAAAGCCTACCTGGGAGAGGGTCTTCTACATGGCCACTCTCAAGAATGTCTACCAGGCGCCAGTCATAAATGAATTCAGGAAATATGTGATAGAACATGCGGATTTATAATCCCTATTGGAATATTTTTTTACACGCAAAAGCACCCGGTACATCGAATCTGTACCGGGTGCCTTATTTTATTATGCCTTATCCTATTCTTTCCATGGCAGCGCCGTATGCTCGGCCTTGCTGTCTCTTAGCATCAGTTCATTGACCGCTTCTCTCGGATCCTTTCCTTCGAAGAGGACTTCATTGACCTTGTCGATGATTGGCAGGGAAACTCCATATTCCTTCCCTAGCTTGACTGCCGCTTTGGTAGAATATACCCCTTCTACCACCATCTTGACCTCGTCCATGGCTTCTTGCATAGACATTCCTTGTCCAATCAGATAGCCTGCCTTACGGTTACGGCTATGCACGCTGGCGCAGGTTACGATCAGGTCGCCAATCCCGGTCAGGCCGGTAAAACTCTCAATGGCCCCGCCCATCTTGACGCCCAGCCTTGCAATCTCCGCAATGCCTCTGGTAATAAGCGCCGCCTTCGTATTATCTCCATAGCCAAGGCCGTCTGCAATCCCTGCAGCAAGGGCAATGACATTCTTAAGCGATCCGCCCAGTTCCATTCCCAGCATATCCGGACTGGTGTACACGCGGAACACCTCGTTCATGAACATATCCTGCAGATACTCCGCCGTCTCCTTCGTCTTTGCGCCGATCACGACGATGGTCGGCAGCCCTCTGCCTACCTCTTCTGCATGGCTTGGGCCCGATAATACAGCCACGTTCGCCTGCGGGATCTCCTCTTCAATCTGCTGGGACAGGGTCATCAGAGTGCTTTCCTCAATTCCTTTTGCCACATCCACGATGATCTGCCCTTCTGCTACATAAGGCTTCATATTGCGCGCCGTGCTTCGCGTAAATGGAGACGGCACCGCCAGAACGATAAAGTCTTTCCCCTTGATGGCGGATTCCATCTGCGATGTAAACTCCATATCATCCGGAATCTTTACGCCAGGCAGTTTGGACTCATGCTCCCGTTTTGTGGAAAGCATCTTCACTTCGTCCTCATTGATAGACCATACCGTCACATTGTGCCCGTTCTTGTGGAGCAGAAGCGCCAGCGCGGTACCCCAGCTGCCTGCTCCCATAATACCTACATTTGCCATAATGTTCACGTTCCTTTCATACTTTGTGCTATTTCTTGCCGACACTTAGCTTATTCTCCGTGCCGGTTAATAGTCTCTTAATGTTCTCCCTGTGCTTAAAGAAGGCAGACAGCATTAAAAATGCCGCGATCCCATACATCTCGTAGAGATAATTCTGCGCCACATGGAATCCTCCCATCTGTCCATAGACAACTACTTCCACAAGATAGATGATGACCACCAGAAGCGAGCCAAGCGACACATACCTGGTGATCCCCACGACTCCCACGAACGCCACCAGGCAGATCAGTACCATCCACACATTGGTGGTGCTCAGAATCAGTCCTCCTGTAGCCGCAATTCCCTTGCCCCCTTTGAATTTGAGGTAGAAGGGGTAATTGTGCCCCAGCACAGCTCCCATGCCCGCATACATGGCAAGAAGCGGTATCATGTCCGCCTGGCTCTTCCCATAGATCAGGTGCACCACGACCACCGCAAACACGCACTTAAAGCAGTCGCCCAAAAGCGTTACAAGGCCGGCCTTCCAGCCCATGGTGCGAAGGGCGTTGGTAGATCCCGCGTTGCCGCTCCCCTGCTTTCTGATGTCTACGTGATGAAGCTTGCCGTACAGATATCCGGTCTGCAATAATCCAAATGCGTATCCTATAATCACACATATGAAACGTTCCATAACTAGCGATCCTTATCCTTTCTTTCCCGTACAAAGAACTTCAATGAAGTTCCTCTGAATCCAAATGCCTCGCGAATCTTATTCTCCAAATACCTGGTATAGGAGAAATGCATCAATTCCTTGTCATTCACGAATATGACGAATGTCGGAGGCTTCACAGCCACCTGGGTAATGTAATACAGCTTCAGCCTTTTCCCTTTGTCTGACGGCGGCTGCTGCATTGCCACGGCCTCGGCCATGATCTCGTTGAGCACGCCGGTAGCTACCCGAAGCGTCTGGTTTTCAATTACCATGTCTATCTTGTCATATAATTTGTTCAAACGCTGCCCTGTCTCGGCAGATACATACATGATCTCCGCATAAGGCATGAATGACAGCACGCGGCGGACTTCGCTGTCATACTCCCGCATCGTCTTGTCATTCTTTTCTATAGCATCCCATTTATTTACCACGATGATGATGCCCTTGCCCCGCTCATGGGCAATTCCCGCAATCTTTGCATCCTGCTCTGTCACGCCTTCGGTGGCGTCGATCACGATCAGCACCACGTCTGCCCGCTCTACCGCCGTTACCGTACGGATAATGCTGTAGCGCTCCAGTTCTTCCTTAATCTTGTTCTTCCTGCGAAGGCCGGCGGTGTCTATGAATACATATTCCTTCCCATTGTGCACGATATCTGTGTCAATCGCATCCCGGGTCGTTCCCGCGATATCCGATACGATGACGCGCTGTTCTCCCAAGAGTTTGTTGATGATGGAGGATTTTCCTACATTCGGCTTTCCTACGATTGCTATCCTTGGACGCTCATCCTCTTCTTCCTCCCCGGCATGATCCGGGAAATGCTCCGCCACCTGATCCAGCATATCGCCGATCCCCAGGCGGGACGCCGCGGATATGGGCACCGGATCGCCGATTCCCAGATTATAGAACTCATATACATCCGGCATAAACTTGTCAAAATTATCTACTTTATTAACCACCAGGACTACCGGCTTGCCGGAGCGCCTGAGCATGTCCGCCACCTTGGAATCCGAATCTACCAGTCCCTGGCGCACGTCAGTAATGAAGATGATCACGTCTGCCGTGTCGATGGCAATCTGTGCCTGCTCGCGCATCTGGGACAGGATGATGTCTTTGCTCTCCGGCTCGATCCCGCCTGTATCAATCAGCGTGAAGTCCTTGTCAAGCCAGTTCACATCCGCGTAGATACGGTCCCTGGTCACTCCGGGCGTATCCTTGACGATGGATATCATACCACCTGCCAATACATTAAAAAGGGTCGATTTTCCAACATTGGGTCTTCCCACAATTGCTACTACTGGTTTACTCATTTTATATCTCCTCTATCTTACTTTCTTCGTTGACCATACTCCATTATACATTACCTTTCCCAAATAGTCCAATCTGTAGTTGACCTTTTTATAGGAAAAGTGATATAAATATTAATAGTGATTACTATAAATTCGAAAGATACAGGAGATTATCATGCCAAACATTAAGTTAATGGAGACGGCGCTTCCCGTAGCGCCCCTAAAGATCGCGGCCCTTGACTCATGCAAGGAGATGGGCCAGAAAGTAAATGATTATATTGTCAGATTCAGGCAGGATACGTTAAAAGAATCTTTGGATTCTCCGCTTTTTTCCAGCTATCAGCTGGACAATTACCTGATCGACTGCCACTGCCCCCGTTTCGGAACCGGGGAGGCCAAAGGAATTATCGGAGAGTCGATCCGCGGAAAAGATCTGTTCATTATGGTCGATGTCTGCAACTACAGCCTGACCTATACCGTAAATGGCCACTTGAACCATATGTCCCCGGACGACCACTATCAAGACCTAAAGCGCGTTATCTCAGCGGCAAACGGCAAGGCTCACCGGGTCAATGTCATCATGCCGTTCTTGTATGAGAGCCGCCAGCACAAGCGCACCAAGCGCGAATCCCTGGACTGCGCCCTGGCGCTTCAGGAACTGATCGACATGGGCGTCACCAACATCCTTACCTTCGATGCCCATGACCCGAGAGTCCAGAATTCCATTCCGCTGCACGGCTTTGACAACTTCAATCCTCCTTACCAGTTTATGAAAGCCCTTCTTCGGGCGGAGCCGGAACTGATCGTCGATAAGGAGCATCTGATGGTAGTCAGCCCGGACGAAGGGGCAATGCATCGTGCCGTTTATTTCTCCAACGTTCTCGGCGTCAACATGGGAATGTTTTATAAGCGCCGTGACTACTCAACCGTGATCAACGGCAAGAACCCCATCGTGGCCCATGAATTCCTGGGCGATGATATCAAGGGAAAGAATGTCATTATCGTGGACGATATGATCTCCTCCGGGGAAAGTATGCTGGATGTGGCGAGACAGATCAAGGACAGAGGCGCGGACCGGGTATTCGTCTGCACTTCCTTTGGATTGTTCACAGAAGGATTTGATATGTTTGACGAATATTATGAAAAGGGCTACATCGACCGCGTGATTACCACGAACCTTACTTATCTTCCGCCGGCCGTACATGAGAAGCCTTACTTTGTAATTGCGGATATGAGCAAATATATCGCGCTGATCATCGATTCATTCAACCACGATATCACCATCGGCGCTGTCCTCAATCCGACAGACAAGATTCACAAATTATTGGAAAAGCACCGCAATTCCTTGTAATTAATTTAACAACCTTTGCAGTCTCATATCTTTTATATACAAGGAAAAAGGATGTCTCGTCTAAATCGATGAGACATCCTTTTATGTTCCTCTCAATACTTTCTTAATTAGCGCTGCTCCATATATGTGGTTAAAGCGGTTTCTTCGGTAAAGTATTCCTTGAGTGCTATGATTAAACCCTTCATCAAAACTCACTTCCTTTATACTGAATTCATATTTCTCATTCCGTTAAAAGATTAACACCTAGCACTCAATTTGTAAAGATATTTTTTTAACAAAGTTCTTCCAATTTTTTGATACTTTTTTGTGTATTTTTTAACATTCTTTTTCTGCCCCGTAAAGACTAGAAATCCGTATAGCTAACTCCGTCCTTTAGTTCGATTCCTTTGGCTCTCGCCATCTCGGAGACGGTTACCAGCTGGTAACCCTCATCTATCAGCTTCGGTATCAGAGCAAGGGCTGCGTCCACGCTCTCCGTATGGATATCGTGCATCAGGATGATATCCCCGTCTTTTACGCTTCCCATGACAGAATCAATCGTGGCCTGCGCATTTCTGGTCTTCCAGTCCAGCGTATCGATATTCCACAGGATCATCGGCATTCCCACGCATCCTTTCATCGTAGAACTGATTGCCCCGTAAGGCGGACGCATCAGGGTGGCTCCCTGCCCTACGATATTCTGGAGATTGCCATTGGTCCCTCCTACTTCATTCTGTATGCCGGATGCATCCAGTTTAGACAGATCGGCGTGGTCGTAGGAATGATTGCCTAATTCGCAGCCCACTTCCTTCATCCTCTGGATCACGCTTGGATAGGAAGGCACCTTCTTTCCCAGCATAAAGAATGTGGCATGGGCATTGTACCTCGCCAGCGCCTCCACCAGTTCGCCGGTGCGCGGGCCAGGACCGTCGTCAAAGGTCAGGGCTACCATCGGCTTGTTCGGGTCTATCGTGCTCTCTTTCTTGGAGATAAGCACGCCGTTCTGATCAAATACGCACAGCGTAAGCCCCAGCCACACCTCTCCCGTCGCCATCTTTCCGTCTGTTCCAAAGTAATAGGAAGCGCCGTCAATATCCTGCCAGCCGATAGAAGCCTTGCCGTCCGCACCCAGATAATACTTTCCATCGTCGCTGTCAAGCCATCCGGTCTTCATAATTCCATCTTTGTCAAAGTAGTATCTGGATCCGCTGATATCCTGCCAGCCGGACGCCTTCTTTCCATCTTCGTCAAAGTAATAGGTGTTCCCTTTTGAGACTACGAAGTCATTGGTGACATAGGTTCCATCATAGCGCTTAAACTTGTCCCCGTCCCACTCTCCGACCTTATTCTTGACCGTCAGGACGCCATCGGCAGTATCGATTCTGACCAGCCCGATCCAGTCCTTTTCCAGGAATCCTTTGACCGCATCCTCCAGATTCAGAGTAACCGGATAGTCTCCTTCCACAGCCGCATCCGCCTCGCAGCCGATGGTATAGTGCTTCCCTTGTTCTAATTCTTTTGCCAGGTCGCTGACCTTATATCCGGTTCTTGCATCCAATACGGCCTTCGTATTCCCCTTGGTCTCCACCGTGATCCCGAACTTGGGAAGTTCTTCCTCCTGCAATATGGAATCGCTCTTTACCGCAAGGAATATCTCCGCCTCCTGCTGGGATGCCGCCGCAGTCCGAAAAAGCAGGAACGGAAGGGCGCAAACTACAAAAAGAGCAAAAATCCGCAAAGGGACTCTCACTCTTCTCGCTTTTTTATGTATATGCTTTTTGTGCTCGCTAATTCTTTCATTTGTCATCTGTATGTCTCCCCTACACATCATCAAACATCAATCTATGGATTCTATGTAGTTGAGTATAACGTAATTCGACACACTTCGCAATGAATCTTATATGAACAATTCTTAATAATTATTAAATATTTTTAACCGGTTATTCGATTACGCGCACGCGCAGCACTTCTCCGACTTTCCTAAGATCATCTACCACTTTCTCAGGAACCGGGCTGTCGATGTCTATCATCGTGTAGGCATAGCCGCCCTTGCTTTTGTTGCTCATATCCGCAATATTCATATTGTCATCCGCCAGAATCTTCGTAAACTGCCCGATCATGTTCGGCACATTGTGATGCAGCAGGACGATCCTGGTATTCTCGCCCCGATATCCCATATCGCTGTCGGGATAATTGACGGAATTCTGGATATTGCCATGCTCCAGGTAAGCACGGATCTGCTTTGCCGCCATTCTGGCGCAGTTATCCTCGGACTCTTCCGTGGATGCGCCCAGATGGGGGATCACGATGGCTCCCTTTACCCCTGCGATGACAGGCGTCGGGAAGTCCGTCACATAATGCTTCACCTGTCCGGCCACCAGCGCGTCAACCATGGCCTCTTCATCTACCAGCAAGTCTCTTGCGAAATTCAGGACTACCACGCCTTTCTTCATCAGGCTTATGGCATCGGCATTGATCATACCTATCGTGTTTGTGGTAGCCGGCACATGGATGGTAATGAAGTCGCACTCTTTATACAGTTCATCTACCGTCTTCGCATGGATAATATTCCTGGACAGCCTCCATGCAGAATCAACGGATACGTATGGATCATAGCCATAGACATCCATTCCCAGATGCATGGCCGCATTGGCCACCAGCACGCCGACAGCTCCAAGTCCAATGACTCCCAGCTTCTTTCCTTCCAATTCGCAGCCTGCGAATGCTTTCTTGGCTTTTTCCGTCTCTTTTACGATGTTGCCGTCTTCTTCGTTTTCCTGCACCCAGTTGATGCCGCCAATGATGTCTCTGGAAGCCAGCAGCATTCCCGCGATCACCAGTTCCTTCACGCCGTTGGCGTTAGCCCCCGGCGTATTGAATACCACAATGCCCTGTTCTGCGCATTTATCAAGCGGGATATTGTTCACCCCCGCGCCTGCTCTTGCTATGGCCTTTACTTCTGGTCCGAACTCCATCTCATGCATGTTCGCGCTTCTTACAAGGATGGCATCCGCATTCTCCGGATCTCCAGCCGGCGCATAATCTTCCGTAAACTGTTCCATACCCACTTCAGATATTTGATTTAAGCAATAATATTTATACATAACTATGCATTCTCCTCTTCAAACTTCTTCATAAATTCCACCAGTGCCTCTACGCCTTCCATCGGCATCGCATTGTAAATGCTAGCCCTCATGCCGCCCACCGAGCGGTGCCCTTTCAGGCTCTCGAATCCGGCCGCCTTGGCTTCCTTTACAAACTTCGCATCCAACTCGCTGCTTCCCGTAACGAAAGGCACGTTCATGATCGAACGGTCCTTTGGCTCCACAGTGCCTTTAAACAGCTTGCTCTGATCCAGATAGTCATACAGGATCTTCGCCTTCGCTTCATTACGCTCTTTCATTGCCGCAAGGCCGCCCTGCCTTTTCAGCCACTTGAATACCTTGCCGCAGATGTAGATTCCATATGCCGGCGGCGTATTGTAAAGAGACTTGGCATCTGCATGGGTCTTATACTGGAGCATGGTAGGCGTCCCTGGAAGCACATCCTCGGTAATCAGGTCTTCCCGGATGATCACGATCACGGTTCCGGCCGGACCGATGTTCTTCTGCACCCCTCCGCATATCAGGCCATACCGGGTCACATCCATCGGCTCTGACAGGAAGCAGGATGATACATCGGCAACCAGGGTCTTTCCCTTGGTATTCGGAAGTTCCTTGTATTTGGTGCCATAGATGGTATTATTCTCACATATGTACACATAGTCCGCATCTTCTGAAATGGGAAGATCAGAGCAATCCGGGATATAGGAGAATGTCTTATCCTCTGAGGATGCCACGATATTGACCTTTCCGTATTTTTTTGCTTCGGCGGCTGCCTTCTTGGCCCACTGTCCGGTAACGATGTAGTCTGCCACCTTGTTCTTCATCAGGTTCATAGGAACCATAGCGAACTGCTGGGACTCCCCTCCCTGCAGGAATAATACCTTATAGTTGTCAGGTATGCCCATCAGTTCCCGAAGATCCGCCTCTGCTGTATCAATAATTTCCTGGAACGACTGCGAGCGGTGACTCATTTCCATAACGGACATTCCGGTCCCGTTGTAATCTAGCATTTCTTCTGCTGCCTCTTTTAATACTTCCTCCGGTAATACTGCCGGTCCTGCTGAAAAATTGTACACTCTGCTCATTGTTGTTCCTCCATTTTCCTTGTTCTGTTATTTCTGTTTTTCCAGGTCCTTTTCATCGAATGCTTCATTGATCGGCGCGCCTGGGGCTACCATAGGCCATACCTTGTCATCGCTGTCTACCTGGCAGTCAATGACAACCGGCCTGTTAAGAGTCAGGGCCTTTTCGAATGCTTCTTTGAATTCTTCCTGGGTGGTTGCACGGATTCCTTCTGCCCCCATAGCCTCCGCAAGCTTCACGAAGTCCACGGCGTCATTCAGAACCGTCGCCGAGTAACGCTTTCCGTAGAACAGATCCTGCCACTGGCGCACCATTCCAAGCACATGGTTATTGATGACCACCTGGATGATTGGAATATTATGGCGCACGGCGGTAGCGATCTCGTTCATATTCATACGGAAGCATCCGTCACCCGCTATATTGACAACTGTCCGATCCGGCAGCCCCGTCTTGGCACCGATGGAGGCCCCCAGGCCGTATCCCATGGTTCCCAGGCCGCCGGACGTCAGTAATGTCCTTGGCTTTGTAAATTTATAGAACTGGGCTGCCCACATCTGATGCTGGCCGACTTCGGTCACGATGACGGCATCCCCATTGGTCTGTCTGTAGATTTCCTCAACCACATATGGGCCGGTCAGTACGTCCGGATGATAGGATAATGGATATCTCTTCTTGTAATCCATGATCTTCTCTACCCATTCCGCATGATTTTGCTGCTCCATCCTCTCATTGAGGATACCCAGCACGGTCTTGATATCGCCCACTACGCCGTCGGTGATCAGTACATTCTTGTTCATCTCCGCAGCATCGATATCAAACTGCAGGATCTTGGCGTTCTTGGCAAACTTTCTGGCGTTCCCTGTCACGCGGTCGCTGAATCTTGCTCCGATGACGATCAGCAGGTCGCACTCGCTGACGCCATAGTTGGCCGTCTTCGTGCCGTGCATTCCCAGCATGCCTGTATATAACGGATCGGTGCCCGGAAACGCGCCTTTACCCATAAGGGAATCCGTTACCGGAGCATCCACCTTCTTGGCAAATGTATAGAGTTCTTCGCTGGCGCCTGAGAGTACCGCGCCTCCTCCTACAAAGATATATGGCTTCTTTGCTTTTGTTATGATTTTTAATGCCGTCTGGATGTCGTCTTCGCAGATGTCTTTGGAAGGCTCGACAGGCTTGATCGCCTCTTTCTTATATTCTGCCTTATTCGCCGTCACATCCTTAGGAATATCGATCAGTACCGGGCCGGGGCGGTCCTTCTTCGCGATCACGAATGCCTTTCTTATGGTCTCCGCCAGATCTTTTACATCCTTGACGATAAAGTTGTGCTTCGTGATCGGCATCGTGATACCTGCGATATCAATCTCCTGGAAACTGTCTTTTCCAAGAAGTGACACGCCTACATTACAGGTGATCGCTACGATCGGAATGGAATCCATGTAAGCCGTCGCGATTCCCGTAACCAGATTCGTCGCTCCCGGGCCGCTGGTT
>OGYH01000129.1_pt1 | contig 72342 bp, 60 predicted proteins | sample 1576511 | NCBI WGS metagenome assembly OGYH01 (sample SAMEA3541522, study PRJEB24748) | human gut metagenome | biome: human gut; feature: human-associated habitat; material: faeces | place: China | collected 2012
TCAGATTAAAAAATGACGCAGTATCTGCTCTGATGATAAAATCAATTTTGATTGAGCTTTTAGCAATATTTTTGAGTTTCGATAAAGCTAAACCACACAATGAAATACAAGATGATGAATTTGTCAAATTTATAAATGACTATATCAAAAATCATATTCACGAAAAAATTTCCGTAAAGTCCCTTTCAAATTTAATGGGATTTAATGAGAAATACTTTATATCGATTTTTAATAAACATTTCGGCATAACTCCCGCACTTTACATTAAGCATATGCGTTTGGAAACCGCCAAATATGATTTACTGTATACAGACCATTCTATCGCCTTTATAGCCGATACAATAGGCTTTTCCACAATTCAAAAGCTATCTAAAGATTTTAAAGAATATACCGGCTTTACGCCAACCGAATTCAGAAAAACATTCAAATAGACCCATCATTTTTGATGGGTCTATTATTTTAATCGTTAAAATTTTCTACAAACCGCATAAATACCGCTGCCGCCTCTGCTCTTGTGGCATTGTCTTTCGGATTAAGTGTTATGTCTGTTTTTCCGACCATTAATCCACTGCCTGCCGCCCATTGCATTGACGGAATTGCATATTCAGAAATATCGTTATAATCATCATATGAAAGTATATTTGTGTTATCTCCCACTTGTGTATCTATCTTCTTGTAATTTGCGTATCTGTACAAAATCGCTGCCATTTGTTCTCTTGTAATATCTGCGTTAGGATCAAATTCTGTTGCCGATATTCCTGCCACTATACCGTTAGTGCTTGCCCAAGCAACTGCTTTTTCATAATATGCACCGCTTGGAACATCTTCAAATTTACATTCGCCTTCCTCATTTTCACCGTCTATTCTATGTAGAATAGCAACAAACATTGCTCTTGAAAGGTTTGTGTTCGGCTCAAATGTTATATCCGTTATACCGACCATAAATTTATGCTCATAAACATATTTAACATTATCATAGAACCAATCTGTCTTTTCAACATCAATAAACGGTAAATCGGTTTTCTCGCCGAATATTACTTGAATTTCCATATTTTCAGATACCGATTTAACGGTATACACTTCCGCATTACTGCCAACGCTGACACCGTTTATAAGAATATCCTTTACCATATAGCCGTCATTCGGAACTGATGTTACAGTTACGCTTGTGCCGGCTTTAACTTCCGTACTTGACAATGTAACTTTTCCGTTTTCCGACGGTAGTAATGTTATCTTATATTTTGCCGAAGATGAGCCTCCACCCGAATGCTTACCTGTGCTTTTAAAGGATTCCATAGCCTTATTTAATGCCGCAACACCTTGTGTATAATCGTCCTCTGTTGCGGCACTGTCATTAACAAGCTCCTGTGCTTTATTAATAGCCTCCTGCAAAGCATTCTTTTTACTGTCCGACGCATTAGGTGTATTGTCAAGAAGTTCTTGTGCCTCTTTAATCTTTTCTATCAAATCTTCTTTTGAATTGCCTGTTATCTCAATTACTGCATAATCAGAAAATCCGTCTTTTATATTCTTGTCTTCCGCAGTTTGAATATTTGCGGTATTCATTTTAACTTTTACCACTGTTTCACCCTTTGACAATGCGGTTATATCACCCTCATCAAGTGCGATACGATTTTTCTCGTACAACACACTCCAATCAATCATATCGTCACTTAATTCAAATTCTTTTCCGTCGTCAAGGACCGCAAAAGCCGAAAGCTTTGTATTTTGACCGCTTTTCATTGAAATCTTTTTCTCGCCATCAACAGTTTGAATATCCTCACCGTTATTTTTTAGTTCAATTTCTTTAATCGCAAAACTACCTTTACGCACCGCATATACCATAAGTTCGGTTACGTTGCCTGCGTTATCTACAGCTTTTAGCGTATGTGATTTATAATTTTCATTATCTGATAATTTTTTGGTAATACTGAAACTTCCGTTTTCATTAACCGTAATTCCGTCAGTTTCTCCGTCTATCGTAAGAGTCGAAGATTTTTCTGTTAATCCCTCAATAGTGTAACTTCCGTCATCTTCGGTTATCACAGTATTCGCTCCAAATATTGCTGAAACATTTTCAACGCTTTCAGCTGATTTTTGCGAAAGCGACAATATAGGTGCTGATGTATCTATTGAGAATGCCAATCTCGCATCACTGTCGCCTATAATTGCATCTTTACCGCTTATATTGTCTTTTTTGCTCGTATAAGCTGTGAAATCAATTACATAATCGCCGTCCTCAAGGTCATCTAAAACAAACTTCCATTCTTTCTTAAATTTATTGTCACTGTATGCCTTTTGACCGTTTACCGACAATTCCATAAACACATCATTTTCAAATACATATTCAACAATAATATTATTGTCATTTATATATTCTTTTGTGCTGTCAAAGTTTGTTTTTACCTCTTTCAACTTTGGCATATCCTTTTCAGGCATTACAAGTTTATCAGATGAAACCACATCATCACCGTAATAATACCAAGTCTTATATTCATCAGAAGAATCCGATTTTCCGTATTCTTCACGTAGAGTTCTTACATTGACATAATATGTTTTGCCTGTTTCAAGATATGCCTCCTTGCCGAATACGAAGTTTGAGCCTCTTTCAAACTGACCTACATTATTACTTAGTACACTGCCGTCCTCCGCAACAATTTCAGCTATATAATGCGTATAATCGGCATTTTCGGGATCTGTTACATTCACAAATATATTACCGTTACCACCGTAATTGATATGCACATTTGAAACTGACTTAGGAAGTTTCTTATTCTTGAATTTTACAGGTGTATCACTAATCGCAAGACTTATTCCGTCTGTTGTAGATACGGTTGTTACTGCGTAATACGTTCCGCTTTCAAATGTGTCCGGAAGTGTAATTTTTTCACTGCCGTTTTTTATTTCTGCGTCTGTTTTGTGAAGTATGTTAGTTCCTAACGAATCGCCTTTGTTGTCACCTGTTTTGACTTTCTTCAAAACATCTTTGTCTTTCGTCAAATAAACGTCTATTGTCCCTTTTTTATCGGTACTTCCGCTCATTGTCCATGACGCTGTAAGTTCGGCAGAATCTTCCGATGAATGTGATATACTGCACGAATCTATACCTGCTATACCGTCAACACCGTTCATATTAAATGACTTGATTGTAATGTTAGGTGTTGTGTATCTTACAGTCCACTTACCGTTTATGATTTTATCCTTTTCCGTAACCGTTACATAAATATAATTGTCACCGTCACGGTGCTGTACAAGCATATTTCCGTTACCGTTCCCGTCGTCCAAAATTGTGTTTATTACGGCTCCGTCGGCATTTATAAGTGTAATTTTGCCTGCCTCAGGTGTGCCTGAACCTGTATAAGGTATTTCAAGCAATAATGCGTCTTGATTTTGAGCATTTTCTACATTTACACTTGCCTCTTTATATTCACTGCCGTCTGTCATCATACCTATCGGCTCAACAGACAATTCGTGTACATTAGTTCCGTAGTAGCCTGTTACGTCGTCAGAACTCATAAGGCTCATTGAGTTATTTTTGCCTCGCGGCGGTGCACTTAAATCTACATTCTTACCGAATGATACATTTTTACCCCAATAATATATTACACCGAAACGGATACCAATAATCTTGATATTTGCACCGATAAATTCATCAGATACAGCCGCCTCAACACCTGCGAGTTCTTTACCGCCCACAAGCGGAATACTGTCCGGTATGCAAATGCTTGCAAATATGTAGCCGTAGAAATAATCATCGGCAATATTTATTGTAATACCTCCTTTTATAAGTCCGTCTATAATACTTACATTACCGTAAAGATTAAGTTCCCAAGGCTCTATCCATCTTGCATTTATTCCTGCTTTCAAATCAAGCAAAGAATCCGATACTTTTAATTTCATATCGCCTTTAAGCGACAGTCCCTCAAGGCTTATTCTGGCATTAAAATCACCCACAAGAGTACCTATAGCCTCAAGTCTTGTGAACAACAATATAGTAATCGGCGGAAGTTTGTCAAATTCACCGCCTATGGTATCGGCAAGTTCATTTATACCGCCGCCCAAGCCTGTCATAAACAATGCAGGCGGTGCAATAGGAATTTTCAGTCCGTCACGGATATAAAATTCGATTTTATCCGGTACTATAACATCTTTATTTTTTACATTAACTTCTTTAAATGCAAGTATACCCTCACATTCAATAATCTTGATATTAAGACCTGCATTTAATTCGTATACATTGTCTATTGTGTTTATGGTAACGCTTGCATATATACCCGGTGCATTTGAAACAAGTGAACCTAAAACGTCTTTAGGCAATGCAAGCGACATTTTCGCGTCTATTCCTATAAAACCTGTACCTTCAACCTTTACAGCCTTTTCCTCAACCTCGCCTTTTTCACCGAAAAGTACATTATTTACTTCCGCAGATAAACTTCCCTCTGAAAGTTTGGTATCTTTTTTGATTTTGTCACCTGTAGACGTTTGTTTGGGTGTTTCATCAAAAAGACTTTCCATATCACCCGAAATATCTTCTTGGTCTGCCGTCAGACTTTCGTCAAACAAACTCTGCATTTCATCGGAAATATCCTCTTGATCTGCCGTCAAATCTTTGGTTTCTTGATTATTATTCTTCTTTGCTTTAATCGGCAAGCTGATGCTTCCGCCGAATCCTATACCGTATGTAACCATACCGTCGGAATTGTCATACCACTGTGAACTCATTTCACCGTATTTTAAATCTACCAAAAATCCGCCGACCGACTGAATCATAGTTGCCGCACCGTCAAGAGAAAGTTTTACGGGTTTATTGTCATTAGCAAAATAATCCGTCAATCTCTCACTGTCCAAAGTATACACAATGCCTTTATTAACGGTAAAGCTCCATTTACTTCTCCAAACGTTGATAGAATTTACAACCTTTAAAAGTCCGTCACCGTTTATTGTGTATGCACCGTTTTTCTCATAAATTTCAAGCGGTGTATCACCCTCGTATGACAGCATATTATTGATTACAACATCGCCGTCTGCCGTACTTGCCTGCCAATATCTCTCTTTATTATTGCCATCACCGCGTTCCATTTCTCGAACATTCGCACGAACAGTAAGCAATATTTCATTATCACGAATTGACTCTTTTTTCTCACCGAAATTATATTTAATCTTTGTCTTATTTAATTCGCCTGTTTTTTCAACTTCACCGTAATAAAACTTTAAATATTCACCCTCATTTGCAAAAGTGAAAAAGTCATAATCAGTATTATTCGATTTATCGGTTGTACGAACAAGTGCTATTGTTCCGTAAGATTTAAGTCTGTATTTTTCGTCTGCCGACACTTGAAGTTTATGTTCACAAGTTATTGATTTGCCGAATTCCTCTATTAAAATCGGATCTGTAAATTCAAACACTAATTCATAATATCCCACTTCAAGTTCTTCATCTGTCGTAAAACTCATATTTTCATACTCTTCGTCAAGAAAAGCTATGTTCTTCTTTTCTATCAAAACAGAATGATCGCTTGTTGTATGTTTAAGTCTTAAATCCCAGCCTTGATTTGCCGAAAGTGCTTTAAATGCCGACATATTACCCGATACGGTAACGGCTTTTTCGCCGCCGGTCCATACGGTTTCGGGATTAACTTTATTCATCTGCACTATCGGCACATTGCCTGTTACGGACTGCAATATAACATTTTTCTCTGCAGCCGTTTCGACTGTTTTTTGTGTTCCGTCCTCAAGGTTAGCCGTTGCGGTAAGTGATACATATACTCCGCCTGCCGTTAAGTCCGTCTGCGGAACAGCTTTAAACGTATACTTTTTTGTTATTATCTCTTTGCCTATTTCATCAAATGTGACTGTATCGTCGTCCGAAACAATCTCAAATTGACTGTTATCAACAGTTATATTGAGCATTGCCGAGCTTAGCATAACAGCGTCGTTACCTGTATTGTCAATTTCAACCGTCACATCAAATTGACCGTCATTTTTATATGTCTTTTTATCATCGGAAAGTTCAACTCTGCCTGCTGTTATATTTATTTGAGTTGTATCGTCTTTATCGTTCGAGAAGTTACCTACACCGTAAAGCATTTCACCTGTATAACTTCCGCCGCTTGCGATTGTTCTGTTTTCCCAATAAATTGCCGCCGCACTGTCCGGCTCTCTGTAATCGTTTGAATAATTAGTGAAATCGCAATAATTATCCGGTGTATATGTATATCTTGTATTTGCAAGATTTGCCCAATGACCGACTATGATACGATTTGCTTCACTGCCGCCGTTCCAGCCTTTTGTAAGAATATATGCAAGCTTTGTCGGGTTTGCAAGTGAATCGACACATCTTATTTGTGACGGTACATCATCACCCGAAAATTCAGTTTCCGTCATTGTCGGTCGAATTGCCTCATCTACAACAAAATACGGTGCGTCAATTTCATTTCCGAGTGCCGTATCCAAAAGCAAACGAACGCTTATATCTTCTTCAATGCCACTGTTATTCGTAACTTCAAACGAAATACCCGCATTACCTGTTATATCATTGTTTTCGTCAGTGCCGAGTGCAATTTTTAATGTCACCGTAACCCCCTTTATCGTCCAAGGTATAGTGATTAATCTGCCTTCTTCACTGACTACGGGAGTATCAAGATGTGAACTCATTCCGAAAAAGCCGTAATCCTGACCGAATATATAATCCTTATTACCTATTCTTACCGTAATAAAAGATGTTCCGTTACTTCTTTCTTTATCGTCAGAATACAAAAGCGGAATATTGTTATCAAGAATTTTTTTGGGATTACCCTCTTCGGTTTCTATTGCAAATCCGCCCGTATCGGCATTAAACGAATATGTAAGATAGCCGTTAGTTATGCTGTATATATTATCGTTTGCCCCCTCGGCAAATACGCCGAGAGGAAAAATCGATACAAACATAACCAGTGCTAACATTGATGAAATAATTCTTTTAAATGCTTTCATCGCTTTATACCATTCCTTTCTGTACCTTATAAGTACATTTTAAAATCCCCTAATTATACAGATAAACCTGTAAATTGAAATAATCACGTTTATCCGTCTGAACATAGAATGTATACCAACCTCTTTCAAGATTTGATACTTTAAATTCACCGTTCTCGTCCTTTGAAACCATAGTTCCCTTTTTCTTCATCTGTCCTATTGTTTTAAGACCTTTTTGGTAACGTACATATGCCGTTGACGTATCGGAAAAATTCTTTAGACTGATTGATATTTCATCACCCTCTACTTCACTTCGACCTGCATAATCAGGCAATTTGCCGTTTACAAGTGCCACCGTATCATACATACCTACAAGTCTTACAGTACGTTTTACCTCTGTCGTATTATGCGCATTATCCGATACTTCGTATGTTATCGTATACGGAATACTTGAATCGAACACGCTTTGAGTTATATCATCAGGATTAAATCCACCCCAATCTTTTATTATAACTCTTTCATTCAAATCAGTGCCTTTTGCAAATTCATCATAAGCCTTAAACGCAACATTCGGTTTTGTTAAATAATCTTTACTGTACGTTTCACCCATTGCGGTATTTTCATAGAATATAAGTTCATTTTTTCCGAGTAAATCAATAACAGGCGGTGTTTTATCAATAACTTCAACGTCAACTCCGTATATATCCGTTAAACGATTGTTCTTTTCCATATTGAATATATACATTCCGTTGTCAGTATACACCTTTTCATTTTCAGTCTTATATTCATCATTGCTGCCCAACTGGTGTGTATCGGAATCCGTTACAACCGTCACAGTAACATCTTGATTTGTTATCGGATGTATATCGGAAGCAAAAACATATCCCGCTTCACCGTTCGGAGTAACAGTCTTTTGCATTGATTTTTTCTGCCATACACCGTTTTCCAATACATCATACGCATAACTCCATCTGATTTCCGTAATCTTCGGAGCAACAGTATCTATATCTTTTATTTCCAATGTCAAGTATGACGATATACCTTCATCATCATAAACTTTAAACGTGTAAATACCGTTTTCGTAGAATACATATTCCGCTTTATCCGCAACTTGTGCTATACCTCCGTAATTTACTGTCACATCTGCAAGTTCACGTCTTTTATCTATCACATTACCGGCAGTGTCAACGGCTTTTTCAAATTTAACCGTAACCTCCGTTTTTTCCGGATTTACTTCGGTTATCGCGGTAAGTGACGGAGGTGTTTTGTCGATATTATCAACAGTTACAATATCACTGCCCTCATTGCCGTAATCGTCTTTAAAGAACACACTTATCGAACCCGATTCTGTAAATGTGATAACCGATGTCGAATAGTTAATACTGTATTGTGAATTTGTTATACTTCCAATTGGCTCTGCCGATGTTATGTGAACATTCGGTTTTGAGAACTGCAATGTCGCACTCACACTCTTTGAAGTGATTTCATTCGTGCTGAGCGTGCAGCTTGTAACCGTCGGTGCGTTATTGTCAATATTACTTACATTAAAGTTTTTAACCGCTTTGTTGCCGACTTTATCATACATTACAATACTGTAAGCACCGTTCTCGGATATTGGAGCGGTATACTCGCCGCCGCTATCTGTAACGCTTATTTCACCTTTCTTACTTAAAAGCTTAACTTCACCGACACCGCTTTGGTCATCTGTTGCGGTAATAGTCAAGGTAACGGGTTTGTTTGTCTTTGCCGTACTTGAAAGAGCATATTCAATCGTTCCGCTTGTTTCGTCAAAGTTTTCGTATTCGATATTCACTTCCGACTTATAACCGTATTTATCTTTTAAATTGAATGTGAAATGTTCTTCATATGAATCAAGTATTTTTTCAAAAGAACCGTTGTTATTTCTAACTCTAAGCTCTCTTTCCACACCTCGGTCTTGAGGAGTTATTACGGCTTTAACCCGTCTGTAATACGCCGTTGTATCAGTAATTTCCTGCCACTCGCCGTTATTATCTTCATAATAATATTGAAGTGTATAGTCCTTATCTTCGCCTTGCTCTATCGGCATTTTGTAGATACAGTCAAGAGTTGTAATACTTTCCAATTCCGTCACGAATACAAACGAACAATCACCTGCGCCGTTATAGCACCTTATTGCATCCATAGAGTCATTGTCGGTAAACGTATACTTTATCGTCTTTACACCTTTAGGATCACTGTCGCCGAAAAATTCAACAGTTACAGGGTGTCCGTATTCATTTCCGTCCCAAGTCCATGAATTTTCCGTATAATCAATATAGTTACCTTCTGAATCCTTTAAAGGAACTTTGATAGACACAGGCACTTCATTCTTTTCGTCCCATATTTCGCCCAATACAATTTTTTCTATTCCCGAATCTTTATCTTGCAAAGTTGCGGTAAATGTTACATTACCCGGAGTATACGTTTTTAATATTCGGTCATTGTCATATAGACTATTGTTGACCTTTATAATTTCAGGACTGTACTGAAATTCAAAATCGGGCGGTGTATTGTCGATGTTGTCTATTATCGCCGTTACTATGCTCCAAGTAGACTCATCACTGCCTTCTTCAAATAAATTGACGTCTACAGTTCTTTCGTTACTTGTTACTATTTCACCGGCTGTACCCGGTTCGTACATTGTATTTACAAAATAAACAAGTTTTGTATAACCCTCACCACTTTGTGATTTATATTGTTCAGAGTCATATTCGTTAAAATTCAATCCGTTGTTTACAGAATCGTCCTCAATAGGTTTTAAAAGCATACCTGCATCAATAGGTTCAACCACAACGGTAGTGCTGTAAGAATTCCAATCTTCATCAACTACATTACATCCTGTCATTTTACCGTCGGCAATCGGTTTATCCCCCGTATAAGTAGTCGCTTTAACGCCGCTAAGATTACCGAACTCAACCTTATCGCTCGTGATTTCTAAATCAAAGACTTTCCCTCTGCCTATATCGTCAACCGCATATACTTTATAATTGCCGTTTGCGGTTATAGAAAATGATTGCGATTGTGCAAATATCAATGCATTTTGCTTTGCTATTTCAAGATTTGTTTCATCTAAGGTCTTACCGTCATCACTGTCGGCAACCGACACAATTTTTGATTGCGGAAGTATATACACCGGCATATTGAAGTTTAGTTTTACAATAGATTTTTGCCCTGCTTTTTTCGGTGCAACCGTATAATCAAGTTTTAATTCAGTGTCTTGCACTGACATTATTTTATCAAAAATAACATCTGTACTGTTTCCTACGCTGTCCGTCATACGAACACCGACATAATAATTCTCGGTTGTTCCTGCAATATTAACAGTATAAGTCAGGTTCTTTTCATTCTCCCACTTTGCATCAATCGAACTTGTTTGACTTACATTAATTATGCTGTTATCATAGCTTTCAAGATAGCTGTCTTTTATCTTCCCGTCAGACATTGCACTGCTGTATTCGCTTTCAGGAATAAACGCAAACTGTACTTCGTCTTCTTTTGCGTCATTAATGTTTACTACAGCTTTACTGTCTTTTCTGTCACCGCTCATAACTTCGCTAACTTCAATATTAGCGGTCGGTGCATCGGTATCAATACCGTTTATAACAAGCGGTATATCCGTTTTGTTACCTGCTAAATCAATCGCTGTAAGAGTTGTATCAACATTTTTGTTTACGGTTATATCGAAAACGTTATCTTCTTCCGAATTTCTTACTTCAACGTCACTGCTGTTGCTTACAAGTTTCAAATCGGAATCAATATTATCTGCAAGATAAACTTTGCCTTTTATACTTTCGGAGATATGTTCGTTGTTTATAACCGTTCTTGTTTGTGGCGGTGTTTCATCAAAGAAGAATGTAAATTCACTTGTCTGTACAGTGTTTATATTAATCTTGGCTGTGTCGATATTATCCTCACAAATTGCAGTCTGTACATAGAAAGTATTTTCACCGTCAGCCAACGCTATAATCGGTGAATCAGATTCAATGCTTGCAGTCAAACCGGTATCGATTTTATTAACCGCTCCTGCCTTTATCCATTCACCATATGTATCAATCGTATTGCTTACTCTGTAATATAAATTCTGATTTTCCGTATTGTCTGCGTTTTTGAAATCTTCGCTTACATCAATCTTTAATTTATAATCTTCCGACGAAATTAAAGGCTTATCTCTATACGTCAAATCGGTAATCAAACTTACGTCTGTTGTCAGCATTGAATTTCTGATATAGAATGTATCTGATTTTGCCGTAGCCTCTAAACCGTTTTTATCCGTCATTCTTACAGAAAGTGCATATGCGCCGCTCGGAATATCGCTGATATTGATATTTTGCGAAATAGCGTCATCTGTCACATCAAGCATAAATTCCTCTAAACCATCTATCGCAGAACCGTCCGGGTTCACCACTTTTGCATATCCGTCTTTAATTCCCGACAAGTCACTTCCTATAACGGAAATCGTTTGATTTTCACTGTATGTACCGACATTCAACGGCTTAACACTGATTTTAGGTGCTGAATTGTCAAACGCAAAATATCGTTCTACTTCCACCTTATTAGCCTTACCAGACGGAGGTATAACTGTACATATCAATTTATATGTTCCGTCTAAATTTGACGTTTGAATATCGGCTGATGTATCTATACTTTTGCCGTTATACTTCGTATCAGTCGTAATAAACTCGCCTTTACTGTCCTGCCATTTGTAATAAACAGTATTTTGAGATTTTGTTGTAAGAACTATATTATAATTTGAATGCGGAATTGATGTATCGCTTGTGGTATCAATACTGCATTTAGTCGTTTCGTTTGTGATATTTATATCTTTGTAGGACATTTCCGTTTTATTACCGAAATCATCTTCGGCAAAATAAATTAATGTACCTTCAAAGTTACTGCCTTCTTCAACCTCAATATACGCTGACGCAGTTTTGCCGTTTTCGGTGTCACTCTGATTTATAAATGCCCACTTATCAAGTAAACTGCTTATTGTACCGCTCGTTTGCTGTTCGGCTTTGCTCTTATCAAAAGCAGGTGCATTTATACGGTCTTTTGTAAAGCAATAATACAGCTTACCCGTTCCCGACATATCGGTAATTGTTACATCATAGGTATTGCCCTTACTTCCGTCCGAATTCTGCAAACCTCCTTTTTCTGTAATTGTAATTTCAGGGGCTTTGTTGTCAAGGTGAATATTTTCTACGACTTTAGACAGTTCGTTACCCGCATTATCCCGACCTGTAAGTTTAAGATTAAATATTCCCTCTATCTTTTCACCTAATGCCAATGTTACGTTTCCTGTGCTTGATTCTGTTGCAGGGACCTCCTGCTTGGTTGACACATTACTCTTGCCTTTATAATCACAAATCTTTACGGCATTGCCTTTGCTGTCACGCAATTCCATTGAATAACTTCCATCAGTCGCTTTACCGTCTGATGATGTTGTGTTTAATGTTTCCGACGGTGTTGAACTGAATGTTACAGTCTTGTGCCAATCTCCTACCTTATCATTGTTTAAAGCCGATAATTTCACTGTCGGATCTACCGCGTCAATCTTATGCTTTGATGACAAATAGCTGTATTCCACCTTTTTATTAGCCTCATCCCACAACATAAATTGTGAATCGCTTATAGTTTTTAATTTTGCATTACTTAATTCAAGTTTTAATCCGCCGTTAGCCGAATCCATACCGCTTGTATATGGGAACGTCAATTTAAACTTACCGTTACTTATCCTTACTTTCTTTGCTGTTGACTCTATCTTTTTACCTGTATTACCAAGCGTTAGAGTTGCTTTGTCAAATGTTATACTTGCACCTGTCAGACTGACTGACGATAAATTATTATTATAACCGCCCGTCTTAATTGACGCAGTAACGGTAATTGTCTGCTTTCCTTCAGAATTCTTTTTTACATTATTATAAAACAGATTATCTGCATTATAATTTTTATCAGCTGTATTAGGTATTTGATAGTTGTCGCTAAACTCAACACTGCCGATTGAAAACGCATTTCTGACAATCGTTAAAGTTTTGACATAATCTTCATAGCTGTAATATTTAAGCCATGGAATGTTTTTAACTGTTCTTTCCTTGTTACATGTGGTATCTTCCGGGAATTTCAATGTTGATTTAATAGTGATTTTGTTTATATTATTGTTATTCATATACGACATAAGTTTTGATTTGTTTATATCAAAACCACGATTGCTGCTTTTTTCCGTAATGCAACCATTACTGATCAGTGCTTTTTTATTAACTGTTATATTCTCGCCTTTTCCCGAAACGTCAAATGTAAACGTAGGTGCGTCACTCATATCCATACAGTAATATTCTTTATTATCGTTTAAGATATCATTGTATTGGTCACCTACATATCCGTTATATTCATATGCAACGCTGTCTTTTTCACCTGTCGGATTAAGATACATTGTACTTCCGAAATCATCGAAGTTTCCGACAGTTTTCAGGCGTCTTTTTGTATTAACATTAATACTGTATGTGGTACTTCTCTTTTTATTTTTTTCAATCCAAAGACCGTCTTTTGTACCGGTTCCGTCCGGATAAATCTCATCTATAATCCATCTATATGAGTCGCTTCCCTTTTTAGCCACTCCCAGACTCACATATAATATTTTAAATGCGTCCGTTGTAACGTTTTCAATAGTCACTTTATCAAGAGTCCAAGGAGCTCTTGAAGATGTGTGTGTAGTTTCTGACATTTCGCCAGATGTTTTTGTATTCTGCAAAGTAAAAACTTCTTCATCTTCCCCATTGAAATACAAATATCCTTTAATATTTCCATCCTTACTTTTTGAATCTTTTGCGTCACTTATTTGTACTTTAAGGCAATATGTCCACTCTTGAGCAGCAGCCGATACAGGCATACACGTTATCAAAGACATAAATATGCACATTGCCATAATTGTACTTAACCATCTTTTGATTTTCATAAAATTCCCCGCCTTTCAATTTTATTTTTTAGACAATACCGAAAGCACCGATAATTTTAACGCCTCCATTTCCGCTTTCAAGTAATATTCATCTTCAAACATTGCATAATGCACTGTTGCCCGAACAAAAATAAATATGAAACCTGCAAGTATGTCAACAGGTATTCCGAGTTTGGGAGATAATTGTTTGGCGTATTCGGTATATCGCATACTAACGCCCTTAAAAAAATTTTTCCCATACTCAACATATTTGGGATGTGTGTATACTTGATACATAAGGCGATATTTTTTTCCGTGTTTTTGAGCCGACCATTTTGGAATTTCACTTATAAACCGCATTATATCCTGCGGATTTTTCGGTGACAGTTCCATAAAATCGTCCTCGACTTTTGTCATACAATACGCAGTTGACTGAATTATAAGTTCATCAACATTATTGAAATAGCTGTACAAATTAGCCGACGTCATACCACAATACTTACCAAGTTCCTTAATCCCTGTGTTTCTGAGTCCGTTGTCACAATAACACTCAAAACACTTTTCCATAATTCCCCTTTTCTTTTCTTCTTTGTATTCTTGTGTTCTCATATTAAATTTTCCCCTAAAAAATATTAATCAGTTACTGATTGATAAGTAAATTATACCTTGTTTTTATTTAATTGTCAATATTTACAATAAAAAAAGATAGCACAAAACAGCAATCATACCATTCTATGCTATTATATAAAAAAGCGACACTTATTAATACAAGTGTCGCTAAAACCTGTCGACATTTTGTTGACAGGCTCTTTTTATCTTTCAACAGTCTTACTTTCTACATTACACAACGGTTTTAAATTTCTGTTCCACAACATCGCCTTTATCGTGTAACTCTTGCTTTCGTTTTTGATATTTATATTATCTCTGTTTTTGTCGCTTATCGCAACCACATTACCTCTGTCATCATATATGGCAACATAAAACTTTGCATTTGCAATATCTGTTCTGTATTCAACATCATACTTTAACATTGAATTTTCTATCGTACCGTCTACTTTTGAGATATAGTTCTTACTGTCGGCTTCTGTTCCGTCAGCATATGTTTCAAAATTAATATTCTCTACAAATACACCGTAATACGGTGCGTCCGGCGTATATTTTTCCGTACAGCCTTTAGCCGAAATATCAAATTTATTCTCTTTCGGATATGGCACAGACACGATGTATTTACCAAATCTGTCAGTGGAAACGTTATATTTTTCACCGTTTACCGTAAATGTTATTTCTGTATTTTTAACAATGCCTTTATCATTGCTGACTGTACCTGTTATATTAATTTTGTCGCTTGCATTCGTGTTGTATTTCATTGCTTTTTGTCCGTCAACTGCTTTTCCTTCAAAATCAAATATAGTCGAGTTCGGCACAACATTGCCTTGAGTTGTATCGGTTGCCTCATCTATCGCCCAACCGATTTTACCCGTTCCGCCGTCATATACCATTACCGGATCCCAATACAAATCACCTATACATCTGCCGCCAAGCACCTGTTTCAGCTTTGCATACAATTCCGTCAAAAACGCTCTTTGTCCCGATTGAGTTTCACCGTAAATATTTTGATAATATCCACTGTCCTGAAGTTGACCGTCCCAACCGTCAGGCTTTGTTTCATTCCAGTTGTAACCCGTTTCCATTATTATAACATCTTTATTATAACGATTTATAAGTGTATTGAATTCATTCACAACATCATCAATCGAAATCGACTTAGTGTAATACGGATAATACGAAACACCGATTACGTCAAAATCAATATTTGCAAGCGCGTTAATAAAGGTCTTTCTTCTGCTCAAAAGTTCACCGCCGTGGTCACTGTGAAGAACAATTTTACTTTCCGGTGACGTTTCGCGAACAGCCCTTGCACCTGCATTTACAAAACGGGTAAGATAATCACTTTTGTTATAGAACCCATTATTGTTCTTATAGTTGTTGTAAAGCAATCCGTACTGCATTTCGTTACCTATCGAAACATATTCAGGACAAGTTCCCTGTTCGATTAATTTAAGCATCATATCCTTTGTAAATTCGTATATTTTACCCTCGAGATATGTTGCAAGCTCATCACCCGTCAGATTATTTTCCTCAATATACGGACGCCAATCATATGGAATAAGCAGATTTTCACCGTCCGACCAAGTATCAGAATATGCAAATGTAAATTCTATCTGCATACCTTTATCCTTTGCACGTCTTGCCATTGCCAGACAGTCGTCGGGATCTTGATAGCCTTCAGGCAAATAATACTCGTTTCCGTGACCTTTTCCCGGATTGTTTAAAACTCTGATTCTTGCAAAATTAAAGCCGTTTTCAGCCATAATTTGAAGTGCGTCACCCTCTTGACCATTTTCGTCAAAGAATTTGCCGCCCCTGTCTTCGACGTATGTAAGCTTTGAAATTTCTCCGCCTTTTAAGAAAGGTATTCTGCTCTCCTCCGACTTTGCAAAAGACAATTTGTCAAGAGTAAGAGTTTGCGAGCCTTTTATATAAAGTCCTATATCACATTTTCCGTCCTCTACGATAATTCCCGGCACTGTAACCTTGCTCTCATTGTTACTTATCGGTATTGACGTTGACGCCATTGTGTGACCGTTTGTTTTGGCATACAAATAGCAAATACCGTCCGTTGTGTCGTTAGTCAAATACGCATTTAGTGTATATGTTCCGTTTTCCATATTTCCGACCGTTTGACTGATTTGCGCCTCGTAATCTGTACCGCTTGCGTTTAACCTGCCGTCAGATACTGTCATATTTTCACTGTTTGTAATAGTCCAATTTACATCACCGTCAGAAAATGACGCATTTTTTATTGTATTATCATCATCGCCTATTACAATCTTCGGTGCATTACCGCTGTTTGTACATGAACCGATGTTCCAGTTTGTGTTGTTGTTTTGCGACTTAACGTCTATTCTAAACGCAACATTTTCCTTATCCTTGATTGATTTTATATAGTCTGTCACATCAATTTTAAATTCACCTGTATTTGATGGTGATGTGAACGACATAATTTCTTTTTCGGTATATGTCGGTGCAACAGTGTATTGCATACCGTTTTCAAAAGCCGAATAATCAGCCTCATATAAGTATGCCGTTCCCGAATTTGTGACAGAAGTTGTATCGAGTACAAGTTCTGCCTTGCCTACATTTTCCGCATTGAAATTTTCAGGCAATTCAAAACCCATATATGCCGCCGTTTCCCATCCTGAGCAACCGTGAATACGCAAATCATACGTTGTACTGTCGCTTTCGGTCGCTCGCCATTGTGCTGTTTTGACTGCAGTTATTGCTGTATTGCTTGTCGGTTTGTCACTTTTCTCCGCAAAAGACGTAACCGCAAACATATTGCATAGCATAGCTGCCGTTGTTAGTAAGGTAAATAATTTTTTCATTTCCTTCTCCTTATATTTAATTAATATAATGCCGCACCGACGATACCTGCATCGTTAAACAATTCTGCCGCGGTTATTTCGGTTTTATCAAGGTATTTATTATAATCATACTTATAAACAAATTCTCTTACTCTGCTTATAAACGGCTCACCCTCTCGGCTGATACCGCCGCCGATTACAACCTTTTTCGGTTGGAATATATTAATTACATTCACCAATCCCTCTGCAACGTATTCAATATATTTTTCTACAACCTTTAATGCGGTTTCATCGCCTTTATCAGCCGCACGAAAAGCCGTTTGTCCGTTTATAACTGTTTCTTTTGACATTATGCTTTCGGGATTATTTTTTATCGCAGCTTTTGTCTGTGCAACAAGTGCGGTAGCTGACGCATATTTTTCCCAACACCCTTTTCGACCGCACGAGCATTGTACACCGTCTTTTATCAACGTAGTATGACCGATTTCACCGCCTGCACCGTTAAAACCGTTATATATCTTGCCGTTTATTATAATCCCGGAGCCTATTCCCGTTCCGAGAGTTATACAAATAAAGCTATCCGCCTTACTTCCCGAGGCGATATATTCGCCGTATGCCGCTGCATCGGCATCATTTAATATTTTAACCGATACACCGCACTTTTCCTCAATCGGCTTTACACTTACTTTATCAAAATTAAGATTGCACGCAAACATAATCATTCCCTTTTCGGAATCAACCGTTCCGGGTACGCCTATACCTATTTTTTCAACCTGTGATAATTTAATATTGCTTTCATCACAAATTTTTTCGCACAAATCGGCGATATTATCAATTATCGCACTTTCCCCACGTTCAACCTCTGTCGGCACTGATATTTTCTTAAATATTTTACCGTTTTCGTCAACCAAGCCTCCGGCAATATTCGTACCGCCCAAATCTATTCCTATATAATACTTCATTTTCTCCACTTCCTCTTTTTTGTTATATTATATTCTAAATGCTAAAAAAAAACAAGCTTTTACTAGCAAAAAAATCTGAGCAAACCAAATACGATTTACTCAGATTTTTTCTCTTAGGGAAGTCTATTTAAATTATAGCGCTGCTACAATTTTACCTAATCCGTTACACGATGTAACTGCGTCATCATCAGGCGAATCATTTGCGATTACGCTTTCATATGCAAGTTTTGCACCCGAATCTGTAACTCGTTTTTCCCATTCACGCATCCATTCGCCGTCACCCCAACCGTATGAGCCGAACAATGCTACATTTTTACCCGAAAGATTACCCTCAAGTTCTGCGAAAAACGGTTCAAATTCGCCCTCTTCAAGTTCTTCAGCACCCATTGCCGGACAGCCCAAAATCAAGTTATCATAAGACTTTGCCTCATCAGCTGTTATTTGGTCGACTGAAAATAGTTTTGTATCTGCATTAACCTCTTTTGCACCTTCAAATATTGCATTTGCCATTACCTCGGTATTACCTGTACCACTCCAATAAATAATTGCTGTTTTGCTCATTTGTATGAACCTCCTCAAAAAATAATTATTAACAAACTGCCCTTTGCAGTTATGCTATACAAAATAAATCTGTTAGAGTTCTTCCCTCATTAATTCTTTTAATTACTGCCTTACGGCATTTATTATAACGACAGAATAATTTTTTTGCTTGCTCTGTGTTCTCATAAACTTTCCATTCACCTGTCAAAAGACAGCCTTGGTGTTTATGATTTATAAAACCGTATATATCATGCAAAGGATAACCGAGAAATGCTCCGATTTCGTGCGGAAATTCCTTGTTCATCAATCTTTGTGCATATATCCTTGACTTTAGTATTGCCAAATATTTTGTTAATGAAAACTCTTTCGGATAACCGTTATCGCACAAAAACGATTTTATATCCTCTCTTTGCAGATATTCACACAGTTTCTGCTTTCGATATACCATAACAAGCACACGTTCACCACATTCGCACAAAACATCTATGTAAATATCATTTTTATTAAGCTGTTCATTAAGAGTTTTGACTTGACACGCTATATTCGGATTGTCACTCTTACTGCACGAGGCTATATTAGACGGTTTTATACCCGCAAATGCCGGTGCACAATGATATGCTAAAATATATTCTGTCGGCATAAATTTTCTCCTTTATAATTAGTTTAGACTAACCCAATATTAAAAAAATTTATACTGCTTTGCAGAAACATTCTGTAAGTGCATCATTCAATGCACAAGCACTTGATGAATTACAATGCTTTATAATTGCACCCGACTTTTCAGCCTGACCTGACGCAACTCTTACCATTTTATGTGCTACCGTTCCTGTGAACACAATAACTATATCCGGATTGCCTATCTGATTTTTAAAATCCGCAGGACATTGCGTAAACACTTTACATTTACATCCGAATTTTTTGCATATTTCTTTATATCGGCAGTGCATTCTGTCGTGACCGCCTACTATTACAATACTCACTTAACACACCTCTTATTCTTAGTTAGTATAAACTAACGGCAGATTAAAAATATATGGTTAGTTTTCACTAACCATATATATACTACCATACATAAATTATTTTGTCAACAATTTTATTATATTTTTTTAAATCTCGCTGTTTTCTTCTGTATCATTATCGCTTCCGAAGAAAATAGTTGCGAAAAAGTCTTTTATTATAAGTCCTATTCCCTTTTTCTCAACTGTCGACGACGCATTCAAATCAAGATCCGCTATAACTTCACCGTCACGGCTTATTGTCATAGTTCCTATTTTTTGTCCTGCCTCTATCGGTGCGGTAATCGTTTCGTCTATTTTTATTTCCTTGGTAATATTGTCCTCTTGTCCTTTTTTCACAAGCGTTGAGCAGCTGTCCCCTGCAACAACGCCCACTTCTTTGTCTACGCCCTTTTCAACCGCTATTTTCTGCACTTCATCTCCGGCGGTTATTTGTGTGTTTACCGCATAATTTGCAAATCCGTAATCAAGAAGTGATTTTGCTGACGCAAATCTTTCTGCCGAAGTCGGTGCACCGAGTACAACGGCTATAAGCTGCATATCGTTTCTTTTTGCCGCTGCACTCAAACAACATAGTGCCTTTGATGTTGAGCCAGTTTTCAGTCCGTTTGCACCGTCATAAAAACGTATCAATTTATTTGTGTTCGCAAGCTGGAACTTTCCGCCGCGAAGTGTGTCCATCCATATTGACGTGTAATTGAAAATCGTTTCATGTTTCATCAATTCCCTTGACATTATCGCAACATCTCTTGCACTTGAATAATGGTCATCTTCATCAAGTCCATTTGTGTTCATAAAATGAGTATTTTCCATACCAAGTTCCTTCGCCTTTTCATTCATAATATCCACAAACGCACTTTCATTGCCTGCAAGATGTTCTGCCATTGCCACACAACCGTCATTCGCACTTGCAACCGCAATACCTTTCAGCATATCATTTACAGTAAGTTGTTCACCTGTTTCCAAAAACATTGTACTGCCGCCGTAACTCATTGCATTTTCACTTACCGTAACCATATCATCAAGATTTATCTTTCCACTGTCTACTGCTTCCATTATAAGAAGCATGGTCATAACTTTTGTAACACTTGCAATAGGTAATCTCTCATCGGGATTGTTTTCATAAAGTATATTACCTGTTGATTCTTCCATAAGTATTGCTGATTTTGCATTAAGCCCTAAATCGGTATTACCTTCGGCAAATACAACAACACTCTGAATCATAAAACATACGCAAATAAAAAAGCATATTACTTTCTTCATACTTATATCCTCCGTAAAGTTTTTTTCTGTATGAATTTATAATATGCTTTTTATGGTTTTCTATTCATTTTATAAGCAAAATGTGAAAATCTACTATTTATTTTTATGTTTTATATGTATTTCCGGCACTGCCACGTTGTCATATGTAATGGTTTCTGTATCGTCCGTATCGGTTGTTTCTTCTACATCTTCTTTGTCGATGTGAACTTCCGGTACTGCAAGATTTTCTGTTTCAACTGTTATAAATGGTTTCTTTTTCATAATAAATCCCTCCATATCACTCTTAGAACAAATTTATAAAGAAAGTTATTGTTAAACTATTTAAAAAGTCTGCAAACATACTGCCTATAATCGGTACAAGCAAGTATGCCTTTACTGACGGCACATATTTTTCTGTAAGTGCCTGCATATTTGCCATTGCATTAGGTGTTGCACCCATTCCGAAACCGCAAGTACCTGCCGCAAGCACTGCCGCGTCATAATTTCTGCCCATTACGTTAAATAGAACGAAATACGTAAATACAAACATCAACGCAACTTGTCCTGCAAGAAGTATCAATAGCGGAAGTGCCAATGATGCAAGTTGCCATAATTTCAATGTAATCATTGCTATGCCCAAGAACAATGAAAGACATATACCACCTATATCATTTATTTCACCCATATTTACGGTGAAGAGGTTTGTGTGTTCGCTTATGTTTCGCATTGCCGCCGCAACTATCATTGCACCTATGTATATTGGAAAGGTCATTCCTGTTTTGCTCAGTGCCCACGAAACAATCGTTCCCAGTCCCATTGCTATGGCAATTTGATATGTTGCAGGTGCATACATACTTACACTTCTCTTGTGTTTCTTTTCATCCTCAACAAGTGTTGCGTCATCTTCCATAACGGCAGTTTTTAAAAGGTCGTGCTTTAATATAAGCCGTCTGCCAATAGGACCGCCCATAAGTGAGCCGGCTACCAATCCGAATGTTGCCGCCGCTGTACAAAGTGTTGACGCACCCGTGATTCCTAAGTCCTCAAGTACAGGTCCGAATGCTCCGGCTGTACCGTGTCCGCCGACCATAGGTATCGAGCCTGTGCTAAGTCCTATAAGCGGACTTACTCCGACCAACTTTGCCAATCCCACCGAAACAAGGTTTTGGCTTATAATAAGCACTATTACGCAAACTAAAAATACCACAAGGCTTAGTCCGCCGCTTTTTAATACTTTCAAGTTGGCTTGAAATCCTACCGACGTAAAAAATATTACCATACATACATTTTTAAGTGTTTCGTCAAATGATATTTCCAAAATTCCTGTCGCATACAGTATGCACGAAACAATCGCAAATATCAACCCTCCGACAACCGGTGACGGAATACAAAATGTTTCAAGGAATTTTATCCGTTTTTTCAAAAACGCTCCCAAAAACAATACCGCAACCGCCATACCAAGCGTTTGGTACATATCTAAAGAAATCTGATTCATGTTTTGCATTTCCCCTTTTTATTTATTCTGTTGCAACATTTACTCCGTTTTCCGCATAATATTCGCTTGCACCTTTGTGGAATGGTATAGTAACATTTTCTGTTGCAAAGTTCATATCGAATGTATCATCTTTGGCAAAACCAAACTTGTTGCTGTTGTCGAAGATGTTTTTTGTGATTGACTTTACTCTGTCGTCTGACATCTTGTCACTCGCAATCAGTACCATTTTCACACCGAGTGTCTCAATATCTTCTGTTTGTCCGTCATATGTGTTTGCTTTTATTGTATGTTTTACATATCCGTTGTATTGCTCTGTAAGTCTGTTCGCAACAGTTCCGTCAATAGGGATAAGCTTTATATCGTCTGAAATTTCTGTTATTGCACGAGTCGGTGTTCCGGCTGTACAGAAAAATGCGTCAAGATTTCCGTTTTTCATCGCTTTTGCTGCGTCAGTGTATGATAAATACTTAGCGTCAACCATACTTTCATTTAAACCGTATGCCGATAATATTTGTTTTGAATTTTGTAATACACCCGATTCTTTTTCTCCAAGCGATACACTTTTTCCGTATAAATCGCTTATTGAATTTATATCCGAATCTTTCGGCACTGCCACTTGTATCGCCTCTGTATATAACCCGGCAATAGCCGAATAACCTTTGTATTCCTTGTCAAAATATCCTGTTCCGTTGTATGCGTCTTTCATAACATCACTTTGTACAAATGCAATGTCAACATATTCTTGAGATATTAAACGTAAATTTGCCGCCGAACCGGCTGTTTTTCGTACTTTAAAATAAACATCACTGTTGTTGTTTAATATTTCCGCTAACTCCGTGCCGTAAGCATAATATGTACCGTTCACATCACCCGTACCAATCTGTACCGTGTTTTTCATTCCGCACCCCGAAAATGCCATTACCGAGATCGCTGCGATTAAAATATATAAAACTTTTTTCATGTTCTCCCTCCATTTCTTTTAACAATTTATTTTAACATATAACAACATTTTTTTCAATATGTTTTAAATACATTTTAGAGAAAAACAGTATCTTTTCTCGTTCTTTTGTACCAACCTGTGTATAGTGATTCATAGAGCTTATCCTTTCACTAATAATCGTTGCAATTCTATTATACCGAATTTTTCCTTTAAGTCATTTTTGCTCGTTGCACTTATATTGCAAATTCAAGATGACTTTACGCTATGCTTGATTATTTCAACACAATATGATACAATAAATATACTTAATGATGAGTTTTGTCTTATACTTAACAGAGATAATCCGTCTTATTTTCCTATGTACAATATGTTTCGCATATGGAATAAAATTGTCCGTAAGAATAGAAATGTTGAAATTGCAAAAAAGAATTTTATATATGATTATACGGAAAATACGATTATAAATAATATAGGTATTGTTATATGAAAAATAATAAAAAACAAAATTTATTTAAGTATATAAAAGATACAACAGGTTTATCTGTTTCAAAAATGCTATTATCTTTTATTATCGAACCCAACAGAATGACAACACTCAACAATGCAGCTTTGAAGAAAATCGTTATTGAGTATGCTCCCATCTTTGAAAAACATAGATATATGCTTGATGGTTCTTCTGAGCTAGATCAATTAGCTTGCTTTGATCTTGTTCTTATGTGGCGAATAGAAAATAAGCCTGAATTGAAATCAATTCTCGGTATATAATCCAAAGAGCTAACTGAAAGTCAAATCAGTTAGCTCCTATTTTTGTGAATTAATTCAATGTTGAGAATACATTGTTTAACTTATACTCACCTAAGTTAAACCATTTTTAGTTACGATACCTGTCACACAAAAGTTTTAATTTCCTGTTACGCTGTTTTCGTAGTCCTCTCCCCAGTTCCACATAGCGTCAAGTATCGGTTTGAGGCTTTGACCCAATTCCGTCAAAGAATATTCCACTCTTGGCGGAACTTCGGCATATACCTCTCTATGCACAAGTCCGTTCGCTTCCATATCACGAAGCTGTGCAGTCAACACCTTTTGCGATACCGTGCCGATGGATTTTTTCAACTCGCCAAAACGCTTTGTTCCGGGCATTAAATCCCTTAATATCAAAACCTTCCATTTGTCGCCAATCAATGTCAAGGTGGTTTCCACAGGACAAGCCGGAAGTTCTTTTGTTTTCTCGTTCATATGCTACCTCCGCCATAATATCTAATTGTTATTTACAATTTAATTGTACCATACCTCCCTATTTGCCGTCAAGTACATCATACAGCAAAAAAATCTTTAAAATTTTTTCAGCGTTTAATACTCCGAAAGCCCTTGTGTTTACGCATTAGTTTCCGTTCGGTAACCGCCCAATAGTATCTTTCGGGTAACTACGGTACAATATTGTGCTTACTTTACAAGCGATACCGATGCAGATATAATAGTGTCAAGAGCTACGAAGAACGGCCGTTTCGTAACTCAAAGCACAGACAAGGAGAAATCCAAAATGAATATTTTTAAGAAAATCTTTGGTAATAATCAAAACGACAAGAAAGAGGTAATCACAATGACAAATACAGAAAAAGCTATTACACTTATTAACACTTTTGCCACAGGCGATACAGAAAAAGCTTCCGAGCTTCTTGCAGAAAATTACATTCAGCACAATCTCGCATACAGCACAGGCAGGGATGCTTTTGTAGGCTCTGTTTCCTACCTCGCTTCAGCTCCCGTAAAAACAACTGTAAACAACATTCGTGCTTTCGAGGACGGCGACAAGGTGTTCTTGCAGACAGTTTATAACTTTGCAGGTGTGGGCGAGCAGGTTGCTTTTGACATTTTCCGTTTCGACGAAAAGGGCAAGATTGCAGAACACTGGGACAACCTTGCAAACAAGGCAGACCCGAACCCGTCAGGTCACACGCAAACAGACGGCACTACGGAAATCAACGACCTTGATAAGACAGAGACAAACCGTGAACTCGTAAAAAATTTCCTTTATGATATAATGCAAGGCAATCATCCCGAAAAAACGTCCGATTATTTTGATAGTGATACTTACATTCAGCACAACACAGGTATTGCAGACGGACTTTCAGGACTTGGTGCAGCACTTGAGACACTCGGCAAACAGGGCATCCAGATGATTTATACTACTGTTCATCAGGTGCTTGCACAGGGCAATTATGTGCTTGCAGTCAGCGAGGGAGATTTCGGCGGAGCACCTACATCTTATTATGATTTGTGGAGAATTGAAAACGGCAAAATTGCAGAACATTGGGATGTAATGGAGACAATTGCCGATAAATCAACTTGGCAAAATCAAAACGGAAAATTCTAATGAATGTGAGAATCACGCAATCCCTTTCTTGCGTGATTTTCTGCATTTATACGGAGGTAATAATGGATTATCTTAACCGCAAAGCTGAAAGCGATTGAACACGGAGGTGTTTTTTTAATTAACCGCAAGGGAAAGTTTATTGAGCCAACTGTTTATGCACGGCGATATAAGGCGATTTTGAAGGAACTCGGCATTCGTGATGTAAAGTTTCATACAACTCGGCATACTTTTGCCACAAGAGCTTTGGAAATCGGAATGGATATAAAAACTCTGTCCGAAATACTCGGACACGCTTCGCCGACAGTAACGCTGAACATATGCGCTCACTCTCTGCCGGAACATAAGGCGAAAGAAATGGATCGGCTCGGAAAAATGTATAATCCGTCTTGATAAGCCGTCAAATATTCATAAAATGCCTGAAAATTCAAATAATATGAAGTGTAAATCGTTTAACTATCAGTTTTACGATTTTTTATTTTGTCCAAAAATCGTTGTAATTAAACATTTGACGGAGAAAGGAGTTTTCTGTGGAATATAGCGAGGTTTTATCGTATTTCAAAAATGATATTCGTAATAATCCCGACATTGAGATTATTCTGCTTAAACACGGTTATATGATTTTTTACTGGGATGATGTAGAACATTCATACTATCATATCAGCGAACTTATACAAAGCCCCGAAAAGTTGTATGAGATATTAAATAAAGAATTTGAAAAATAGTTTAATTGCATTGAATTTTCAACGGAAGAAGGAATATTTATTATGGAAAATGAAAAACGATTACACAGGTGCTGCTTTACGGGACATCGCCCGGAAAAATTAAGCCTTTCCGAAAATGAGGTAAAACATCTTTTGGAAAAGGCTATTGACAATGTAATAGCGGACGGATATGTAACTTTTATAACTGGTATGGCAAAAGGTACGGATATATGGGCGGCTGAAATTGTGCTTGAAAAGAAAAAGCGGAATGACGCTCTGCGCCTCATCTGTGCCATACCGCACCCCGACTTTGAGAAACGGCGTGGATTCTTTGAAGAACGGCGGTATAACCGCATATTAAAAAATGCCGATTATGTAACCATAATCAGCGATCACTATTATAGAGCTTGCTATCAAAAACGCAATGAATGGATGGTTGACCGTTCAAGCCTTGTAATTGCCGTTTGGAACGGTCAGCCAAGTGAGACAAAGAACACAATAGATTATGCCGATCGCAAGGATGTTAAAGTTGTTAATGTTTTAGATACAACAATGCAATAAAAACGGCATTATTTACAGTTCCTTTTAAATTCGATTTACGAACAACCGTTAAATCTTCTTTTTATAGCCGCAATCGCAATACGAGCCGCCGGACGCAATGGTATATCGGCGCACAAAATTCGTGGCTCCGCCTGCCTCGCTCATCGTATAATCCAAGCGGCACATTGCAGGCGTCAAATCGAACAGTCCAAGCTCGTTCATCAGCACGCAAATTCCGCACTTTGTAAATCGCCCCTCATAGCCGCTGCCGTCCGAATATTCATAAAAATCCATATTCCACGAGTACGGGTTGCGGTCGGCAGCTTTTAATTCGGCAGTTTTTTTCATTTCTGCAATGTCTTTGGCGGTGAATTTTTTCTTTCCGCTTTGGCGGCAGAGCCACCTCATAAACCTTGTCATCATCGCTTTTGAATAGTATTCGGTAAGTTCGTCAACGCTCGGTCTTTTGGGCATAGAGAGTACAAAAGCACCCAGCATTGCACAGCCGACAATGTTTGTTTTAAACTGATCTCCCTTTTCAAATTCGGGCAGATTACGGATAATGCTTTTGTATCTGCTTTTTGCGTTTTTCAATATTTGTTTGGCTGTGATTTTATTATATCCGAATTCGGAAACAAGATTTTTTCTGAACGATTTTTCAAACAGCACCCACATTCCAAGCGGTATTCCTATATATTTCATTTTGCACCTCCGAAATCAAGACGCACAATCTGCATTTTCATAATATTATCGCCTACGCTTGCTAAAAACTTAAAAAATCTGCCGACAGGCGCATTTTTAAGGTCGCCGTAACCGAGCATATACCCTCTACTTGAAATGCTCATATCTCTGCTCCATAAGGAAAGCTCTTTCTTTGCGTTCGAAACGGAAAAGTAAGCGCCGACGTCTTTTATCTTTGATTCCTTAAGCCAGGTCTTTGCAATCATCTTTACAGCAGTTTTCCCGGCGGTGTCAAACACCATTCTGCCGCCGCCAAACACATTCGACATAGCCTGAACAAGCTTTTTAACCTGTTCGGTGCGAAAGTAGTAAAACACACCTGCCGCAAAAAGCACAATACCGTCCGATGCGTCGATTTTTTCAAGCCAACTTAAATCATTCAAGTCGGTAGCAATGTTTATTTCACGCTCGCCGGCAGGAAGTAGTTGGTTTCGCACAGCTATAACATCGGGAAAATCAAGGTTGTAGATTTTGCATTTTCCGTTATCGCAAAAGCGTCCTGTGTTATCAAGTCCACAGCCTAAGTTTACAACCGCCGCGTTCGGGTGCGTACTCAAATAATCCCGAACCTCCCACGCAAGGTCGTTTTGACGCATCGCAACCTCCAAAAATCCAAATCTTTGCATAAGGCTCTTTGATTTTTCCGCAACATCCGAAAAGTCATAATCAATTTTATCAATCAGTTCGGACGCTGTTTCATCATAATACAATGTGGGATACAGTTCGGAACACATTTTCCGTGCATAAAGCGGAATAATAAGCGTTTCCTGTACAGTGTTCTTTTCAATTTTATATTTCATAGTAACGCTCCTTTTTTTATCAACACCGCCACCGCACAAGGAATCCGTCCTTCACATAAAGTATAGCTTGCTTCTGCATATCCCGCAGCAGCAAAAAAATCCCTGTATGTCTCCGGAGTGAATTTTCTCTTAAATTCAGCTCCGGCTTTTTCGATTGCCTTTGAAGCACCATTGATCTTGCCGTTTTCAGTACGGTTCATATATGTCGGAATAATGATTTTTCCGCCCGGGCGGCATACCCGTTCAAGCTCGTGCAGAGCCTTGTACGGTTCGTCCAGCAAGTGAATCACATTTGCAGCAACTACTGCATCAAAACTATGATCGGGATAATCAAGGTGCATGATGTCCGCTTTTTCAAAATGTACGTTGGCATATTTACGGCACTTTTTCTTTGCTCGCTCCAACATTTTTTCGGAAAAATCCGTTGTAACAAGGCTTTTGCACCGCTGTGCTGTTTCTTTTGTGAGTAATCCGGTGCCGCAGGCACATTCCAAAACCTCATATTCGGGCAGAATCAGATTTTTCACCACAGAGCAAAGTTCCTCATTTGTTTTTCGGTTGATAACATTTGCAAAAACGTCATATACACACGCAACATTATCCCAAAACATAGCTTGCCTCCGTTATTTCAGTTCTCCTATTTCCCTGCTACCTTTAAAAATCCGTTTTTTGCATTTCTCTCCGTATCATCAGACTCATCATAGGCATCGTACAGTGCCGACGGATCATGAACTTTCTTTTTAAACGGTGAACACAGCTTTTCCTTATGTGCAAATGCAAATTCAAAGTTGTCGGTAAAACCTGTATGTCCCGTAATAAACAGCGGCTTAACACACATTTTCTTCAGTTTTTGCTCAAGAATCCCGAGCGATCTCACCGCCAGCTTATTGCTTTCCGCAAGTGCTGAAATAAAGCTGTAACCGCCGTCTGCACCAAACCAAATCGTATCTCCGGTAAACAGATACTTATCATCAATCAAATATACCATATGTCCCCATGTATGACCCGGAACAAGAAATGCGTGGATTTTAATATTGCCTATTTTAAAGGTTTCGCCGTCCTTTAACAGTTGCTTTTTGTTATTTATCGTCACCTGCGGCAACTTATATAGGCGGTGCATAACCCTTCGGCGAACCTCGCCCGTAAGATAACGATTTTCGATTTCTCCGATATAAAGTTTTGCCTTTTTGAACAATCCCAAGCCGTCTGCCTCAACCGCCCCAACGTGGTCGGTGTCCTGATGCGTTATAAGAATATGCCGTATTGATTTTGCGTCAATCCCAAGCCAGCCCATTTTCTCCGCAAGCCTGTCATAGTTGTAGCCTGCGTCAATCATAATTGTTGTTTCACCCCTGCGATAGAAAAATATATTTGCAACCCACTCTCTTACGCAAGCGACATTTTCATCAATCCACCCGGTGTTAAGCGGCTTAAATATTTCTTTTCCGCGGTAAATCCGGCTCATTGCCACACGCTGAAATTCCGTTGCTTTTTTTGACATAATATTCCTCACTTTTCCGCCGTAACGCACAACCAATTATTCTTTTTCCGAATCTGAATATTGCGAAACATTGCCTGTCCGAGATATATTTTCAATTCTGTATCTTTATATATGGTCATTCCCTCAATGATTTTTGTCCATTTCTCATCTTTAGCCTCATCACCGCTAACCTCATTACATATTAGAAATGTTCCGCCGGGTTTCAGTACCCGATAGATCTCACAAAAGCATTTCGGCAAATCCTGCCAAAAATAGATGGTTTCAAAAGCCGTAACAGCATCGAAACAAGTTGCCGAATACGGCATATTCATCACATTACCTTTCAGAACCGTGCAGCGTCCTTCTGCAACAGCCTTATTATTGACTTTTTTAGATTTTTCCACACTGACAATAGAATAGTCAATACCATTTACAATGCTATGCGGATATTTCTTAAGAAGCTTTTTAATGTTCGCTCCACCACCGCAGCCACAGTCCAATATCTTGGCATTTGACGAAACTTTCAAAAATTGAAGTCCCCAATGTGCCACAGGTTTGTGCCCTATATTCATCATTGCGGTCATAACTTTCCCGCCGAATCCCACAGGTTTACGAGTGTTTTCAAAAAATGACATTATCTCACCGTCCAATTCTGTCCTTGAAGCTGTAAATCAGCCATTCTCTTAAATATTCCGTTTTTATTTAAAAGTTTCTCCGGTGTGCCTTGCTCGGCAACAACACCGTCCGATAATACAACTATTTTATCGGCTCCGGCAACTGTTCTCATTCTGTGCGCAATGACAAGAACCGTTTTATTCCTGATAAGTCTTGAAAGAGCCGTCTGTATAGCGGTTTCGTTTTCTACGTCAAGACTTGCCGTTGCCTCGTCCAAAAGTATAATCGGTGCGTCTTTCAAAAATGCTCTGGCGATTGAAATTCGCTGTCTTTCGCCGCCCGACAATTCGCACCCGTTTTCGCCGATATCAGTATTCCATTTATCGGGGAGTTTTTCGGCAAATTCATCACAGTTTGCAAGGTGTGCCGCCGCCAAAACCTCCTCATCGGTTGCGCCTTTTCTGCCGAGTCGGATATTTTCCATAATGGTGTTATTAAAAAGCGTTACATCTTGAAAAACGATAGAATAAAGCGTCATCAGCTTTTCGGGATCGATTTTTGAAATATCCATACCGCCGACAGTAATTTTGCCCTTTTGATTATCCCAAAATCTGACCGCAAGCCGTGACACTGTTGTCTTTCCGCCGCCGGACGGACCAACAAGCGCCGTAACCTCGCCCTGTTTTGCGGTGAACGACACATCACTAAGCACCGTTTCGCCGCTCTTGTAGGCAAAGCCCACATGGTCGAAGGTAATGTCGCAGCCTTTGTTTGTGAGAGTATCGCCGCCCTGCTGAATTTCGTGGTCTAAGATTTCGTTCATTCGTACAACATTTGTCCGCATTGCAATAACCGCCGCAAGGTTTTGAAGTGCCGCCTGCATCGGGTCGTAAAGACGGGATGCAACGAGCAAAAACATAAAAAGCGTTAAAACATCTATTTTCCCGGTTACAAGCCGTGATGCACCGACAAGTGCAACGGTTGCGATGCCGAACTTTAACACCATTCCGGCAGAGGTTACGAAAACGGCGGTGGTTATTTCCGTTTTGAAAGCCCCTTTTTCAACGGAACGAATTTTACTTCTTAAACCTTTAAGGTAACTGCTTTCCGCATTGTTTGCCTTGAGGTCACGCAATGTTTCTATGTATTCCTGTATTCCGTCTGCACAAGCCATTTTGACCGACATATTCCTTTGTTGCGCTCTGTCTTGAACCTTGTAACTTAGCACAATAATCAGCACCGATACGGGAATTACCCACAGTGCCGCAAGCGCCATTGCCTTGTCAAACGCAAACAAACCGAGCGCAATGACTATCGTGGAAATCACCGAGCCGAACAGCGCCGGTATGTAGTGCGAGCAGTCCTTTTCTAAAACTTCGCAGTCCGCCATAATCGTACTTGTGAGGTCGGCAAGGTCTTTTTTGCCGAAAAACGAAAGAGGTAGCTTTCTGAGCCTTTCGGCTAAGCTTAATCTACGTTTTCCGCTTTCCTCGTATGTCGTAAAAAACGTATTGTTATACTGAAACCAAGTTGTAATTAATATAAGCGCAAAGCATATAACGCAGCCGACTGTGTAAAAAACTGTTTTTCCGCCCATATCGCCGCCGAGTAAATCTTTGACCAAATAATATAAAAGTCCTGTCGGCAGCATAAATGCCATATTCTGAAAGGCGCAGGCGATAATGCCTTTTATTAACCCTGCTGCACCGTCCTTTGACGATGCTGTGGCTTTTTGAATAAGCTTAATCATTTCTCGATTCCTCCGTTTCGTTTGATACTTTCCAGCTAACGGATGATTGATAGTCATTTTGCATTTTATAGAACATGCCTTTCTTTTCTATGAGTTCCGCTCTGTTTCCGTATTCCACAATCTTTCCGTCCGAAATTACATAAATGCAATCCACATTCCGAACAGTTGAAAGCCTGTGTGCAATCATAATAACCGTTTTACCCTCGGAAAGCTTTGCGAAAGCTGTCTGCACCTTTACCTCATTATCGGGATCCGCAAAGGCGGTCGCCTCGTCCAAAATTATAATCGGAGCGTTTTTCAGCACTGCACGGGCAATGGCAATTCTCTGCATTTCACCGCCGGAAAGATAAACTCCCCGACTTCCGATAACTGTATTGACGCCATCGGGGAATTTTTCGATAATATCCATACACTGCGCAGCTTTAAGAGCGTTTAAAACTTCTTCATCCGTGGCATTGGATTTGCCCATTTTAACATTATCGAGAATGGACGCTTTGATGAGCTTGCTGTTTTGGAACACAAATGAAACCGTGTTCATAAGTTCGTCCTTGGGAATATCACGAACATCAACACCGCCTATTTTGATACTTCCCGAATTTACATCAAAAAATCTTGAAATAAGGCTTGCAAGCGTTGATTTTCCGCCGCCAGACGGACCGACAAATGCAACCGTCTGTCCGCATTTTATTTTCAGCGATATATCCGAAATAACCTCTTTTTTACCATCATAGCTGAAATGAACGCTTTCAAGTTCAACAGATGCGCTTTTAGGTTTATGCGAATTGTTTCCGACGCTCATAGGCTCGGCATTAAGCACGCTGTCAATTCTTTCGATAGCGTCGCTGATAACCATACCCTCCTCGCTCATATACATAATTTTAGTGAGCGTGACCGATATAACAGGCGTTATGATTATGTAGAACAAGAGGTTTACGAGAAATTCACTATCAACAGTGCCGTTTGTAAACCAAAACGCACCGAGTATTAAAAATGCAAACACACCGTTTATCGCCAAAGTGTATAGCATCATCGGCAGCCGCATATCTTTTGTGTACGCAAGAACCCACTTCTTGTATTCGTCAATCGTGGCTTTGAATTTTTTTAAAGAAAATACCGATTGACCAAATGTTTTCACAACAGGAATACCTCTCACATATTCAACCGCCTCATTAGACATTGACGCAAGCGCATTGCCGTACTGCCGCATTTTTTCTTCCATTCGCTTTCCCGTCATTGCAGACATAACTGCAAATCCAACAGCAACAGGCACCAAGCTCAAAAGTCCGAGCCGCCAATCAAAAACAAGCAACAGTGCAAGCAGTCCGACAGGTGTCGCCATTGCCGCATATTTATCCGGCAACTGATGTGCAAGATAGTTTTCGGTCGCCGCAGTGGAATCGTTTATGATTTTTCGCAGCTTGCCGCTGCCGAAGCTATCGGTAAAGCCGATAGGGAGCTTTGCAATATGCTCGGTTATGTCAATACGCATATTTGCCGCAATGCGAAATGCCGCAAGGTGCGAGCAGAGCAGTGCGCCGATATAGATTAAATACGATATAATAGCATAAGCCATTGCCATTATGCCGTAATGCGTAAGATTTTGCGCACTGCCGAAATTCGGCGAGGCTTTCAATACCTCGTTGATAATTTTCCAAATGTACCAAAATGGCACAAGTGCAGTCAGTGCGCTTACGGCAGATAAAATCCACGAAACATAAGTAAAATACTTGTGTCCGCCGGCATAAGATAAAAGCCGTGATAAATTTGATTGTTTTTTCAAAACAATTCCTCCTTGCATTGATTTGTTTTATGTTGTCTTATAGTTAGTTTAACCTAACATATATTCAAAAAATATAGGGATTAAAATCCCATAATTTTTTTCCAGCCGGCAGTATAGAACGCTTTGAGCTCCTCAAGATATTCTGCCGCATTTTCGTGCGGAATATCGTGAATAATCACTTCAAAAAATGCCGAAAACAATCCGCTTGCCAATATATGTTCAAGCGTTTTGTCAACATTGTATTTCGGATAGCCGAGTTGTTCCATTGTTTTTGCAAACTTATGCGTGGCATCGACCTCAATTTCCGCCATATCGTGAATTATATTTTCATATTTTGTGCCGTCGGAGGAGCAGAGAATAAGCTTGAATTCATCTTTATTGGCATAGCAATAATCCATCATTTTTATCATTCCCTCGCCGGAAAGCTCGCCAATTTGCTTCGCCTGTTCCTGCGGCGAGAGCTTTGTAAAAGCGCTTTGCGTTTCGCAAAACATACCCATAAGCGTGTCGTATTGCTCGCCGACAAGTGCGTCAAACAATTCCTCTTTGCTCTTAAAATAACCGTAAAATGCACCCGTTGTCACGTCGGCATTTTTTACGATTCTGCGCAGTGATGCCGATTGAAAGCCTTTTTCGGAAAATTCAGCTTTTGCAGCCGACAGAATATCATCAAGCGTATTATTTTCGTTTCTATTCATTTTCAATCCTCCGCAAAGCAAAATATAACACTGTTATATTCATAATAACAGTGTTATATCATTTTGTCAAGAGTTTTATTAAATTTTATTTTGTATTTTTAAAATAAGTTGAAATTCTTGCCATAATCGAAGCAAGCTGCGCACGGGTTAAATTTCCGTTTGGTTCGATAAGTCCGCTGTCGTGTCCCTTTATCAGTCCCATTTCATAACAGATTGCCATATCTTCTTTTGCGTAATTAGAAATTTGCTCATAATCGCTATGTTCTTTTATTTTCTCGCTGCCGGTCGGTAAAGGGATCTCTTCGTAATTCAGATACCGTATAATCATTGCCGACATCTGTTCACGAGTAACTGCACTTTCGGGGGCAAATTCTGTTTCGGAAATACCTTTTACAACACCGTTTTCCGCACCCCATGAAACATAGTTTGCATAGTATTTTTCTGTCGTCACATCGGTAAATTCCGTATTGGAAGCCACAATTTCATCTTTTGAAAATCTTCCGAGTACGGTAACCGCCATTGCTCTTGTAACAGTTCCGTCGGGATCGAAAATCGTATCCGATATGCCTGCGAACAAGCCGTTCTTTACGCCGCTGTAAATATCGTTTTCCGCCCAATGACCGTTTATATCCGTAAATTTTTTGTCTGAATAGGTTTTTGACGTGTCAGGAATGGGTATGGTTATATCCGGTTTCTTTATACTTCCTCCACTTGAAGAACTGCCACCACCGCCGCCGGATGTTCCTTGTCGGGTTATTGAAACGGTAAACGGGCTTGATGAGGTATCTCCGTTTGTTTTACCTGTTTCATCAACTATTACAATTTTTGATTCAACTAAGGAAATTGTCCTTATTCCGCTGCCACTGTAAGTATAGTTTAATGTAGCTATTTTCTTTTTTTCGGTGCTGTATTTGTTGGTGTTTGAAAAAAATCCGAAATACAGACATCCGTCTTTTATAGTCTGTACCTTTGACTCATTCTGCAATTCATCTGACAAGACAAGTGATTTAAATTCTACATCGCTTTGTGATGGTTTAATACCAAATTCCGCCCCTGCATATGCACTGTCAGCTTCTAAAAAAATATCAAACGAAATTTCTTTATCGTTTTTACCGAGCGTGATGCTTGTGCTTGAGGGCGTGATTTGTGCCGCATAGGCAGCAACAGACGAAATACTCAAACAAACAATCACAGCAGCCGAAAACAGTTTTTTTGCTATTTTGTTCATAATATCCTCCTACTTAAATGACAGGGCTATAGTAGAATACAGCCCTGTATCATGCGTCATTATTTTGTAAAATTCAGCCAAATTTCCATATAATCCTCGATGTCGATTCTGCCGTCATCGTTGAAATCGCATTTTGATGCATCATTCCAGTTTGAACTGTTCTTATCTGCACGATAGTAACGCTGTGCTTCGGTAATATCCAAAAGATCAATCGTTCCGTCTTGATTTACGTCATAGGAAAGTGCATCCGTAAAGGTTGCCTCGGATGGGTCGATTCCGTTCACTTTGCCGTATTTTACGGTTTTATCGGTGTCCCAACCCGATACCTTGACATCGGTGATTTTCAGTGTTGCATTTTTGGCGTTGACCGTAATTTTTGCAATATCTGCGGACTGAGCCGAGGAAAACAGTTCGCCGTTTGCATTGAGATAACCCAAAACCACTTTGCCGTCCTCTGCGTCGCCAATGACGGTAAATCCGTTAATTCCGCTGACTGTTACATCATTGGTTGATGTTTCAAAAGTAATTTGAATATTTGCAATCCTTGACGATTCGGAAAGTGCAAGCGTGAAATACGATTTTCCTTTTTCGGAAACCGCTTTATCCGCTTTAAGCGATACTTTGGTTTCGATTTTTTCCTCTGCCGGTTTTGGGGTTTCGGAATCCGTAACGGAGATTGTGCAAGTAGCATTTACACCGTTCACTGCCGTTGCCGTGATTTTTGCACTACCTGCCGAAACGGCAGTTATAACGCCCTTGCTGTCAACGGTCGCTACCGTGTTGTCTGAGCTTTCCCAACGAATTGATTTATTCGTTGCCGTTTGTGGCAGTACCGTTGCCGATAATTGTAGTTTGTCGCCCTTTTTCATAGCTGCGGTGGTTTTGTTCAGCGTTACTTTCGTTACTTTGTGATCTTCTCCGCCGGATATTGAAGAATCAATTACTGCAAAATATCCCAAACTGTCCGTCTGTACGGTAAAGGTCTTGCTTACTTGCGATGATGAAAATTCCACCGCCTCGCCGTTTTCATAATAATACAGCTTTGCATTTTTGGAGCAGCCGTCCGGAAGTCCGACACTGATTGTATAGGTATCGCTTTCGTGGGTTGCGGATACTTCATATACTTTCAAAATTCCGTTTTCCGATTTTGCCTGAAATGCATCATATTCGTTGCCCGAATTTATCTCATTCACAACAAGCTGCGAATTGATTGAAAACTTTCCCTCAACCCTGACTTTTTTGTCGAGATTGATTAAGTAAAAGCTTCCGAAATCAACACCGTCAAGATTGGATACACTGTCAAGAATTTTGTATTGATAACCCCAGTCGGCAACATTATTCACCGCCCATCGCTCTCCGTTTGAGCCTTTCTCTACATATACAACAAGGCTTTTCGGACTGTCGGGGAACATATCATAAGCTCCGAGCGTATCATCATTCGGAAATCCCGTGACACTTGCCGGAATCACCACTCTTTGCAGATTGGTGCAGCCCTCAAATGCCGCCAGTGTAATATTCACAAGTCCGTCCGGAAGAATTAGATTTGTAAGCGATTTGCAATCGGCAAATGCATACATTTCAATATTGGTCGCCGCTTGTGGGAACTCGATTGATGAAAGGCTTGTACAGCCTTTGAAAATGCTGTGCGGTATGCTTGTCAGATTTTTCGGTAACTGAATATGCGTAAGCTTTGTGCAATCTTCAAACGCCCCGGAACCCAGCGACTCTACCGTATCGGGTACTGTTACATCGGTTAATCCCGAATGCTCAAAAGCGTTGCCTCCGATGATTTTTACGTTTTCGGGAATCTCTATATCCGTCAGCTTTTCGGCATTTTTGAATGCCCCTGACCAGATGCGGTCAACGGTTCTTCCTTGAACGCTTTCGGGGATACTGTATAATCCCTCTCTACCGCTCGGATAAGCCGTCAATGTCAAATTCGGATCGTCATACTGCGGCTCACCCTCATTGACCCGCGGTCCGAACATAACGCCATTATCGTCCGTAAAATAATACGGGTTTTGCGGATGTACCTTTATTTTTTCCATACTGCTGCAACCTTTGAATACATTCGCCGTCACATAGCTTGCCACTGCGGGAATTTCACATTCCGTAAGTTTCGGGCAATTTGCAAAAGCATCCAATCGGATAATCAAATCGGCTCCGTCTGTCGGGTCTTCAAATATAACCCGTTCCAATTCGGTACAGCCGTCAAATGCATGGTAGCCGATTACCTGTACGCTGCCTGGAATTGTTACGCTTGTGATATTATCGTTATTTAAAAATGCCTCTCCCGCAATAATGGTGACGGTATCGGGAATTTTTATATCTCCGCCGTCTCCGAAATAACCGAGGAGCTGACCGTCTTTGATATTTGCACCAATCAGTCCGTCATTGCCGGCAGATACGCTGACGGTAAATCCCATCAGCATAGCCGCAATCACTACAAGAGAAGATAATCTGTTAAAAATTTTATTCTTCATATATACTCCTTTTTAGAAATCGCTTAAATGATTGAATATGTCTATGTAGTCCTGAATGTCAACCTTGTTGTCGCCGTTTACATCCATTGCTTTCGCTTTTGCCCAAGTTTCATCCGATGATGCTACCTGATAGTATCTTTGCGCCTCGGTAATATCAATAATATCGACCGTACCGTTGCTATTTACATCATAATTCGGAACAAATACGTTTGCCGATGATGTGCCCATTGTGACTGTACCGTTCATTGCCGACTCATCTTCACCGACAACGCCTGCCGCTTTCGCATCGGTTATTTTTGCAGTGATATTTCCCTTTGCATCAGCTTTTAAAGGAACGGCAATTTCTGCAAGCTTTGTTTTTTCTGCTGAAGAAAATCCCGAAACATTTCCGGTAATTCCGACATATGCCTTTAAGATAAGTTTTCCGTTTTCTTCTGTCCAGTTTGATGTTCCGCTTGTGAATTTGTCATTTGCAACCGTAACCGTACCTTCACTAACCTGTGCCGTATCTAATGACACCTTTAAAAGAACCGTATTCACATTTTCGGCGTTATCAAAATAAATGCTGTAAACCGCTTTTCCGTCCTTTATTTCCGGCTCTGCCGAAACAGAAAAGCTTGTGGAAACCGTCTTGACTTCAGGAGTTTGCCCCGCAACAGTTATAGTTGTTTTTTCGGGTGTATAATATTTGGTATATGCAGATGTGGATTCAAAAATCTTTGCAACTTCTTCGTTTTTCACAATGACCTTGCTGCCGGTATTCATCTCGGTGCAAATTTCCGAGCCGATTGACGGAGCTGTTTCATGCTCAAGGACAATTTCCTCAATGGCTTTCATTCCGTTAAATGTGTAGCCACCCAAGCTTGTAATGCTTGCCGGAACGGTAACTTTTTTCAAAACAGAGTTGTTTCTGAAAAGGTGCATTGCAGTGGAAGTTACTGCTTTTCCGTTCACTTCTGTCGGAATGGTGTATTCCGTTTCCGGTTTTCCGCCGGGATATACAACCATTACCGCCTCATCATCGCTGACATTGTAAAGTACATTATCAACAGTGGCAAACTTTTGCGCACCGTCTTTCATTGTGATTGATGTCAATGCATCGCAGCCGTACAGAAAATTGTATCTTGTCGAGCTGAGTCTTGCCGGAAGCTCAATAAAGGTGAGTGCGGTACAATTTGCAAATGCACCTAAATTGATCGTAAGCGACGCTGCCGTATCATCGTCAAAATTTACGGTATTAAGTGCTGTGCAGCCGGAAAATGCGTTTGTTGAAATCATATCCACAGATCCGGGGATTTCAACGCTTTGCAGTCCCGTACAATCCTTGAACGCACTGAGTCCTATTTCCGTATATCCGTCCGGAATCGTGACGCCGGTAATACTTTCGTTTTCCTCAAATGCATTGCCGACAGAGGTTATCTGATATTCCTTCCCGTTGATTTCTGCGGTTGTCGGCAAAGTGATTTTGCCGCCTTCGCCGTTATATGCCGAAATGCTTACCACATACGGCGAGGAGTAGCCGGATTTTGAGCGGTCAACCGTAAAATCTCCGACCGTTGTAGTGGCAGCATTGGCGCTGACCGCGCCGATTCCCATCAGCATCACTGCCGAACACATCGTTATCATTGTTTTTTTGAATAAATTTTTCATCGCATAATCTCCATTCTATTTATTTATCGTTGCTTTATCCGCAAATGGACGCATTGATGCCATACTATCCCATATCATAACTGATATAGACTCGGAATTAGTGAAATCAATTCCGCTGACATCAAGTTTATTTTTGCCTTGCTGTAATGTAACATTTTCTTTGTGAGCGCTTACCAATTTGCCGTTTTCGTCATATGCCGCAAAAATCACATCGACATTTTGAGCTTTGGAAGAAAGAATATCAACCGCATCTTGACTGAAATCTAAAATGCTGCACTCTTTTGCGGAATACTTTATACTTGTTTCGTAAACTTTTACTTCTCCTTTTACCGCAGTACCGTCTGTTTCGGTAATTCCGGCACATATCACATTTGATATATCCGCAATAAACTCCCCGGTTGAGGAAACATCAATCGGAATGACGATTTTCGCAACCTTAATTCTTTCGTTTGACGAAAACCCCATTTTATTACCGGTTCTTCCGAGGTATCCTTTTACAGAAATCCTGTTGTCGGTATTCCAAGTTGTATGCAATATGTCAAAGCATTCGTTCTTTTCAAGAGTTGCTTTTCCGACATTTTTACCGTCAAAATTCATCTCAAAGAAAAGCGTACTTAAACAGTTCGTGTTTTCTAAGTATAAATTATACTCTATCCCTGCTTCGGTGCGTTTTGGTTCAACCGCTAATGTGGTTTGCGGTTTTTTCTCTGTCTGTGCAAAGACAACAATGTTTGTTATTACAATCAACACAGTTACAATTGCTCCGATTATTTTTTTGCGTAAGTTCACTTGATCACCTCGCTGCTTTAGTTGATTATTAGATTAGTTTTAACTAACTTACCTGTAAAAAAAATAAATATTTCGTACATCACTCCTCATTTGTGGTTTGTCTTAACTAACCGTAGTATTTTTTAAAAGAGCCCTGTTCTCGGCTCTTTTGTTCGGTCGTCACACCATAATTAACAAAATAAAATGTATCACAACAAATTTAATTTGTCAATACTGAAAAAAATATTTGTAGATACTTTACAAATCAAAACATTTATGATATATTATTTATAGTTAGTCGTCACTAACCGTAAATAACGCCAAATTATTTACGAAAGGGTTTTAAGAAAATAAAATGAATAATAAATTTTTCAAACGCATGATTTCAGCATTTATTTCGGCGTTTCTTATAATTTCAAATTCAGCTGTATTTGCCGAAACTAATGACATTTTTGTTTCGCTGTCAGATTGTATCAGCAAAAGTGATGAGAATAAAGACACTCGTATTATTATTGAACTTGAAGACTCGCCTTTGCTTTCTTACAGTGAAAAAATCAATACATATTCTAATGTTTCGGATTTTCTTTCATCAAAAGAAGCAAAAGAGATAGAGCAAAGGCTTGAGCAGAATCGCAAGTCTGTCAAAAAAAGCCTTGTTCAAAGCGGTATGGATTTTACCGTTAAGCGTGAGTATTCTACAATTATGAACGGTTTGGCTGTTGAAGCGAATATTGCGGACTTGGAAGCTATCAAACAAACCGACGGTGTAAAAGAAGCTTTTGTTGCAGAATTTTACTCTTTGCCTGAACCGATAGATACCTATTCAAGCGGCGGAGTATCCGCGATAGGCGGCGATATTGCCGGTGATTTGGGTTTTACGGGCAAAAACAGTGCCGTAGCAATTCTCGATACCGGACTTGACTTATCGCACCCGGCATTTTCATCGGTGAACAGTCCGAAATATTCCAAAGAGGATATTGAAAGCGTTATAAAAAACAATAAAATGACGATTGGAAAGTTGAATGTTTCAAAGGTCTATATCAACGATAAAATCCCATACGCATATGATTATGCCGATGTTGACACCAATGTTTCCGGTGGTGAATCGCACGGAACGCACGTTGCCGGAATTGTCGGTGCAAACAGTGGCGGTGTGGTCGAGGGTGTCGCACCTGATGCACAGCTGTTTATTATGAAGGTGTTCGGTGATTCATCCGGCGGTGCATATGATGACGATATTCTGGCAGCGCTTGACGATTCGGTTAAATTCGGCGTGGATGCCATTAATATGAGCCTTGGCTCAACGGCAGGCTTTTCCGAAAGTGCATATAAATCTATGCGTGAAGTTTATAATCGTGTAAAAAATTCAGGAATAGCTTTATACTGTGCAGCCGGAAACGAATACAGCTCAACATATGAGAATGCAGCCGGAAACGATTTGCCGAAAGCGACAGAACCCGATAACGGTGTGGTCGCCTCACCATCAACCTATGAAGTCGCTCTTTCGATTGCGAGTATGAACAATATCGAAACGACATCAATTTATCTGCTTGCAAACGGCAGAAAAATTCGTTATAATGATCCGGCAGAAAAAGAAAGCGACCGGCTTATATCTCTTTCAGGCACACTTGAATATGTCGATTGCGGCGTCGGTGCTGCAACAGATTTTTCAGGCAAAAACCTCAAAGAAAAAATTGCTCTGATTCAGCGTGCCGGTGAGGAAAACGGGGAAGTTCTGACGTTTGCTCAAAAGGAAAGCAACGCAAAAAATGCCGGTGCGCTTGCCGCAATCATTTATGATAATGTTGACGGTGCGCTTATAAATATGTCCACCGATAACAAAATCCCCTGTGTCTTTATCAGCAAAACCGACGGTGAATATCTTTGCGGACAGCCCGATAAAAAACTTTCCGTAAGCAAAGATTATGTTGACACATTCAAAGATACTTATAGCGGAAAAATGAGTGATTTTTCTTCTTGGGGTGTTACTTCCGACTTAAAATTGAAACCCGAAATCACTGCCCCCGGCGGAGATATTTACTCAACGCTTCCGAACGGACTTTACGGGAATATGAGCGGTACATCAATGGCGTCACCGCATATGGCAGGTGCGGCAGCTGTTATGCAACAATACATTTCGGAAAATCGTGACGGAATAAATATGACAGCCGAGCAAAGAACGAGTCTTTTTAATGCTCTGATGATGAGTACTGCAGTTCCCGTTCAGGACGAAAACGGTATTCCGTACTCACCGAGAAAACAAGGTGCGGGTCTGGTTCAACTGCAAAATGCGATGAAATCAGATGTTTTTCTTTTAAATTCGGATAATTCAAGACCGAAAGCAGAAATCGGATATAATGAAAACGGAAATTTCAGCTTTGATTTTAAAGCAGTATCTATTGGCGATGATACGCTTCAATATGAGCCAACAATAACCGTTTTGACGGAAGATACGGTTTCGGAAAACGGTGTCGTTTATATGGCGCAAAAGGCAAGAAAGCTTTCGGACGATGAGGTTTCCGTAACAATTCCGAAAAAAATCACAGTTGATCCAAACGGAGAAACTCCGGTCAATGTCAAAATTGAATTGACGGAAAAAGGAAAGGCAAATCTCAAAGCTCAATTTCCAAACGGAATTTATATTGAGGGATTTGTGACGATGACTCCGATACAAAATGATGAAGTATCACTTTCTTATCCGTTTATGGGCTTTTTTGGAGATTGGCAAGCGCTTAACATATTTGATTCTGATATTTATGATGATGAACCTGCTTCAATCTGCGAAACACAAATCGGACAGTTCAGAAACAGTGATGGCGGCGGATATATTCTCGGTCATAATTACTATGTCGACGGAGCGACAGAATATAACGCAAATAAAATTGCGATAAAGGGCAGCGAAACCGGCAAAAATGTGACCGCCGCCGTTTCACTCCTCAGAAATGCCGATAAACTGACTTTTTCGGTAGATGACTCTGACGGAAATACCGTTTACAGCGAAAGCTCGACAAATGTTTCAAAAAGCTATCATTCCTCTGAAGGCTATTACACACCAATGGCAGCAAAGGGCTGGGCACCGTTTGATGTATGGAACACTCCTCTCGATGACGGAAATTATGTTTATAAAATAACGGCAACACTTGGACAACACGAAGAAACAAAAGCTTTTCCGATTGTGATTGACAGTGTACCACCGGAGGTAATTTCAAGCCGTATAGAGGGGGCAAAGTGGATTGTAACCGTCCATGACAATCACTTTATTCAAGGAGTGTGTGCAACCGCAACGGGAAATGAGCCGATTACCAAATGGATAGAACCCGATGCCGTATCGTCAGATGCAACATCGGAAATCACTTTTGATTTATCTACCTCCGGATTTAAAGGACTGACACAGGCGAAAATTGCACTGATTGATTATGCCGGAAATACTTATATTTCTGATTATTATTCGCTTTCCGCAGCCGAGGTGATATATCCGCAATCGGTAACACTTGACAAGTCCGCACTTGTTTTAACCGAGGGCGAAAGTGCAATGCTGAACGCTGAGATTATGCCCCAAAATGCATCAAACAAAACTGTCACTTGGAGCATATCCGACACCGATGTTGCACAAATATCAGCAAGCGGAAAAGTCACGGCAAAAAAGACAGGAAATGCGGTGATTACAGCTCAAACAGTAAACGGAATAAAAGCAAGCTGTGATATTACCGTCAATGAAAAGCAAGCTGAAACACTTCCGATCGCAGCGGCGGTTAGCGTAAAGAAAAATACTCTTACAGGGAATATAATTCATTTTAGATTTCAGCTTGGAAATATTAAAAAGGTGGCTACCGTATCATTTACATTTCAAAAAGATGATGCTTTGCAATTTGAAAGCCTAATCGGTAAGAACGGTTTTACTCCCCTTGGAATTAAGTGGAATAATGATAACACCGCAACAATAGCACTGTCCTATCTGCAAAACGGTGCGGGCGGAAGCTTAACCAAAAATGAGCTTTTCGATGCAGCTGAGGTTCAATTCAAAGAAATTCTTAACGATATGACGGTCGGAATAAGGCTTGTTGATGTTTCGGCAGCAGGATATGATAAAAACGGAAAAGCAGTTTACTTTACAACTAAGATTACCGCCGAAAGCGCAAATACAAATGTCACTAAAAAGTCAAGCTGTGATGTAAACGCTGACGGAGTAGTTGATCTTCTTGATATTACATATTGCCAAAAATTTTATCGAATGGGTGAAAAATCTATTGATTGGAACGATTTTAAACATTGCGATTTAGATGGTAACGGCTTGATTGACATAGAAGATTTAATTATTATATTGAAAGTAATGTAAACAATATATAACTTTTATACAATAGATATTGAAAAGCTTGTTTTTATTACTATGAACTTTTTAAGCTAAAATATTGATAGATTTGATTATACTTTTATTTAATCCAAATCCATACATTCCATAATAATCAAAAGTTTATTAGGGCTACACCATATAAATGTGTGTAGCTCTATTTTTATTTATGTGGGTAGTATTATCCTGCGTGATTACTAAATTAAGCATTGGAGCAGTAAAAAAAAACAGCAAAGCACTAGTATAATTATGTTAGGAGTGATACTACAAATATGGATTACGAAAAATTGGGTGATAACATTCGTAATTATAGAGAACAGCGAGGTTTTACCCAAGAAAAATTAGCCGAATTATCTAACATATCGGAGAAACATCTTTCAAAAATTGAAAGAGGAAAAATCAATATAAAAATTGATACATTGGTTAATATAGCTGATGCATTAGGAACTTCGGTTGATAAACTGTTATTGGATGCTTCATCATATGTCGAGCCGGATTATATTTCTCAAATTACATATCATTTATCAAAACTATCGAGATAGGATCAGGAACGGCTATTATGGCATTTGGAACAAAATAATGTATTTGAGATCAAAAAGAAAGCCTTGCTAAAACTATAATCTGTGCTGACATATCCGCAGGTGTTGATTATGAAAAAAAGATATAAAAAAGTAAATAACAAGCAAAAACCAATATTAAGGCCGTAGAATTTACAGTAATTCTATGGTCTTTTTTGACTTTTTGCAACAATGAAATAAATTCAATATAACTAAATACATTTGGCGTGGCAATCTTGCACGCATATATGGTATCCGCTTTTATAAAGTGAGTTGCCGTGCGGTTAGGAGTGATATATAATGTGTCGTTGTCCAACACCAATTATATTTGTATATATTAGAAGAAATCGCTCTCATCAACACAAGGCAAGCAGCAGAAAGAATAATAATTCGGACTCAGATGGTGGAGCAAAAACACACTCATACCGTACAGCCAAATTTACCCGTATTTTTAGAACGGGCAAGTTTGGCTGTTTTTGTTTGAAATTTATTAGTAAACATAGCCGTGCGCCGCCACGCTCTTTTGTGCAATTTTAACGAAATTTACACGAAAGGGCGATTTTATGAAAATATTTTTTGAAAACCAGAAAAAACTGCATAGTTACTCCTGTACAATGGAAAGCGAAAGGAGGTGCAGTCGGTAATGAAAGACAAGTTGTCAGCATTTGAACGCAGACTTGAAATACTGTTTTTACTTAATAAATGCAAAGAAACAACAGCGGTAGAATTAGCCTACTATTTTGCAGTAAGTAAAGATACCATATTCAGAGATGTCGATTTTCTAAACCGATATGCACCTATATATACCAAGCGAGGAATGTTTGGAGGAATTTTCATAAATGATGAAAGTCGTAAAAATCTATTGCTATACTTATCAGACGATGAGGAAAAACTCCTTAAAAAGCTGTCAGCAAATCTTGATGATACGGCAAAATATTATATAAACAATATTCTGAACAAATATTCAAAGCCAAGAATCGGTACATAATCCTTTCATTTACAAAGAAAGCACGCAAGATAACGGCGGTGCAGTATAACGGCAAACAGATACATTCCGGTATAGAATCTCTCAACTATAATGTACTTGATGGCTACTCAAACGAGCAGCCATCTTTTTTAATATGCCGGAATGCCGTATCCGTAGATAACTGAACTTCCAACCGGATATGTTTTGGTTCTGCACGTGTCTGACGAATTGCCCTCTATGGTGTAAACATTTCCGTTTTCGCACTTTTCAACGATACCTGTATGGTCGGTTATGCCGTCGCTTTCCCAATCAAAGAATATGATTGTTCCGGGTGCAGGCTCTTTTTGTTTTTAAGACTTTGAACAAAACATCATCAACTGCGTCGGTGTATCTGCCTTGTGAAATTAGGTTGTTCTTCAAGCGAACAAGGGACTGAATAGTCTGTCTGTATTCATCATCGGAAAGATATAAATGATATTTCTGTTCTTTCAAAGCAACCACCTCGCTGTTTTTATCTGATTTGATGATATATTAAAGAGAAAATTTTATCAAATATGCAAAAAAGGCTTCTGCCCAAAACAGGGCAAAAGCCTTAAAAATTATGCGATTTTTAGGTTTAATTGCAAGCCAAGGGGGACTATTTCATCTGCTTCAGTATAGATTAAAACACCTGTCATTTATACCTTTACCCCCTACTAATACAATGAAAGTATTATAGCACAACTTCATAAATTATTTTTAATTATTTTTTGGTCTGCATATAATAACCAATCCACCATTATGATAATCTCCCAAGCACACTCCATGAGCTTCATCCACAGCTTCAACCATCTTTCCATTGCCCACATAAATTCCAACATGGCTGATGTTCTTATACCTTCCATTGGTTGTATAACTGTAGAAAATCAAATCTCCCGGCTGTAGATTTTTTTCTTTTACTGTCTTATCTTTCAGCCCTTCTGCTTCTGCAGCCGCAGTTGTTCCACCACCAAACGATATGTCAACGCCTGCTGACTTCCACGCATAGTATGCCAAGGAACTACAGTCAAATGCTTTTCCACTTTTTCTTAACGGCTGACTGTAAGGATATCCTACCTTTGACAAAACAAATGAAACCACTTCCCTTTGTGTTGGATTTGAAATCTTGTCTGTTATGTTGCTTATTTCCTGAGGAGTAAGACTTCCCTGTAATCCACTTATCTGACCTTCACCAGAAGGATTGTTTGTTATGTAAGCACTCATCAACTGATTAAGTGTTGCTGTTCTGTCTCCATCAAACTGATACTCTATTGCCATTTCAGTATATGTTTTTAGTGTAATTCTCACCTCTAAATACTTTATCTTCTTTTTGCCTTTTTTCTCTGTTACATTTTCCGTGGTGTATTTACACATGTCATCAAACGCTTCCTTCAAATTTTGCTTGTTCGTTTCATTCATTTTTGTTGCGGTGTTTTCATATCCGTACCTAACGATGTATACGCTCATAATGTCGTAATAATTGGATGGTTCACTATTCATTCCTTCATAATCCACATACACTTTTCTTCCCTTGTCAGCGTCCTTGTGTTCATCAATCAAAGTCTGCACTTCCTGATTAAATTCTGAAACATACTGTGTTGTCACTGACTGTATTGTGTCTCCACTTTCCAATGGTGGAAGAAACAATGCAAATGGTGAATTGTACAGAATTGCAATTACGGCAAATACAATTCCAGTTGCTGCTATTACAATTATTAAAATTGGTGTAATCAATGGTGCCAACAAGGATACTACTTTTTTAATCATAAAAGTCATTTTGTTTCTTACCATGCTCCCCACAAGTTTGAAAAGGCTGTCATTCTGCTCTTCGTTTGGTTTCAGCTTATCCATAAAAAATTTCATCATTCTACTTCTTTGCTCTGCCTTGTAAAATGTATTGTCAATCTTCATTCCTGCTGCTTCGCCTGCAGCCATTCCTACCAAAATTCCTTCCGGTCCTGCTACTGAACCTGCCACTGCCGTTCCAGCCTTGGTTGCAATCTTTGAACTTTCCTTTGCCACTTTTCTACTGGTATCTTTAGCCATCTTTTTTGATGTTTTCTTTACCGCCTTTCTGCCTGATCTTTTTGTAATTGACAATGTCTTCCTTTCAAAATTAAAATCCTTTGGTGTTAATGCCAATAATTCACCTATTCTAAGACCACACCAGTAAAGAATTTCAAATCCATAAAATGATAACGGTTTATCCATTACACAATTTATAAACTTCTTATATTCATCCAGTGTCCAAAACATCATGTTTCCACCTTTCTTACTTCCCATACCCCCAGCAACCTTTGCAGGATTATTTTTTTAATCATAAAATTTTACTGCATGATTGAATATGGCACTTAACTGTGCATGTAAAGTTGCAAGATATGCCTGAGAATATGACTTACCATCTTCGTCTGTATACTCAATCATTTTCTTTTACCAATGTCTTACATCCTTCGGAGTTATTTCTGTCATTTTTCTTTCTCCAAAATAAGGAAGAATTTTAGTTGTTATGATTATGTTTTTATTCTCCCATGTTGTTTGCTTAATTCTGTGTCTTAAATCAGCCTCGTATATTTCATAAAATTTTGAAAATGGCATATACAGGCTAAAGTTTCTCTTAAGCTTTTCTGCCGCTTCCCATTCACTTGCTTCTCTTTTGGTTTTAAAACCACGCTTTGTTGTCTGCTTCTTTTTTCCATAATAATCTGTGTATCTAATTTTTACATACCAGCTGTTTCTTGTCGCATCTTTGTAAACTGACATATTTCCACCTCCTATTCCTCGTTGTATATAAGTTTTTTGAAAAAGTATTTTGTATTTACCTTTCCGCGAACTACGATATATCCTTTTTCTTTTAGTTCAGCATTGAGCATTCGTATAATTTCGTATGCCTTTCCTTCTGAAATATTTAATATCTCTATTACATCCTGAACTTCCATAAACATCTTATCTGTCATGTTGGTAATCTTCTTTCTCTTTTTTGCTTAGTTTGTTTTTGTTTGACCGTAGTTCTACTTTAACCCTTTTACTTTTCCAATAGGAGTTAGTGGCACTATACCTTTTATACGCTCCATATAATCTGACCTAATTATGCAACAAAAAAAGAGCTATTCTAACTTATTAGTCAAAATAACTCTTCTTATTCCAAATTTTGTTCTCAAAATGTTCTCATAGGCACTTTTTATTCCACGGACTCCCTTTATTTATAGGGTGTTTGAACATTTGTTCCCCTATTCAAACTCCGCATTTTCTAACGTCTTGTATGCGGACCATATCTTGTTATAATGTTTTTTTGCATCAATTTTAACCTCATTTATGTATATTAATGTGATTAACCGCTCAAGTGGTAGCCAATTGGTAGCCACCCAAGCTTTCTTTTGTTGTTATCTGTATCTATTTGTTAAGCACTTCGTATAATCCATTCTTTAGTACATCTGAAATTTTCAAAGAATGTTTTTTGGCATACATTGTAAGTCTTTGATGTTCTTCTTCTGTAAGCCTTACAGCAACAATTTTATCTTTGTTATTGTCTGATTTTGGTCTTCCCATCTTTGACATATGCATACCTCCTATGTTGCTATTATATTTTTTTGTTTAACAAAAAGTCAAGCTTATATTTGCTTTCTTCTTACCTGTTTTGTTTCTCATCCTGAACTGGATAATGGTTTAAAAACTCATAAAGTATTTGTTAATTTAGTAAAGGACAAAATTAAATTATATTTCAATGTTTATTATGGAAAATTTTTTTATAGAATATTATTATAAATTCTTTTTTACAGTAAAAAACCACAGGCGAATCAATTTTAAAACGCCTGTGTTTTTTCTAATTCTAACAGCAACTAGGATTTACTACATCCAAATAAATCATTCTACCTTTTAACATTTTTTCCTCTCAATTCGTCAATTAAACTAATCAATGCATTACATTCCTCAATAAATTCTGTTTCGTTTTGAATAATTTCTTTGGATTTTCTTTTTTCTCTTCTGATAAATTTTATAACTGCTTCATATTGTTGTTTAAGTGCATGCTTTGATGAATTACCTTTTAATATTTTTCGTAATATTCTATTAAAGTAAATCTTTGACTCTGCATTGTCATATAGTACATGATCATATTTATCATTAAATACAAGATCATCGATATTTAGTAACTCATTTACATCATTTAAATCTTCACATTCATCTAGCAAAAAGTCATTATTAAATTCAATTGCTTGAATCAATTCATTTCTTGCAATATCAAGATTTTCTTCTGATATTTTAACAATATCTTCCTTTGTGTGCATAAAAACTTCCTCTCTTTCTTTATGTGTGTACACTTTATTCCTGTGAATAAGCTATATTCTTTTCCGATAAAACTATTTCTAATTCTAATTTTTACACTTCCAAAATTCTTCATTAATTTCTTCATTAATTTCTTCATTAATTTCTTCATTTATTCCTTCGTTTTCAAATAATTCATAACCTACTAATTGGCAAGATCTATTATACCAAAATATACACTCATCCTTTTTTGACCACTCTTTTTTCTTATGTATTTCGTAACAAGTATACATAAGTGGATTCTCCTTTGCATGTTCTAATGCCTTATACATTTGATTATATATTTGCCCATCTTCAGTTACATACATTCCATCATACTCACCTTCCAAACTGATTACTTTTTTTATCCTGTTCAATTCTTCCTTTAAAATTTCTTTGTCCCAATCAAACAGACTATCATCATCATCTAAAAAAACTAGTAATTTGATATATCTCTCTAAAATTGGTGTTTCCAATCTGCAAAAATCTTTCAAAATACATATAGCAAAACTTTCGTTTTCATATTGCCTTTCCTCTTTAGGTGTAAAACTTACGTAATATAACTGTTCCATTTCATCATAAGCTTCTTTTGAGCACCCCAACATTTCTAGTTTTAATGGTAACTCCGAAAGCAACATATCTAAATTGAAATAGTCTGTGCGCCTCGTATTTGTGTCAATTTTTAGTCCCATCTTTTCCCTCCTATAGTAAGTTCGATTTTATAAATAGTTCATACAAAATCTTTATAAGAAGAATAGCAAAACTGATGAGACAAATTTGTCCTATGAAATTTTATTTTATCTTTAACATCAAATCATTCATAACATTATCAAGCTTACGACATCCCTCAAATGCATAGTCCTCGATTTCTTTTATAGTTCCAGGTATTCTAATTTTATTTATGTTACCACATCCATCAAACGCTCCCTCACCTATTTGTTTTATTCCATGGTTAAAAATTATTGTTTTCAAATTATCACAATCAGCAAAAGCCTCTCTTCCAATTTTTCTCATAGTTTTTGGCATAACTACTTTTTCTACGTTTGAATTTTCAGCAAATACATATTCATCTATATGTGTAAAACCTTCCGGAATATAAATCACCTTTTCTTTACCTACAACTGATGTAAGAATTTTTTCTGACTTAAATTTCATATCACAATTTTATTCTCTATTTATTTTCTTTCGCCTGCTCTAACCATGCATGATATTCCCAATCAATCTTTGTTTCGTAATTTTTCTCTTCTGTTTTCTTTCTTATCTTGTCTTGGAAAATAGTATATTCCGTAATGTCATTCCATGTACTCCATTTAACTGACTTACAATAATTTAAATCCAAGCCCAGTTTATTTTTTTCTTCAGAAGCATTTGCTACTTTGATAATATAACTATCCACCGGAACATCTAATTTTTCCTTACTGATAGGGCATTCATCAAACATCAATAAATATTTCAACGTCATATTTACCCATTTTTGAGAAAGACCATATGTAAATCCTTTTTCATTTGTCCATATATCTTGTTCATCAGCTTTTTGTTTAATTAACTCAATCAATTCTATAGGTTCTGTGATTGAATTTATATTTTCTTTAAATAGTTCATATACACTATTTTTAAACTCTTCCTTTTTATTATTAAAAATCTTTGCATCTTCTTTTTTCATATTCTTTATCATCGAAAGTGAGTATTTATAAGGTATTCTTCTTGACAAATCCCTATACGCTCTATTAATACATTTTTTTAAAATATCTTCCTTTTCATTATCAATGTCAATTTCAAAATTTGTATAAGTCAAAAATCTTTGCATGTCATGATTTAAAATTCTCATATGTTTTCTCCTTTGCTTTTTTAATTTAACATTTTTTTAAAGTAACTTACTCATTAATTTTCTTCATAGTTCAACAATGCTGCTTTTAAGTCGTCTTTAACTGCATCAACTAACGTTTGTGGACTTAATACCTTTACATGCAACGCATACTGTAACGCCCATTTTCTCATTGACATTTCATTCACATACACCGAACATGTTACTTCATCGTCTGTTTCGTCCATAAACTGAACCTCTTTCCCAAACCAGTCAAAGATTTCGCTCAATATGTATTTTTTAGCTTTAAACTTCACACGTATGCTTTCGCCGCTAAACATATATATGTGTTCCATAACATGTTTTGGAAGATCAATTCCGTTTTCCAAGCCTTTAACCTGTTTTTGCGGTTTAACCTTTTCTTGAAGCATCTTTATATCTGTCATTCGGTCAACTCTAAAATGTGCCACATTATCGTATTTATCCACATTGCAAATCAAGTAGTATTTGTCATTAACAGCCACCATTTGATATGGATTAATTACATAAGGTTCACTTTTTCTTGGATGAAGTTTCTTGTCCGTTCCATATTCATTGTATGTAAAAGCAACTTTCCTGTGTTTTGTTATTGCTTCATCCAATATGTCCAGTGTAAAAAATAGCTGATTATTGCGTGGCATATTGTCCGGCAAATTCTGAATATGTTTAACACGTGATTTAAAGAATTCATTAGATAAACCTTCAATCTTAGCAATCATATCTTTGCATTGTCTGGCTGGTAAATATCTGTTAAACAATAAACTGTCAATTAAAAGTCGTAGCTCACTGTCCGTAAATTCTCTTTTTAAATAAAAATCAGATAATATCGAGCTTTCTTCCTTAACCCCCTCTCTGTTTTTTACATAACGAACCGTCTCTGTGTATTCAATTTCATATCCGAAATCAATGAGGTTCATAATGTTTCTTTTGATAGTTTTGCGTTCAACAGTAGTGTTATATTCATTCTTTAATATTTCAGCTATCTGTTTCTGACTTAATTTGTGATTTTCATCAGTATAACGTTTTAGAATGTCTAAAATATTTATTATAATCATTTTCTTTGGTGGTATAGTGTAATTCATATTTCGTCCCTTTCTTACACATTATCTTAATGACCTTATATATCCAATTTTTCCGCTCTCATAATTACTTTAATTATAATACATACAAGGTGTAATGTAAGTATAATATTTTAATATATAATACTTTTATTTTATCTTGTTATATTTCTTTAAAGCATCTAAAACTTTATTAAATATCATCTGATTCGGATAATATCTATAATCAGCAAATATGCTTATACCATTCTTGTTGTAGTATTCCAATATAGCTGCTGCACATGCTGCACTTCTACTTTGACCATATTCACATTGACATATAATATCCATATTCTTATTATATGCCTCATCTATAAATTCTGCCAGTTCATCTACTTCTGTAAAATATGTTTCAAAAGTCAAATCATATTCCGGCAATACTTCTATATCAATATCATTTACTGCTACTTGAAATAGCATATCTGCTTTTCCTGAATAATCAACGGGAGTAGCCCTCTCTCCTTTTGCATTTGGTGGATCATAAAAACTAATAACCGCTGTATTCTTCAATTTTTTTATTTTTTTTAATAACTCCTCAATTGCTTTCTTTGAATAAATTTCTATATTCATTTGCACCTCTTTAATAACTTAATTTTTTTACAAACAAACTAATAGTCTGCTACATTATTCTTCTAAAATTTCCAACCACTTCATCGGTATGCATATTCCTGATATTATTAAATATAGCTATATCACTTTCACTAATTTTCTTATCCATATGCCAATGTCCAAAATAATGCTTCTTATATTCTACATTGTCCACTATCCATTGAATGTAATTTTGTAACTTAATTTCCTCTATTGCTTTGTGTCTTTGACCAAGTTTCTTAACAAGCCTCCTTTGACAAGTGTGGGTAATAATATAATCAACTTTAAAATCTGCATTAATTAAATTATTTAGTCCACTATCGTACTCATTTTCATTAGGAAGTTCTTCTTCAAAATATGTTTTATTTTTCTCGCGCCAAAAGCGGTCAACACTATAAGCTCCGCCAAAACAAAAAATTTTGATTCCATCTATATTGACTATTTCACCTCTCATTATGTGAATGACTCTAGGCAATAACTTATGGCATTTTGCACCACAGAACTCACTTATTTCTGTTCTATTAATAAAATTGTGATTTTCATGATTTCCATCTACAAAGACAATGTATGCATTCTTGCTCTCAAGCATATTGTTAAGTATAGTATATTTATCACTATTTGAATTTATATCAAACCAAAATAATCCAAAATCCCCCGTTACAAACAACATTTCATCATTCTCAATACTCCTTACCATTTCCAATAGTAGCAAAATATCACCATGTACATCACCGGTCACTAAAATGTGCATTAATTACCCCTTTCCTAGTAAATCGTCACTTTTGTTCAAATAAAACCTATCATACTATAAATTTTAACCCTCTTTTATAAAATATAAAAAAATAGATGTGACATTTTTACCGCATCCATTTCTAGTTACTCTCGCCATTAAAAATTAAATTGTCTTTTTTCCTACATATCATTATACCACTACAATTTCTACTTTTTTTCTCAAGCTGACTTTTTTACAATAGCACGACGCATAATATTTAATCACTTTGTCTTGCATTCTTTTTTTCTATATAAAATCCCTTTTGTTCATTTGTTTTTCTAGTACCTAACACACAATTTTACATCTTATGTTATGACCTAAATTTATAAAATAATTATATTATTAGTTATTACAAACAAAAAACCTTCAGGTTTTGCATTCCTGAAGGTTCTCCAAAAAATTATGGGAAGAAACTATATTCAAATATGATATGAACTTCTAATCACGCGGAAAGAAAAATAGTTCATATCGTCTGTTTGTCTAATTAATTACATCCTGTTCTTTTATCTGATTAATCATTGCTCCAAATAGTACGGAGAGTTTTGATTTCATCTCTAATGGAAGTTCATTTAATGCTTCATCCACAGATGCTACGTTGTTCTTAACTCCTAAAATTGTATTTGGATCAGTTTCCAAGGTGTCTGCTATCTTGAATAATAATTCTATGCTCATATTCTGAGAACCACCCTCAATCTGACCGTCATCAGTATATGAAAATATCACGGCTACCAAATATGGGGCACGACTCATTCATATTTTCAAACTATTTATATATAGTAGAAACTCATTACACATTCTAATGCTAATCCTCGATTCTAAGGATTCTGGTTCTTTCCTGAACCTCTTTTATCTTATTATTGTTATAACTAAATTACGTGGGAGCACCACTACTACTTTTTTAGTGTTCCTCATCCTCAACTACAATGCATTTCCTACCTGTAACAATGTAATCAATAGTAGTATCAAAATACACTGACATTTCCATAAGCGTTATAATACTTGCTCCATTTTTTCCCTGCTCAATATTTCTATATCCATCTGTAGATATTCCAATGTCATATGCTGCTCTCTCCTGTGTTACTTTCCGGAATTTTTTTGGGTGGTTGTCACCCTCCCAACTTTCCTTCCTTTAAAATCTATGAGGCCTTTGCCCCGTTTTCTGTTTCCTTTTTCTGCTTTGTATTCAACCATTCTTCCTCTGAAAAACTCCAGTCCCTTATTTCTCCTGACCATCTTTCAGGATGTTTTTCTTTTGCTTTCGTATACACTTCTTTTCGTTTTTCCAATATTTCACGGTCTTCTCCATTACGTCTTTGCTCTGGTGTAACATAATTGATTCCACTATGACGATGTTCATTGTTATACCAATTCACAAAGTTCCTCACCCACACTCTGGCTTCATCCAGTGTTTTAAATCCCTGTGGCTGATAGTCTGGTACATATTTGAATGTCTTAAACAGACTCTCTGCATATGCATTATCATTACTTACTCTTGGTCTGCTTCTTGACGGTGTAATTCCCAGGGCATACAGTGTTTCCGGCATTGTTGCTCCCTTCATTGGGCTTCCATTCCGTTACCTGTTACAGTAAATATTTATAAATTCACTGACATTATAACAATAAAAAAAAGAAAAAGGATTTGTTTAAAAATCCCTTTTCTCTTAAAAAGCCTTTTTTCCGCAAATATAAAATTATATATTATTTTATATCTTTCACGAATTTATTAATGTCAATTGGTTTTAAATTTCTTGATACAACTTCTGATATAAAAGAAGCCCACTCTACTTCTTTTTGTATCCTTGTTAACATTCCACACTGTACCATCATAGGACCCTTCCTATTTAAAACATCTCTATTTACTGTTCTCAATAAGTTCATTTTCAATCATTATATCATCGAGCCATTTTCTAATGATATTCTCTTCAGTAAGATATTGAATTTCCTTAAACAATCTAGAAGGCTTATACATTAGTGTGCTTTTTTCTTCAACTGCTTCAATATTATTAACTTTTACAGTTAATTCATTTTTTTTCGAATCGTTAACATAAGACAAATATTTGCTATATAATTTCGTATTATTGTCTCTTAATAGTGTTTTAACATTTGAATAAACTTTCTTTTCAGTTATTGAAGTTGCTGAATAAGGAGTTGCCTTACCATCTACAGGATTCAAATATATATGATTCCAATAATCTATATCAACAATACAACCATGAATAAGACCACTCCCTCCAAATGCTCTAACCTGCAAAGAGATTTGCTCCATTGCTTTGTTATATATATCCATATTTTTATTAATTGCATCGGAATAATTAATCATATTTCTATAATAATAATCCATGTCTTGATTAATTAATTTTCCAATCTTTCCTCCGTTTAAAATATATAACTTATCCTTCTTATTAAGAAGAAACATGTATATACCATTTCTTTTCAACATATAAATTGCTCCTTCTCTTCTAGAATAAGACATATTAACACCTTTTCCTCTATTGAAATCCAAATACTGATTTTTGGAGATTTCATAAATTCCATCTTCATAATCTGCAAAAATGTCATACACTTCCGAGTAATAAAGATATTTAAACGAATTTATTTTCCCAATATACCCTATTTGATTATCAGCATATAGACTTACTTGAGGATTATAAACATTGATATGAGTATGTCCACTCAAATAAATAACATTCTTGTTATAGTCATCTAAAGAATAGTCTTCTTTAGGATTATGAGTTGCCACTATCACTTTTCTTTTTATAGCTACTTTGCATATTTTCTTATAGATTTTATTAAATTTTTCGGTAAGATATAATTCTTCTTCTACATCAATACAATTAGAATAAAGCCCATCTAGAGCTGTGTATTTTTTTGAATACGCTGCAAATCCAGTTCCTCCATATATTAACAATTCTGAGTCTTTACAGTAAGATATCAGCTCTTCTTCTTTTACTTTTTCAAGAATTTTTTCCTCAATCAATTGGAAACATCCCCTTTTCTTTAACAATAAATCATTTTGCAATAGTTGAATTCCTAGACCATCAAACATTGTTCTATATTTTTTTATTACAGAATCATAGTTATCATCAATCCACAATTCATGATTACCTAAAATTGCAATAATCTTACTGTTTGACAATTCCTCTTTTAATTGTCTATAAAAATACTCTACAACGCTATAGTTACTTGATACATCTCCCAAGACTATAACTAATTCACCATTTTCAATATCTTCTGTTAGTTGTTTTACAATACCTAATATAAAATTTTTAATAACTCCTTCACTTTCACCTTTTTTAAACTTATCTAAAATTTTATGATCTAAATGGATATCACTTATATAAAATATTTTTCTATCCGTATTTTTAATTCTTTGTCTTTCACTATGGAATCCTACCTCTGTCGTTGTTTCTTTTTTCTCCAATTGCCCTGAATTCTTCTTAATAGATAGATATAATTTGTCTGTTTCTATTTTTTCTCTTTTTAATACTTTTTTGTTAATAATTGCCTCAGATATATCACAATTATTTAATTGAATTCCCTCAAACTCACAATTCCTATAATTACCTACTATTTTCCCTCCTAACACTTTTAAATAATCTTCAAATATATCTGTTTTATAATCAACAAAATGCTCATTATCGTCCAAATCAAACTCTTTTATGGCAGCATCAAAAGAACCTTTATAAGATTGAATATTCCTCTTTAAATTATTAATACGATAAGTATCTCTCTTAGATATTAAAACAAACGCTCTAAATATCTTATTTTTTTTGTCATATCCTTCTTTCAATACATGCAAATATCCATTTTTTCTATATAACTCTAATGTATCCGCTTCCTTGATTACTTCTTTAGGCACTCCATAATCATCCCATCCTCTCTTAATAGCCTCAATGCACAACTCATATGTTTTATTTTTTTTATCAACACAATATAACTCTCCAGTTTTCCTTACATATTCCAAAACACTCTCATATGACTTATTCATCTCTTCTATTTGTTTTCTTTTTGCTTCTCTCTGAGGCTCAAGAGAATCTCCCCTCTTTAGAAGTATTTCTTTTATTTCTTCGTAATTGCTTACTCCATGCGGATAATATTCGAAAAGTGCTGGATTTTCTAATATTCTTTTTTTTACTTCCTCCTCATTAAAATGTTCTGGCGGAATCAAATACCAAAGGTTAGGATATTTTTCTATTACTATTTGCCAATCTTTATCATCGTAATTCTTTCCAAAAAGATCCACTAAGTACCAAGAACCGTTTTCTTTATTTTTATCAATGGTGCCAAAAATATCTTCTAAATTAACTTCCTCCAATTTTTTTTCTATGCCAAAATAATGTAATATTATTTCTTTTACTCTGTCGGATTTACACTCATCTTTAATATTTCTCCATAACCGTAAAAATCCCAAGCTAAATCTTCCATAACCTTCAAATAACTCCTCACAATTATACTCTAAAAAAAGATACAATTCTTCCTCCGTTATTTTTTTCCCATTTGCCATAGAATTTCCATAATACCAAACTTTTCTACTCGTATACTCTATATTCAACTCTTTTTCTAAATATTCTAGCATTATAATTTTCCTTTCACTATAAACAGCAATTAACATAAACACATAGAAAAAACCTCATAATGATTCCATAGAATCGATGAGGTTTTTCTATTAATCAACTTATAACATCCGTCCATACCTATAGATAATTATCACTCATCTATATTTTTTTGATTATATCACTCAAATATCTACACGACAACTAAACTATCATTTTTAACGACTGTTTTCAGAAAGTTTAAATCCTAATTATTACCTAGTTTTCGTTTCTTTTCTCCATCTTCTCATACATATTCGTATTATAAAGATTATACAACTCACTACCCTTCTCAACCGTATTGTCAAATGGCACTATCTTCTTACCGAACCTCAACAATCCTGTACCAGAAGGTGAATCAATCACATAATTAAGCTGCTCAGAGCCTCTGTTATCTTTTCGATATCCTTATTTGACTGATTAAGAAGTAGCACAAATGCAGAGTTCGAAAGCATTGTCGTAGCAGTCTCACTTCTAAGTACATCAATGATATTCTGAGTAATACCGGTACATAGTCCTCCTTGCTTTCTTACCTTCTTCCACATCTGCTGTAAGTAGTCTGTACTAAAAGGCGATCTAAGAAGCACATGCACTTCATCTACATAGAGCCATGTTGATCTGCCATCTTCTCCATTTTCAATAATCTTCTGCTGAATCGCTTCCACCACCGGCATTACAGCCCATAAGCCCTGATGCAAGTGCCGCAAGGGCGTTAGCCCCAACTCCCTGTCCAATTATAATTGCATCTGTAAGTGTGTAAATTGACATTACCATTGCGCTACCAAGTGACGGTATTATAACAAATATGGAATAACTGTCAATTACTTATAAAACCGCTTACTCACTTTAAAAGATTTTACACTACTCCATTTGCCTTTGTCTTTTCCAACTATTGCTCTCACTCTTACATAATATCTTTTTCTAACACGTAATTTTCTTAACAGATATGTATTTTTTCCTGTACGTTTTGTTCTTACGTTTTTCTTAAATTTTCTGTCAGTTGAATACTGTATCCAATATATTTTAGCCTTACTTACCTTTTTAAAAGCAATTCTCACTTTTCTGTTTTTAAGTTTTTTTACTTTTAGAATTTTTGTTTGCTTTAAACTCTTTTTATTTACACCGTCAACACGAGTTGTAGTTTTTCCGTTAGTTGTTGGTTCATTTTCCTTTGTTACAACTTGTCCAAAAGTTGTAGTTGATTCTTTTTCTGATGTTGTTTCGTCAGTTGTTTGATTTTCTACAGTAGTTTCTGATGTTGTATTTTCTGTAGTCAATATTTCAGTTGTGGGTTCTACTGTGACAGTTGTCTCAGTTTGTTTCTCAGTTGTTGGTTCTAATGTAGTTGTCACTTCCGTTGTTGGCTTTAGTGTTGTTGTCACTTCCGCTGTGGTTGGTGCTTCTGTTGTTGGCTCTGATGTTGTTGTCACTTCCGCTGTGGTTGGTGCTTCCGTTGTTGGCTCTGATGTTGTTGTCACTTCAGTTGTGGTTGGTGCTTCCGTTGTAGGCACTTCTATAGTTGGATTCTCCACTTTGTTCTCCAATTTTGTGTATACCTTTATTCTTCCTACATAATTTTTAAGTTGTGTCCATCCACTACCATTGTTTATATATGACATTTCCCTGCCATTTTTATATGAAGTCATTATTTTGGCGTCGCCATTTTCATTTGAAACACTTACTATTGCAGAGAACCATTGGTCTTTTTCAATCTTTACCGGCTGATTCAGTTCTATTGTTACATATCCACTGTTTTCAAAATGCGCCGTTGTAGTATTTGCCAGGTAACCACCTGAAACTGGTACATTGTCCTGTCCGCCATAAGGATAATCTACATTTTTGTATATCTCCACTTTAGCGGTTACATTTTCACCACCAATAGCCACATTTACTGCTTTTATATATTCATCTTTTAAATCATCAGATTTTTTTGCTTTAAACACATTTGCCACTGACTTATCTTTTCTTAATGGGAAATCGTCCATGCTTCCATCATAGTAATAATTAAAGTCATACTTGTCCTTTGGTGCAAATGAAAATGCATAAGAACAACTGCTTGTATTGTCATATGACAGCCAAAAATACTCCAATGATTTGTAACTGTTTTTTACAAGCCAGCCACCCTTTTGGGTAGCACCATTTGGCACAAATTTGTCTGATGGGATATTGTCATCCCAGCCAATGATTGTGCATGCATGTGGAGAAATTGTACTGCCCTGTTCATTCTTTGGATTGTAGTATAATGTTTCTCTTGCATTGTTGTACTGAAATGTTACTGCCCCATATTTTGCTATGGCTTTTTTTATTGACCTAATGTATTCTTCCGGATTTGATTTGTTTTCAGGTATATAAATTGCATTTTCAAATCTATATGATGGATTTTCATATGGGTTTGTCGTAACCACATTACCCGATACCGGTGCCCACCACATTGAATATAACTTGGCAATTTTTAGTGGGTCTCCTGACTGCGTCAAATAATTTACTGATTGCCAGTCTCCATCTGTATTTCCCAATGGATCGCTTTCTCTCTTAAAAACTCTATAAGCTGCCGCCATCGGATTTAATGATAATGTATCTTTTGTTACTGTAGGATCAATTCCACTTTTCAAAATGGATGATTCTGCTGCCGCAATGCTTGAATATGCCCAACACAAATTGGTATCTCCCTGATCTTTTACTGGTGTTACTATGCCATCGTCCCTTCCATCATATTTTTCCCTGTCTGAGATTTCTTTAATTTCAGTCTGTTGTTCTTCAAAATCACCTTCTATTTTAAATGTTAATTGATTATCAGTTATGTTTGTGACTTCAACATACATATCATCGGTTATTTCCAAGCTCTGATTCAGTTTTAATGGTGCGTCAGATTTTGTTGCATATGTGCCACCTAATGTTTCATAATTCCACTTTCCTGCAACGCATCCCATATTGTTTGGGAATTTTGTGTCTTTGTCCACCAAATAACAAACAAGTCCTGAACCAATTATCAATCCTTTTAGCTTCGTTCCATCTGTTTTATACAATTCTTTTGACTGACAATCATACTTATTACCACCTGTGCCAAAATTTCTATACTCTAAGTACAGTGTTTTATTGGTTCCTTTTAAATTTAATTTGTATCCGACTATCTGTGAATCTCCTCTAGTCGATGCTTCCTTTAAGGTATACTGTCCATTTTGATAAATTGTTTTAACATTGTCAGATGTAAGCCACCCCTTTGCTTCTCTTTCTTTTACAGATATAAACTGTGGCACAGGTGACGTATGCTTTGCCATTGCAGACATATAATATACCGGCGAACTATTTGAGCTATTGTACAAATCCTTAAATCCTAAAATGTGCCCCATTTCATGAGTTGCCACTGCCATAGGCAAAATCACGTTTTCCCGATTATCCTTGTATAAATAATTATAGGAATTTGTCACCTGTACATAGTTTTTACTTGTAATTGTTTTTCCATCTGCATTTATTTTTACGTAATCTGCATAATCCTTATAATTCCACAAAGGGGAGGACCAACCCACAGAAATACTCTGAGTTGTATTTTTGTAAATAATGGTGATTGCATCAATTACCCCATCGTTGTTTTTATCAAGTTCAGAAAAGTTGTACTTTTTTGTACCATCATAATTTGTAATCACATTACCCGCTGATATAGCTCTGTTTATAGATTCAGACCAGTCTGTTTTTAGTTCGTACATACGCTGTGATTTTTCGCCATTGTCCGTATAGCCTTCAGGATTTTCATCGCTGTATTCAGCATAGTAACCTCTTGGATGTGACAATTGTATAGAACCACCCTTGTCGAATAAATACACACTATTCATATGTAACTTTCCATTTGAAGCAGTTTCATAATAATCTGAAACATTAAAATCTGCATTGTTGTAAGCATTGTCTGTAATTTTTCTAACAGATTCCCCATTATAAGAATTATCTATAAATTCATCTTCATCTAAAAATCTTGCAAATACTATAAGATTTGTAAAATTACTTTCTTTTGTTTTATTTTCTGTATTTTCATTCGTATCATCAGCAAAAGTTGCGCCACTAAAAAGCATTGTCATAACCGTAACAAACGCCATGATTATACTAAACCCTTTTTTCATAAAATCTCCTTTTAATCATTTATTCTTTTACACCTTAATTATATATTCATTATAGCATTTACCAGATTAAATTTGTGTTCTAATTTTTTAGAATTATAAGCTAATCATACCAGACATTATACAACCGCCTTTGGCACCGCATTTGATTATTTCATCCATTTGTACATCTGAAAGTTTTATTCCTTCAATTGCTTTGGCAATGATTCTTTGCATAAATATCTGTTTGTGACACATATAACTTTGTCATATATGTCCGCTGTTTCATTTTTTAATGTAGTATTCATAAATTTTACCTTTATATATTTTTATATGAAATTATTTTGTATGTTATCATTTCATGCGCTACCATTTCGTATGCTATCATTTTGTATGTTATCATTTTGTATGCTATCATTTTGTATGTTATCATTTAGTATGCTACCATTACGTAGCTTATTTCATCATGTCACTAACCGTAAATATAATCGCTCATTACCGGTTGCATTCCAATCTTTTGAAGATCATTGTAAATTTCATCTACCGAACGCCATCAGAAATTTCAAACTGATCATCGCCCTTATCTTCAATGTCTTTAGCGTGACTTCCAATTCCAGTGCTTACCCCGGCTGAAATTTTAGTTACTGCAATATTGGCGGTGCCCTTCTTATCATCTACTGTAGAAGTTTTAAATCCATCTGCTGATTCAAAGGATGTAGACCATAATTCTCTTTTTGTTATATCTGCATCTATCACTTTTCCATGCACAGTTTCGCTTTTCGTAACAAATCCCACAGGGAGAGCCATACATACTGCAAGTAGAATACCGATACCCTTTCTTAATTTTCCTTTCTTTGTCATAATGTCCTCCTTTTCAACTACAACATAACTGTACCTAACATAAAAATGCCATATCACTTATGCCATATAATCATTAAAATACATTTTAATTATACCTAAAATGTTGTTTGCCACATATACTTTCTAAAATTCAGATACCTCTAATAAAAAACATGCTTTGCCTATTCAACTCCCTCGCCCCTCAATCTTGAGGGGTTGGCTTTTCTTTTGCTTCATTTTTCTGCATAATAGACATATGAATATCTTACAAAGAATCTTTACCAACTATTATGAAGAAATTAAATATACTCTTCATCACAAATCTTCTGAGATAGAAAATATCGAAAAGATGATAAACTGTGGTGATCCTTATTTTGGTGGTGCTATGTACGGCTACCCACACTGTGGAAATCTTAAGTCCGTTCCTTTTCGCTACCACAGCCGTTTCTGTCCCTCTTGCGGTAACAAGTATTCCATGGAACGTACTACATCTATGTCTTTTAAACTGGTTAACGTTCAGCACAGACACTGCGTCTTCACGATTGATGAAAATCTCCGTGATTTTTCCCTTCAGGACAGAACTCTGCTTCATTGTTTTTTCCATTCTGTTGCCAGTGTTATTTTCCACATGTTCTTTAAAATGAACAAATCCAAAAACTTCACTCTCGGTTATATCATGGTTCTTCATACTTTTGGCAGAGATCTCAAATGGAATTCTCACATTCACCGCCTGATTTTCGAAGGTGGCTACAGCTATGACAGCGTGTTCGTTACCTTCCATTACAATCGTCACGAAGACGAAAAGTATGTCGAAGAAACTCTCCCTGCTATGGATTTCATAAAACGGTTAATCAGACACATCCCTGAAAAGCACTTTAAAATGATTCGATATGGTGGAATCTATGCCCGCCACCCGGCAGGCTGTTTTCAATTTACCAGAACGCCAACTACGGTCTTTCCTATAAAGAAAAAAAGACTCCAATGTGACTAATTAATCACATTGGAGCCTTATTCTCCTATATTTGCCGAAATGGTATCATATTGGTATCACCTCGGTAATATTATATACAATTATGTGGTTCAAAGCCCTTTATTTAAAGGCTTTCTTAAAATTTGAATTCAAAAAAACGTCTATTCAAACTCTAAAAAGGCTAACGGTTTTCAGGTGCTTTTCTTTGCTTTTTCTGTCCATATTTCGCCCTTTAGTTTAATATTATTTTAAATTATTTTGACTTATTAAATTGTTGTTACCACAATGTGGTCATGCTGTAGAATAGTACTAAGTGGCTTGCAACTTATTTACATTGCTTATATAAAATCTCTAAACCTTTTTTGAAAACCTCTGCCTTTGTCATTGAATGCTCCTTAGCAAACTCAATGAGTTTTTCGTGTTCCTCATCTGATAGCCTAACCGAAATCTTATTAACCTTCGGATTTTCTATCTTTGGTCTGCCAACCTTTGCCATACCACTACCTCCTACTAGTTATAGTATAATTTATGACGGTCATTTTTTCAAGAACTATTTCCCTTATATTCTTTCTTTATTTATGATATAATATAGTAAATTATCTTAAATACTTTTTTAATGAGCTAAATAATTTAATCTGAATATATCTTTCAATTTAACTAGCCATAAATTATAATATTATTCTATATAATTATAATACACTTAATTAAGGGGGGTTTTATGAATAATAAAGAACAAATCTTAGCATTTGCTAAAGAACGTGGTATAGAACATTTTATTCACTTTACAAATGTACTAAATCTTCCTAGTATTCTATCACAAGGGCTCTTACCTAGATCTACCTTAGACTATAATTTATGCGATTACATCCATAATGACGATTTGCGACTAGATGGTTTAGAGGAATCTATATCCGTGTCAATTACTTCTCCAAATTACAAGATGTTTTACAAATTAAGATGTGACAACCCATCTCAAAACTGGGTAGTACTCGTATTGGATGCCACACAAATACTAAACCTTGATTGTGCTTTTTGTTACACTAATGCTGCCCATTCATCGGTTTCGTCAATTTCCTTAAGCGAGCGAAGAAAATATTCTACTTTTAAAACATTATTTAATGAAAGACAAGATAAGCCTTCCCGTTCTGAGATGGGTTTATGTTCATATGAGCCCACTGATCCACAGGCAGAAATCCTTGTTTTTAATTCAATTCCTATTTCTGCCATTGAATTTGTCTTTTTTAATGATGGTGATATAATGGAGCAATATGCTCCACTACTAAATAATGCAAATATTGCATTTAAACGTGAAGAAGGTTATTATTATCCTAGACACGATTTCAGATTTTGGCAGTAGGAGGCTCTATATGGCAAACAGACCAGTTTATCATTCAATAACAAAAGCTCCATATTATGAAGCTATAGATGTAACTTTCAAATTTTATTCGGGGTTTTCTGTAGCACAAAAGCAAAAATCCATTCAAAGTTTACACAAACAATATAGTATGTTGTATCCTGACCATGCAATACTCGAAATATCATCAAAAAGTACTTCAAAACTTGGTGTTTCATTAAGTGCATTTAACCTAAATATAAAAACTAAAAGTTCTATATTTTCTGTTGAGTGCGCTTTTCAAAGTAGTAAGGTGTTTGAAAATGGTGGGCCATACACAGATTTACTTCAAAAAAGTTCAAGAGAAGCTAAACGTGATCCTCGTTTACGTGAAAGTGGTAAATTAATTTCATTCCAATGTTTTAATATGTTATTTCCTCTTGAACCCAAAGACTATTTCTATAATTGGCTATATGTAAATACTCTTAATCAAAATAAAGACCTTGCCAAAGAAATTGTTAAATATGATAGTTTTTCTGATATTGAATTTAATCCTCAGAAATCTATCAATTGTCAAGCTAAGGCGGCTGCTATTTTTGTAAGTTTATACAAACAAAATTTATTAACCAAAGCACTTGAATCAAGGGCAAAATTTTTAGAAGTTGTATATGGAGTACCTTACATTGATAACTATGAACAATTAACTTTTTTTGAGCATTAATAATTTCAGGTACTTTTTATTATTGTCCAAATAAAAGATAAATCACTTTATTTTTTATGCATAACATTTTTGTAAATAATGAATAGCTTATCTTTCTAAAATAAAATTTTATTAATACAATAACGAAAGAAGAATCCTACCCCTATAGTAGAATTCTTCTTTCGTTATTATATACATTATTTATTAAATATAAACAAAGGATTGCGGTGCACATTTAATTCCATATTCCTGTAGCTCTTTGGGTTTTTCAAATTTTGTTACTTTACCCAATTTATATGCTACCGCCGTTTCTTTATTCTTGTAATATTCATCAAAAAAAATCTTTGTTATGCCTGATTCATTTTCGGTTTCATGCCATAACTCATCCTTTTCTTTTTGAAGAATATCAATTACTTCTGCCTCTCCGACAACTTTTTTTATTGGAGTGGTTGAATAAATAATTATTTTATCAACTCTTCGCCTACATGCAATTTTCCTATATTCATATTTTTTAATTCCTTTCAAAATATTTTCTACATGTTCAGGATTAATTGACAATAATATATCACACATATTCTCACCTTTTCTATATAAAATAATCTAAATTTGTTTGACTTCGTTTTAATATTGCATCAAATTGATCATCTGATAGTTGAAAAAAGCCCCAATACTCATTTCTATCTAGTCCAATATTGTTAATTAAATCATGCCTAACAATTCTTTTTGGCAATGCAATATTATACAACATTTTTACTGCTTTACAAGCACCTCTTCTATACCAATAATATAAATCCTCTCTCTCAAATACACTATATGATGATGCATAATTATAAAAATCCTCAAAATTTTTAAATTCGCTTTGCTTCTTAACCTCCTCAACTACACATATTGTTGTTACTACCGATGAGTATTCAGCAGAACTTCCTGACGCAGTTCTATACAATACAACAATATCCCCCTTTCTCAATTTTTCAACTCCCATCGTACATACATAAACTTTATGTATTGAATTTGTATGAGATATATCTTTTATTACCAAATTCTTTTCTGTACATAATTTTGAATCTGGGAACATAACTGTATGGTATTTAGGATAAATAGCTAATATATACTTTTTTACATTCTTTTTATTTATTAAAGGATAATCTTTGCAAATATCATTTTTTAGTTTTGAAAATCTTTTTACATAAACATTTTCAATATTTTCCCCAGATTTTTTTGTTCCTTCTTTTTCAAAACCATATTTCTCAAAAAGATTAATCAGACCCTTATGTTTTGAAAAAATTGTTACATAGCACATTTCATATCCTTCCGAAAAAGCATGGTCTAATGCAATCTTAATGAATCTTTCCCCTAATCTGGTTTTATGTGGATTTATTTTGAAGGTTCCAATTTTTAAAATTTTATTTCCTTTTAATATTGGATAAACATCTTCAACAACATCACCGTCATTTTTTATGTAAAGAAATCCTTCAATCATTCCATCAGCCTTATATTTTACATATGCATACTCTCCTTTGTCTTGTTTTGAAACATACCATTTATCAAAACCGGGATAATCAGATTTTAAAGAATTGAAAAAAGAATCCTGAAGATTGATATTCACAAATTTTTCATATTTTAAATCATTCTGCATAATTCTACCTCCACAATGTCTTTATCAGCTCTTCTATTTCTTCCTTATTTCCGTAATTTTTTATGAAAGGAATATCTAATTCATCTGCTATTTCTTTTGCATATAATATTTCTTCTTTCTGAAACTCTTGAAGTAACTCTTTATCTATCACTAAATTATCTCTTTTCCTCAATCTACTACAAATAATTTCTATATCCCCCTCTAGTGCTATGATTGCACATAATCCCAGTTGTCTAAAGGTATCAATATGTATTCTATTTACTCTTTGTTTATCATCAAGCAAACAACAATGTCCATCTAGAATATATTTTTCACCCAATAACTTTCGTTGCTTAATAGCATCTATCAAGATATTCTGATTATTGCTTATATTGGCTACCCTCTTACTTTTATCAGTTACAACTTTTTCCCTAATGAGTTGGCTAGCAGTAAACGTATCATAATTCAGTTTATTCAAAAGATATGTTTTGCCTACCCCATGAACTCCTACCATCATAATTGTCTTATTCACACTTTATTCCTCCTTATTCATTATACCGAACATGTGTTCCTTTTTCAAGATGTTTCAATCTTTTTTATAAACAATTGTTCAAATTGTTTTTTTGTATATGTACTGACAGATTTAAAATATAGTCTTTCAAATTTTTCCAATCCAAATTGAATATATTTTTTTGCTGCTAAATTATTAACTCTTTTTACAATTTTATCTCTATGTGGCGAAAACTGTTTTTTAACTTTCTCCGCTTCATTTTTATCAAATTGAGAAGATGTATGTTTGATATCTTCATTATATACTAATATATAATGAAGATTCTCCCTTGAAAAAGATATATTTTTCTCTATCAAATCAAGTAATAATAACAAACTATCATATATTTTTATTTTTATTTGATAGTTTTTTGATATATCAATTTCACCATTTTTAAATTCAACAAAATAGGCTTCACTATCGCTTACTACCACCAATGCATCATTTGATTTTGGTACCAATGGTACAGCAAGATCTTTAACATAAAAATCTTTAACGTCATCAAAATTAATTGCTTGAATAGTTGACATTGTCATATACCTACCATCCTCATCCGTTTTTTTTGTTTTGTCTACAGATGTTTCCTTCAAAGTAGTAATAAAATCATCTTTTTCCAATATACTGTATATTTCACTCATAATTATTCTTCACCCTGTATTTCGTCTAATGTGTCAAATGCATCAGATAAAAGTTCATAAATCCTATCAATTGAAAATGATACATCTGTAATTCCACTCTTTTCAGCTAAGTAATATTTACATCTATCACTTATTTTTTCTTTCTCAGCAAATACTTCTATAGCATTTAAAAAATATGGACTATGCGTATTAATCACACATGTTATTTCATATTCCTTTTGTAATTGAATAATAACATCTGCCAATATAATTTGCCACTTTGGATGCAAATGAATTTCTGGTTCGTCTAAAATCAAAACACTTCTATCCTTAATATAACCATTTAATATAATAGTTTTCAAGATTGCAAACGACTTCATCCCTGATGACAAATTTTGAATATTTACCGGTTCTTCCACACCCTCAATATTTATTACAATTTTTCTTCTATCTGAATTCACTTTCCCTTTTACTACTTTATTAAGCGATGCCATAACTTTATCAAGTCTTTCATCTGCAATCGCTTCATCAACAATGCTTATATCATGATTCTTATTTAAGAATTTTTTCACAATATCTTGCCTATGATTACACACTATATTCCTCTGAATAAATGGATGATCTAAATCGGCAATCACCATTGGTGCATCTAAGTATGTTGCATCATACAAAAGATTAATATCTTGTTTAAATTTTTCTATACTATTGTTAATAAATTCCACGCTTATATCCTTATTTTTTACCGATAAAGTAATTTCTCCAATATCATTTTTTTTGTTTAAATTATTAGTTTGAAAACAAAATTCCTTATTGAAACATTCTTGTACAATTTTTCTTTTTATTTTTTCTCTGTCTACATTTATTAGTTGCATAACTTTTTTTGAGCAATCATAAATTAATTCCTCATTTACTTCAATATCATTCCTTATAAAAACTTCTTTCCTAATCACATCAGAAATATATTCAAGACTAGTTTCTTTAATAAAACTATCTTCAATTAATTTCTTACCCACATCCTTTATTCTTCTTTCTAATGTTATTGGAACATTATAATTATAACGAATTAAAGATTCTAATTCTCTATAAACTGTAAATTTTATATATCTATCAATCTTGCTTTCACAGTTATACAAAGACGAAAAAAGAGCATACAACACCTTACCCACTGTGCTTTTTCCAGTATCATTTTCGCCAGCTATTACCGTTATTCCATTCATTTCTATAGAAGCTTCTTCAATTCTTCCAATATTCTTAATTTCTAACCTCATATTGTCCATTCCTTTTATTTTGTTAATCATATTTTACAAAAATGTATTTTCTTTTTCAATACAATATACCCATATTAATAAATTTATATTCTATTTTTCCACCCCATCTATTGTCTTTAAAAACAACTCCGTCAGTGTTTCTTTTATCTTAG